>Ga0181593_10000008_pt1 | contig 178604 bp, 157 predicted proteins | sample 071ome_19_FD_133756 | JGI IMG/M metagenome (GOLD analysis project Ga0181593, IMG submission 133756) | Coastal salt marsh microbial communities from the Groves Creek Marsh, Skidaway Island, Georgia - 071413AT metaG (megahit assembly) | ecosystem: Environmental > Aquatic > Marine > Intertidal... | reverse complement strand
GTCAATCGTATCAGGCGCAGTTGCTGAGCGTATGAAGCTGTGGGCCTTCCTTGGCTTTGCAGTTGTTATGACCGGTTTCATCTATCCTATGGAAGGTAGCTGGACCTGGAATGGCGATTCTGTATTCGGCCTGTTTGAGCTGAGCTACTCTGACTACGCTGGTTCCGGTATTGTTCACCTTGCGGGTGCTGCTGCAGCACTGGCTGGTGTAATCGTGCTTGGCCCACGCAAAGGCAAGTACAAAGCGGACGGCACTATCATGGCCATCCCTGGTGCAAATCTGCCACTGGCTACCCTGGGTACTTTCATCCTCTGGTTGGGCTGGTTTGGATTCAATGGTGGTTCTACATTGAAGCTGGGCGGTATCGGTGTTGCCAACGAAGTCGCGAACGTGTTCCTGAACACTAACGCAGCGGCTGCAGGTGGTTTGATTGCTGCTCTGATCGTCGCGCGCCTCATGTTTGGCAAAGCTGACCTGACCATGGCCCTTAACGGTGCGCTGGCTGGCCTGGTTGCTATTACTGCTGAGCCTGCTGATCCAACTCCATTGCTTGCTACTCTCATCGGCGCTGCCGGTGGTGTGATCGTAGTATTCAGCATCGTGTTCCTGGACAAGATCAAGATAGACGATCCTGTAGGTGCGATCTCTGTACACGGTACTGTGGGCATCTGGGGCATCTTCGCGGTATTGCTGTCCGATGCAGATGCAACATTCGGCGGTCAGCTTGTTGGTATGTTAACCATCTTCATCTGGGTATTTGTCACCAGCATCATCGTCTGGTTTGCGCTGAAGGCCATCATGGGCGTTCGGGTAAGCGAAGAAGAGGAAGCAGAAGGTGTCGACCTATCCGAATGTGGAATGGAAGCTTACCCGGAGTTTGTGACTCAGTAGGGTACAACTCCAATTTATTAACAATAACTCTCCCTTTACGTAGTCTTTACGTAATCGCGCCTCTGGCAACAGAGGCGCTTTTTTTTGCTCACGATTTCTGTGCCAGCAAAATTCTCACAGCCTATTCAGTAGTGAAGTGTTTTCCTCCAAGGAATTAACTGCCGTAAATGATAACCAGTTAACAACGAGTGACACTAATTGACCCATTGCGTCGCTTTTGTGAGCTTACTCACGCTATAGCAATCCTGAATAGAGATACAGTGAGCGCCATGGAACTGACACCGAAAATTGAGAACGCAGGCAACATCCTGAAGCTGGAAAGCAAAGAGCTGGCATTAGGGATGTTTGTCTCAGAACTGGATCGTGCCTGGAAAGACACACCTTTCCCCGTCGGTGGATTTCATTTGCGCAATAGCGATGACATTCAGCTATTGGGCAAGATGTGCAAGTTTGTATACATCGACATCAATCGCGGAGCCGTGCCTCGCAAAGCCAAGAGCAAAGAGAACCTCACTATTCTCAGTAGTGCTCGCCGCGCTGCACCGAACTCTCCGTCTCTCAAAATTGATCGTGATACTCACAAGGTTACTAAATCGATCAAGCAGCAGATCGACAAGGCTTTCAAGCTGTATTCCGGCCTGCAAAAAGATTTCAACCAGATAACCAAGCAAGTACGAGTCGGCAAGCGCGTGAAATTTTCCGACATGGAAAAATCGATTGCCGGGCTTACCAAGGTAATCATCGCCAATCCCCAAACAGCCATTTGGCTAATGAACACAGATCCTTCTGAACAGTACCCCACCAGCTACTGTGTGCGCGCAGCAATTTGGGCGTGCATACTGGGTAGGCAGATTGGTATGAGCGAGCAGGAAATGCAAGTATTGTTCATGGGAACGATGCTGGCTGATATTGGTATGCAACTGTTGCCAGAGAGGCTGGTGAACAAGTCTGGCCCGTTTCGCAAGAAAGAGTTCCTCGCTTATCGTAAACATGTAGACATGGGTATGGAGCTGCTCGATCAACATCGCTATCTGGATGACCGGGTTGCGAGTATTGTGCAATGTCATCATGAGCGTCATGATGGCCTCGGTTTTCCGCGCGGCATCAAAGGTGACCGAATTCCGAAACTCGCCCGCTTCGCCAATCTGGCTCACTGTTTTGAGCGCCTGCTCTGCACAAATCACCCAAAGCGCCGGGTGTCTCCGGCTCGCGCCATGTCGCGCCTTTACAAGCAACGCGTGCTGAAGTTCCCCGAGCAACTGGTGGTCGAGTTTATCGCCGTACTTGGTATGTATCCGGCAGGTAGCATCGTGGAATTGACTAACGGTGAGCAGGCGATTGTGATGGAGCAAAATCCGACGCAGAAGCTGCGGCCGAAAATTGCCATACTCACCGAGAACAATGTACTTGTTGAGGAACCCGAGGTGATCGATCTTTCTGACAAGAAAATTGACACGATCGATTATGCAATCAAGGGCATGGTCAAGCTGGCCTATAGTGTGATTGATCCAAAGGACTACACGTTCAGCTTCTTTGGTAAACGCATCGGTTTTGGTGGCATTGGTATGCGTATTTCCATACCGAAACGCAAGAACAAGGCATAGCCGGCAATCCACCAGGCTTCCTCTGCCAGTTTGCCTCTAAATCTGCCCCTTCAGATATTGCAGAATTGCCAGAGCAGCAACAGGTGCCGTTTCCGTGCGTAGTACGTTATCACCCAGCTTTACCAGCTTATAACCCGCGCTTTTGGCCGTGGCTATTTCCTGATCCGAAAACCCCCCTTCAGGCCCAATCAGAAGATTGAGGTCTCCGTTGCCTTCTATGGCGATGCGCTCGCTGGCTGTCGGCTCAAGCAGCAGAGTAACGCTGTCGGATGCAGGCTGCCACTGGTCGAATTCCAGCGGCTTATTCAGTTGTGGCAAGTCCAGACGCCCACATTGTTCAGCGGCGCCAACTATGATTTTGTGCCAGTGACGCATCTTGTTATCAGTTCGATCGGGCTTGATCCTGACTTCACCGAATTCAGTCAGCAGCGGTGTGATGCTGCATACGCCAAGTTCAGTGGACTTCTGTATGGCGTAATCCATGCGCTCGCTACGTGATAATCCCAATATAAGGTGCAGCTGCCCCCCTTCGACTGCAGTGGCAGGCGGCTTGATCAGTTCCTTGAGTTGCAGTGTGGCGGAGTGACGGGAAAGATCGGCAATCACGGCGCGCATCTCGCCATCGCGCGCATTGAAAACAGCTACTTCATTACCGGGTTTCAGCCGCAACACATGCTGCAGGTAGTGGGTACGTTCTGAATCCAGCGTCACATCCCGATTGAGGGCGAGGGGTTGTTCAATATAGATTCGGGAGATGCGCATACACTAGCGTGAGCTGAGGCCCAGGTCATTCCAGATGCGGGTGACACTCTTCGCCAGGTTCATGGAGTAAAAATGCAAACCGGGCGCTCCACCCTGCAGGAGTGTGTCGCAGAGTTTTGTGACGACATCGATACCAAATTCGCGCAGTGCTTCGCCATCATCATCGAAATCTGTGAGGCGATGGTGCAGCCACTGGGGTATTTCAGCGCCGCAGTTTTTACTGAAACGCGCCAGGTTGTCGTAATTTGTGATGGGCATAATGCCGGGCACAATTGGAATATCGATTCCTTGTGCAGTGCAGTAGTCTACATAGCGGAAGTAAGCATCGGCATTGTAGAAATACTGAGTGATCGCCGAATTGGCACCAGCCTCCACTTTAGCTTTGAAGTAACTGACATCTTCGCTGTAGCTGCGCGATTGTGGATGCATCTCCGGATAACAAGCCACATCAATATGGAAATGTTCACCAGTATGTTTGCGAATGAAAGCGACCAGTTCGCTGGCATAGCGAAACTGACTACTCGCACCCATACCTGAAGGTGAATCACCACGCAGGGCCACAAGGCGGGAAATACCCGCGTCCTTGTAAGTCTGCAACAACGCCAACATATCCTCATCCGTGAGGCCACCAAATGAAAGATGCGGCGCCACTTCGGAGCCCAGCTCCTTGTAGCGCAGCACGATCTGACGGGTTCCCTCGCGCGTGGAACCACCGGCACCATAAGTGACGGAAAAGAAATCCGGCCCCAGACGGGCCAGCTCTTCATGTACTGCATCCAGTTTGGCCTCTCCCTCGGCGCTGCGCGGAGGGAAAAACTCAAAACTGAATTTGGTATCCAAACGACTCGTTGTCATATCTGATACTAGTACTTGTAGCTATCGGTCTTGAATGGACCTTCCGCTTTAACGTGGATGTATTTCGCCTGGGTCGGTGTCAGCTTGGTGAGCACGCCACCGAAACCGCCTACCATAAGCGCAGCTACTTCTTCGTCCAGCTTCTTTGGCAATACCTGTACGTCGATATTTGAAGGCTTGTCCGCGGCCGGTAAATCAGCAAACTTGCGAGTATATAAATGAATCTGTGCCAGCACCTGGTTAGCAAATGAACCATCCATGATGCGCGACGGGTGACCAGTTGCATTACCCAGATTAATAAGGCGCCCTTCCGATAGCAGAATCAGATAGTTGTCCTTGTTATCGCTGCCAGCGCGATAGATTTTGTGTACCTGGGGTTTGATTTCTTCCCAGTCCCAGTTGTCGCGCATGTACTTGGTATCGATCTCGTTATCGAAGTGACCGATGTTACAGATAACCGCGCCTGACTTTACCTGGTCCAGCATGAAGCGATCACACACATTGATATTACCAGTGGTGGTGACGATCAAATCCATCTTGCCCAGCAAGTTACTGTCGATGGCTTCGGCCTGGCCAGTGTTGTTGCCGTTAATGTAGGGCGAAACCACTTCATAGCCATCCATGCAGGCTTGCATGGCACAGATAGGATCGATTTCACTAATCTTTACGATCATGCCTTCCTGACGCAGGCTCTGGGCTGAGCCCTTGCCCACATCACCATAACCGATTACCAGTGCATGTTTGCCGGACAGCAGCATATCCGTGCCTCGCTTGATGCCGTCATTCAGGCTGTGCCGACAACCATACTTGTTGTCATTCTTGGATTTGGTGACCGAGTCATTCACATTGATGCAAGGTACCTTGAGCGTGCCTTCCTCGAGCATCTCCAGCAGGCGATGCACGCCTGTGGTGGTTTCTTCGGTAATACCGTGAATACTTTCAAGCAGCTGTGGATACTTCTCGTGCACCATGGCAGTCAGGTCACCGCCATCGTCGAGAATCATATTGGCATCCCATGGCTCGCCATCTTTGAGAATGGTTTGCTCGATACACCATTCACCTTCTTCTTCGGTCTGACCTTTCCAGGCGTATACCGCGACGCCACTTGCCGCAACACAAGCTGCCGCGTGGTCCTGGGTAGAGAAAATATTACAGGACGACCAGCGTACTTCTGCGCCCAGTGCAACCAGGGTCTCAATCAGCACGGCAGTCTGTACTGTCATGTGAATACAGCCAAGAATCTTGGCGCCAGCAAGTGGCTGCTCATCCGCGTATTTGGTTCGCAGAGACATCAGGGCCGGCATCTCTGCTTCGGCCAGAGTTACTTCCCGACGACCAAAATCTGCCAGGCTGATGTCTGCTACTTTATAATCCTGGCTGGTTTCAGTTTGTTCAGCCACATTTAGATTGTTCATGTTTTACTCCAATAAAAACTGTTATGAATTTCAGATTCCGGCAGCGCTCTTCAGTGCCTCAGCCTTGTCGGTTTGTTCCCAGGACAGGGCAATGTCCTGACGACCGAAGTGGCCGTATGCGGCAGTTGGGAGGTATATGGGTTTGAGCAGATCCAGCATTTTGATCAGGCCTTTCGGGCGCAATTCAAAATGTTCCCTGACAAGCTCGACGATTCGGTCATTGCCGATTTTGCCTGTGCCAAAAGTTTCGACGCTGATAGAAGTCGGTTCTGCTACACCAATGGCATAGGACAATTGAATCTCGCAGCGCTCGGCAATGCCGGCTGCAACGAGGTTCTTGGCAACGTAGCGCGCGGCGTAGGCCGCGGAACGGTCGACTTTGGACGCGTCCTTGCCAGAGAAAGCGCCGCCGCCGTGCCGCGCCATACCACCATAGGTATCCACGATAATTTTGCGACCGGTTAAACCACAGTCACCGTGTGGTCCGCCAATAACGAAGCGACCGGTGGGATTGATAAAATATTTGGTGTCCGCTGTGATCCAGTTTTCAGGCAGGATTGGCTTGATGATTTCTTCCATCACGCCTTCCTTGACCTGGTCCAGGGAAACTGCTTCTGTGTGCTGTGTAGAAAGCACGACCGCATCAATAGCCACTGGCTTGCCATCTTCGTAACGGAAAGTAATCTGGCTCTTGGCATCAGGTTGCAGCCAGTCCAGCTTGCCGCTCTTGCGTACTTCCGATTGGCGCTTGACCAACAGATGGGAATAGGTAATTGGTGCAGGCATGAGCACGTCAGTTTCGTTCGTGGCATAGCCAAACATTAGGCCCTGGTCACCCGCACCCTGCTCATGATCATCAGTCTCATCGACGCCCATGGCGATATCCGCAGACTGTTTGCCAATGGCGTTGAGGACAGCGCAGGTGTTGCCATCAAATCCGCTCTCGGAATTGTCGTAGCCGATGTCATTAACAACACTGCGCACCAGATTTTCAACATCAATGTTGGCGCCAGTGGTAATTTCACCTGCAACTATAACCATGCCGGTTTTGATCATGGTCTCGCAAGCTACACGTGAACCGGGATCCTGTTCCAGCAATGCATCGAGAATGGCATCGGAGATCTGATCCGCCATCTTGTCCGGGTGACCTTCTGAGACGGATTCCGATGTAAACAAGTGTGATTCAGCCATTTATATTTCCTTCGTTATCTGTAATTAAATATTTGCGATCAAGCGTCTTTTTTGAATATTCGTATTAGAATTTGAAAACCATTGCGTAGCCCGAGGTACGAGCTGGGGCCAGCCTGCAGCCCGGCCCTGATGGCCCAGTGTTCGAGTTCGTTGTCATCGAAGCCAAGCCATAAATCTCCACAGGATTCTCTTACCCAGTCCTGGTCATGTGAGCACAGGTCGACGATAAGCAGGATGCCGCCCTCGTTCAGCAAAGTGGCACAGTCCTTGATGGTTTTGGCAGGAGATGAAATGTGGTGCAGCACCATATTGAACACGATAAAATCAGCGCTGTGTTTCTGTTTGCGAGCCACTGCCGTGTCACCCAGGATAAAATCCACATTATCTTTTTGCGCCGTGGCGCATGCCTGCCGCGAAATCTCCAGCATTTCCCTCGAATTATCCAGTGCCGTTACCGCGTCGAACCGCTCTGCCAGTTCTACCAGAAATTCCCCCTCACCCGGTCCGACTTCAAGCACTTTGGCATCGGCAGTGAGGCCGAGGTCGGTTATGACATCGTGCAGATTCTTGCGGTAATCCTCATGGGCAACAATCAGGCCCTGCTTCTCGCGAAACTTGTCGGCATTGCGGTTGAAGAAACTCAGCGATAGTTGTGCCCGTTCCAGCTGGATCTGTTTAATTTTGCGGGTCTGCCAGCCAGGGATCTCAAGCAGATCGACCTGATCAAAACTGGCCTGTTTGATGTGATTGAAGGCACCATCCTCCGACAGAAAAGTGCGCCGATAGAAGATCGAATTACCTTCCCTGCGGGTCGAAACCAGTTCTCCAGTGGCCAGCACTTTCAGGTGGTGACTCAGGGCAGACTGGCGCATGTCCAGGATACGACTCAGTTCCAGTACGCCGAAAGACTCATTGCGAAGCAAGCGCAAAATCTGCAGGCGCAAGGGATCGGCCAGGGCCTTGTACAGCGCAGCAAGGCGCTCCGTAGGCGTCTGTGATTGAGGACTGGGTTTGCGGGCTGCTGCCTGTGCCATTCGGGCTCTCGGGGTGTGCGCGGAGCGCTAAAGTAACAATATGTGGGCGCAATAGCAAATCTATATCAAAATATTTTGATATAGATGTCCGGTCAGTTTAGAGAATCGAAAGCAGGTGGAATTACTGCAAATAACGCCTGCTCTGAGTGGCATATTGGACTGAGGTGCGGGAAAATAGCCGCCTTCGAAGGCAGGGCATCTCTCAACGCAATGCACCTCACCCAATGGGAATTGGGCAGGTTGACGGCGTGTCACAGAAACACCTGAACCTGGATTGAATTTTAAGTGCAGCCCACAGGAGCAAACTAGATGGCGAACAATTCTGTATCCCGAAAGGATTTGGCAAATGCCATTCGTGCGTTGAGCATGGATGCAGTCCAGCAGGCCAATTCGGGGCATCCGGGCGCACCCATGGGTATGGCAGACATTGCCGAAGTGCTCTGGAACGACTATCTCCAGCATAATCCGGTCAATCCTGGCTGGTTTAACCGGGATCGGTTTGTGTTATCCAATGGCCACGGATCGATGCTGATTTATTCCCTGTTACACCTGACAGGATACGATCTGCCGATGTCAGAGATCGAGCAGTTTCGCCAATTGGATTCCAAGACTCCCGGGCATCCCGAATATGGTTACACACCCGGCGTAGAAACCACTACCGGTCCATTGGGGCAAGGGCTAGCCAATGCAGTGGGGATGGCAGTGGCAGAGAAAACCCTGGCTGCACAGTTCAACCGGACCGATTTTGAAGTAGTTGACCACTATACCTATGCCTTCGCCGGTGATGGCTGCCTGATGGAAGGTATTTCCCATGAAGTGTGTTCGCTGGCCGGCACATTACATCTGGGCAAGCTAATCGTCTTCTATGATGACAATGGCATCTCTATCGATGGTGAGGTTGACCAGTGGTTTTCTGATGACACCTCAAAGCGATTCGAAGCCTATGGCTGGCAGGTTTTGTCGGTTGACGGACACGACAGCAAGGCGATAGCAAAAGCCATAGAGAAGGCCCGCAAAACAACGGACAAACCCACGCTGATAAGCTGTAAAACCGTTATCGGATATGGCTCCCCGGCCAAACAGGGCACGGCTGCAACTCACGGGGCGCCACTTGGAGAAGATGAGGTCGCGGCAACGCGCAAAGAGTTGGGTTGGCCGCACGCCCCATTCACAGTGCCTGAAGAAATCAAGACAGCATGGGATGCGACCGAAAAAGGGTTTCAGGCCGAGACTGCCTGGAAAGAATTACTGGTGCGGTATGAGGAAGAATATCCCGAGCTGGCAATGGAACTGGTGCGCCGCATGAAAGGCCAGTTGCCCGGTTACTTCAGCGCCAAGGCCGACGAATTTATCCAGAAGTGCCAGGCCACTGCTGACAACATCGCCAGCCGCAAAGCCTCACAGCAATGCATAGAGGCCTACTCTTGTATCCTGCCGGAGCTTATCGGCGGGTCAGCGGATCTCACCGGATCCAACCTGACTACCTGGTCAGGCAGCGAAGCAATCTCGGAAAAACCTGATGGCAACTACATCTATTACGGTGTCAGGGAATTCGGCATGACAGCTATCGCTTCCGGTATCGCACTGCACGGCGGGTTTATTCCCTATACGGCGACGTTCCTGATCTTTATGGAATATGCACGCAATGCAGTACGCATGGCGGCACTCATGCAACAACGTTCCATACTGGTTTATACCCATGACTCCATTGGGCAAGGCGAGGACGGCCCCACCCACCAACCCGTTGAACAATTAACCATGCTGCGCATCACGCCGAACATGTCAGTTTGGCGCCCGGCTGACAACGTCGAATCTGCTGTCGCCTGGAAAGCCGCCATAGAAAATGGCACTGGCCCGACAGCCCTGGTGTTCTCCCGCCAGTCGTTGCCTCATCTGGAGCGGACACCGGAACAGGTGGAAGGCATAGCGCGCGGCGCTTATGCGTTGCTGGATTGTGCAGGCACTCCGGACGCAATCGTTTTGGCCACAGGTTCAGAAGTCAGCATTTGCCTGGAAGCTGTCGCTGCCTTACAAAAAGACGGCGCAAAGGTGCGTCTGGTCTCCATGCCCAGTGTCGACGTATTCGAGGCCCAGCCTGCCGACTACCGTGAATCCATATTGCCTGCAGACGTCAGGGCGAGAGTTGCAGTGGAAGCCGGAGCAGTAGATTACTGGCGAAAGTATGTCGGCCTCGATGGCAAAGTTATTGGAATGACGAGTTTCGGAGAGTCGGCACCGGGTGGTGTACTGATGGAGCACTTTGGTTTTACTTCGCAGAATGTCATCGACACGGTCAAATCATTATTGTGAACCTCAACCGCCAATTTTCTTAATCAGGCAAGCCCATGGCATTCCGCGTTGCAATCAATGGTTATGGTCGAATAGGACGCTGTGTCCTGCGCGCGTTATATGAGTCCACGAACTATGCCGATTTACGTATCGTGGCCATTAACGATCTGGCCGATGCCAGTAATCTTGCGCACCTGACCCGTTATGACAGCACCCATGGGCGATTTCTGGGTGAAGTAAGCTGGGATGCGGGCAATTTGATAATTAACGGCGACAAAATCGCACTGACGTCCCACGCGTCGATCTCTGAACTTCCGTGGCAGAGTCACGATATCGATTTAGTGATGGAATGCAGTGGCGCATTTACAGATCGGGTTACGGCGGAACAGCACCTTGCGGCCGGGGCGCAGCGGGTCATGTTCTCCCAGCCGGCCGAGCCTGATGTGGATGCAACCGTTGTGTTTGGAATCAATCACACTTCAATCTCTGCAGTCGATCGCATCATCTCCAATGCCTCATGCACAACCAATTGTATCGTCCCGGTACTGCATGTTATGAACCAGGCACTTGGTATCGACAGTGGCGTGATTACTACAATTCATTCAGCCATGAATGATCAGCCCGTCATCGACAGTTTTCATAACAAGGATTTGCGTAAAACCCGCAGTGCCATGCAATCCATTATTCCGGTAGACACTGCATTGGCTGTCGGTATAGAGCGCATCCTGCCAGAGCTGGCGGGCAGACTTGAGGCACAGGCCGTGCGTGTGCCCACGGTCAATGTGTCTGCCATGGACCTGACCTTGCAGGTATCCAGCGCGACATCCGCTGAGGCTGTTAACGAGATTATCAAGGCAGCGAGCCAGAAAATGCCTGTGAACATACTCGGTTATACAGATGAACCATTGGCATCCTGTGATTTTAATCACGACCCACGTTCCGCTATCGTGGATCTGAATCAGACAAGGGTGGCAGGCAAGAATCTTGTCAAGCTGCTGCTGTGGTTTGACAATGAATGGGCCTACGCAAATCGCATGCTCGATGTAGCGGATTACATCCACGCCAATTGCAACTAGTCTGTAATTAGTAAGTCAGTACCAGAAACCGGAGAGTATTTGCCAAGATGTCCTATAAACGCATGAGTGAGCTGGAGCTGAACAACAAAACGCTCCTGATCAGAGAAGACCTTAACGTACCACTTGAAGGCGGGAAGGTGGCCAATGACACGCGTATACGCGCAGCGCTGCCAACGATTCAACAGGCCTTGAAAGCCGGTGCCAGGGTAATTCTCATGTCTCACCTGGGACGACCGGAAGAAGGTGTGCCAATCAGCACGCAGCCTGAAGCCAGCCTGCAGCCAGTTGCTGAGCATCTGGCCAAGCTGCTTGGTATTGAAGTGATACTGGTCACTGACTATCTGCAAGGCGAAGCATTACCTGCGCTAAACAGTCAGCATATTGTGTTATTGGAAAATGTCCGGGTAAATCCTGGCGAAACGGCCAATGCAGACGCACTTGCCAAAACTTACGCAGCACTGTGTGATGTGTTTGTCATGGATGCTTTTGGCACAGCGCACAGGGCCCAGGCCAGCACTCACGGGGTTGCCAAGTTCGCTGCTGCAGCCTGTGCCGGACCCCTGCTGGCCGGTGAGCTGGATGCGCTCGCGCTCGCACTCGAAAAACCCGAGCGGCCCATGATGGCCATTGTCGGAGGAGCCAAGGTTTCCAGCAAGCTCGAAGTCCTGCGGAGCCTGGTAACCAAGGTGGATCAGTTGATTGTTGGCGGCGGCATTGCCAATACTTTCCTGGCGGCAGCCGGCTTGCCCGTGGGCAAGTCATTGTATGAACCTGACCTGGTCGATACCGCCAGGGAGTTGATGCAGCAGACCAATATCCCGCTGCCGACGGACGTAATTGTTGCCGGGGAATTTTCCGCTGATGCGGAAGCCACCACAAGAGCGGTGAAAGACGTAGGCGAAGGCGATATGATTCTCGATATCGGACCGCAAACGGCTGTGCACTTTGCAGAATTAATCGGTAACATGAGTACTATCATCTGGAACGGACCGGTGGGTGTTTTCGAATTCGAACAGTTCGCTTCGGGTACCCGGGCAATCGCTCAGGCTATCGCCGCCAACCCCGGCTTTTCAATTGCCGGTGGTGGTGAAACCATATCCGCCATAGACAAATTTGCGGTTACTGAGAAAATTTCCTATATCTCAACCGGTGGCGGCGCCTTCCTGGAATACGTACAGGGTACTGAGTTGCCAGCGTTGCAGATCTTGCAACAGCGGGCCAGTGAATAAACGATCAAAGAGGTGATGACATGGCGTTAATCAGCTTAAGACAATTACTGGATCACGCGGCCGAACACGGCTATGGCGTGCCCGCATTCAATGTGAATAACCTGGAGCAGGTTAGAGCCATCATGGAAGGTGCCGATGAGGCCAATAGCCCGGTAATTTTGCAAGCATCTGCGGGCGCACGTAAATATGCGGGATCAAATTTCCTCAAACATTTGATACAGGGCGCGATTGAAGAGTTCCCCCATATTCCGATTGTTATGCATCAGGATCATGGTGTGTCTCCTGCGGTATGCCAACGTTCCATTCAGCTCGGCTTTTCTTCCGTGATGATGGACGGCTCGCTTGCAGAAGACGGCAAGACCCCAACAGATTTTGACTACAACGTGCGAGTTACAAAGACTACCGTTGATATGGCTCACGCCTGTGGTGTTTCTGTAGAAGGTGAAATCGGTTGTCTTGGATCACTGGAAACAGGCATGGCTGGTGAAGAAGATGGTATCGGCGCAGAGGGTAAGTTATCGATGGACCAGCTTTTAACCGATCCTCAGGAAGCGTCTGATTTCGTCGATGCTACCGGTGTTGATGCGCTGGCAATTGCAGTGGGCACCAGTCATGGTGCCTATAAATTCAGTCGTCCTCCCACGGGTGACATTCTTGCCATTGACCGAATAAAGGAAATACATGCCAAAATCCCGAATACCCACCTAGTGATGCATGGTTCTTCTTCGGTACCGCAGGAATGGCTCGCTATCATTAATGAATTCGGTGGTGAGATCCCTGAAACCTACGGTGTTCCGGTAGAAGAAATACAGGAAGGCATCAAACACGGCGTCCGTAAAGTTAACATTGACACGGATTTACGCCTGGCATCCACCGGTGCAGTGCGGAAATTCCTCGCTGAAAACAAATCCGAGTTTGATCCTCGCAAGTTTCTGATTCCAACCATCACGGCCATGCGTGACATTGTCAAAGCCAGGCTGGAATCTTTTGGTTGTGCAGGTCAGATTTCCAAGATCGGTAAAGTCTACACTCTGGAAGAAATGTCTCAGCGTTACGCTGATTCTGCCTGAAGATGGCAGGATTTTCCCGTGAGCAGGCCAGGCAGTTGCGAGACAGTCTGGCGCCGCTGGATTTTTCTGCCGGGCCACCGCAATCGGAATTATTTGCTGCTTACTGCGGGCATTACGGGCTGGAATTCTCGGCCGCTGCGAGCTCGATCACCCATACCATGGGTGCCTTTCGCAGCGGTGACTACACCATCGTCGGACAATACTTTGCCCCACCAGTTGCACAGCAACGAGGCACAGCGTTCCTGTTACACGGGTACTTTGATCATTCCGGCATCTTCGGCAAATTAATTCGGTACTGCCTGCAATCCGGTTTTGCTGTTGTAATCGCCGATATGCCCGGGCATGGTCTGTCGAGCGGCAAGCCAGCCAGCATCGCCTCGTTCAGGGACTATCACACCACCTGGCTTGAGCTGATCAAGCACGCCCAATCCCAGAACCTGCAATCCCCCTGGGTAGTCATGGGACAGAGCACCGGCGGTGCGATCATCATAGACTGGTTACTGGATGCAGAACCTTTTGCCGCGGCACAGTTCACGCACAAAATATTGCTTGCCCCACTTGTGCGGCCCAGACGCTGGTGGCGGGGCAGAATCCTGTTCGCTCTGACCAGATGGTTCAGGTCGGAAACTACCAGGCGTTTCTCACAGAACAGTCATGACGCGGAATTTCTGAAGTTCCTGCGCACTCAGGATCAATTGCAAAGTGGTCAATTAAATCGTGACTGGATTATGGCGATGATTGATTACATTGCGCGCTTCTCTGTTGCACCGCCCTCTACAGAATGTATCCAAATTATTCAGGGTACTGGCGATGGTACTGTCGACTGGCGCCACAATATGCAAAAACTGCAGGAGAAGTTTCCCTCAGCGACCATTCATATTATTGAACATGCCAGACATCATCTGGCGAACGAAGCGCCGGAGTACCTCAACAAGGTATTTGCCAGACTGGATGAGGTGTTGGAAGGAATTGAGTGAGGTGCGGAACTCTAGAATAGCACCCGGGTTCTGATGGTGCCGTTTACTTCATTCAGGCGTGCCAGTGCCAGCTCACTGTATTGCACATCGATATCCATCACCACATAACCCACTTCTTCATTGGTCTGCAGATACTGCGAACTGATATTGATTCCAGTCTCGGAAAAAATACTGTTTATCTCACTCAGCACACCTGGCACGTTCTTGTGTATATGTAGCAAGCGGTGCTTGCCGGGATGGGCGGGCAAGGTGACTTCAGGAAAGTTCACCGAGGCAAAGCTGGAGCCATTGTCGCTGTACTTGACCAGCTTTTCGCTGACCTCTACGCCAATATTTTCCTGGGCTTCCATGGTGCTGCCGCCCACGTGTGGCGTAATGATGCAGTTGTCGAACTCCCGCAGTGGCGAGATGAATTCTTCGTCATTGGATTTAGGCTCAACCGGAAACACATCGATGGCGGCGCCAGCCAGGCGCTCACCCTTCAACGCATCGGCCAGTGCCTCGATGTCTACAATCGTACCGCGAGAGGCATTGATCAATATCGCCTCTGCTTTCATCCAGGCGAGCTGTTCTGCGCCAATCATATTTTGCGTCGCAGGTGTTTCAGGTACGTGCAGGCTAATGACATCGCATTCGTTTAATAGCGTTTTGAGGCTGTCTACCTGGACAGCGTTGCCAAGAGGCAATTTGGTGACCACATCATAGAGATAGACTTTCATACCCATGGATTCGGCCAGCACGCTGAGCTGTGAACCGATGTTGCCGTAACCCACTATGCCGAGTTTTTTGCCACGTGTTTCATATGAGCCTTTGGCGGCTTTTTGCCAGATGCCCTGATGTAGTAGTGCATTTTTCTGCGGAATTCCGCGCAACAATAAAATGGCCTGACCTATAACCAGTTCAGCCACGCTGCGGGTATTGGAGTAAGGCGCATTAAAAACCGGAATGCCCCGTATCAGTGCTGCATTCAGGTCGACCTGATTGGTGCCAATACAAAAACAGCCGACGGCCTGCAGTTTGGACGCAGCTGCAAAAATTTCTTCAGTGAGCTGGGTGCGAGAGCGAATCCCCAGAAAATGGGCATCCGCTATTTTTTCCTTGAGCAGCTCGGGGTCCAGCGAGCTGGAAACCCGTTCAATGTTTTCATAGCCGGCGGCGGAAAGCGTATCAACGGCGCTCTGATGAATAGCTTCCAGTAGCAGGAATCGAATCTTGCGTTTTTCAAGGGAGGTGGGTTGCATGGGTCGTCTGGGTTCAACCTGTTCTGTATGTAGCAAGCTGGCGCATGGTAACATAATCTTTCCGCATGAGCTGTTCTCTCTTTGTTGTGGCCTTTATTCGGCCAGTATTGTGGCAACCAGTTCGGCCAGCGTTTTTTTATTCTTTATCGAGTAGCTAGAAGATGGACAATGTGGATGAACAATAAAGCACCTGCAGCTCTTGCCGCGCTGGGTGATATCGTAGGGCCGGATTGGGTCAAAACGTCTGTCGATGACAAGGCCACTTACGGCAAAGATTGGACTCGAGCCTGGACGCCAGCACCTTTGGCAATTGTATTGCCCCGAACCACGGAAGAAGTCATCGCAATTGTTAAGCTGGCGCTTAAGGAAAATCTCGCTCTGGTTCCTTCGGGAGGCCGCACGGGCCTGAGCGGAGGCGCTGTTGCTGCGTTCGGAGAGGTCGTCGTGGCATTTGATCGCATGAACAAGATCCTCGAATTCAATCCAGTCGATCGCCAGGTCAGGTGTGAAGCCGGTGTTGTGACCGAACAGCTACAACAGTTTGCACTTGATAATGACCTGCTTTACCCGGTGGATTTTGCCTCGGCAGGCTCCAGCCAGATTGGTGGCAATGTCGCTACCAACGCCGGGGGTATCAAGGTAATACGTTATGGCATGACGCGTAATTGGGTACAGGGCCTTAAGGTTGTCACAGGTAGTGGTGAACTGCTTGATCTGAATCGTGGTCTGATCAAGAACGCAACCGGATATGATCTGCGCCACCTGTTTATCGGTTCTGAAGGTACCCTCGGTTTGATCACTGAAGTGACATTAAGTCTCAGCAGTCTTCCGACTGACCCCACGGTCCTTCTGCTTGGCCTGGAAGAAATGTCTTCGAGTATGGATATCCTGCAGGCTTTTCAGTCCTGCTTGCAGCTCACCGCGTTTGAGTTTTTTTCTGACAAGGCGTTGGGGCATGTCATGGCAGAAAAATCACTGCCGCAGCCATTTGAATCCCGCACAAACTATTATGCGCTGCTGGAGTTTGAAAATCGCTCTGAACAGGATATGGAAAACGCACTAGGCTGTTTTGAATCCTGTATGGAGTCTGGCTGGATCAGTGATGGCACAGTCAGCCAAAACTTGACCCAGGCACAGAATCTGTGGCGACTGCGTGAAGACATATCGGAGACCATTGCAAAATTCACTCCCTACAAAAATGACATTTCTGTCATGGTTTCGAAAATTCCGGCTTTTGTCGCAGAGGTAGATGCGCTTGTTGGACAGAGTTATCCCGATTTCGAGATCATCTGGTTCGGCCACATTGGCGACGGCAATATCCACCTGAACATTCTCAAACCCGATGCAATGGAAACCCCTGACTTTTTTGCGAAATGCGGCGAGGTATCAGAATGGGTGTTCAATCTGGTGCAAAAATTCGGTGGCAGCGTCTCCGCTGAGCACGGAGTGGGCATGCTGAAAAAACCTTATTTGCAATTCTCTCTCGACCCCGGAGAGATCGAAATTATGCAAGCCATGAAACGAGTGTTCGATCCCGCCGGCATCCTCAATCCCGGCAAAATTTTCGATTCTGTCGACCCCTAGGGGCCAGTCCAGCGCCTGTATGTTATGAAATTGTAAGAAGTTTCAGCCACTCAGGTCGAAAGCGTTACAATTTACGACAAATAGTATTTCCAAAAATCTGGGCATAGGCGTACACTGAAAAAGCGGTCGATTTTGGCCGCAGAGCCGAGCTGTAAGAGGTTCGTCTGTTACTTATTTTATTTAGCAAGAGAGCAATATGTCAGAGTCAGTTGAGGGTACTGTAAAGTGGTTTAATGATGAAAAAGGATTTGGATTCATAGAACAGGAAGGAGGCAAGGATGTCTTTGTTCACTTCAGCGCCATAAATGGTTCCGGAAGGAGAACACTCCACGAAGGCCAGAAAGTAACGATGACCGTTACTCAGGGCCAGAAAGGACCCCAGGCGGAAAACGTCACTCCCCTATAAAATTTACAGGCTCGGTGTAACGTCCACCGAGATCAAGAGCTTGCGAAAACCTTTCTGAATCAGGCCTATGGCCAGGTTCAGGAGGTTTTTGCGCCCCTGAAAACCCACACTCTATGATGCAGTCGGCTTATTGGATGCCGGAAGTACGGTCTCAACACCGCGCGCCGTGCCCAGCAGAAGCCGATCCGCGCCACGTTCCGCAAACAACCCGTTGGTAACAACTCCGGTTATCTGGTTGATCTGTTTTTCAACTTCGCGCGGATTCATGATTTCGAAATGGTACATATCAAGGATGTGGTTGCCGTTGTCTGTGACCACCCCTTCCCTGTAGACCGGATCTCCTCCCAGCTTCACCAGTTGTCGCGCGACGTAGCTGCGCGCCATGGGTATGACCTCAACTGGCAGGGGGAATTCACCCAGTATTTTCACCATTTTCGATTCATCAGCGATGCAAATAAATTCCTGGGATGCAGCTGCTATAATTTTCTCTCGAGTCAGGGCAGCGCCCCCACCCTTGATCAGTTGCAGGTGCTTGTTGGCCTCGTCTGCCCCGTCCACATAGAACCGCGCCATGCCGACACTATTCAGGTCATAGACGGGTATGCCCTGCTCCTTCAGTCGCCGGGCTGATTCCTCGGAGCTGGCGACGGTACCGTTTAGTCGTCCCTTGATCGCGCCTAGCTCTTCAATGAAATAATTGGCGGTGGACCCGGTCCCGACACCCAGGATGTCATCGTCTTCCAGTTGGTCTGCGATATATTCAAACGCGGCTTTTGCAACTGCCTTCTTTAATTCATCTTGTGTCATGGCGAACCTCTGGATTTATCTGGCTTAATGTAGTGCTTGTTAGAGCAGACCCTTATTAGCTACTAATTAGAGCGATTTTTTGACCCATTCTTACCTGGGAGTTTGCTCGTAAGTTGCTACTGAATTGCACGGCGCCATGCGGGAATAAAACTATTGCAGTAGAACCGAGATAAAAACGGCCAAGTTCCGCGCCCTTCTCCAGCATAATAGATGGTACATGGTCCTGGTAAGAATGGCTTTGGATAGTCCTGGCGCGAGGGCTGACCCCCATCCGACCACCAAACACTGTCTCGATGCCTGCGACGATCATAGCACCAACAAGCACCACCACCACCGTACCAATATCAGTATCGAACTGGCAAACCAGGCGCTCATTACGCGCAAACAAACTGTCGACACGCTCGGTGGTGGCCTGGTTGACTGAGAAAAGTCTGCCCGGGATATATTTGCTCGCCACGAGCTTGCCTGTAAGTGGCATGTGCACACGGTGATAGTCTCGAGGAGACAAATAAACCGTAATGAACTGGCCATCATTGAAACTGTCAGCCAGTTGATCGTTCTGTCCCAACAATGCCTGTAGAGTAAAGGTATGACCTTTAGCCTGCAATATCGCAGTACCTTTGATCTCACCCAGTTGACTCACCGCGCCATCCGCAGGGCACAGGATGCTGTTTGGTTCGCTGTCCAGAGGTCTGGCATCAGGACGCAGCTCGCGGGTGAAGAAGTCATTGAAATTGTTGAACTCTGCGATGTCCTGAACCAGAGCTTCCGACATGTCGACGTCATAGCGCTTGATAAACCATTTGATCATGGGGTTTTTCCAGCGCCGACTATCGGCGATTCGACCCACTATGCGCGAGAGTAAATGATGAGGCAGGATGTGCTGTAAAAGTACAAACAGGTTTGACATAAAATCAGTTATCGCTCAACGCTCTATTGGGGTATCCGGATGGTTGCCCCACTCGGACCACGAACCATCGTAAGCCTGGATGTCATAACCCAGGGCTTTACCCACCACATAGGTCAAGCCCGAGCGATGATGTGTCTGACAGTGTGTGATAACTGATTTGTCTGGTGTGATGCCCAATGTTTCAAGTCGCTGCCGAATCTCAGACAAGGGTTTGAGTCGCAGGCCGTTATCCCTGTCCATCAGTTCCAGCCAGTCCAGATTGCGTGCGCCCGGTATATGACCGTTGCGCTCGGCAGTCTGCTTATCACCGCGATACTCTTCTGCAGCGCGGGCATCCCACACAACGCTTGCTGGATTATCTAGTTGCGCCATGACATCTGCCAGTTGTGCTCGAGGTGCTGTATTGATCTTCACCTTGTACTCACTGGCAGTATCTTTTGACGCGCCGGATTCGAGTGGCAACCCGTCTGCGATCCATGCAGTTAATCCTCCATTGAGCAGCGCGCAGGACTGATGACCCAACACGTCCAGGGTCCATAGCAGCCGGCCGGCCCAGCCACCGCCTTCATCATCGTAGGCGACAACGTGCGTTTGTGGTTTCAGACCCACACGAGAAAACAGGCGTGCAAGCTGATCTGGTTCGGGCAGTTTGCCAGTAGCAGGTTTAATCCCGCAGGTAAGTTCTGCCGGTTGGATCAGATGTGAGCCCGGTACATGCCCGCTCACAAAAGTCTGTTCGGAAACGACTCCTATAATAAGTAGTCCAGGTTGCCCCAGCTGCTTCTGTAACTCTGTCGTTTCCAGGATATAAGGTAGATTTGAATGGCTCATGATGAAGTCATATTCAGCGAGGCGCTATTGTAGCCCGATCGAGGAGAGCTGTGGTGTTGGAATCATAGCGATTGCAGTATTCGGAAATAGCTCTCGAGCCTGTCCGTACTGATTTCCCCGGCAGCCGCTGCGGCGAGCACCGCGCAATCGGGTTCGTTACGATGCTGGCAGTCCCGAAACCGACAATGAGCGGCGAGGGTCTGCAACTCTCTGAACCCCGCCAATACCCCTGCAGCGGAAATATGTTCCAGATGAAATTCACGTATGCCGGGAGAATCTATCAGGTCACATATACCCAGATGGTGAAGTTGTGCAGAAGTGGTCGTGTGTGTGCCCTTGGCTTTGCCGCGTGACATGTCCCCGGCAGCGGTTACTGTTTGCGGTGCCATCAGGTTGATCAGAGACGACTTGCCTACGCCAGACTGACCCACAACCACCGCGGTCTTGTCCCGCAGCGCATCTTCCAGTTCGACCATACCCTCACCGGCATGTACCGAAGTTTTTAGCACTGGATAGCCTAAAGCGCTATATATTGACAATATACTGTCGAAATACGCCTGATTGGCAGTGTTAATAAGGTCGGCCTTGTTAATTACCAGCAAAAGCGGCAATCCAAGATTCTCTACGGCGACTATATAGCGGTCAATCAGGTTGAAAAACGCTTCTGGTACCGGGGCGATCATGAGCACTACCAGATCGATATTGGCGGCTATTGGTTTGAGTTCTCCGCGAAAATCGGCCCTGCCAAACACTGATTTACGCGGACCCAGGGCTGTCACCACGCCCTCGTCATCGTTGTAGGCTTCCCATACTACATAGTCGCCGGTGACCAGGGGCGGCAAATTGGCACGCTGGAAACAACGAATGATTTGATGTGGTGCAACTGAGTCAGTGGATTCCACATCTACATGCTGGCCAAACTGACCAACAATACGACCATTGCAATTAACTGTTGAGCTCGTATCAAGGTTTCCGGAATCAAGTTCGCGTTGCTGCTTTTTGGCAATGCGTTTCTGTTGCTGCTTGTTGAGCTGTCGTTTGTTCATTTTGTACTGTAGCAGTGGATGGCACCGGGATTATTGCATATTCGAGTTAGGGCAGCTTTGTTACAATCGGACAGGCCAAACACCGCAGCGCAATTAGAGTGAAAAACCATGGATAAAAGCAGCAACCTGATCTGGCTGGATCTGGAAATGACCGGATTGTCCCCGGCGCAAGATCGCATTATTGAAATAGCGACGCTGGTTACTGATGCCAATCTCAATATCCTGGAAGAAGGGCCAGTGCTTGCAGTCAAACAGGATACTGCGCGCCTGGATGCAATGGATGAATGGAACAAAACCACTCATGGTAAATCCGGCCTGATTGAACGCGTCAAGGTGAGCGAAGTTGACGAAGCCGCTGCGGAGAAAGAGACTCTGGCATTTTTGGCGCGCTACTGTGATAAAAACTCTTCACCCATGTGCGGTAATAGTATTTGCCAGGACCGACGCTTTCTTGCCAACTATATGCCCGACCTGGAGGCGTTTTTCCATTACCGTAACCTGGATGTCAGTACGCTCAAGGAGCTTGCGGTGCGCTGGAAGCCTGCAGTACTGGAAGGGTTGGTTAAAAAAGGCACGCATCAGGCGCTAGATGACATTCGTGATTCAGTCAATGAATTAATACACTACCGGGAGCATTTCATTAATTTGTAGATGTGTGTTGCTGCAGGGCCCATTCTACATGTTCTACTACCAGTCTCGATTGAAAATTCAATCTGTTGCGTAACGCAGCTACTATGTCTTCACTTGTTTCAGCATTGCCCAGCGCGACTGCCAGATTACGTAACCAGCACTCATAGCCGATGCGGCGAATCGGAGAACCTGCCGTATTATCCAGAAACTGCTGTTCTGACCAGCCAAACAAATCTACCAAGTCTGCATCGTCCAGGTTATGTCGCGGACTAAAATCTGGTTCGTCAGTAGGTTTATTAAACTTGTTCCATGGGCATACCAACTGGCAATCATCGCAGCCGAATACCCGGTTGCTCATTAGCGGGCGCAGCTCTTCCGGTATTGAGCTGCGCAGTTCAATGGTCAGATAAGAAATACAGCGTCTGGCGTCCATTTCCCCTGGTCCGACGAAGGCTTTGGTCGGGCAGATGTCGAGGCAGGCAGTGCATGTTCCGCAATGGTCACTTACGGCCGGATCAACCGGTAATGGCAGATCAGTGTATAGCTCCCCAAGAAAAAACCACGAGCCAGCAGACTTGTTGAGCAGCATGGTGTTCTTGCCAATCCAGCCTAGCCCGGATTTCTCCGCTAATGCGCGCTCCAGCACTGGCGCACTGTCGACGAACGCACGATAACCGAATTCTCCAACAGCTTCCTGAATCTTGTCTGCGAGCTTCTGTAATCGCTTGCGAATCAACTTGTGATAATCACGCCCTCTTGCATAACGTGCAATATATGCTTTTTTACTACGCTCGAGAGGGGCGAGAGAGTTATCCGGTTCACTCGAGTAATCCAGGCGCGCAGTGATTACCCGCACTGTACCTGGATGCAGGCGTTCCGGGTGAGCGCGCAAGTCCATATTCCGCGCCATGTAATCCATTTCACCGTGATACCCGTTGGAAATCCAGTTTTCCAGATGTTGTCGATAGTGCTTCATATCGACATCAGCTATAGCAATTTGCTGGAAGCCATATTCGGCTCCCCATAGCTTGATATCCGCAGCGAGCTTGCCTAGAGCATCATTATCCATTAAGTCCTCAGAGTGCATTCAGGAGCTTTGCTGCATCCTGCAGAGTCTTGTCATCCTTGCAGAAGCAAAATCGAATGTGCTTGTTCTGTGGTGGATTTGCATAAAAAGGTGCAAGTGGAATTGCTGCAACGCCTTTTTCCTGGGTCAGATAGGTGACGAATTCCATGTCGTCCAGCTCGCTTATTTCGCTGTAGTCCACGAGTTGAAAGTAAGTGCCTTTCGAAGGCTTGAATGTGAAGCGGGAACTCTCAATCAGCTGGCAAAAAGTGTCGCGCTTGACCTGGTAAAAATCTGGCAATTCGCGGGCGTGCTCCGGGCAGTCAGCCATGAATTCGGCAATGGCATATTGCACAAAACTCGATGTAGTAAATGTGACGAACTGATGAACCTTGCGAAATTCGCTGGTTAGTGAAGGGGCTGCCACACAATAGGCCAGCTTCCAGCCCGTCGCATGATAGGTTTTGCCAAAAGAGAAAACCGCGAAACTTTTGTGTTTAAGTTCTTCGTGACCAAGCACACTCAGGTGCTGTGCGCCGTCAAATACCATATGTTCATATACTTCGTCAGACAATATGAGAATGTCCCGGTCGCGGGTTATTGCTGCCAGTTGATCGAGATCTTCGTTATCAAGGATGGTGCCGCAGGGATTATGTGGCGTATTGATAATTATCAGGCGGGTCTTGTTTGTAATGGCGGCCTGGGCTGCATCCCAGTCAACATGATAATCAGGATAGCTGAGAGGAACATGAATCGCAGTTCCGCCAGCCAGATTAATCGCAGGTTCATAAGAATCGTAGGCGGGATCGAAAACGATGACTTCATCGCCATTTGAAACGACGGCGTGGATCGCATCGAACAGGGCTTCGGTAGCGCCTGAAGTAACAGTGATCTCAGTCTCGGGATCAGCCGTATACTGGTAGTAATCTTGTACCTTGTTGGCAATTTGCTGCCGTAATTCCGGAATCCCCGCCATGGGTGGATACTGGTTCTTGCGGGAATTCAGATATTTGGAAACAAGTTCCTTGAGATGATCGGGGCAGTCGAAATCCGGGAATCCCTGTGACAAATTGATCGCATTATAGTCCTGGGCCATTTTTGACATGACCGTAAAGATAGTTGTACCGATTTCGGGTAATTTACTTTGCAATATCTTTCCCCTATTGTGGGTCTCGTTAATCCAATGCGCCAGACCCCGCGTTAATTTCATTCTAACCGATAGTATTCATAGCATGAACGTTGAATCGGTCAGATTACCCGTTGATCCGCACCATAACAATTTCAGCAAGAGACCCGAACCGGACTGCACATGAATCCTACTGATAACACAGCGCAGAAGCAGCGTGAACAGCAAGTTGCCAGTTTCCCGACAACTTCTATGCGTGCCACCCACTCGCTACCGCAACTGAACTTGAATGGTGGGCGGCAAGCTATCCTGGAATACTTTGAGAATACCTGGAGTCTGACTGAGACCCTGTTCTCGGCTCTGGTAAGTGATGAGGCATATCTGATCCGACCCTGGCATAAAACCCGTCATCCCCTGATTTTCTATTACGCACACCCGGTCTGTTTTTACGTCAATAAATTGTTGGTAAGTGGTTTGATCGATGAGCCGGTTAACCAGGACCTTGAGCTGCTGTTCGAAACCGGTGTAGACGAAATGACCTGGGATGATCTGCACGAAGGCGCGCAGGATGTGTGGCCGGATCTGGATGATGTGAGAGGCTATCGTCAGCAGGTTTTTGAACTGGTCACCAATCTTATAAAGTCCCACCCGATTTTCGAAGAACCAGTTACACAGGATAAGCCGAGCTGGGCGCTGGTTATGGCTTTTGAGCACGAACGCATTCACCTTGAGACTTCAAGCGTGCTGATGCGCGAGTTACCGCTGGAGTTTTTACAAACTCCCGCCGGATGGCCTGAGTTCAAATCCCCAGCGAAGGAAACCACGCGGAATCCTGTGGTGGGTGAGGACTATGCCAAAAATCCCATGCTCGATTGCGAAGGTAGAACGGTCACACTGGGTAAGCCTGAGCAGTGGCCCAGCTTTGGTTGGGATAACGAGTATGGAACAGACAAGCGCAAGCTGTCTGACTTCAAGGCCAGTAAGTTTCTTGTCAGTAATGGTGAGTTCTACAAATTTGTCAGTGCGGGGGGCTATGAAGACCCTCGTTACTGGAGCGAAGCCGGTTGGAGCTGGAGAACTTTCCGTAATACAAAATGGCCAACGTTCTGGCTGCAAGACGGTCCGGCTGGTTCTCACCGCTACCGGCTACGTACAACGTTTACTGAAATTCCCATGCAGTGGGACTGGCCGGCAATCGTCAATTATTTCGAGGCGAAAGCCTACTGCAGCTGGTTGTCAGAAAAAGAATCTACCGCAACACCTTATCGAGTGTTGCATGAAGCTGAGCATATAGCCCTGCGGGAACCGGCGCAGCAGCAGGCGCGTGCACAGTTCGAGATGAGCGGGTCTGTATCTGCTGATAGTGTGATGCAAGCAAATTCAGCGTCTCTTAACCATAATCTCTGCTACGGGGGTGAATCTCCGGTAACCGCCGGCCCGCCGAACTCGCGCGGCTTTCACGATGTATTTGGCAATGTGTGGCAATGGTGTGAGGATACCTTTCACCCACTGCCAGAATTTTCTATTCATCCGTACTACACGGATTTCAGTACGCCGTGTTTTGATAACGAACACCAGATGATACTGGGTGGTTCATTTATAAGTACCGGGGATGAAGCCAGCATCTGGTCGAGGTTCCACTTCAGGCCACATTTTTTCCAGCACGCAGGCTTTCGGCTTGCTCGCGACATCAGCAGTGGTGCAGATCAGGCCACGAAATATGAAACTGACGCTCTTGTAAATCAGTACTTGCTGTTTCACTGGGGATCGCACTCCGAACAGAGGGATGAGGCATTATCGACAAAGTTTGATTTTCCCGATGTGCAAAACCTGATAACTCGAACCGTAGAGCTAATGATAGAAAACAGCAGCTGTTTCAACAAAGCGCTGGATCTGGGTTGTGCCGTTGGCCGCTCCAGTTTTGAACTGGCGCGGCGTTTCAAGGCCGTTACTGGCCTTGACTACAGTCAGGGTTTTATTGATGCCGCAGCGCAGCTCGCGAAAGCAGGATCCCTCGATTACTGGCGCACTGAAACCGGCCGCCACCGCAGCCAATTAACGGCTCGGGTTGCAGAAGACATCGACACGTCAAGACTGCAGTTTATACAAGGTGATGCTATGCACCTGGCGGCGACTGTTGTGCCTGAGGAAGGGCCATTCGATGCCATACTGCTCAGCAACTTGTTGTGCCGGTTATCTGATCCAGCGAGCTGCCTGCGACAGTTTGTTGGTGATAGTCCTTATCTGGACACAGGCGGCATACTGGTCATTGCTTCGCCGAACACCTGGATGAATCAGTTCACGGCGGCAGACAATTTTCTGGATGGCAAGAACAGCGAAGAGACTTTGGCAGCGCTGGGTAGACAACTACCAGGCTTTGAACTCATTCACGACGAAGACTTGCCATTCATGATTCGCGAGCATCGCCGTAAATACGAGTATATTGTGAGTCAGGTTTCGGTCTGGCGTAAAACCTGACTCGTCAACGAACAGATTGCCGACCTTCTAGGCTTCGGTTTGTAACCACTCGTTCAATTCAATGATGTCCTGAGGTGTCAGAGTGCCTGCCACTTGCTTGAGCAACAAACTGTCAATGACATAGTTATAGCGGGCATCTGAATATTGGCGCAGTGCACGATAGAGATTTTCTCGCGCCAACAATACTTCTACGATATTACGCGTACCCACTTCAGCACCCAGTTCGGTGGCGTCCAACCTGCTCTGGGCTGAGGTGATCGACTGTTGGCGCTGTGCGATCACCAATACATCTGTGTTGACTCGACGATAGGCATTACGCAAATCCTGCGTTAGCTGGCGCCGGGCTTGTTCCAGTGATTCTTTCGCTGCGATGACATTATATTCTGCAGCACGACGGCGCGAACTCACGGCGCCTCCGGAGTACAGCGGAATGCTCAGGCTCAGTGCCAGTTGCGTACGGTCGCTAGCACCGCCGCCGATCTGAATGCCCTGGCTTACAATAGGCGCTGTCACGACGTGGCCGAATTGACCCTGTAGATCAATTGTTGGCAGGTGGCCTGATTTGCGGGCTTTCAGGGATTTCCTTGAAGCCTCCAGATTAAATTGTGCAGCGGCTATGGCGAGGCTGTTGGAGTCTGCCTGATCTTCCCATTCATTCAGGCTGCCCTCTACCTCGACGATAGGAAAGTCTTCGCGCAGTACTTCGATATCGGGATGCGGCTGACCGGTGATTGCCTCCAGCGCCTCGTATCGTGATTGCAAAATATCGCGTTGCAGGATGGTGGTATTGCGTGCCAGGTCGTAGGAAGCCTGACTGTCGTACACATCAGTAATTGCCACCAGACCCACTTCTTCGCGCTGGCGTGTTTGTTCCAGGGAACGCAGAGCTGCTTCCTCTTCCTGCAGATTGGTTTCCAGGGTATCCAGTGCACGCAGCACATCGAAATAAGCTGCGGCTACCCGCATGATCAGATTCTGTTCCTGCGCCGCCAGATTGACTGCGCCTGCTTTGTCACTGGCTTGCGCGCTCTGGTAGTTGTACCAGTTGGAAAGATTCAGCACGCTTTGGGTCAGACTGACACCCCAACTGTGGTTGTTAATGCCAGGGCGAAAACTGTGGTCGTCTATGCGGACAGTATCTCCGGATACTGGATCGGTGATATAGCTGGAATCAGTCGGTCCGCTGGTCAGGCGCGTAGTGTTGCCTCCGATTCCCAGTGAAGGCAATAGTGCCGATCGGCTCTGAATCATTGATTCACGATTAGCCCGGTAGCTGGCTTCGGCTTGCTTCAATACTGGATCGTTCTCCAATGCCAATTGCAGTATGGTGAATAAATCGTCAGCGTGACCCAGGGTTGGGTGCATTCCAACCAACACCAGCATTCCTAGCAATTTCGATAATCGTCCCATAACGTGTGACCTTTCCGTGAGTGGGTTTGAATAATTGACAAACACAGACTATTAAATGAGGGTCTGGGCCCGGTGCGTCCCGAGGCCAACGGCATTCTACACAGTGTAACCAAAGGTGACAATTTTGCTGGCTGTATTTGCGACAGTTGCCTTCCATTAGACGGTCATTTACCCCCTCAGGTTACCGTTTAATTTAGCGTTTAATTCAGTACAGGACTGAGTGTTTTATTTTGGAACAAGCACAGCGATACTCGATGAGCAGATACCTGATTCGAATTCATCTCAGATATACATCCGCATTCAGTCAGTATGTAGTATGCGTCTCTGATATCATCCATTGCCAGTTTCCCAACTGCGATAAACTCGTGCTGGTGAGTGTTAGCACTTCGCAGGGCATTTGGGCATAATAAACTTTCTCAGATTAAGCCGATGTACCTCTTGCCCGGACTCTTTGCCGAAAACTTTATTTCTGCCGACTCGCCTGGACATACTTCTGCACGAAGGATAATCAATGAACGCCAAACCCGAACATTTTCTCGACAAGATCAGTCAGCTGGATACTACAACCCGGCAATATTTCCCAAATTCCCGCAAGGTCTACGTGACCGGTACGCGTGAAGACATACGGGTTCCCATGCGCGAAATCGCGCTATCAGATACCGAAACCGAAAAGGGCCGGGAACCCAACGCACCGGTACGCGTCTACGATACCTCGGGTGCCTATACTGACTCGGAGGTTGCGATAAACCTGCGCGAAGGCTTGCCAGCGCTGCGTGCACCATGGATCGAAGCACGGGGAGATACCGAACAACTGGAAGAGATCAGTTCCACCTATGGCAAGGCCCGGGCAGCGGATGCAAGCACCGCCGACCTGCGCTTTGAGCACCGTCGTGCGCCTCGCAAGGCGAAGCCAGGGAAAAATGTTTCGCAGCTACACTATGCGCGACAGGGCATCGTAACACCGGAAATGGAGTTTATCGCCATCCGTGAAAACATGGCCCGGGCAGCAGCACATGCTGCACCCGAGTTGGGTGTGCAGCACAAAGGGGAGTCATTTGGTGCCGCCATCCCCGCAGAAATCACACCAGAGTTTGTGCGCGATGAAGTTGCACGAGGTCGCGCAATAATTCCCGCCAATATTAATCACCCGGAAATCGAACCGATGATTATCGGGCGTAATTTCCTCGTTAAGGTAAATGCCAATATTGGTAATTCCGCAGTGACTTCTTCTATAGAAGAAGAAGTTGAAAAACTTACCTGGTCAGCCCTGTGGGGAGCGGACACGGTGATGGACCTGTCCACTGGCAAACATATCCATGAAACACGCGAATGGATTATTCGCAACTCCATGTTGCCTATTGGTACGGTGCCTATCTACCAGGCGCTGGAGAAGGTCGACGGCGTAGCGGAAGACCTGAACTGGGATATTTTTCGTGACACACTGATTGAGCAGGCTGAGCAGGGAGTTGACTATTTTACGATTCACGCCGGCGTGCTGCTGCGTTATGTACCACTGACGGCAAGGCGCGTAACCGGCATCGTGTCGCGGGGCGGCTCGATCATGGCTAAATGGTGCCTGGCGCATCATCAGGAAAACTTCCTTTATACCCATTTCGAAGACATCTGCGAAATCATGAAGGCCTATGATGTTTCCTTCTCACTGGGTGACGGATTGCGACCGGGATCAATTGCAGATGCCAATGATGAAGCACAGTTTGGTGAACTGGAAACTCTGGGTGAGTTAACCCAGATCGCCTGGAAGCACGATATCCAGACCATGATTGAAGGGCCAGGTCATGTTCCCATGCATCTCATTAAAGAGAATATGGAGAAGCAATTAGAAGTGTGCGACGAGGCGCCTTTCTATACCTTGGGCCCACTCACTACAGACATCGCCCCTGGTTATGACCATTTCACATCTGGCATCGGTGCGGCGATGATAGGTTGGTATGGCTGCGCAATGCTGTGTTACGTAACGCCCAAAGAGCATCTTGGCCTACCCAATAAGCAGGATGTAAAAGATGGCTTGATGGCTTACAAGATTGCTTCTCACGCGGCAGATATCGCCAAGGGCCATCCGGGCGCGCAGTTGCGCGACAATGCTTTATCCAAGGCGCGCTTCGAGTTTCGCTGGGAAGATCAATTCAACCTGGGTCTGGACCCTGTTACTGCGCGCGACTATCACGACGAAACCCTGCCGAAGCAATCTGGCAAAGTGGCGCACTTTTGTTCCATGTGCGGACCGAAATTCTGTTCCATGAAAATCTCTCAGGAAGTTCGGGAATACGCCGCCAGCAAGACTGCTGGCGACATCGATGCGGCCCTGAGTGAAGGTATGGAAGAAAAAGCGGAAGAGTACAACAAGCAGGGTCGTAACCTTTACCACAAGGTATAAGGCCCCATAATTGTCAGAAATGCTCGCTTTCCAGGTATTGCTCGAGTGCTTCCAGGCAGGAGTGAGCAAGTTTCTTGCTACGCTGCGCTGACCAGCCATAGCGCATATCAGGAGTTGCCGTTGTATCCTTGAATGGCATCTCCAGGGTCATGGCCAGGCAACCATGATTTTGTGCGGTCTGCGCAGTACTCATCGTAAGATTAGCCTGCCCTGGTTGCTTCGGTGGGTATCCCTGTTCGGTTTGAAAGTCCGGGTTAATCCTGGCCAGGGTTTCCTTATAGAAATCCAGCTGTGCTTGCTGTTTTACTCCCCAGTCGGCCAGACCTTCGGTGCCGGCAATAAAACAGTACGGCAATGACTCGTCTCCGTGTACATCGAGCATAAAACTCACGCCGGTCTCAGCCATTTTTTGTTTAACAAGAAATACTTCCGGGCTTTGTTCGAGACTGGGAGTTGCCCATTCACGGTTCAGATTTCTGCCAACCGCATTGGTACGCAAATGGCCACGCCGACTACCATCCGGGTTCATGTTGGGAACAAGATAGAACACCACCTTGTCCATTAATGCCTGCGTCAAGGGGTCGTCAAGGTTCAGAAGTTTTTCTACACAACCTTCCATCCACCACTGAGCCATCGACTCACCGGGATGCTGCCGCGCTATGATCCAGCACGGCGATTTGTTCTCAGTATTTGCTCCATGTGAAATCTTGAGAAGATCCAGATCCTGCCCGTCGAGTGTTTGCCCCAGCACCATATGTTCGCAATGAGCCGCACATTGGCTTCGGGCGACGCGGTCATGGTGGCGTTCCATGGAGTAAGGCGCAAAATAGGCAAAGTAGACGCTGTCATGCTGCGGTGTAAAATCGATTTCGAGTCCACCCTCATGCAGTCGGGTGGGATGTCGCAGCCACTCCTGCCGGTCGTAACTATAGAGCACCTGGTAATTTTCAAAACCCGATGGGTAGGCCGCGCCGGCGGCATTGAGAATTTTTAGTCTGCAGTCTCGTTGGGCGGCACCGCTGAGCCTGAAATAAAACCATTGGTAAAAATCTGACTGGGCATCCTTGCGTATGCGAAGCTGGATGTCGCCGGGATTTTCCAGACTGACAATCTCAATATTGCCTGCATCAAATTCCTGACTGATTTTCAAAACACATTCCTCTTGTAGCTGGGAACTGGGAGCGATATTGCCTCGCCAGATTCAAAATACCGCAATACCAGTAAATCCGGTGTCTTCGGGCGGTTGTCGCTGCAAATTTATCTGGTATCATTGCCGCCCCCTGTAAAAAGGGCGAGAAATTGATCGAAACCATGCAGAGAACAAGGCAAGGACTTTATGTCGGCACTAACTGACAATCTTAACATTGCTAGCAATGAAGCATTAATCACGCCCGGGCAGTTGAAGGCGGAATTACCCCTGCAGGGTGCGGCAATGGACGCTGTGCAACAGTCACGCCAGACGATTTTCTCTATCCTCGATCGCACGGATCCCAGGCTTTTTCTGGTTGTAGGCCCCTGTTCCATTCACGACCCGGAAGCAGCGCGGGATTATGCCAGACGACTTAAAAAGCTTGCGGACAGTGTGCAGGATACTCTGTACCTGGTAATGCGGGTATATTTTGAAAAGCCCCGTACCTCAATTGGCTGGAAGGGTTTGATAAATGATCCGCACCTGGATGATTCTTTCAAAATAGAAGAAGGCCTGCGTATCGGGCGCAAACTGCTACTGGATATCGTCGACATCGGCCTGCCAACCTCTACCGAGGCATTGGACCCCATTTCGCCACAGTATATGCAGGATATTATCTCCTGGTCAGCCATTGGTGCGCGTACCACTGAGTCGCAAACTCATCGCGAGATGTCATCCGGTTTATCCAGCGCGGTAGGGTTCAAGAATGGTACCGATGGCGGCCTGATGGTGGCAGTGAATGCCATGCAGTCAGTCTCCAGTCCGCACCGTTTCCTCGGCATCAACACCGAAGGCCAGGTGTCGGTGGTAACAACCAAAGGCAATCCATATGCTCACGTGGTGTTACGCGGTGGCAGTCAGGGGCCTAACTATGACACTGTACATGTCGCCCAGACCGAAAAAGCCCTGGCCGATGGTGGAGTCAGCCAGAACATCATGATTGACTGCAGTCATGCTAATTCCGGCAAAGACCCTGACGTGCAACCCCTGGTCGTCAAAGACATCACCCACCAGATTCTCGAAGGTAACAAGTCGATTATTGGATTGATGCTGGAAAGTAATATCAATGGCGGCAATCAATCCATTCCCGCCGACCTGTCCCAATTGAAGTACGGCGTATCGGTTACTGACGCCTGTATGGATTGGGAGACTACCGAAGCGGCAATTCTTGATATGGCGGCCAAATTGCGAGATGTGTTGCCGGGCAGGTGAGCCCTGGTGATCCTGCTCCAGGTATCCCCGATTAAAAACCTGAACCAGGTTGTGCAAGGAACTCCAGCTCTTCCTCGGTGGATTCCCGACCCAGAATTTCATTGCGGTGTGGATAACGACCAAAGCGATCGATGATCACCTTGTGCTTTAACTCGAAATTGTAGTTTTCTTCCAGGCCTGGATGATCAAACAGATACATCGCTATTTCGTGTATTTCACGTGACTCGCTGTGCATGAAGGGCATATAGAGGAATGCTTTCTTTCCCGGGTCCAGGTCAGTGTCCAGTTTGCGTCGTACTGCTTCCTGCGCCAGCACAAGAGCCAGAGTATCGAAAGCAAACGCCTGCGGCGTATCGCGAAACATATTACGGGAAAATTGGTCGAGAATTATTATTTCCGCCAGAGCATCGAGTGGATGTTCACGCCAGGTATAAAGCAATCCCTGGCTGGCCTGGCGATGCAGATCGAGGAATCGCTCTGTAATGAGCTGATCGAATTCCGCATCTTTGGTGAATCGTTGCTTGGGTTCGATTTCATCGAACCAGAAACCGATAACTTCTTTGGCAGACAAGACGCTACCCCGGACCTTAAATTTGCTCTATAGATATATCGACTGCTGTTGCTGGCAAATTAGCACGCGGTAGCGCTGAATTCAGGCGTTTGAAGCGTATGCAACTGAGAGTTGCTCTTTCTCGCGGCGCCCCAGAGTAATCCATTTCTGTACAAAGGGGTTGTCCAACAGGGTTTGCATATAGGTATTAGCATCACTGCTGAGTTCGGCACCGTATGCGTTAAAGCACACTGCCACCGGGGCAAACATGCAATCGGCAATTGAGAAGCGCCCATACAGGTAGTTGCCATTTTCACCATAGCGGCGGCGGCAACAGCTCCAGATTGCATCGATGCGAGCGATTTCCTCGTACAATAAACTGGAAGGCACCTGCTTGAACGATGCCTTACAGTTCATTGGCCACTCTGTTTTCAACAGTGGAAACTCCGAATGGATTTCCGCGCTTACTGAGCGAGCAGACGCCTTACGCTTGGGATGTGCAGGCCACGCCGACCCTTGTATCAATTCTTCCGAGATGTATTCGCAGATTGCCAAGGAATCCCATACTGTAATATCCCGGTGCAGCAGAACTGGCACTTTGAGGGATGGTGAATACGGCCCCAGTTTCTCTGCGGTGTTGTCCTGGTAAAGCGCGATCTGAATTTCTTCAAAATCCACATCGAACATTTTCAGGAGCAACCATGGACACATGGACCAGGAGGAATAATTCTTGTTACCTATTACCAATCGAATATCTTGCATTGGTTTCACTCCAACAATAACGCATTGAAATTAACTGTACTATTTGGCTTCGCTTGATTGGCTGAGCATGTTCTGCCTGCTGTCGCGTAACCTGACGATTACTCTGCGATCAAAGAAATCTGCTTCAAAACTTTGAGAGGGCTCTACTGGTTGAGACTCGCCATATGCGACCGTAGTGATGGAGCTGTTGTCGATACCATGAGTCGAAAAGAATTGTTTTACTGCTGCAGAGCGCTGTCGCGAAAGTGCAAGGTTGGCATTGGCATCACCATTACGATCTGCATATCCGGTAATTTCAATGCTGGCAGTGGGCATTTGCTCGGCAATCCTCACCACACTTTGCAATTGTTCTTCGAACACCGATTCGATTTCGCTGGAGCCAGTTTTGAAGTAGAGGGACAAAACAGTGTTATCACAGCAGGCACCTGCTACTGGTGTGACAATATTGGTCGCCAGCAATTGCGGTTGGCTATCGCGTCTAGATTGCCGCTCTGCTTCTGTGCGAGCGTATTCGCGCCGCATTGTATTCATCTGGTCTTCGGCTGCGGCAACAAGCAACTGTGCTTCGTAAAGTTCGGCGCGCAGATCTCCAACCTGCTCGCGGGCTTCCAACCCTTCACCAAACATTGCGCCAAGTGCGGCACCTATTATGACTCCAGGTGGACCACCGGCCAGGCCACCTACAACCATGCCGCCGAAGAATCCGGTGGTCTCGGCGTCGGAGGCGGGATCCGCGTAATTGGCCGGTTGTGAATCGGCGAATGTTGAAGAGGCCAGCAAACTGAAAACAAGGGCTGTTGAAATGCGTTTATACATGTCTGAAATTCCTGTGCTGTGGGATGCCTGCGCTGCAAGCTCCTTGATCGATAAAATGTGCCAGAGATCATCCCCGTAAGGCCTGCGCCTTATCTTGTTTGTAGCTATTTAACAGCAAGTTTATTGCTGCAGCGGGTGTGGATTGGGGCCATGTACTGATTAAATATGTCAGAATAATGGCAATGAACCGGGGGATTATTCCTTCGCTCTGATTGTCAAAGGAATTAGGTTATAGTCGCCAAAATTCCCGAAATCCCGGGAACATGGAGTAAACACCGAGAATATGAGCCGAAGAATCGCAATCGTCGAAGATGAAGCCGCTATACGCGAAAACTATGCAGATGTTTTGCGTAAGCAGGGCTATGAAGTGCAGACCTATGCGAACCGCAAGGATGCCATGAGTGCTTTTGACATCCGCCTTCCTAATCTGGCAATTATCGACATCGGTCTGGAGAACGAAATCGATGGTGGGTTTACCCTGTGCCAGTCACTACGGTCCATGTCCGATACATTGCCGATCATTTTTTTGACAGCACGTGACAATGACTTCGACACGGTGAGTGGTTTGCGCATGGGCGCCGATGACTATCTGACCAAGGATATCAGCCTGCCGCATCTGACTGCGCGCATTGCTGCGCTTTTCAGGCGACTTGATGTAATCGACCAGCCGCCTTCACCGGAGAATCTGTTACAACGCGGCAAACTCTTGCTCGACATCGGACGACTAACAGTGCAGTGGGATGGCAATCCCGTAGCTTTAACCGTGACTGAATTCTGGATGGTGCACGCGCTGGCGAAGTATCCCGGGCATGTCAAAAGCCGGCAGATTCTGATGCAGGAGTCGAAAATTTTTGTTGATGGCAGCACGATCACGTCACATGTTAAACGTATTCGCAAAAAATTCATGCAAGTCGATGATGACTTCGACTGCATAGAAACAGTCTACGGCATGGGCTATCGCTGGAATATTACACCTGAGACTAACGACTGATTCAAAATGAATCTTTCATTCAAAAATCCATTCGGCATTCGCTTCAAGCTGGTATTCCTTTCCAGCTTTTTGCTGGTGATACCCTGGCTGGGATATCAGTATATTCTGGAGATGGAACAGTACTTGCGCCGTGGCCAGGAGCAGACTGTGCTTGGTACCGCCCAGGCGCTTGCAACTGCACTGAATGAACGACCAGAATTGTTCGCCGAGAATTCCTATAGCCCTGCCCGCAGCAGTGAAGATTTATATGTGTACCCGGTTTTTTCGGCGCTGTCCCTGGATGATGGGTCCCTTGTGGATTGGGGGGAGTATCAACAATATGAGGTGTCATACGGCAGGAAGCTGAGCGAAAACAAACCAATTAATCCTGCCGGGCTCTATCCCCACGATGGAGGTAGTTCTCTTCACTTCAAGAATATGGTCGGAGAACACAACGGGTCTCTGTATGCCTATTTTAAAGTGCAGGACGACCAGATTGTCTATCGTTCCCGCGATGCCCTGAGTGTTAATCGCAGCGATTTTCTCCAGATTTCAATGCTTTCGCGTGAAGGTAACAGTATCAACCGCGTTGTAATCGCACCTCATGAGCCGGAATACCTTTACCCATTCCGTGTCCAGAGCGATTACGCGGATCCCGTCTACGAGGAACGTATCAGCGGGCAGTGGTATGAAACTGAAGCAGGTTATGAGGTTGAGTTACAGATACCCATGGACATGTTGGGTGAACGACTCGGGTTTGCCTTTTACGATGTGGATGATCCGATCACCCGGCAGGTTAACTCGGTAGTATCGACATATAAAAGTGAAGGGCCAGAAGGGCTTGGTTTTCTGCTATTGCCGACTCCGGAAATTGATCGCATTGTCGCTGGCATGGGGCATAACAATTCGCGCATCCAGGTCGTCGATCGCAGTGGTCGTGTGCTGCTGGCAGTTGGTGATATTCAGTCAGCGACTGGTCTGACTCCAACGATTGACGAAGGCAGGGTCAACAAGTACTGGTACTTCATACAGAATCGCATATTGAATCCGCTGTATTACCAGATACTTACCAAGCCCAGTAACGATTTCATCGATGATTTATACAACGATGTGACGCGCGAGGGAGCGCATATTGATTCAGCGCTGCAAGGCGCACCCATGACGCAATTCCGCACACTGGCAGATACGCAAACCCGCTTACTCGAAGCGGCTCACCCGATTATGGCGAATGATGAGGTGATGGGTGCAGTGGTCGTGGATCAAAATATGAATGGATTGAGAAGCTTCCGCAATCAGGCGCTTGAGACATTGTTCAATACGATTCTCGCAGTCATGTTGCTGGTAACGCTTGGCCTGTTTTTCTTTGCCTCGCGTATATCATCGCGGATTCGCGGTCTGCGCAATCAGGCCGAAAGTATCATTGATGATAGCGGACGCATTCAGAACACCATTGTCGCTTCACAAAATTCTGATGAAATTGGCGATTTGTCGCGCAGCTTTTCCAACATTGTTGAGCGCTTGACCCAGTACACTAATTATCTGGAAAACATGTCCTCCAGGTTGTCTCACGAGCTCCGCACGCCAGTCACTGTGGTCAGATCGTCACTGGAAAACCTTGGTCTGACAGCGCGGAATGATGAGTCGGCGGTATATATAGAAAGAGCCGAGGAAGGTATCAGTCGTCTGAATCTGATTCTCACAAACATGAGTGAGGCCACGCGTCTGGAACAGATGCTGCAAACCTCAGAAAAAGAAAAGATTGATCTAAGTGAAGTTATCAACGGTTGTGTGGAAGGCTATAAGTTGGCATATCCGGATTCCCGCTTTGAATTGGACGTCAGTCAATACCCCATCTATATCAATGGTGTGCCGGAATATATTGCTCAACTCATGGACAAACTTATTGCCAACGCGGTGGAGTTTTCATATGCCGACCAGCCTATTACCGTCTATTGCCGCACTTTGCGCGATCATGCAGTGCTCAAAGTGTCGAATGCCGGGCCCTATCTGCCAGATGAAATGAAAGACAGACTCTTTGATTCCATGATCTCTGTGCGTTCGCAGGAGAAACAGAAGCAGCCACACCTCGGTATGGGGCTGCATATTGCACGTATCATCAGTGAATTCCACGGTGGTCGTATTCGCGCCGAGAATCGCCAGGATCGCGAAGGCGTGGTAATTACTTTGGTGATCCCGCTCTTTTATCGATAGTGATCCCGCCACGCATAATCCGAGCCACCTGACCCTACCTAGTCACCAGTATAGTAGTCCGGTGCATTTTCCTTCACGACAGGCGAGTCTGTAGACCAGGCGTGACAAGTGTCCAGAACCACCGGGCGACGGGGAGACTTGTCTATCTGTGAGTCTGCCTTGTTCTTGCGGTGCCTCAGTAATGGCCAGATAGTTTGCATGGCCACTGTTGCTATGGGAAACAATAACTCGGTGAGGTGTGTACAGCCTTGTACTCCGCCGACCTTCTGCCGGATAGCCTTGCGCCAGCCCGGCCCCATACGTATGCCCACCACCGACTTGTAGTTGGATGCGATGTCCGGGCACATGGCGAACGGACTGTTCTCAGTGGCCGCTTCTACTTCCTGAATCACAAACTCATTGTCTATGGTGACGCGCAGCAACATCTCATGCAATGGCTCGCCAATGGCTACTTCGCCGCGCCAGTTATTTTTAAAAGCATAAGTCTTGGTGTCAGTCATATGCGCCTCGATGTCCCATAATCCATCCTCGCGCTCGTAACCTTCGTAATGGATAGCGCGAGTGTGAACATGCTTGCGTGGTGCGGCTTCGGGTAATGGCATGACCTGTCCTTGATGGCGTTATTCGCAGTAACGAGTCTGAGCAAACAACGCAGTATTACGAGGTGGGTAATTATAACGCATCAATCTCTGCCTGTGTGAACCCGTTACAAATGGGGCATAATAGCTATATGTTTTATGTACAAAGAGGAATAGCCCCATGACTACAGCAAGCGCGCGTCACATCCTGGTAGAAACTGAAGCAGAATGTCTGCAATTGAAAGAGAGAATTGAAGCAGGTGAGGATTTCGCAGATATCGCCAAGGCACATAGTAATTGCCCGTCCAAGGCACAGGGTGGCGATTTGGGTCAGTTTGGTCCCGGCATGATGGTTAAGGAATTTGATGAAGTCGTCTTCAGTGCAGACGTCAATACATTGCAGGGTCCGGTAAAAACCCAGTTTGGTTATCACTTGTTGGAAGTCACAAGCAGAGACTAGTGTTTTCATGAAAATACTATTCGTGTGCACCGGGAACTCCTGCCGCTCACAAATGGCAGAGGGCTGGTTACGCGAACTGGCAAAACAGTCTGCGGATCATCCGGACATACAGATTGAATCTGCTGGTTTGGAAGCACACGGGCTCAATCCGCAGGCGGTCGCGGCGATGGCAGGGCACGGTGTGGATATCAGTGCGCAAAGCTCAGATGTGTTGACGGATGCAATGCTTGCCAGAAGTGATCTTGTTGTCACAGTTTGTGGACATGCAGACAATAACTGTCCGATCCTGCCTGCCGGTGTATGCAAGCGGCACATACCGTTTGATGACCCGGCAGGTGCCTCAGGTTCTCCTGTACAAATAGCCGCGACCTTCGACCGGGTCTGTCTCGAAATCCGTCAGGCCATGGAAAAACTAATGATCAGGATTGCTGAAAAAGCCGATGTCTGAAATTGAATCGCCATTCCAGAGCGACGACTTTGAAGTTATAGAGCGTTCGACAGGTTTCGACGGTTTCTTGAAAATCGATCGAATCAGTGTCAGGTATCGGCTCTTCGAGGGTGGTTGGAGCAATGTGATTCAACGTGAACTGCAAATCAAACCGCCTGCAGTGGGCGTACTATTGTTTGATCCTGAGCGTGACAAGCTGGTATTGGTCAGGCAATTTCGCATTGGCCTGATTGATGAAGGCCAGAGCCCCTGGCTACTCGAGCTCGTGGCCGGCATGGTTGACGTCGGCGAGTCGCCACGAGACGTCGCTGTGCGAGAGAGCCAGGAAGAAGCCGACTGTACACCGCAAAATGTGGAGAAGATTGCTGAATACTATAATAGCCCGGGTACCTCGAATGAACGGATATTGCTGTATTGTGGGCAGATCGATGCGTCTCAAGCCGGCGGAATTCACGGTTTGGACCACGAGAATGAGGATATTCAGGTCGTGACTGTTGATTTCGGCGATGCCGTCACAGCATTGGAAGCCGGTAAGTTGGATAATGCGATGACAATTATCGCGATGCGCTGGCTGCAACTACATCATGATGAATTGATCAAACGCTGGTCAACTGCTGCAGAGTGACGATATATCGTTAAATACGTGGTGAAAATGTGAAGTTCGAGGGTCGCAATCGGGTATTAACGGGTTAAAATCGTTGCTTCTTGTTCATTAATACTGCGTTTTTTGCCGAAACAGTTGAATAGCCAGACCTGATTAATTCTCGAGTATACTTGAGTACCTACACCGATTCCGAAGCGACTGGGCCCAACATCACATGGCGAGACAGAATTACAGCATTGACCTCATCAAACAAATGGCAGAGTGCGATGCGAATTACATCAGGCTGTTAAAACTGGTCCCTCAGCTTAACGCATATTTTCGTAATTCCAGTCTGGATAAGCATGTCATTGAGGCAATTACCGGTGTGCAGATTGATGCCACAAATATGTCTCCAGGTGAGCCGGAAAAAAGCCTTGAAGGTCTGGTCAGTGAATTCATTATTGCTGATCTCGAAGGTATGGAAGGCAAAGTAACCGTCGAAATTAAAATTCTGGAAGCTTTCAGGTATACAACCACTTTACAAATTACCCAGAAACCGGAAATGAAGAAATGGATGACCAACCCGTCCATGTTGGTGCGGCTTTACCATGACGCGAATACTGCAGAAGTGACTTCATACCAGGGTCACAAAAATTTGCAGCCCAGATATGCGCAGCCGAATCCCAAAATGTACTACCCGGATGAAAAAATGCAGGTCAATGCTTTTCTTGGAGAATGGCTAAATCACTGTCTGAAGTGTGGACGCAGCACAAAGGCACCTGAATTTTCGTACAGCAGCTAAGCACGCACGCTTTCCTATCGGACCTCAATGACTACTACATCCAACAATCCTGTAAGAATTATCCAGATAACTGACACTCATTTGTATGAGGAGCCAGAGGGTACTTTAGCGAGGATGAACACCCAGGACAGCTTTCGTAAGGTGCTGGATCTGGTTAAGACCAATGAGAAAGAAATTGATCTAATTTTGGCAACTGGTGATATTGCGCAGGATGCGTCAGAGGACGCATATGGTTATTTCATGACTGCGGTTGGTGAAACCGGAGTGCCATTCAGATGGATACCGGGTAACCATGACATCGCTTCAGTCATGGAGGACGTGGCAGAAGGTACAAATGCATGTGACAAGTCGACGCAGCTGGGTAACTGGCTAATACTTACGCTCGATTCCAGTATCGTTGGCCAAGTGCATGGACGGCTGGACCCGGAAGAAATAGAATTTTTAAAATCCAGTCTGAGCGCTGCGACTACCAGTTCTGAAATTGAAAACATACTGATTACACTGCATCATAACCCAGTGCCAGGAACTGCTGGCTGGATGAAAGATATCGGGTTGGAAAATCCCAGCGAGCTTTTCGATGCACTAAAGATGACGGATAAAGTACGCGGGGTCTTGTATGCCCATATTCATCAGGAACTGGATTTTAATCTGCAAAATATCCGCTATATGTGCACGCCGTCTACCTGTATTCAGTTTAAACCTCAGGTCACCAATTTTACTTTGGATAGGCTCAACCCGGGCTACCGCAGTCTGCAGTTGTTTGCAGATGGCAAAATCGAGACTGCAGTTTTTCGGGTAACCGGCTTCGACCTTGAGGCTGACTTCTCCAGTGCCGGATATTAAATAGCCCGGGCAGAAAAATCTGATACTTCCTTCATCACTCGCAATCCGGGCATGCTAATATGCGACCATGGATCGGGCGCCACTTCTTTTGTACTTGCATGGATTCCTCAGTTCACCGCAATCAGTGAAGGCGCAACAAACGCTGGACTTTATTCAGCAATATGCAGCGATAGAAGACATCCTGATACCGGCATTGGAAGCTGGTCCGGCTCAGGCCGTAGATCAGGTTGACAGATTGGTTGCGGCCAATCCCGACCGAAACCTGATTTTCATGGGCAGTTCATTAGGGGGTTACTACGCTACCTACCTGGCAGATAAACATGATGCGCCGGCGGCATTAATAAATCCGGCGGTCAGGCCCTTTGAATATTGGGAAGATTATCTGGGAGATCACGCCAACTATTATTCCGGGGAGGTCCACACTGTGACCCGCGACCATATAGAGGAACTACGTGATATCGACGTGCCCGCGCTAAAATGCCCTGACAATTTTCGGGCGTACTTGCAAACAGGAGACGCCACTCTCGATTATCGTCGCGCTGTCACAAAGTATGGTGCAGCACATTGTGTAGTGCACGAAGGAGGCAATCACAGTTTCGAAAATTTCGCCGCAGAACTCCCCAACATGCTGGAGTTTCTGCTATCAAGAATTGGCGCTTATGAGCGATAAAATATTATTCAGCTGGAAATCCACCTCTGAAAAAATTCGCTCTGGAAAACAATGAGTAACACTTACAACGCCGACGCGATTGAGGTACTAACCGGGCTTGATCCAGTCAGAAAACGCCCGGGAATGTACACTGATACAACCCGCCCGAATCACCTCATACAGGAAGTCGTAGACAATAGCGTCGATGAGGCGCTTGCTGGCCATGCCAGTCATATCACTCTGACCCTGAATAAAGACGGTTCGATAGAAGTCTCGGACGATGGTCGCGGCATGCCTGTCGACAAGCACAAGGGTGAGAAGGTGAGCGGTGTGGAGTTGATTCTCACGCGACTGCATGCCGGCGGTAAATTCTCCGACAAAAACTACCAGTTTTCAGGCGGGCTTCATGGAGTCGGCGTGTCAGTAGTCAATGCCCTGTCAAAAACGCTGGAAGTGAAAGTAAAGCGTGACGGCAAAGAATATCGCATGACGTTTAAAAATGGTGACAAGGCCACTGAACTGAAGTCCATAGGGACAGTTGGTAAACGCAATACAGGCACGACCGTCACCTTCGTGCCCGATGAGAAATACTTCGACAGTATCAAGATATCAATTCCGAAACTAAAGCACGTATTGCGTGCCAAAGCTGTCTTGTGCCCGGGTCTTAAGGTCACGTTTATCGATAATCTTGTGCCGAAGAGCAAGGCGCAAAGCGAAGAGTGGTGTTTCGAAGATGGCCTGACGGATTATCTGACACAATCCACTTCCGAATGGGAGACTCTGCCCACCGCGCCATTTGAAGGTTCGGTAAAAGGTAATGAAGAGGCCGTTGACTGGGCGGTGCAATGGTTACCGGAAGGTGGCGAGATCACCGGTGAGAGTTACGTAAACCTGATTCCCACACCCTTGGGCGGCACCCATGTCAGTGGACTCCGCACTGGCATGCTCGATGCGCTGAGGGAATTCTGTGAGTTCCGCAATTTACTGCCCAGGGGATTGAAGCTCACAGCTGATGATGTGTGGGACAAGTGCTGTTATGTATTGTCTTCCAAATTGCATGACCCGCAGTTCTCCGGCCAGACCAAAGAACGCCTGTCTTCCAGGCAATGTGCAGTATTTATTGCCGGTGTTGTCAAAGATGCTTTCAGTCTCTGGCTGAACCAGCATACGGCTGAAGCGGAAGCCATCGCAGAGCTTTGTATCAGCAATGCCCAGAGTCGACTCAAAGCCAGTCGCAAGGTCGATCGCAAAAAAATTACTTCCGGCCCGGCATTGCCTGGCAAGTTGGCAGACTGTTCTACAGAGGATGTGATGTCCGGCGAATTGTTTTTGGTAGAGGGAGATTCCGCCGGTGGTTCAGCGAAGCAGGCACGGGATCGGGAGTTTCAAGCCATCATGCCTCTACGCGGCAAGATATTGAATACATGGGAAGTAGACTCTGCCGAAATACTCGCTTCACAGACTGTCCATGATATTGCTATCGCACTGGGTGTTGACCCGGGATCGAACGACATCGACGGTTTACGCTACGGCAAGATTTGCATTCTGGCCGATGCCGATTCCGATGGTTTACATATCGCCACCTTGTTGTGTGCCCTGTTTGTCAAACACTTCAGGCCAGTGGTAGATGCAGGACATGTTTATGTGGCAATGCCACCATTGTTTCGCATCGATGTCGGAAAAGAAGTTTATTACGCACTCGATGAAGCCGAAAAAGAAGGCCTGCTTGATCGCATTGCTGCTGAAAAGAAATCCGGCAAGGTAAATGTGCAACGCTTTAAAGGTCTTGGAGAAATGAATCCGTTGCAACTGCGTGAGACCACAATGGCCAGAGATACGCGCAGACTGGTGCAACTGACTTTGGAGCCCGAAGAACCCGTTAAAGCCGGGAGCAAGGCCAAGGGTAAACGCAAGACCAAAAGTACAAAGAAACTGGATAGAAACACAGCCACTGCAGTTGAAGTCATGGATATGTTGCTCGCCAAGGGGCGCGCCCAGGACCGCAAGGTGTGGCTGGAAGATTGTGGAAACCAGGCTGACTTCGCCGAGTAGCGCGCAGAGATGTCAGTAAACCGGATTGCCAAGAGAACATCATGAATCAGGATATTACAGTTAACGAAGACGGTGTCGAACAAATCGCACTACGCAAGTACACTCAGCAGGCGTACCTGAATTACTCCATGTACGTCATCAATGACCGGGCCTTGCCCAGCATTGGAGACGGGCTAAAGCCAGTGCAGCGTCGCATTGTTTACGCCATGTCTGAGTTGGGACTCAAGGCTTCTGCCAAATTCAAGAAATCTGCGCGCACTATCGGCGATGTAATCGGCAAATTCCATCCCCATGGCGACTCCGCCTGCTACGAAGCCATGGTACTGATGGCGCAGGATTTCACTTACCGGTATCCACTGGTTGATGGGCAGGGGAACTGGGGTTCGCAGGATGACCCGAAATCATTCGCCGCCATGCGTTACACCGAGTCCCGTTTGCGCGGATACGCCGATGTACTGCTGGGAGAATTGGGTCAGGGCACTGTCGACTGGAAGGCCAATTTTGATGGCACGCTGGAAGAACCTGAAATGCTTCCGGCAAGATTGCCCAATGTATTGCTCAATGGAGGCAGTGGTATTGCGGTGGGCATGGCGACTGACATACCACCACACAACCTGAAAGAAGTGGCAGATGCCTGCGTGCTGCTGCTGGACAAGCCCAAGGCAACACTGCGAGAAGTTTGCAGACACATCAAAGGCCCGGATTTTCCAACCGGCGCCGAGCTAATTACGCCCAAATCAGAGATTCTCGAGATTTACAAAACCGGGCGCGGCTCACTCAAGGCGCGAGCAACCTATGAAGTGGAGAGTGGTGAAATTATTATTACTGCCCTGCCATTTCAGGTTTCCGGAGCTAAAGTGCTGGAACAGATTGCAGCGCAAATGAACAAGAAAAAACTGCCAATGGTAGTTGATTTGCGTGATGAATCAGATCACGAAAACCCCACCCGCATCGTCATCGTGCCACGCTCTAATCGAGTTAATACCGATAGCGTCATGTCTCACCTTTTTGTTACAACCGATCTGGAAAAGAATTACCGCGTCAATTTCAACATGATAGGAATTGACAAGCGTCCCCAGGTTAAAGACATTGTAGGCCTCCTCAAGGAATGGCTACAGTTCCGCACAGTCACTGTACGTCGCCGTCTCAAGTATCGCCTCGACAAGATTCTCGATCGCCTTCATATTCTAGAAGGCCTGCTGATTGCCTTTCTGAATATTGATGAGGTTATCAAGATTATTCGAGCCGAGGACAAACCCAAACCAGTCCTGATGAAGAAATTCAAAATTTCTGATCGCCAGGCAGAAGCTATCCTGGAACTGAAATTACGTCAGTTGGCAAAGCTGGAAGAAGTCAAAATAAAAGCCGAACAAAAAGAGCTAAGCGCAGAGCGCAAGACTCTGGAGGCCCTTTTGCAGTCAGCCGCTAAGCTGAAGACTTTCATCAAGAAGGAAATACAGGCTGACGCTGAACAATATGGCGATGCTCGCCGCACACCACTGAAGGAGCGCGAGGAAGCCAGGGCATTCAGCGAGACTGAGCTCATATCTACTGAGCCAGTTACCATTGTTCTGTCGGAGCGTGGCTGGATGAGGGCGGCGAAGGGTCACGACATGGATCCGACCAGCCTCCAGTACAAATCAGGTGACAGTTTCAAGCTGGCAGCACGTGGCAAAAGCAATCAGCTCGCTATATTCCTGGACTCAACCGGAAGAGCATATTCTCTGCCTGCACACTCACTGCCATCGGCTCGTGGTCAGGGTGAGCCCGTATCGGGCAAGGTAAATCCACCATCGGGCGCGACATTTGAAGGAGTTGTAATTGGTGACGATGATCGTGATGTCTTGCTGGCCTCAGATGCAGGTTACGGCTTTGTTGCCAAAGTGGGTGATCTGGTCAGCAAGAACAAATCGGGCAAGGTGATACTACGTTTGCCCAAGGGCAGCAATGTATTGCCCGCGGTAATGGTGAATGATTATGAAAATGACTTCATCGTTGCCATTTCCAATGAAGGCAGAATGCTCAAATTTCCTCTCAAGGATCTGCCGCGCCTCGCGAAGGGTAAGGGTAACAAGATTATTGGCATTCCTTCCGCCCGTGTTGCTGACCGCATCGAATTCGTGGCAGCACTGGCAGTGCTGAGCGATGAGGATACGCTCACTGTTCATGCCGGACGTCGGCTGCACAACCTGAAACCATCAGACCTGGAACATTATCGGGGTGAGCGCGGCAGGCGGGGTAACAAGTTACCGCAGGGGTTCAGAAACGTCAGTCGTGTTGAAGTAAAAACCGACTAGCCCTCATACAACAGCAGTAACTGCTGCGCCTGTCGTTGCAGCAGTGCTGCGTAGTCTGACATGGGGGCGTGTGCCAGATGCGTGACGATCTGGTACTCCTCATCGAGAACAATATATTCTTCTGCCGCAACTCTGGTGCCTGCGCCGGCCTGTTCGAAACAGTCTTCACTGATGAGAACACTGTTATCAGGACATTCATTGCAAATCTGTCGAGTGAGATCCACGGTCGTGCCGGTGAGATTATTGGTTTTCTGCGTCACTGGAGAATACAGACCGCTAAGAGCCTGACCACAATGGGCTGATATCTTGAACTTGGCCGCGATCTGATGCCCATCCAGTTCACAAATTGCATCGATCAGGATCAGTATCAGCTGCCCGCTGCAGATTGCATGAAATGCCTGCTCTTCTTCCACCGGACTCTTGCCAAAATTCAGCAGTAGTTCGCCTTCGGCGCAAAAACACACTTCGCCGTTGTATAACTGCGCCACTTTTCCGGCGAGGAAATAGTATTTATTCAGCAGCTTGATCATCAGTTCCTGCGGGAGCGTGGAAGACAGGTACTGATAGTTGGCCAACTTGCAGCAGAGTAATGTAACAGCTTGCGTGCCTGGAGCCGTCAGGTCCTCGGTACTCTCATTCGGCATGCGGTGCTTCAACTGGCTCAGGAACGTATTCTGTGCGAGAAACTCCGCCGTATTATTGAACTGGCGAATGGTCGCGCTGACTTCGTTATCCTGCTCTGGTTCGGGGCAGGCGTCTATTTCGCCCTTGCGTATATTGCCCAATGCAAAGCGCAGGGTATGTAGCGGAAACGTCACCAGATACTGAAAATAGCTGCGAGTCATTACCAGTGCCACAATCAGCAACAGAACTGTTGCAGCTATGTAAAACAGCAATAGATTGACCAGCGCAGTTTCGATATAACTCAGATCGAGTGTTAGTTGCACATAGCCTGCCAGTGAATCCGCGAGCCTTATTGGTGCCCGGTAGTCTGCCTCAACGCCACTGAGCGAAAACGGCAGCGGAATTATCGTGGTCAGTCCGCTGCCGGCACCCGAGGCAGCGGCCACCAGATTGTTATCCACATTGAGTACGGCTATTTCGCGTATTTCAGCATTGTTCGTAAGGCTGCCCAGCACCACATTCATACTTATCAAATCGTTGGCCAACATGAGCTCAGTCAGTTGCGTGGCTAATTGCTGCGCAAGGGTTTGCCCAAGCTGATCGGCCTGACGTTGCAATACATTTTGGGTGGAATAGCTGCTGATCAGCCAGAAAATCGTCATGCTGAGCACGATCAGCAGGCACACGCTAAAACTGAATTTGCGTGATAGCTGTGGGACGCTCGATTCTGGAGCCATTGGTTGCTGATTCTCGGATTGTACTGTGGATTGATTCTGCAAGGGAACGGCTTTGGGTTACTCTCGTTATTTTCTTGTGCAAGCAAGAATATCAGGCACGCCACACTTCCCCAATCAGTTTCTCTGTGCATTATGCAGTGATGTGACTGCTGGCACAGTCAGATTATGAGCGAATTGGAATTCGCGGGTTGCAGATGGGTGTGCGATACAAGAACCCTGCACCCAATCAATGCCGAGTCGCCAATAGCGCGACATCTGAGCGCGCTCCACAATACCTGTCGCCATGACCTGAATATTTTCGGCGTGAAGTGACTTGATAAGCGACTTTATCCCATTGGGATCGTAGAGCTTCCCGTGCAGCGACACATCCAGGCACACAGAGGTGACAGGCAAAAGTGACAGGTACCTCATGGGATCCTGTATTCCGCCAAATTCAACGACTTGCAGTTGAATGCCTGCATCTTCAAGCGCTTCGCGCAGAGGAGTCATGTGGTGCTGGCATATCAGTACGTCGACTTCTCTGAGTTGCAAAGTGAATTTGCGCATCTGTTCTGCATACTGCTCACTAAGCAAGTTAAGCCAGGCAGAAAAAGTGGGGCTGACCAGCGAATCTGGTGTAACTGGCACGTAAAGGCGAACTGGCTTGCCGTCGCGGCCGCGACAGCTTGCCAATGCCTGCAATATCAACCAGCGATCAAGTCTTTCCCCTACGCCAAAGTTAATGGCGCTATTGCGCAGCGTATCCTGATGCGTGTCATCTTCCAGGCCAGCCCAGCAGGGAGTGATTGAATATGCATGCTGGCATGGGGCGTTAAACTGCAACAGCGGCTGAAAGCGCAGGCCAATCCGATGTTGTTCCAGTGCCTGGTGAATGCACTGCGACGTTCCATCATGTGCTGGCGGTACCAATTGGAATGGATTAAATCGTTGTGTGTCCGGTTGATAGACATGGCGCAAATTAAGGCGCGCATTGGCGAACAGTGTTTGCACTGAAGTCACATGAGGCGCCAGCTTAACCAATCCGATTGCGCAATTGAGCTGCAATTGCCGGGGTAGTGAATGGGCGCCAGTATGTCTGATCTGCTGACACACAGTCTCGGCGATATCCCTGGCATTGAGGCTGGCAGCGTTTTGCAGAAGCAGCATGAACTCATAGTTGGCGCAGCGATAAAGCGTTGCGTCTGCGGGTAATTGAGCAAGCACCTGCCGGACCAGTGGGGCGAGAAGCAATTCTGCATCCGATTTACCGACCCATTGCCGTATCTGGTAAAAATTCTTCAGTTGGATCAAACCCAGGGTGGTTGGAACGGTGTCGCGCTTGTTATTTTTCAGTAGCTGTGCGAGGCGGAGGCGCAATGCAGCCTCCCCGGCGACTCGGGTGGGAGCAGTATTCATGGAGGATTGCTGTGAACGGGCCGCTGCCATGCGTATTTCCCGCAAAGTGATTGCCGAATCAGGAGGCCGGCAGCTTGCTGGCTTGTCCTGGAACCTCGCTTACCAGTTTGGGTACCAGATAACCAGGCAATTCAGCGCGCAGTTGCGTGATCAGTTGTTTGCCCTCGCAGGCCGAGACATGGAAATGCGCAGTTCCTGCCACCCGATCCGGGAGATGCAGGTAATAAGGTAGTACACCTGCCTGAAACAGGCTTTCACTTAGAGCCTTTAAGACAGGCACATTGTTGTTAACTTCGTGCAAAAGTACGCTTTGATTCATTAAAGTGACGCCATTTGCTCCTATCATGCCAAGACCGTGTGCAACTTCCGAGTCAATTTCCTGCGCATGATTGGTATGAATCACCATGACGATCCGCAGCCTGTCGTGTTGCAGGCTATTCAGCAGCCCCGGGGTTGCGCGCTGTGGAATTACCACGGGCAGGCGGGTGTGAATCCGCACGGTGCTTACGTGGGAGATATCACCTATCTGGTCGATAAACCATGCCAGGTGACGATCGCTCAGCGCCAAAGGATCACCGCCGCTGAGGATGACCTCATTGATCGAGGTCTCGCGTGAAATATAAGCCAGCACCGGTTGCCATTGCTTGAGAGCAGGCGTATTGCCGGCGTAATCAAACTCGCGCCTGAAGCAGTAACGACAATGCACTGCGCAGTGAGGTGCCACGGTCAGCAATACGCGGCCGTGGTACTTGTGGAGTAATCCGGGCAGCGGATTGGCTGCGTTTTCTCCCAGCGGGTCAGCGCTGTATCCGGGAGTGTGCGCAGTCTCGGCCGCAGCAGGCCATACCTGCAGCAGAACAGGATCCCACCAGTCGCCTTTTTTGATGCGCGATAGCAGCGTGCGTGGCACTTTGAGTGGAAAATCCAATGGCATGTCATTGCCATGGGGACTGGTGGCCGGCTCCAGATCCAGCAAAGCCATTAATTCCTTTGGATCTGTAATGAGATCAGATAATATCTCTTGCCATTTTTCAGTGCGGTCAGAATCAACGACCACCATTGTCGTTTTTGTCATGCAGGTTCTACTGTGTTTGAATCCATGAACAGAAAACGGATCATAACAATAAAACGCAGCACTCCATACGAACAAGCAGTGAGAGGAAACCATGGCCAGCTATTCCACCAGTGAATTCAAATCCGGATTAAAGGTACTCATTGAAGGAGAACCCTGTTCTATTCTGGAAAACGAAGTCGTCAAACCAGGCAAGGGACAGGCCTTTAATCGGGTCAAATTGCGCAACCTGATGAATGGTCGGGTCTGGGAGCGTACCTACAAGTCGGGTGAGTCGGTCGATGCTGCAGATGTTCTGGAGACCGATATGGAATATCTCTATAACGATGGTGAGTTCTGGCATTTCATGAAGACCGATGGCAGTTATGAGCAAGTCGCTGCGGATTCCAATGCCGTCAGTGATGCCCTGGACTGGCTAAAGGAGCAGGATATTTATCAGGTTGTGCTGTGGAATGAATCGCCCATATCTGTGAGTCCACCTAACTTTGTCGAATTGGAAGTTACTGAAACCGACCCGGGTCTCAAAGGTGATACAGCACAGGGCGGCACCAAGCCTGCCACACTGTCTTCAGGCGCAGTGGTAAAAGTGCCACTGTTCGTTAATATTGGTGATGTCTTACGCGTGGATACACGCTCGGGTGAATACCAGAATCGCGTTACTAAATAACGAACAGGAATATTGCAGTCATGAGTGACTGGCAGCCCGGTAGTTCATTACAACTGCTTAAAGCCAGGGCCGCCATGCTGGATTCGATCCGGCAGTTCTTCCGCGCACATGAGGTACTGGAAGTTGAAACGCCGTTGCTTGCGCGCGCGCCTGGTACCGACGTCTACATAGATGCGCTTAGCACCAGGCTGCAGCACAGCAGCACTCCTTTACAACTCTACCTGCAGACGTCCCCGGAATTTGCCATGAAGCGCTTGCTCGCTGCAGGCAGTGGGCCAATATTCCAGATCTGTAAAGCCTTTCGCGATGACCCACCAGGGCGCATGCACAATCCTGAATTCACGATGCTGGAGTGGTATCGACCACAGTTCGGGCTGGAGGAAATGATCGCGGAGCTGGCCGCACTGATCAGGCAACTGATGCCGTGTGACGATATACCCCTCTTCACTTACCACCAGTTATTTCTCGATATACTGGACATCAATCCTCATACTGCTGCGCCGGATGCAATCCTGTCACTGGCGCACAACAAGCTGGATCTGGTTGGAGCGGATCTTGGTACCGTGGATTGCCTGCAACAACTCATGGCACATTGCATCGAACCGCAACTTCCCAAGATCTGCATCATATATGACTATCCGGTAGATCAGGCGGCGCTTGCCGAGATCGGTGATGACGCTTCAGGACACCAGGTGGCGCGGCGTTTTGAGCTTTATATCAATAGCGTGGAGATCGCCAACGGCTACCAGGAACTCACCGATCCGACGGAACAGCGCGCGCGATTTGAAAAAGATCTCGCTGTAAGAAAAACCCAGGGACTGGAAATATACCCCCTGGATGAAAAATTTTTACAGGCGCTGGCAGAAATTCCACCTTGCAGTGGTGTGGCTGTTGGACTGGACAGACTTCTTATGCAAATGACAAACATCAAGGATATCGATGCGGCGCTCAGCTTTGGTATTAAGCGTTGCTAGAGGCTGATTTCGATCACTCACCAAGCCCTTGCAATCAGCTTCCAGCTTCTTCTTTAAGTCGTTGTATATAGAGTTCCCGTAGCTTGTTTGTTATGACACCCGGCTTGCCATCACCTATTGAGTTGCCATCGATGGAAACCACAGGCATGACTATAGTCGTAGCGCTGGAGACAAAGGCTTCGTCGGCCTCGAGTGCCTCAGCTACGGTAAACGTGCGTTGCTCAACGGGTATGCCAGCCGCCTCAGCTAGTTCCAACAGCGTGCGGCGTCGGATGCCAGGCAATATGCTATTGGATAAACTGCGCGTAATTACCACGCCATCTTTGACAATATATGCGCTTGATGAAACCCCTTCGGTCACCGCGCCATCTTCTACCATCCAGCCTTCCTTGCCACCACGCGAAACTGCATCCTGCTTTGCAAGACACTGACCCAGCAAGTTCACTGATTTGATATCGCGGCGTTTCCAGCGTAAATCTTCAGTAATTATTACAGGGATGCCAGACGTTGCTGTCGGGTTATCCAGTAACTCCATGACCGATGTGAAGGCCACCAGGGTAGGAGGTGTGTTAGCAGGAAAGGGGAAGTCCCGATCAGCTACGCCGCGTGTTACCTGGCTATAAACCATGCCCTCCTGCAACTCATTGCGATCGATCAGTTCCAGCATGATGTTCAGGTATTCGGCTTTCTCACAGGGCCACTCAATACTCAATTCCGTCAGTGAACGCTCAAGTCGCTCAAGAAAATATGCCTGGTCTACAAGTCGGCCGTTAATGACCGGCACGACTTCGTAAACTCCATCGCCAAAAATGAAACCGCGATCGAACACGGAAATCATCGCCTCTTCTTCCCTGACATAATCACCATTAACGTAAACAATTCTGCTCATGGCCGCTCCCTGGTCGTTGTTACTTGAATTCTTTGGCGAAACTACTGAGTGCAACACCATGCAGTCGCTGCACAGTCCACTCATCCATTGGTACTGCGCCAATTGAACGATAGAACTGGATTGATGGCTCATTCCAGTCCAATACCGACCACTCTACCCGCGTACAGTTGCGTTCAACTGCCAGTTGAGCGAGGTATGCCAACAGCATCTTGCCGAAACCCTTGCCCCGACTCGCCGGTTGGACATAGAGATCTTCCAGATAGATACCGGGGTGTCCGGTGAATGTGGAAAAATTGTGGAAGAACAACGCATAGCCTACCGGTTTGCCCTGAAATTCGCCGATCACGACTTCTGCGTATGCTTTGGCTCCGAACAAATATTCATTCAATTTGGCCTCGGTGGCCACAACTTCATGGCTCAGTTTTTCATATTCGGCTAACTCACGGATAAATTCCAGAATCAGCGCAGTATCGGCCGATGTGGTGCTGCGTATCGTGAAATCAGGTATGGCAGTTTCTGGCATGTTCAGTTCCTCTTTCTGGGCGGGAATTATACACACCATCCGCAATGCTACGAGCCGCTGGTTGGTAGCCCCACTATTCCCTCCATGGGCTGACTGCTATAATACGCGCCCTTTTGCCTGAGATACTCCCGGTTCACGCCATTCAGCGAACTGCAGTAAATTGCTACAGGGTAATTACTCGGCAGGCCAAGATTTGAAATAAATCCGAATTAGATCAAGGAATACAGATGTCAGACACGAAACCGACCATCATCTACACCGAAACTGATGAAGCCCCAGCGCTTGCAACCTACTCGTTGCTTCCCATCATACAAGCCTTTGCCAAGGCATCCGACGTGGAAGTTGAAATTCGTGACATCTCTCTTGCCGGGCGCATTATCGCCAACTTCCCCGATTATCTGACCGCTGAGCAGCAGCAATCTGATGCGCTGGCAGAGTTGGGCGAGCTAACCCAGGATCCACTGGCCAATATCATTAAGCTCCCCAACATCTCGGCTTCGGTGCCCCAAATGAATGCGGCCATCAAGGAGCTGCAAGCCAAGGGCTATAAATTACCGGAATATCCGGAAGAACCAGCCAATGACCTGGAAAAGGAGATCAAGTCTCGTTACGACAAGATCAAGGGCAGTGCTGTAAACCCGGTGCTCAGAGAAGGTAACTCTGACCGACGTGCACCTGAATCTGTAAAGAGCTATGTCCGCAAGAATCCCCACTCCATGGGGCAATGGTCCAAAGATTCCAAATCCCACGTTGCCAGCATGCAAGCAGGGGATTTTTTCGGCAGCGAACAATCTACTACCGTAGCTGAGGCTACTACTGTCAATATCGTGCACAAAGCAGCTGACGGAACTGTCACCGAGCTGAAAAATGGCATTACCCTTCTGTCTGGCGAAATCATTGATGCTTCATGTATGAGCCGGCAGGCGCTTTGTGATTTCCTGGCCGCTGAAATTGCTTCTGCGAAAGCTGATGACGTACTGCTCTCACTGCATTTAAAAGCAACCATGATGAAAGTGTCCGACCCCATTATTTTCGGCCATGCCGTCAAGGTTTTTTATGCAGATGTGTTTGCCAAGTATGCAACGCTGTTTGAAGAGCTGGGTGTTGATGCCAATAACGGCGTCGGCGATGTGTACGCCAAGATTGCCTCGCTACCTGATGATCAACGCGAAGCTATCGAAGCTGACCTGCAAGCCGTTTATGCGACCCGACCACGCCTTGCGATGGTGGATTCTGACCGCGGTATTACCAACCTGCACGTACCCAGCGATGTGATTATTGATGCATCGATGCCGGCAGCTATTCGAAGCTCCGGCCAGATGTGGGGGCCAGATGGCGCCACTCATGATATGAAAGCCATCATCCCCGACCGCTGTTATGCCGGTGTATATCAGGCAACCATTGATTTTTGCAGAGAGCACGGCGCATTCGATCCAACGACAATGGGCAGTGTTCCGAATGTGGGCTTGATGGCACAAAAAGCCGAGGAATATGGTTCTCATGACAAGACCTTTGAAGCACCTGCTGATGGTGTAATCAGTGTGGTGGATGCCAATGGCAAGACTTTACTTGAACACTCGGTTGAAAAAGGTGACATCTGGCGCATGTGTCAGGTGAAAGATGCGCCGATTCAGGATTGGGTGAAACTGGCAGTTAACCGCGCGCGACTATCTGATACACCAGCGATATTCTGGCTCAATGAAGCAAGGGCTCATGATGCGGAACTGATCAAGAAGGTTAAGCAATATCTGCCCCAGCATGATACCAAAGGTCTGGACATTCAGATTATGTCACCTGAAGATGCCACCCGGCATTCGTTGGAACGCATGAAGGAAGGCAAGAATACGATTTCAGTTACTGGCAATGTATTGCGAGATTACCTGACGGATCTTTTTCCAATTCTAGAATTGGGTACCAGCGCCAAGATGTTATCTATTGTGCCCTTGATGAAAGGCGGCGGTCTGTTTGAAACCGGTGCTGGTGGGTCTGCACCAAAACATGTGCAGCAGTTTGAAAAAGAAAATCACCTGCGCTGGGACTCATTGGGAGAGTTTCTTGCGCTGGCTGCATCCCTGGAGCATTTGGGGCGTGTCACAGATAACAAACGTGCTGCAATACTGTCGATTGCTCTTGATCAGGCCACCGGGAAATTTCTTGATGAGAACAAGTCGCCTTCAAGAAAAGTCAAAGAACTGGATAACCGTGGAAGCCACTTCTACCTGGCCATGTACTGGGCTGAAGCCCTGGCGGCACAGAATGAGGACGAAGAATTGAAAGCCCGTTTTGCGAAGATTGCAGACGCATTGACAAGCAAAGAACCTAAAATCATCGATGAGCTGAATTCAGTGCAGGGATCGGCAATGGATATCGGCGGATACTACAAGCCCGATGCGGCAAAGGCTGCGGCAGCAATGCGACCCAGCGCCACCTTCAACGAGATTCTGGGACAGTTGTAGCAGCTTCCGGACTGAAAGAATCGCTCAGAAGTACATAGGTACCCAGAGCGACAAGAATTGTTCCAGACAATCGATCCTGCCAACGTTGCAGGATCGTATTATCCTTGAGCAGCGACGCAGCTTTGTTGGTGAACAGAGTGACAAACAGGTCACAGGGAATCGCCGACATGGTGACGATCAGTCCCAGGAGTAACAACTGTGGCCCGGCTGGACCTGCCGCAGGATTGATAAACTGGGGAAGCAGCGCAATAAAAAACAACGCGGTTTTAGGGTTGGTAGCTTCTACCAGCACGCTCTCGTAAAAAATCCTGCTGTAACTTTTCCTTCCTGAATTTTCTGTGACCAACTTCGAGCCAGTTACTTCTGGCTTGTGTGCTAGTGCATGTAATCCCAGATAGATCAGATAAAAGGCGCCTGCAGTTTTTAAAACAGCATAAGCAATGGGCGAATAGGCAATGATGGCAGACAACCCCAGAACTGTCGCCACGACATGCAGCAATGACCCGCTGGCCAGCCCGGCCACTGCAGCAAGCCCACCTGGCACGCCTTGTTCCAGGGTTCTTGCCATGACATACAGATTGGACGGTCCTGGGGACAGATTCATAATGAATGCTGCCAAAGTAAAAGCGACGATCATTTCAATGTCTGGCACGGTTTATCTCACTTGATAGCTGGCAGAGGTATTTACAATGCCTCAGTTACCCAGGAATCGCAGCAACTCTGCATTCACGATATCAGGTACTTCCTCGTGGGGGTTGTGGCCGATATCAGGAATAAGAAAGACTTCACCATTGGGAAACACGCTTGCCGCATGGCGCGCTTCTTCTGCAAAGGTCGGGTAGTCTTCTGCTCCGCCGATAATCAGGGTTGGTGTCTGTATGTGTTGCCAGTCATTGACCACTGTGTCCATACCACGCATTTGCCCGGTAAGTGAGCTGACATAGGCCAGGCGTGGCCATTCACCGCTGAGTCTTTGGCCATAGCGAATGCGCATATGTTCACTGAACTGCGGCTGCCAGCTACTGTAGTTTTCGTTTGCCCACCTCAGCAAGGAATCATAGAAGGCTTCCATGTCAGGGTTCGTATCCACATCACCTGTTAGCGGTCGAAAGCCGCGCCCCTGTCTTCTGTCGGTAAGTCCAACCTGGTTCACGGTGACCAGATGTGTGGTCCGCTCGGGATAAAGAAAGGCAAACCTTGTCACCATCTGCCCTCCAATGGAATGCCCCACTACTGCGGCTTTTTCGATACCGAGATGATCCATTAGTCGCGCGGTGTTGGAAGCCCATAAGCTGATGCTGTATGGAATGATCGGCTTGGATGATTTACCCCAGCCCAATCTGTCTTTCACGATTACGCGATAACCAGCTTGGCTCAAGGCTTTCGCCTGGGCTTGCCAGTACCAACCATAATAGAGACCACCATGATGAAAAATAACCGTACGACCATTGCTTGTCCCTGCAGGTGCCACATCCATGTAAGCCAGTCGTACATCCTGGTTATAGATCCTGAAATTCATAAAATGTACAGGAAAAGGATATTCAATCTCTTCCAGGTTTATAGAAACAGGCCCCCAGTCAGTTGGTGGCGAAGAAGGCGGCGCTGATTGCGCGGACACAAGGCCGGCAAACAGAATTGTCCATATAAATACCAGCACGCGTGATGTGATTGATCGATTGATATGACTTGTCATATTCAAGGTTTCTCCTGACAAAATTTTTGAAACAGTCTGGATAAAAATTTGGCAAAAAAAAGCCCATCAGCTGATGGGCTTTTTGTTTTACTGTATAAGCGTTACTTCACCGGGCGCACATAGCGCTTGATGCCGCCTACCGGGCCAACTTCAGCCCCGAAGATGTTGCCATGCTTGTCAGCAACCACACCTTCAGCTGTACAGGTGCCGCGACATTCAGGATCCGGATCTGGAATCAAAAATTCCACATCACCTGTAATCGCGCTGCCGACGCGTATGCCGCGTAACCAGTCACCGTGATCCGGGTTCACTGAGCCAGACTCGGAGTCTGCAGCATAAAGCACGTCGTGCTCGTCAATGAAGATGCCACTGTTGCGGCTGAACTGATACCAGACGTCCAGCAAGTTACCTTCCTGATCGAAAATCTGGATGCGGTCATTGCCACGATCAGCTACAAACAGGCGCCCCTTGGAATCCATTGCCAGGCCATGAGGCTGACGGAACTTGCCGGGCTCCATGCCCCACTCGCCGAATTTCATCAGCAGGTTGCCGTCGGCATCATATTTATAGACAGCATTGGGTGTACCTTCGGCACTGGAATGTCCCTCGCCAATGAAGACAGAACCATCAGGTGCTACCAGCACGTCGTTAGGGGTATAACAGCACTCACCGTTACTGCCGCCGCCTTTGACGCCAATAGACATCAAGTGAACGCCAGTGGGGCTGAATTTGTGTACCTGGTGACCATAAGGCTCACCTTCGTAACCCTGCATCTGGTCAGTGCCACGAGCATCGGCAATCCAGACATTGCCATCAGGATCAACCTCGATACCGTGCGGCCAGGTAATGTAACCGGCACCAAAACTGCGGACCATATTACCGTCTTTGTCGAACAGCATGATCATATTCACATCAGGATTCTGTATGCAGGCGTTGGCATTACCGGCACAGCGTTCAGCAACCCAAACGCTCTCGCCATCGGGGTGAATTTCAACAGTACTGGATGACCCCCACTCACGGTCAGCAGGCATCTTGAAGAATCCGGATTGTGTGATGTAAGGATTAGGTAAATCGTTAACGGGAGGCATGTCTGCCTGGGCGAATGCTAAAGCTGGAGTAAACAGCAATGCAGCGGCAGCAGCTTTCAGGCTTTTAGTAATTATCATTTTTGGGAAACTCTCACTTCTTATTTTAGATATTAGGGGGGATACAAGAATAAACTAGGGTTTTGGCCAATTCAAACCTATTTGAGAAGCGTTGCAGTGTCTGCGACGGTACGATTACTCCCGGCTTTGGATGGAGCCGATTCCAGAGTGTGTCAGTGTTCAGCCAGTGTCTAAGTTTGGGGAATACAGAGTTATATTAATAATCTGTGGCACCCGGAACGGTCTACAACCCGGAAATTTCCTGCAACTTGATCAAATACGGGTGCTGGCCAGAAAACCGCTGGCACCCAGATAAAAACCACCGCTTATGCCATGCTGCAGGTGTTGGCGTTCGGCAGATGCAAACCAGTAATTGATTTTGCCCGCCAGCAGGGCATAACAGCCGTCAATCAGCATTGCGAGAATCCAGAATAATACTGACAACAGGGCGATCTGCTGTAAGTAGTTTCCGTTCGTGCTGACAAATTGTGGCAAAAAGGCACTAAAAAACAGGATGGTTTTGGGATTGGTCAGCGAAACCCAGAATCCTCGCTGAAATGACCCCAGGGCGCTGGGCTGGGAGAGGGGCTGCTTCTTCCGAAAAGCCAGTAGGGATTTAATGCCGAGAAACGCCAGATAAATAACCCCGGCCCATTTCAGCCACAGCAAACCTTCCGCCAACACGGTAAGCAACCAGGTAGTTGCCAGTGCTGCAACGGCAAGTTGAATAATCATGGCGATGCCAGTACCTGCTACTGTTTGCAGTCCTCGAAGATGTCCTGCTGCCAGACTGGTGGAAACTATGACCAGTACATTGGGGCCCGGCATCAGGATGAACAGGATGGATATTGTGATGAACGGCAGTAACTCAATAATCATGGCCCGGGTTCCGGTTGTTCAAGGTGCTTGAGGTGATACTCGAATACCAAATGGATCTACTTCCACCAAAATTCTACGCATGTCCGTAATCTCGTAAGGTGGTGTATCCGCTGCGTCGTGTTGAGCTATTACAAAAACCCGTAAGGCCTGATCGCGGCGATCTGGTAATGGCGGCGCGACGGCATCGAACCCCTGGGGTATGAATGTATTGACGATATCGATTCTATCACCCGCTCTACGGGTGTACATGAACTTTCCGGAATACCAGGATGACTTTGTTTCAGGAAAGCTGTCAGCCAGGTCGCGGTCATAAATAAAGACGATGTCGACTTCGGTAATGATGATGGCGTTAGGGTCAAGGCGGGAGCGTATTTCAACAGACTCAACCTGGGCCATTACGTTAGCTGTGAACAGGGCACAAAGGCATAAAATAATAAATCTTGTCATAGCGCCATTATAAGACAGGAGTCGATACTACAAAAAAGGAGCCAACGGCCCCTTTTTTCTGCAGTTCATGACTTGATTGGATTATTCTTCTGAAGTATCCCGGCCACGTTCACCTATTGGCGAACCATCACCGTTGAAGCCCATGACTTCATAACGACGCCAGCCGGCAAGGATACCCATAAGCCCATGATTACCCTCATGACAGGCATATTCGTAAACCGGATCACTCGAACGGCGTAGTGGCAATCTGGCAGACCAGGGCTCGTCCCAGGACAGGGGATCTTCCACCGTGAAATCGTAATCCAGTGTGTTTTCGTCAACCCAGGTAATGCGCTCTTCTATAACTGCCTGATCAGACATGCCGCGCAGGTTGTAGTCGTGATAAAAATGCTGGGTGTGAATCACCAGCGTGTCACCTTCCCACCTGGCAATTGAGTCACCTTCCCACTTGAGTTGCTGATCGCTGTGCTCATCAGTAAAAGGAATAATACGTGCCGAGTGCACCATTTCATTGAGGATCATTACGTGATCTTCGGTTTGCACCAGTTGCATATTATTGTTGTATGAGCCTGGAATCATCGGTGGGCCGCCAACGAAGCCGGTAATACAACGGTCGACTGTCGTGCGGCCTTCTGGGCCAGCACTTTCAAACACCATTTGACGGTATTCCTCGCGGCGCTCGCGGCCAACTTCATTGAAAGGTGGTATACGACCATTGGGTGGATCATAAATCAATGAAGTGCGGCGGCTTTCGATTGTTTCGCTGCCGCGCTCATACCAGAATTCATTGTAGGAAATCACGCCGGGTGGATAGCCGGCGCCACCAACGCTGTCGATGATAAGGTCGCGATTCTGGCGGCGATTTTCATACTCTTCCCATTCCGCAGCTTCTTCCGGAGTCAGCACAGCTTTGTCAGCGAGCTCAGTTGGGCGGTTAAGCGGCGTAATGGTTCTGAAAGTATAGGTACCCTGCAAATCCGGGTGACCATATTCGGTTCGGGGCACTTCTGCGTCCTGGGCCAGGACTGGGCCCGCGACCAGCATGGTCAGGATAGTCAGCAGTGATTTGGTCGGAACACGCGTGCTCATGGCAACCTCCAACTTATTGTAATTTTGCGAATTTTGTTGAATGTTAATCAACCGAAAGTACGCCTGTTGAGGCCATATTTCAAGGGGATTGTGGTCTTTGTGACCGTGCTCGAGCTGCCGCGATATTGTAAACTGGCGGTGTTACAAAAAGCTTTCCACCGCTCCGATAACCGGCATTACAAGCGAAGCACTGACTTTCAAATATCACTGAATTCAGATACATAGCGATACCCGCAATGCCGGTTTCAAAAATTGAATTGCCTATGGAGGTGGTTTATCCTCACCTTCCACCTGTATCAGGGCTAATAGTATTCCCATGGCCAACGTAGCTAGCCGCAAGCAGCACTCCAACCAGATTCCCCGACCGCACTCTGGCTCTAACGCGGGATTGGGCAGTTTTGCGATGCCGTTGGCATTGACCATTGTGCTCGCATCCTTGTCATTGGTTCCACGCGTGCAACAGCACGATGTCCTGCAGTACTCATTCCTGCTTGCTGCTCTGGGTTTATTCGCCTGGCAAGTGTATCTGTTTCTGGATAGTCGTCGTCGCAATATTACACACGTCTTTAATGTGGTACTCAGGCCACAGCATTACGTGCAAGCGATGGTGCAATTTAGCGTGTATGCCTACTGGGGATACTACTGGCGTCCGGTATATGAGCACTTATGGTTGTTGGTGGGCCAAATCATTTTCGCCTATGTTTTCGATACATTGCTGGCGTGGTCCAGGCGCCGCGAATACACCCTGGGGTTCGGCCCGTTTCCAATTATTTTCAGCATTAACTTGTTTCTATGGTTCAGGGACGATTGGTTCTATCTGCAGTTCCTGATGATCGCAGTGGGTTTCATGGGCAAAGAGTATGTGCGTTGGCAGCGTGAAGGTCGCAGTGTCCATATATTCAACCCCTCCGCTTTCGCACTCGGACTATTTTCGCTGATTCTCATCGTCACCAATACCACGAGCCTCACCTGGGGGCAGGAGATTGCCTCCACGCTGACGCTGGCGCCGAATATCTATACGTTTCTGTTCCTGATCGGTCTTGTTGTGATGTACTTTTTCTCCATCACACTGGTCGCGGGGATGGCGGCAATTACCTTGTTTGGATTGAGTGCATTCTACTCTTCAACAGCAGGTGTTCCCTATTTCATCGATTCAGATATACCGGCCGCCGTCTTTCTCGGCTTACACCTGCTCGTAACCGACCCATCGACTTCTCCCCGTACTCCACTTGGTAAAGCCATATTTGGGTTGTTATACGGTATTGGTGTGTTTGCTTTGTATACCATACTCGGTGCATTGGGTGCGCCAACGTTCTATGACAAATTGCTTTGTGTGCCTCTATTGAACCTGAGTGTAGTTGCTATCGACAGAGCTGTGCGCTCGATCAAATCTCAAAACGTGCTCAACGTTTGGAATGCTTCTTGGCTTGAAGGGCGTAGCAATATTGCCCATATGAGTTTCTGGATCATTATATTCGCTGCAATGACTGCCATCGGTAAAACTGATGGTAAGCACCAGGGCGATAGTCTGCCCTTCTGGGAAGAGGCTTGTGTTGACGGATTACCGAATGCCTGCAATCGACTCGTGCAACTAAAGGCGACCTATTGTGCTGACAATTCGGCCTGGGCCTGCAACGAGCTCGGCGGACATTATCGTGAAGGACGCATCGTTGATCCCGATCCGGAGCTGGCCCTGGGATATTACTCTCGTGCCTGTGAATTGCGCTTCAAGGCCGCCTGCCTGAATCTTCTGGATGACAATCTGATGCTTGCAGACAACCCCCACGAACTCGACTTGCGCTTACTATTACGCGAGGGCGGACAGAATCTCATGGCGTTGGAACTGCCCGACCTTTATGCGCGTGCCTGTGAGCACGACTGGGAGTTTGCCTGCGACACTAATGAAGCCAATTTATGAGTCAGAACCAGTCAGAGCAAGCCGGTAAGGCGACAGTTATGGAAGATGCTGTTCCCAGCCGCAAACTGGGGCTGACTATCATGTGCATCATTATTGTGTTCGTGGCTTACTGGATGAATCAGCAGGCGCCCGCGCCAGCTGAGTCTATGGGAGCATCGGCGGAAATAGTGACAGTGGGTTCCGGTGGGTTTCGTGCTGACGCCTGGATGCTGCCGGACGAACCTTTGTTGGGATTTGTAGAAATCCCGGGTGGCACATTTATCATGGGCAGCAACCCGGTGCTCGATCGCATGGCCTATCCCAACGAGCGGTGGTCAGAAAACCGCCGCCAGGGCGAAATCGAACTACCAATTTTTTTAATTGGCCGGTACGAGGTTAGCAATGCCCAATTCGCGGTTTACCAGCAGGCTACCGGCGCTGCGCCAGCCGTAAATGCAGCGGAAAATCCACCGCATGAGCCGGTTACAGGTGTTACGCTGCCTGAAGCTCTGGCTTACGCGCGTTGGCTTGATACGCAATTGCGCAACTCCGCTACTACCCCAGGCTGGTTGCAGAATTTTCTGCGCGGTGGCGCACAAGTAACGCTACCCAGCGAGGCCGAATGGGAGAAAGCCGCGCGCGGCACCGACGGCAGTATCTTTCCCTGGGGGGCACAACCACGCACTGACCTGGCCAATATTTCATCGAATGGCGTGGTTCCTGTTAATACCAATACCTGCAACGAGTGTGCATATGGTCTGTCAGAAATGAGTGGCAATGTGTGGGAGCTGACCCGTAGTCCTTTGCAAGACTATCCCTTTGGTAGCACCAGCGGCGCTGGTGATTTGCAAGAGGATGCACTGTGGGTGATGCGCGGTGGTTCATTTGCTGATGCAATTGGCAACGTACGCGCAGCAGTACGAGGTGGTGTAGATCCTGGTGTGCGCAACGCAAGTATCGGATTTCGACTGGCAATCAGCACACAGTAAACCCAATAAACCTAGTTGATTGGCTGATCGAAAAGATCGCTTTCTGCAAGTAGTCGGATCAGTGCAACGGCGTCCCTGTCTACCTGCACATAGGCTGATTTCAAATGTTCGCCTACATCGACACGATCTCCGTCAATATCCAGATCTCTTCGATAGATAAAGCGTACAAAAAGATAGCCGGCTTCGGGCTCTTCAATACGCGTAATGCTCTCGGCATTGCTAGGCGTAGCACTGCCAACTGTATGTGTACAAATCTCTTCCTGGGGGTATAACTTCACGCGTTCGCGAAAACTCTCGGTACCCACGTCGATCGTGCGCAGGAACTCGTGCTCATCGATCTGCTCGCTGCGACACTCCAGCGCATGATTGAACTTGTCGGGATTACGTGCCCGCAGGACCAGTCCTTCCCACAATTGATGGCGTGTGATATCCGGCAAGCGGTCATTTTGCAGGTCGTTGACCTGAACGAGGTGTTCAAATTCCAGCATCAGTTAGCGAAGACAATCTGCCCTGTTGATCGTTCAGTGTACGATTCGACTTCCGTGTGGGCAAGGACCGGAGAGTATTTGACCGAATTTAGGGCCACTCGTTGGGAGGCTGAGGCCCGTTGACGCAGAGCTCAATAGGCCGATTCCGGGTTCCCCATTGCGAGTTCTTGACAGGCCGACGCATGCCTGCGAACTTGCGCCTTGATAGCGGAACCGGCTGAACGCCAGATTAGTCATAATTTTGTTCAGAGATTCCCCCTCGCATCTCGCCAAAGGGAAGTTTTATGCAGAATACAGAAGTACTTTTCAGGCCGTTCTCAATGGGTGGCCTGAAACTGAAGAATCGCATCGTCATGGCGCCGATGACCCGACAGTTTTCTCCCGGAGGCATACCAGACCAGCAAGTCGTGGAATACTACCGACGTCGCGCTGAAGCTGACGTGGGGTTGATCCTCACTGAAGGCACGACAATACCTCACGCTGCAGCTTCTTCAGCGATTGAAATTCCCTGTTTCCACGGGCCGGCACTCGATGGATGGCGCAAGGTTGTGGAAGCCGTGCATGAGGCAGGTGGCAAGATTGCTCCGCAACTATGGCATGTGGGCGCTATTCGAAAACCAGGTCTCGGGCCACATCCGGATTATCCAACGGCTACTCCTTCGGGCCTGCTTTACCCGGGCAAGAAAGTACTTGAGCCACTTAGTACACAAGAGATCGACGAGATCATTCTTGCCTATACCCGGGCTGCTACCGATGCAGTGCATTTGGGTTTTGATGCCATAGAATTGCATGGCGCACATGGGTATCTGATTGATAACTTTTTTTGGGAAGGTACCAACCAGCGCACTGACGAATACGGTGGATCATTAGTCAAACGCACGCGCTTCGCCGAGAAAATAATCCAGTCGATTCGCGCAGCCATAGGAAATGATTTTCCGCTGATTCTGCGTTTCTCGCAGTGGAAACAACAGGACTTCGAGGCCAAGCTGGCCCAGACCCCGGAACAACTGGATCAGTTTCTCACGCCACTTAGAGCGGCGGGGGCCGACATTTTCCATTGCAGTACCCGGCGCTTCTGGGAGCCTGAGTTCGAAGGTTCAGATCTCAATCTGGCAGGCTGGACGCGCAAACTGACAGGCAAGCCGACAATTAGTGTTGGCAGTGTCGGACTGACTGAGGAATTTATCGCTACCTACCGGGATGGTTCTGCCGAGGTTGCTGGAATCGATAATCTGCTTGAGCGCATGGCAGCAGATGAATTTGACCTGATTGCGGTAGGACGCGCACTGCTGGCGAACCCGGACTGGGTAACGAAAGTGCGCAACGGTCAAATGGACTCGTTACGCACCTTCAGCAAGGATTTATTGGGCGAGCTGTATTAGCTGTAACAAACAGTTAGTCGCTACCCTGCTCTACGTATTTCCAGTCTGCTGCGCCGAAGAACATTTCATCCCAGCTCTGCAGGCCCCAGGGCACCGATCTTGCCGGATCCGGATTCATGCGGTTCTGGGTGGAATTATCAAACGCACCAACAGCAGTTATCACTGTGCCTGCTGGTACCAGTTTTGGTTCCTTATAGGTGTAAGCCAGCTGCCAGTTGTAATTGTAGTTGGCAATGTTCAGCAATTCTTCAGAACTACCATCTGGATAGTCGGCATAAAAGCGCATGCGCTTGCCACGAAAATGCATATGTGGCGTGAAACTGAAAATGCGTGCGTCTTGCTCGATGGTGAAAGACTGCGTCATCTCGTAATCTGGATCGTACGGAGGAATATTGACCCAGGTTTGCGTGAAGTGACAAGCGCAGGCTCCGCTCATACGCTCTTCGGGTACGAATCCCTCAGGGTAGAACCAGACACCAATGCGACTGGCATCAACAGTTTCTTTGCCATTGGTTGTGTAGTGCATTTGCATGGCAATGCGAGATCCTGCGTGCAGTAATCCGCCAGTGTTGGGTGGCTCGATACGCGGGTCCTGGCCGGGAATATAGGGTGCGATACCAGGTCGATCAGGGTCGCCACCCAGCAAGGATCCGCCGCGGGTTGCACCCGGCGGAATGATGCTGTGCAAGGTGTGGTGCAGCACGGTTCTGTCACCCGGAATATACTGGCTGGCGCGTACCCAACGATCTTTTTCAATGTCGACGTCAACCACAACATTGTAGTAATCGAGTACGCCGGTCGCTGGAATTTCCTGTGGTGGCACTTCGATAATGTAATCGGGTTCACCAAAAGCCCATTCGGATTCAGGCCATTCGATGGCAGCCAGTGGATCGCGTGTGCCATCTTGCGGAGACCCGGCTTCTATCCAGTGCAGCAATTGTTGGGCTTCATTGTCGGCCAGTACCATATCGTTCTCAAAATCGCCGATGTGGGGATCAACCTGGCCAGGAGGCATGCGCTTGGTCATTATTACTTCGCGGATCATAGGTGACCAACCCAGCAACATCGTGTGGCTGTCCAATGCAAATGGCGCTACCCCACCTTCGCGATGACACTTGGCACAGTTCTCTTCGATGATTGGCGCGATGTCGTCTGCATAGGAAGGCGTGTTTGCCGCGTGCGCCAATTTGGCGGTGTAAGTAACTGCAGTGCCGGAAGTTATCGGCGTATGAGTTGCAGTCGCACTGTCGCCGGCACTAATTGCTGCAACAGCATTGGCAAAATCGTCATCCAGCGGACCGCTATAGATCAAGGAGAAATCTAAAGGGTTATAAATCAGGGCCTGTCCAATATGGGTTACTCCAAGCGCTTCTGAAACCAGTTGCGCATCGTCCATCAAGACCGGCACGCTGATATCCAGACGTTCCATTTCAGCCTGCACGGCGTCACGGTTTTTCTTTCCCATAGGATTGATGAGGAAAAATGCCAGATCGGCATCGGCATACTCATCTGCCATAGCCTGGAAGTGATCCAACAAGGGAACCAGGGATTCTTCGCCATTGGCCTGTGTCAGGAGCACGATTGCCTTGTTGTTGTCATACCAGCTCATGTGGTGGAAATAACCAGCCTGATCCAGCAGCGCAAAATCACCAACCCGCTCGGCTGCCTGGCTATGAATGGCTGACAATGCGATGGTTGCAGTCAGAGTAAAACTCAACAGTGAATTCTTCATGGGACCCCCCGATATTATTATTGCCTCATTATCATTAAACCACAGCGCCAGGCCAAGCATTTTCGCCGCCCCAGATCCTCGCTATGGCGGGGTTTGTCTGGGGTGGAATTTTCTGCAACTATAGGGAATCCGGTGCTCAGGCAGGTGTAGAGACGTTGCAGAAGAAGTATCTTATAGCCGTTGTCATGCTGATTTTGGTTGTGGGTTCGGCCTACTGGTTGTTCGCAGTACCTATTGTTCCAGATGATCTGGAGTTGCCCCAATCTCCTGAAGCCATCGCCCGTGGGGAATATCTGACCATAGCTGGCGGATGTATTAGCTGCCATAAAGGGCAAGAAGATGAGTCCCTGATGTCAGGCGGGTTGGCATTGGAAACCGATTTCGGGACTTTTTATGCGCCCAATATCACACCGGATCCACAGACTGGTATCGGCAATTGGCAAGCCGCAGATTTTATTCTCGCCATGAAACACGGCCGCACCCCCGATGGCAGTTTCTACTTTCCCGCTTTCCCTTATAGGGCTTATGCCGGCCTGGAAGAGAATGACATTCTCGATATCGCAGCCTATTTGATGTCATTGAGCCCGCAGCAAAACGCGGTACCTGAGCACGAAACGCCGGCCTGGCTCGGGCGCTGGGCCATGGCGGGATGGAATCGCCTCGCTGATCTGTCGCAGCCAGAGCCGGAGACATTTTCCGATCCAGAGATCGAGCGCGGTGCCTATTTGGCCAGGCACCTTGGACATTGCGGCGAATGCCATACACCACGCAATGACCTGGGAATTCCGGATTTGAGTCGTGAATTCGCCGGCGCACAATTGGGTGACGAAACTATTGAGGCAATAGACGCTGAACACCTGGAGGAATGGACTCCGAACAATGTTGCACTGTTCCTGCTTATTGGTCTTAAACCAGATGGCGAGTTTGTGGGCGGTGATATGAATGAGGTGATCGAATTTAATACCAGCAAGCTCACCGAAGAAGATCGCAACGCCCTTGCGGCATTTTTCAAACGAGCCGATTCCTGAAGCAACGCAAACAAAATTCCCCTGAAACTTCCTGTTATTTACCGGCCCTGTCTACACTGTAGTCAGAGACGAAAGTATGCGTCGTATTTGAACACTTGGTGCACGGGAGATGAGCATGCGGCAATTGGAACAGTCAGAAATCGCAGCAGTGAGTGGTGGTACATCCCAGTTATTCCTCGTTCGGGAATTGGTTTGGCCAATTTCTACCAAATCAGTAAAAGCTGGGTTCGAAAGGGTATCGAGTGATATTCAAACCATGTTGGATCAACAAATTGTCAATGACCTGACAACTGGAAGTTAATGCATGCAAAAGTTAGATAACAGGGAGGTTAGTATGAGAGCGCTGACAAATGAAGAAGTAAGACAGGTTAGTGGTGGTATTGGCGTAGTCGGGGCAGTGATTGGGGCGACTACTAGTGGGCTCAATGCATATATGAATGATAAGCCAGCCGGACAGATTGTAGGCACTGCATTGTTAGGCAGCGTCGCGGGGTTCTTTAGTGGAATTTCATCAGCTGCATCGGGATTCGGCCGCTTGGCATTCGGTACATACGCGGTAGGTACTGGGTATCTTGCCGGAGAAGCTGGTTCTGGGTCTTGATGAAATCTAGAAATTGAAAATTCTGAACTTCGTATAATCTGCAACATGGAGAGGAAATCCATATGGATTCGGTATGGGCCAATGCAGTTATCCTGCCTTTCTTCGCCACCTTTGTTATCCCAACTACATTAGTTGAAAGGCCCAGCGGTAAATGGAAAGGATTCTTACAGTGGCCCATATTGGCTGAGTTTGTTTTTCTGGTTTGGCTGCAGATATGGATGGCTTTCCTGGTAGAGAATCGTGATGTGAATCTTGATGCAATCGGTGATGTGGCCTTCGCTATATTTGCGCCGTTTATAGGTGCAATAATATTTGTGAAATACAGCCATAAAGAGTTATTTGGTAAGGAAATCAAATTCACCCGTTGGTGGTGAACTCGAAAGAGTGCGGGTCGAGAGAAGATCTGTTAATAAAAAAGGCAGCCAGTGGCTGCCTTTTTTGATAGAGCATGTGAATACTTAGTCGTTGTCTTCCCGATAAGTATCGTGGCAATTACCGCAAGAGCCGCCAAGTGCGCGAAATGCTCCCAGAGTTGCTGCCATTTCGCCACCAGCCGCAACGTCGGCAAAGGCGTTGGCATTGTCGATCAAAGTCTGCGCCTTGGTTTCAATGTCATCCATGTTGTCCCAGATCAGATCCAGAGCTTCGGTTTCAATATCGAATCCGCGAGTATCATGTGCCAGCACATCCGGGATCATTGGGGCTATCGCTGCAATGCGACGTGCATTGCGCTCTGCCAGTTCGGCATCAAAAGGTGCACCCTGGGCCATGGCAGCAATGGGTCGTAAGTTAAATACCAGCAAGCGGAACAATCCCTGGCGTAATTCAGCGGCAGCAGCAGCTTCTTGTGCTGGTGTTGGGCCGTCTTGTGCCTGAGCTGCCCAGAATGTACCTGATGCCAGTATGAATGATGCGGATACGGCAGCGATGACTTTTTTCATATTAATTCTCCAATCCTCACTTCAGAAATAATGATGGTATTTGCAATGCTGGCGGCGCAGTACTTAATTGCAAGTAAAATCAATATAGTATAAATATCCCGCGAATTGCACTGGTATCGGTAGTGACTTGTGTTGTTTTGGCTTAGTGGTGTGTCTGGAGCGACCAGTTGATCAGTTTGCCACTTCTTTCCACACGAATAATCGGGTGGCCAGCACGAATGCGATTACAAACCAGATAGCGATGCCAATGAGGCTGGGCGCAATCTCCATCAACGTTGCGCCATCATTGGCGATTTGCCGCATGCCGGTTGAGACAAAGCTCAGTGGCAGAACCTTGGCAATAGGTTGCACCAGTTCAGGCATCGATTCAATTGGATAGAACACACCAGACAAGAAGATCTGCGGGAAAATCACGATATTGCCAACGGCCATTACTGCCTGTTGTGTCTTGGCGATTGAACCAAGACAGAATCCCAGGCAGAGGAAAATGAATGTTCCAAGTATCACAACACCATAGAAGGCAGCAAAACTTCCGACGATGCTCACATTAAGAATAAATATCGCGAAGGCAATCAATACTGAAAGCTGAATCAACACAATAGCGAGTCTCGCCATGACTATTGCAGTAATAAAATCCCTGGGTTTTATAGGCGTGACAAACAAGCGTTTGAGAATGCCCTTGCGGCGGAATTCAACGATATTGAAGCCACTACCGGCGATGGCCAATTGCATGAGCGTGAACGCCATCAGGCCAGGCAGCAAAAAGTCCAGATAACGCTGTGAACGGGCCTGCACATCTTCGATTGCCAGTGTGAACATCGGTTCAATGTTACGAAACTCGCGCTCGATAGAGATCAGGGTCTGCTCCAACACAGGCATGATTAGCCCCAGTTGTTGGACCTGTGCCGCATCAACCAGCAACCGCAGTTCAGTGCTCTGTGTAGTGCTCGCGAATTCATCAGGTAACACGAGTACCATGGTCTGTTCGCCAGCAATGAGCTGTTCACGCAATCGATCTTCTTCACCGAGCGAAACCTGAAACAGCGGATCATTTCGCAACAACTCTACAAAGTCGCTTGCTGATTCGCTAAATGCTGAATTGACGATGCCAAGGTGAATCGGGTCAGGCTCGTTGTTATTCACAAAGCCAAAAACCGTCATGAATATAATTGGGAAAAACAGACTGAAGAAAATTGATTGCCGATCTCGCAAGAATATTTTCAGGAATACTTTGGCCAGATGCAGCTGCAGTTTCGAAATCATATCTACGCCCTATTCCCTTAGCTCATGTCCGGTAAGTGCCAGAAAAACATCTTCGAGGTTCCCGTGCAGTGGTGCTGCGGGAGGCTCAGGTGCATGCGCCAATATCAATTCCTGTGGTGTGCCTTCTGCGACAACTTCGCCGTGGTCCATGATCGCGATGCGTTGACACAAATGTTCTGCTTCTTCCATGTTGTGAGTGGTTAGCACAATCGTCATACCGGATGCATTCAGTTCACGCACCAGATCCCAAAGATTGCGTTTGGCTTGTGGGTCGAGGCCGGTTGTGGGTTCATCCAGAAACAATACTTTGGGTTGATTGACCAGTGCACAGGCGATGGAAAAACGCTGCTTCTGACCGCCAGAGAGATTAGCGGGCTTCGCCTTGCCTTTCTCCACGAGGTTAACTTTTTGCAGAAGTTGTTCAGCATCGACTTCGCGATTATAGAGAGCGCCAAACAGGGTTAGCAGTTCCAGCAGGGAAAGATTGTCGAAGTATTCGTTGGCTTGTAACTGGACGCCAATCACTTCTTTAACTTTGAAAGGATCACTACTGACGTCGATGCCATCGATATAAGCGTGCCCCGCATCGATATCAACCAGGCCTTCGAGCATTTCCAGTGTGGTGGTTTTGCCTGCACCGTTAGGACCGAGTATGCCGTAGATTTCGCCCGGCTCGATTTGCAGCGAGATGCCTTTTACAGCGTAGAATTTTTCGGATTTATTGTCTGGCAGTGGATACTGTTTGGTTAGTGCCCGTACTTCAATGATAGGTTCGATGATAGCCATGCCAGCGTCCTGTCCGAGTCGATGGCTATAATACCCGATGCGTTCGAGTTTAAAACCGGCAATTCAGAAAAAATTTCCCGCTTAGCCGGGTAGGCAGCAAATGCTGCCTACTCGTAATAGTAATAGCGATGCTTGGGCTTGATAGGCGCAAGGAAGAAATAGAACACCCACGCAAACCACGACAGACAAAACATGACCAGTATCCAGGCGATCTTTTCAAAGCCCGTGGTTTTTTCCGAAGTCGCTATTATCCAGATTGGTAACACCCAGATGGCGAAGATGGCCACCACCCCCAGCAGGGTCATGCCAAAAGTAAGCACTGGAATCAGGGCCAGCACACCCAAAATCACCAGAATAATAACCAGAAATTGCGACAGTATTTTCATGAGTTTCTCCGCATGGCGGTTTAGTACAAATGCTGGCAAAAAATACGACCAGCCCATACTGTATTGCCAGTACCGTGCCAACTCTATAAAGTCAATTAAAACAATGGGTTATAAAAAAATCAGGCATAAAAACTAGTCGCAATGGGTGAGTTTTGGCGAATTTCGCCAACCCTGTGAATCAGGGAGGATGCCGACGCCGTTGCAGCGCCGGTTAGATAGGGGAAATTAGTCTTACTGGGCTGCGTGAAATGGCGCAGTTGCACCGCCCGGCAGCCAGATCGTCAGTACCCGCACGGGTTCATCGCTCTCAACCGAGTGAATAATAGTATCGCCTGGCCGGCAAATTCCGATTTGTCCGGGTTCGAGAATGGCTTGTTCGCCGTTGACGTTATGGCCAAAACGTCCGCTCAACACGTAAAAAATTTCGATCGCATCGTGCGTATGCGGTTGACCTGCATAATTCGGGGACAAGGTAAGTTCGGCTATGCGTGTTTCTTCGCCACCCAGATTCGCAGCATCTACCAGAATCTTGAAACTCAGTGCGCCATTGGGGTCAGATTCACGCAGAGCTTCCGGAGAATACGGTACATAATCAACCTGAGCCAATGCTCCGCTGGTTGCCACAAAGCATATAAAAATTGTTAGTGCTTTGAACAATCTCGTCATCGTATTTCTCCTGCGGAAAGCCGTTTACTGTTGGTAACCTGGTCCGTGCAAGATTTTGCCGGGTCTGGCACCAGTGTGTGTTCCGTCCGCTACTACAATTTCGCCATTAACGAGCACATAATGCATCCCGGTTGCATACTGGTGGGGTTCTTCGAATGTCGCATTGTCGATAATCGTATCGGCGTCGAAGATTGCAATGTCGGCAAAATTACCCGGTACTAGCAAGCCGCGTTCACGCATGCCGAGTCTTTGTGCAGTCATGCTGCTCATTTTGCGTACAGCTTCTTCCAGCGTGATTACACCGCGATCCCGTGCATAATGTCCCAGTACTCGGGCAAAGGTGCCGTATTGACGCGGGTGAGGTGCACCAACACCGAAGACGCCGAGTGGTCCGTCGGAACCGATCGCAGTGGCCGGATGCTGCATGATGCGATCGACATCATCGGGTCCAATGGCGTGATATACCGCGGTAGCGCCGCCGCCCTCGATGATTTCGAACACGACTTCAGCGGCATTGGCAGGGGTGGGATCAAGTCCGCGTTCCTGTGCCAACTCCGCTAGATTCTTGCCTTCCATGGAACGGTCCCAGCTGTTGCGTGAAATAAATACGTTACGTGGATGACCGCCACCACGGTCGTACAGAATCTTGTCGATTACGGCATCTTTGACCGTCTGCCTGGTCTCTACATTATTAATGCGCGCGATCATTTGTTCCGTGCCGCCTTCCTGGGCCCACTGCGGGATAAGCGCATTGATACCCGTTTGTGATGCTGTGTAGGGATACTGATCAATGGTGATATCAATGCCGCGCGCTCGGGCTTCATCGACCAGGCGCAGGCTCTCGCCGGATGCCCCGAAGTTTTGTACGCCAATCACCTTGTGATGTGTCATCTGTACGGGAATGCCAGCCTCTGCACCAATGCGGATAGTTTCATTGACTGAATCGATGAGGTAGTTGGCTTCCTCCCGCATGTGGGAAATATAGATGCCGCCATAGTCGGCGGCGACGCGAGACAGTTCTATAACTTCCTCGGTGGAAGTGAAGCTGCCTGGCACATAGAACAACCCGGTAGAAATTCCCAGCGCCCCCTGTTCCATGGCGCTGGCAACCATGTCTTTCATGCGCTGCATTTCTGCTGCAGACGCATCACGATCTTCACTACCAATCACAATTTCGCGAATTGTGCCCTGACCCACGAATACAGCCCAGTTCGGGCTGATACCAAGTGCTGCGATCTCGGAATAGTGCGCATCGATAGGGAATGGCGAACTGCCATCATTGCCTTCGGTAAGAGTGGTGACGCCCTGTAACAGCGCACTTTCAGCGGTAGGAACATCGAAAATTCCCCGCATTGCATGAGTGTGCGGGTCAATAAAACCTGGCGTTACAGTGAGCCCCGTGGCATCAATGACGCGGGTCGCGGTGGCGTCACTCAAGTCGCCAATGCGCGCGATACGCTCGCCGTTTATACCAACATCGGCAGCGTACCAGGGATTACCCGAGCCATCGATAATATGGCCGCCACGAATCAATACATCGAAGGTTTCCTGTGCAGAGGCAACCTGGGAAACCAGACCCAGCGCCAGCGTGCAAATAAAGGTTAATAGCTGCCTGGCGCGGGTCATTGATTTCTCCAGTTTCAAAATTACCAGATACGCACACGTTCTTCCGGTGGCAGGTAGAGTGCGTCGCCGGGCTGTACATCAAAGGCCTCGTACCACTCATCAAAATTTCTCACCACGCCATTCACGCGGAATTCAGATGGCGAATGGGGGTCAGTAGTCAAACGCTGAATCAGTGCGTCTTCGCGATACTTGCGCTGCCAGACTTGCGCCCACGCGAGGAAGAAGCGCTGATCACCGGTTAAGCCATCTATGACAGGCGCCTCTTCACCATTAAGTGACATCTGGTAGGCGCGATAGGCCAGCGAAAGGCCACCGACGTCACCGATATTTTCTCCGAGTGTGAAGCGACCATCAATGAAGTAACCTGGTACCGGTTCAAACTCACTGTATTGGTCAGCCAGCGCTGTGGCCAGTTCCTCAAAATTGGCGCGATCAGCATCTGTCCACCAGTTGCGTTGTATGCCCTGGTAATCAGATTTAGAGCCCTGGTCATCGAAACCGTGGCCCATTTCGTGGCCGATTACCGCGCCGATACCACCATAGTTAACTGCGGCGTCGGCTGCCGGATCGAAAAACGGTGGCTGCAATATGCCAGCAGGAAACACGATTTCATTGAATGACGAATTGTAATAAGCATTCACTGTTTGCGGTGTCATGCCCCATTCTTCGCGATTGGTGGGTTCACCCAATCTGCTGAGTTCATCTTCGTAGTTGAATGCTCTTACGCTCTGGGCATTGTCATAAAGACTCTCGCCGATTTCGATAGCAGATAGATCTTTCCATTCATCCGGATACGCGATCTTCGGTCGGAACGAATTCAGCTTGAGATGTGCTTCTTCCTTGGTCTCCGGTCCCATCCAATCTATCTGATCAATACTCTGGGCGATGGAAGCACGCAAATTTTCCACTAGCTCTTCCATTTGTTGTTTTGCTGATTCCGGAAAATGACGCTCCACATAAATCTGGCCAATGGCTTCGCCCAATGAGTTAAGCGAACCAACTCGCGCAACGCCTCTCTCCCAACGTGCTCGCTGTTCAGGTACACCATTGAGTATTGTTGAATAGAAATGAAAGTTTTCATTGTCGATTTCTTCAGACAACAAACTGGCATTGTTGGAAATGTAGTGATAGGTCATGTAGGCACGCCAGTCGTCTACAGATATTTCGTCTACGAGGTCAATAATGGGAGACATGGCACTTGGATAAAAAACGTTTACGTCTGCGACATTCTCAACGCCGGCTGCAGTCAAGTAAGCCAGCCAGTCGAAATCCGGGTAAGCGGCGAGAAATTCCTCGAAGCTCATGGGGTTGTAGGTCATATCCCTGTTGCGGCGATCAGCACGTGGCCACAAATGTTCAGCAATCCTTGTTTCTAAAGCGAGTATGGCGTCGGCTTTGGCGCTGCTATTTTCGATATCTGCAAAATCCAGCATACGCGTGATATGCGCTATGTATTCCTGCCGGATATTGAGAAATTCTTCCGTATCCACAAGATAATAATCGCGGTCGGGCAGGCCTATTCCACCTACAGCAATGGCCAGCTGGTGGCGATCGGGATCAGACCGGTCGATGCTTACGCCCCAGGTAATAGGAGAAGCTGTTGTGTCGATGGCAGCCCTGCCCATGGCTGCGACGAGATCAGCTTTGTCAGCGATGTCCGCAAGATTGGCCAGACCGGGCCGCAGTGGTGCGATGCCCAATGCATTCAGGGTGTCTACATCCATCCAGCTTTGAAAATAGTCGCTAATTTTTTGTTCGATTGAACCTTGCGCAGGCTCCATGGAGGTCAGGTCGTCAATTATGGTGCGCACTCTCTCATCGGAGCGATCTCCCAGAACAGTGAATGATCCATAGTTGCTACGATCTGCTGGCAGCTCAAACGAATCGAGCCACGCGCCATTGGTGTAGCGGAAGAAATCATCGCCAGGGCGCACACTCGGATCCTGATGGCTGAGGTCAATACCGAAACTACCCAGTTCAGGTGACGCGGACGGGTTGCTGGCCTGGCTCGCGTTAGCCTGTTGTACAGGTGTCTCAACCGGAGTGCTCTCTTCGGAGCTGCAAGCGATGAATAAAACTGGAATGAGTGCGAAGACGAGATTGCGTAACACAACCATTATGGATCCCCCAAATTCTGAATTACTGATTGTTAAACACACAGAGTTTCGAAGTATACCTGAATTGGCGCAAGCTCCCAGTTGCATGAAGTCCAGAATTCCTCCTGCTCTTATCATCAAGTATGGATGGCTGTAATATGAATGAGCTATTCGAATTTGTTCATCAATAAAGGCGTCACCTTCATGCCAACATCCCTGCAGTCAATCCGATTGAATTTTGTACCTGCTGCTCTAGCAGTGTTACTGAGCTTTTGCATCTTCTCCACATCTCTTGCCCAGGAAAATCTCACTCCCAACGGGATTCGGGACGAAAGAGAAAATGCCTTTGCGCTTACCAATGTCTCCATTTATGAAATTGATGGAGAAATGCGCCAAAACAGCACACTGCTGCTACGCGATGGCAGAATCGTCGAAATTGTTGATGCCGACGATGACACAGACGGTTATTTCGTTATCGATATGTCTGGCTATTTTGTCTATCCAGGCTTTATCGACATTTTTACCGGATACGGTGTTCCCGAGCTCGAAGAGCCGGAAGACAATGTGCCTGGCGAAAATCTTTATCCCAGCGGTCAGGCCTTGAATGTCAATGACGCTATCCGCGCCAACTTCCGCGCCAGCACTGCTTTCGTACCCGACGAAGATGCCAGAGATGCGTTCCGCAAACTGGGCTTCTCAACAGTTGCCAGTTTTCGTGCCGATGGCATTGCACGCGGGACCTCAGCGTTGATAACTCTCGGGGACGAAAGTGCCAACGAAGCCGTGATTCAGCCCGACGTGGCTGCCCATTATTCGCTGGATAAGGGAACTTCAATCCAGAGCATGCCTACTTCTGTAATGGGTTCATTCGCCCTGTTGCGGCAGACTTATCTGGACGCGCAGTGGTTCGGGCAGCAGGACCCGCGACCATTTACAGATGAAACTCTGGAGTCGTGGTTACGCTATCAGACTCTGCCGCAGATTATGGCAGTCGAGAACTGGCAGCTAGCCCTGACAGCGGACAAGATAGGCGATGAATTCGATACCCAGTTCATATTGGCTACCAGCGGCGACAGTTATCAGCGCGCTGACCTTATAGCAGCCACTGATGCAACGCTGATAGTGCCGCTGGATTTCCCGGATGCCCCGGAAGTTGCTGATGCATTAGCGGCTAACGAGGTTTCTCTGGCCGAACTCAAGCATTGGGAACTGGCTCCTTTTAACGCGCGTATCCTGGCCGAAAACGGCATTCCTTTTGTATTTACCTCAAGCGATGCCGATGAGGATTTTTTGACCAATCTGCGCACGGCCGTCAGTAACGGACTGTCACCCACGGTAGCTATTGATGCATTGACTCGCATTCCAGCAGAGCTGCTGGGTGCCGAAGATGATGTGGGACAGTTGGCGCCTGGCAATCTGGCCAACCTGTTGATCACCAATGGTGACTTGTTTGCCGAAGATACTCTCTTGTTGGAAAACTGGATTAAAGGCGAGCGCCATGTGCTTGCCACTGACTTTGATGATCGTGCCGGACAATATGCGCTTGATGTTAACGGTCGCAATTTCGAACTGACCCTGAGCTTTGATGATGGCGATGCTGAGGCGAGCCTGCTGGAAGGCGAAGATGAAAGCAGCGCGCGTGTTGAATTGACCGATGATTTGATTGCGCTGAATTTTGAGTTCGGCAGTGCAGGCAATCGCGTGCGGCTTAATGGTTGGCCGGCAGCAGAAGGGTGGCAAGGCAACGGAAGAGCCCCCGATGGTTCCCTGTTGAGTTGGACCATGCGTCGTATAGCAGATTCAGAAAACTCAGGTGAAGATGAGGATTCTGATGCCGCCGACGCCATTCCGGAATTGCCATCGGCAATTACTTATCCTTTCGTCGCCTATGGCAGAGAATCAGCACCTGTGCAGCAGGACATGCTGATCCGCAATGCGACGGTCTGGACCAACGAAGACATGGGCACACTGGTGACCGATGTGCTGGTAAGAGATGGAGAGGTTGAAGCGATCGGCAGCAACCTCTCTGCCAACAATGCTTTAGTAATAGATGGGACCGACAAGCATCTCACCGCGGGCATTGTAGATGAACATTCTCATCTGGCGCTTTTCAATATTAACGAAGGACAAACCAATTCCAGCATGGTGCGGATGAAGGACGTTGTAGACAGTGAAGACGTCAATATTTATCGCAATCTTGCGGGTGGTGTAACAGCAGCACAGTTGTTACATGGCTCAGCGAATCCCATTGGCGGACAGTCAGCTATAATCAAGATGAAGTGGGGTGAGGCCGCGCCTGGCCTGATCATTCAGGATGCCGACGAGTTTATAAAGTTCGCGTTGGGCGAGAACGTCAAACGTAGCACCAGCCCATCATCTATTCGCTATCCACAGACCCGTATGGGCGTGGAGCAGGTGTTCGTCAATGCCTTCAGCCAGGCCCAGGAGTATGGTCGCCGCTGGGAAGAGTATGAAAACCTCTCAGGCTCGGCGCGCCGCAACACCACGCCACCGCGTCGTGATCTGGTTAACGAGGCGATGCTGGAAATTCTCAATGGCGAGCGCTGGGTAACCAGCCACTCCTATGTGCAGTCCGAGATCAACATGCTGATGCACGTGGCGGAAAGCTTCGATTTTAATATCAACACCTTCACTCATATCCTTGAGGGCTACAAGGTGGCCGATAAAATGGCACAGCACGGTGCCGGCGGATCTACCTTTAGCGACTGGTTTGGCTACAAGTGGGAAGTACGCTATGCCATTCCTTATAACGCCGCCTTGATGCAGCAAGCCGGAGTGGTAGTTGCGATCAATTCGGACGATCGCGAGATGTCCCGCCGCTTGAACCAGGAAGCTGCGAAAGCCATTAAATACGGCAATATGAGCGAGGTTGATGCGCTCAAGATGGTCACGCTTAACCCCAGCATATTGCTGCATCTGGATGATCGCATGGGCAGTATCGCCGAGGGTAAGGATGCCGACCTGGTGTTGTGGTCAGATCATCCGCTGTCGGTATATGCAGTTGCTGAGACAACCTGGATAGAAGGAGCGCCCTACTATGATCGGGAAGAGGACGCTGCCCTGAGGCAGCAAATTGCAGACGAACGGGCGCGAATCATCGCATCCATTATCAATGACAGCAGCAAGTAACCGGAGACTGATGATGAAAAATTTTACTAGCCGTTTTACAGCGCTCTCTATTGTTCCAATACTCACAGTACTCCTGTGGTTGCCAGGCAGTTTTGCAATCGTACCTGTGCCCGCCCCCGATCAGTCGCAACCCATCGCGCTGACCAATGCCATTATTCACATTGGCAATGGCGAGGTTATCGGTGATGGCGTAATTACCTTTGAAGAAGGCATTATTACTGCGGTAGGCACGGCCAGTGATAACCTCAATACCAATGGCCATGTCGTTATTGATATCCAGGGCCAGCATATTTATCCAGGGTTTGTGCTACCTAACACTACCCTGGGTCTGCTTGAAGTTGGCAATATCCGCGCTACCCAGGATGTGGCTGAAGAAGGAGACATCAATGCCAGCGTGCGCTCGGCTATTGCCTACAATACAGACTCGGAACTCATCCCCACCCATCGCTTCAATGGCATATTGACCGCCCAGATTACGCCCGAAGGCGGTTTGATCTCAGGGTCATCGACCATTATGAAGCTCGATGGCTGGAATTGGGAAGATACGACGTTACAGATAGATGATGGTATGCACGTACGCTGGCCTTCCTATAACCGGCGGCGTCGCAATCCTGACACCGGTGCATTCGAAACCGTAGAGAATGAATACTACCCTGAGCAAACACAACTGCTGCATTCGCTATTCCAGAATGCCCAGACCTACGATGGGTCTCCGTTAAATTTAAATCTGCAGGCTCTGCAACCCGTATTGAATGGCTCCGCCAAACTTTATCTGCACGCCAATGAAGCGCGCCAGATTATCAGTGCGGTGCGCTTTGCCAGGGCTTACGGTGTCGAGGAAATCGTGCTGGTGGGTGGTCTTGAGGCGCTGTCGGTTGTAGATTTTCTGCTGGCAGAAAATGTACCGGTAATCTATGAAGCCATTCATGCACTGCCGAGTCAGCCGTGGCGCGATGTGGATGAACCATTCCGCATGCCTTTCATGCTGCTCGACGCCGGGTTACAGGTAGGCATCGGTGGCGGATCGACTGAGCTGCAGTCCCAACGCAATCTGCCATTTTTTGCTGGAACAGCGGCGGCGTATGGACTCGATCGGGAAACCGCGCTGTCACTCATTACCAGCAACAATGCCGAGATTCTCGGGGTCAGCGAACGCATCGGCACACTGGAAGCGGGCAAGGACGCGACGATGTTCATCTCAATCGGCGATGCCCTTGATATGCGTACCAGCCAGGTACAGGGCGCTTTCATTCAGGGTCGTGACATCGACCTGTATGGCACGCAACAGGAATTGTATGAACGCTTTCGCGATAAATACTCCAATCAGGTCGAGTAGTAACCTGTGTTTTCCTGATAAATTTAGTGCCCGGGTATAGCAGTACCCGGGCATTTTTTTCTTCACGATATAAAATTTGTACGGACCCTCAATGAAAGAACTGCCCACCTTTGTTACTCATCTCGAATGTAGTTATACCGGCAAGATCTATCCCGCTGACCGACTTCACGGATTGTCCGAAGCCGGCAAGCCCCTACTTGTTCGGTATGACCTGGACGGAGTTGCCAAGGCCTTAAGTAAGTCGGCATTGCGCGAGCGCTTGCCGGAGTTCTGGCGCTATCGAGAATTGTTACCGGTGCGTCGCAGCGAGAACATCGTGCGTCTTGGTGAAGTGATGACGCCAATACTACCTGCCCGCAAATTACAGGCTCAGATGGGTTGCGGTGAAGTGCTGATAAAGGACGAAGGTCGCCTGCCCACAGGGTCATTCAAGGCCCGCGGTCTGGCGCTGGCGGTCGCCATGGCAAAGGAGCTGGGTGTTAAACGCATGGCCATGCCAACCAATGGTAATGCCGGTGCCGCACTGGCCGCATATTGTGCGGCCGCGGATATCGAAACTTTTGTGATTTGTCCTGAAGATACGCCGCGGGTAAACGTCGAGGAGATTGCCTTTCTTGGTTCCCATACTTTTCTGGCCAATGGCTTTATTAACGACTGCGGCAAGGTCGTCGGTGAGGGTAAGGAGATAATGCAATGGTTCGATACCTCTACATTAAAGGAGCCGTATCGTATCGAGGGCAAGAAGACCATGGGTCTGGAACTGGCCGAACAAATGGATTGGGAGCTCCCGGATGTGATCATGTACCCCACCGGTGGCGGCACGGGATTAATTGGCATGTGGAAGGCCTTCGATGAACTGGAAGCCATTGGCTGGATCGGCAGCAAGCGTCCGCGCATGGTAGCGGTGCAAGCAGAAGGTTGTGCACCGATCGTCAAAGCTTATGAATCTGGTGATCGTCACGCCGAACCCTGGCAGAATGCCCATACTATCGCGGCAGGTATTCGGGTTCCGGCAGCAGTGGGGGATTTTCTGATTCTTGATGCGGTACGTGAGAGTAACGGATTTGCGGTAGCGGTCAGTGATGCTGCGATCAATGCAGCGCATAAATCCTGCGCGCAGGAGGAAGGTATCCTGTTGTGTCCGGAAGGTGCCGCGACGCTGGCAGCACTGAAGCAGGAATTGGAAAGTGGGCGTATAAGTTCGGGTGAGCAGGTCATGTTGTTTAACTGTGCCACCGGGCTCAAATATCCCATGGAGTCCAGCCACAAGTTTCTGAATCTTGATGAGCCCGTTGACTACTCTACTTTTTAAATTTTTATCTTCCCCATAAAAAAACGGCGATGATTGCTCATCGCCGTTTCCCCTTTACCAAATTGCTAGCTGCCTAGAACTGCCAAAGCGCTCTTGCATACCAGCGGCGTCCACGACCATCAAACACCGAAGCGTCATAAGTCTGGAAACGGTAATTCGGCAGATCTTCGTTGAACGCGTCAACCAGGCCGAATGTAAAGTTGGTAGTACCCAGTGCACTATTACCCCACGTGTGGGTGTAGTTGTACTGCATGTCCCAGGTGTCATAGCTGTCAACCTTAGGCTTCAGGTAAGGCAAGAGCCGCACTGAAGTGGTGGCAAGCCGTGCATCATAATCGAGTACTTTGTAAGAACCGATATGACGGTTAAACACAGAGACTCTGTGGTTATCTCGAGACCAGCTCAGGGAAATCGTTCCCTTGTTGTCTGGTACAGAGCGCACGATAGGCGCATCACCGTCAGTACCTGCTGCATCAACGTAACCGGCTTCCTGCAGACCAAAATCCAGTCCAGGTACATCCTCAACCAGGTATTCGTCTACGTGGGTGTAGGTCATGTTAAGGCTCCAACGGCCCCAGTCATTATCCCAGTTATAGCCGGCCTTGAGGTCAACACCCTGTACGCTGATGTTACCTCCGTTAACGGCTGGCAAAGTGATAGTAACCAGTGAGGCTTCAGTTGAGCCTAGCAGTCGCTGAATACCCTGCACCTTGTAGGAACGCGGGTCAACAACACACTCAAGCCGCTCGTCTGAGTCACGACCATACTGGGCTTCCAGTGCAGCTGGATCACAAGCCACATACTGTTGCTCAGCATCAAAAGATACAGACTCATTCAGTACGTAGTTGCTGGGATCCTGGGACGCGGCCACGAAGGCATCGATCTCAGGCTGTAATGCTGCGCGCGGAACCTGAGGCAGTACACGGTCTTCCACTTCGAAGCGCCAGATGTCTGCACCGACATTCAGGCCATCCAGGGCACCGCTAGGAGTCCACTGGAAACCAACACTGTAGGTATCGGCATATTCGTTGCCGAGATTCGGGTTACGCTCACCCAGAGTAAACGAGCTTTCACGTTCCGCGTTCTCGTTGGTGGGTGGCAGCAAGCCAGCACGTACAGCCTGGTTACTGATGGGATCCTGTACCGTAGTACCGGAAGCTTCGAAGGCTTCGAAGATCACACCAATGTTCGGCGCACGGAATGACTGCGAGAATGAACCACGCAGCAACAGGTCGTCAATCGGACGCCAGCTCATGGCAATCTTCGGTGAAAGTTCACTACCGATATTGCCGCCGTAGTCTTCGTAGCGCAGTGCAACCTGCGATTCAACATTTTCAGCAAATGGCAGGGACAGTTCCAGGAAGACCGATGTGGTGTCACGGGTGTGGTCGAAGTTAAAAATACAGTTAGCGCACTCGAGGTTGTTGGTTACGTCCTCAAATGAATTTGGCACACCGTTTTCATCCCAACCGGTAATTGCATTTTCATAACCAGGCTGGTTGATCACAGGAGCGCGTGACTTGGCGTTGCGCTCACGGTACTGACCACCCACCGCAAACTGCGCGGTACCGCCCGCCATTTCGAACAGTTCGCCGGAAATTACGGCGTCGAACACAGCCAGCTTGTTACGCTTGTCGGCACGCAGCACATCTTCACGCATCCAGTCCACCAGTTCGTCTGAATTGGCCAGATTAGGATCCGTCAGTGCTGTCAGGAACGGATTATAGAATTGACATCCATCCTGACCATGGTTGTTACTGGTGAGCGCGTATGAAAACACTTCGCGCATATTCAGGATGTAGTTCGGGAAAGGCAGGTCGTTGAAGTTATCAGCGAGGCCGCCCCAGATCAGACCACCTGTTGGGTCATTACCCACATAGTCGAAATCTGGCACACCATTTGGCGTACAGTTCGGACCACCCAGACCCTGCAATGCCATTTCTGTCTTGAAACGGTTCAGCGTCAGGTATTGCTGCTCGATGGAAGAACTGCTCCAGGAATAACTCACATCGTAGTTGAACCGACGATCGCCACGATAGAACTCGCCCCGCAGCCCTGCCTGAACAGCAGTTGTGTCATTTTCCGTCACGGCATTCTCATTGCCCCGGGGCCAGCCCACTGAGGTACTGCCGCCATACATGGGTGTGCCAAGGCCACCATTGGCCGGATCCAGAGGCGAGTTAGGTATGTTGGTTACCGGCGCATTACCCACGTATGGTGCGAAGAAACCGAGGGCGCCAATTCGACCAATACCAGCTGCGGGTCCCTGAGCAGCTTGCGGAGGTGGAATGTAATAGTGCACCGAGCGCGAGTTGGTGTAACCACCACTGATTTCACGATCGGTGGAGGTTTCGGAGTAAGTACCAAAGGAATAAAACTCGGCAGCTTCGCTAAAGGTGTGATCGAAAGAGAAAGCTACGCTGTCACGTTCCTGGGCTGCAGCGATGGTGCTGTAGTCCACGCTGTTCTCAAAACAGGTAGCGCCATTTTCACCAAGGTCGCTGTAGCGATTATCTGTATAGAACGGTCCATTTGGTCCAGAGAGGGTTTCACACAATGGATCTTGCAATACGAGTGTGCGGCTCCCGCCTTCGGCAATATTCGCATCAGTTAAATCCTGGCGAATGTAATCAGGGTTAATGCTGAATCCTGGCACAGCTGTGAGGGCTGAACCCAGGGCGCCAACCTTGCTGTTGTATCGTCCGGCGTCTTCATCATAGTAATTGGCATATTCGGCACTGGCGTGATCACGCTCAAAGTGCTCAGCTGACAACACAAGGTGCGTGTCGCCACTGTCGCTGGCCCAGCCCCAGATACCGGCTGCAGTCTTGTCAAACAGACTGCCGGCCTCTTCGATGCCATTTAACTCACCATAGAGTTCCAGGCCTTCGAAATCGTTACGCATGATGATGTTGACCACACCAGCCACGGCGTCTGAGCCGTAAAGTGCGGAACCACCATCGGTCAGTACTTCAACACGCTCGGTCATTACTAGCGGAATTGAGTTGAGATCCACAAACTCCTGACCGGAGCTGGTCACAACAGCCGCTGGTACCATGCGCTTGCCGTTAATCAGAGTCAGTGTTGAGTTACCACCCAGGTTACGCAGGTTGACCTGTGCGGTACCTGTTAGCTGGCTGGCATCGTTTGATCCTTCCACACTGGTGTCGGAACCGGAGTTCACTTCCAGGTTGCGGATTACGTCCCAGATTACTGAGGCGCCCTGAGCTTCAATACTGTCTCGGTCAACCACGGTTACTGGGGAAGGGGCATCCAGTGGAGTGCCCCGGATGTATGAACCGGTTACAACGACTTCTTCGATGTCCGAGTCATCATCCTGATCTTGTGCTATTGCTGGGAATGACATACTGGCGAGCACTGCAAGTGTGATCGCCCGGCGTCTGCCAGGGTAGGTTCTGCGCATTACAACTTCTCCCTTTCTTCTTTTGGTAAAGGTAATTTTTTTTGTTAATTCCGGCGTTTGAGAGTGTGCTGAGCAGACCGGTGAAAGCCTTGTTAGCTCACCATAATCACCGAAATACGAGGCTTACAGCCAAGACGGTCAGTATAGAGGTAGACCGCAATTATCCGCAACGAATTTCGAACGATTGATCTATAGCATTATGCACTTCGACGCACCCCACCCCACCCTCCCTAACTACTTGATATTTAATAATAAAAAAGACTTTTCGAATGTGGAGTTTTACTATTGCAGTACTCGACGAAGTTCTTCGCGATGGAATCGGGAAGTTTCTTCCATATCGACTACCCGACGACAAACCCGGCGCGGAATATTGGAGCTCACTTGCGTTTCACTGCGGCACACAATGCGCTCTTCTGGCGGCACCGACGCGTTGTATTGTTCCACTTCTGCATCAGTGGGTAGACGCCTGCCACCGCCACCTTTGGTAGCAATGCATCCTGTATGTAATATCGCCACGAAAATCAGGGGAATCACCATCGTAAATTTATTGCTCATCAACGTTCTCACAGGTAACTAAAAATTGTACTGGCTGCTTGACCAGACCGGTGCGTGAGCACATTTCTGGCAGCACGGGGATTCAGGCTAATAAGGGATTAGCGACTCACCATGCTGACACTCGCCTGCCGGGGAAACCGATAAAAAATATTGACTGTTTGAGGTACCGCTACCAGGTCTTGCAGCCGTGGCCTGAAATGCAGATTCTGAATCTCTCTTTGCGCCTGCGACCATTCCTGCTGTTGAATTGCAGCAGGAGAAATCAATTCCATTGACTCGATTGTAAGATGAGTGAGCGTCGGCCTCGCGATTTCTGCATCCTGATTTTCCAGGCCGGGAATGAGGCTGAAGCGAACCTCTATTTCGGCAAGCTCGCCATAGCTTTGATTCAGTGGCGCGGCCATGACAGGTCGTGCGGCGCCTGGAAAGGTGAATGACCAGGCGATGAATCGTAGGGGTGTATCGGGCCTATGCAGATTTGTGTTGTACTCTGTTCTCGGAATGATTGCGCTGCGGGCGAAAAAATCGTTAATGTCAGCGCGCCCCACACCCGCCTGTTCCATTGCGCTGAATGCCTGGCGGTAATAGTCGTATGCCGCACCGGGATTGTCGAATAGCAGCTCCCAGTCACCCAGATAGACGAGGTTCACCCCGCGCGCCTGCGGATTGTCAGCCATGTTTCCAAGACGTTGCAATAGTTCCTCACCAACGGAATGACTACTTCGTAAACTCTCATTGAGACTCAGTGACCAACCGGGCACGATCTCATCGGCGTCAGTTTTGTATTCATAACTGGTCATTCCACGACGGCGGGTCAGGATACTTTGATAAAAATGCGTCAAAACAATCTTGTATAGCCACGGCTCAAGCAATTTTGATTCCCGCCCAAAACGATATTCGATCGCGGTCACTGCACGCCAATTAAGATTCTTGGCATTAACCAGGTAGCGTGCGCTATTGTGAATGTCTTCATCGGCTGCAACCGTGAGATAGAGATTGCTGAGAGATTCTGCGCCTTCCAGATAGGCATTCAAATCTGTCAGCACGACTTCCTCATTGAGCCATTCAAAATATTCCAGATAGCGGTCAGTAGCCCGCCACCGGCCCTGTGCTATCAGGCTTCTTAGCAGAATATCCAGCCCTGGCATCTGCTGTGGGCTGGCCAGGCCATGACTGGCCTTGGCCACCTGTAATGCCTCCAAAGCGAGTTCTTCGGCGCGCTCCCAATCGGTATTTTCGAGGGCGCCCACGGCTGCATTTACCAGAGGTTGAATCTGTGTAAAGTCGTAATTATCGGGCCAGATCAATGCACGTGACTGTGACAGGCTGGCATCAGTAGATTGACCAAAGGCGGCGCTATGGCTGAAGCACAGACAAAGCAGACTGAACTTTAGCCAGAGTCCCGCATGTGATTGAGGCTTTCGCATGTGACATGCCTGTATGAGTTGAGCTTCGAGGATAGCGCCTTCAATTGAACTCAGCAATCGCCGTAGCTTGATGCATTAATAAAATAGCATTGAGAAATCAGGCAGGACGAGCAGCTCGCACTTGAGCTATGAGCCTGTCCCGTTATATTTTGGATCCCTCAAGATTGTATACATAGATAAACTCACCCAACCATTATTGAGGTAGCAGGTGACAGACAACGATCCACAAATAGATTTATATACCTGGTCGACACCTAACGGTCGCAAAGTTTCAATCATGCTGGAGGAACTCGGCGTGCCCTATCGGATTTTTCCAATAGATATTATAAAGGGCGATCAATATACAGATGACTATGCGGCGCTTAGTCCGAACCACAAGATACCTGCCATCATTGACCACGAAGCCGGGATTCACCTAATGGAGTCAGGTGCAATTTTAATGTATCTGGCGCAGAAGCATGGCCAATTGATGAGCTCGATGGGTAAAAAGTTCTGGGTCGAAATGGAATGGCTGATGTTTCAAATGAGCCACATCGGACCCATGTTGGGACAAACTCATCATTTCGTAAAATTTAATCCGGGCAAGGCGCCTTATGCCGAGGAACGCTACAGTAAAGAAAATGCCAGGTTGTATCAGGTGCTGGAGGAAAGGTTACAGGAACGCAAATTCATCTGCGATGAGTATTCAATTGTGGATATCGCTACCTGGCCCTGGATATCGAGATTCGAATTTCAAAAAATGGATTTGCACGACTATCCCCGATTAAAGGACTGGTATCTGCGCATCGCAGAACGCCCGGCGGTGCAGGCTGGCTATGCTGTTCCGGAAAAACTCGACGTGCCCTTGCCTTGATTTCAAGCACACGAAAAAGGGTGGCCAGCGAAGCTGACCATCCTTTTGTTTAACTCCTGTTGTTAGCTATTACGAATTTACTCGGCAATAGCTTGATAGATAATATCCTCAGCAATACCGCGCATGTCCCCTGCGCCAGGGCGTCTGGCGCCCTGTGCCTGGATCATGGCCAGCCAGAACATGTCTTCTACCGGATCAATCCAGAACCAGGTGCCAGCCGCACCACTCCAGTAATACGTGCCAGGGCTGGCGGGACTATTGGCTGCATCGGGATCATAAGTCACCGCAAAATCGACACCAAACCCGACGCCCGGTTGACCCGATCGCGCGGCATTGCCACCCAGGTTCAATTCATCGCGCAGGCTATTGGTGCGCATGATGCGTACTGATTCCGGGCTCATGATACGCGCGCCATCGAGCTCCCCTTCATTGACAAACATTTGCAGAAATCGCGCGTAGTCATGTGTAGAGGAAACCAGTCCACCGCCACCTGACTCAAGGCGATCCGCGTCCAGATAGCTGGGCCGGTCGGTACGATGCGGACGTTGTACGAGGCGGTTGCGCTCTTCATCCCAGTTGTGCACTTCGGCAAAACGATCCTGGTCTTGCGGCTGCACATAAAAACGCGTGTCGTTCATGGCCAGCGGTTGGAAAATTCGCTGATCAAGAAACTCGCCGAATGGCATGCCGGATAGTTTTTGCACAATGTAACCTTGCAGGTCTACAGCAACAGAGTAAGACCAGGCTTCGCCGGGTTGAAATAAAAGAGGGATATCTGCCACCTTTTCAACCAGCTCATCCAGATTGGTTGACGCAAGCACGCCCTTTTCACGAAATGCTTCGTTCACCGGATCTCCACCACTGAGGCCGTAACCAAATCCGGCCGAGTGGTTGAGCAGTTCACGCATGGTCGGTTGCCGGTCAAGCGGGACGAGTTCCATGCTGCCGTCATCAGAGTAATCTTCCATTACCTGTAAATTGGCAAATTCCGGGATATGTTTGCTCACCGGATCATCGAAATCCCACAGGCCTTCCTCGTGCAGAATCATCAGCGCTGCGCCTGTAACTGGTTTGGTCATGGAGTAAATGCGAAACAGAGTGTCCTTGGTCATGGGAGCCTGGTCATTGACTCGCGCCAGGCCACGACTTTCGAAAGTGGCCACTTCGCCGTTTTTAGCGAGCAACCAAACCATGCCGGCGACATCCTGATCAGCCACGATCTTGCTCATGGCAGCGTCCAGTGCCTCGATACCTTCACTGGTGAAACCGGCTGCGCTGGCGCCGACTTCGGTTTCCGGCCAGGTGGCATCGCTGTAGGCCAGTGTGCTTGCCAGGCCCAGTTGCAGGGCTAGCAGACAACGCAGCCAGGCTCCTGAAAATACTATTTTGCTGAATTTCATGGGGATATCTCCGCTTGTTGTGTTTCTTCTTATTGAACGTTGCTCCAGGCTTGAATTCCGCTGGTGGCAATGCATCTTTTTTAAAGGACTGTTAAAGGGTGGTTCAAAGATAGGTATTCGCCAGATTGAAGTCCAGCACATCAGTAACAGGCCATGACAATGGAACTGGAAGCCCTGTGCCTTATTTTGGTGCGCGCCCCCCTGTGCATAGGCAATACGCACCATAATAAGGCACAAGGCTCGATTATCGAGCGTTGGGTCGTAGTCAATGCCGCACGCTATGGGGGTTTTCAGGTATTGGCTCAATCCTTGCTAAACACATCGGTAGTGCAGGAAGCGTCCAGCTTTCGCATGTGCAATTGATATAGATATATCAAATACTATTTTTGGAGGAAGACATGAAAAGATTAACCCACGTAGCAGCCGGTCTCGTATTGGCTACAAGCGGATTGTTTGCCACTACAGCATCTGCGGACGTGTCCTACAACGTAGGCTGGGCGTCTGAATACTACTACCGTGGTATTTTACAGAAGAATTCTTCAGGCAGCGCGGGCATCGACTACGAAGAAGGTGGTTTCTATGCTGGTGCATGGACTGCGGACGTTGGTGATGGCCTGGAAGTAGACGGCTATTTCGGTTACGGCATTGAAACTGATTCAGGTTTCACTGCGAGCATCGGTTTCACTGGCTACTACTACACTGGTGAGTTTGATGATACCTATGAAGAAATCAACCTGGGTTTCGGTTACGGCATGTTCAGCCTGGAATATTCAGTCGGTGAATGGTCAGGTTTCGGTGCAGAAGCCGATTATGACTTCCTCGCCCTGACTGTCGCTGGCGACAACGGCTGGTACGGTACTTACGGTACTTTTGGTGATGAATTCGACGGTGACTATTTAGAAATCGGTTGGGGTACTACCATCTCCGATATCGATTTTGGTATTGCCGGTATCTTCAGCAGCGATGAGCTGTCTGACCAGGTTAGCTCTTCTGGCTCACCTACTGAAAGTGAAGCTCTGGTTTTCACTATCGGTAAGTCCTGGTAAGCACGACCCAAGCTAGACCAAAAGGGCTCCCCACAGGGGCCCTTTTTTATGGCCGGGATTTATTCACTGGCAAATCTGTCTCCCCCTGTATTCGGGCCGATTAATATTTAAGTTTTCTTGAATATACCTGTCTGTAATTTTATGCGTATTGAGTTAGAATGCCCGGGCTTCGGGGTTCTTCTTTTATACATACCCCTAATATTCGCCGAACGACAGGAGAATTTATGCATTCAAGAATTCTTGCCGCGTTAGCCTTGCTGGGCGTCATCGCTTCAGCCCAGGCGGCCGAAGACTATGAAGCACCGCGCACCCAATGGGGGCAACCGGATATACAGGGCGTGTGGAATTTCGCTTCCAATATTCCCATGACTCGCCCGCGCCAGTTTGGTGACCGGGAATACATGACAGCCGAAGAAGCCCAGGCATTGGCGGCTATGACTGAAGCCCAATACGAAGCTCTCAATGACAGCGGCGTCGGCGGCTACAATACATTCTGGGTAGAGAGCGCCGGCCGTGGCGACAATCTGCGTACCTCGCTGATTGTTTACCCTGAAAATGGTCAGCTTCCTGACCACGTAGAAGGCACTGACATTCAGGTTGGTGGGTTAGGCCCGGATTTCAACGGTACCCGACCTGTGCGTGCGACAGTCGGTGGCATTGGCAAAGATGGCCCTGAAGACCGTGGCCTGTCGGAGCGTTGCATTGTTGGTTTTAACTCGGGTCCTCCGTTCACGCCCAGTATGTACAACAACAACATCCAGATTATCCAGAACAAGGATCACGTGGTACTTATTACCGAGATGATTCACGATGCCCGCATCGTACCTCTGGACGGACGTCCGCATATTACCGACGAGATCAGGCAGTGGACTGGTGATTCACGCGGCTACTGGGACGGTGAAACCCTGGTGGTTGAAACCCGTAACTTCAATGACCTGACCCAGAGCTTCAGCGTTTTTGGTGATGCAGAAGACAAGATCCTCACCGAGCGTTTTACAAGAGTCGATGACTTCACAGTGAACTATGAATTCACAGTTGATGATCCGGGTACATTCACGGACAAAATTACTGCGCGCATCCCGATGTCGAAAGTCGACGGGCAGATGTATGAGTATGCCTGCCACGAAGGCAACTACGGCATGGTCAACATCCTGCGCGGCGAGCGCATCGAAGAAGCGCGGGCTGCAGAAAACAGTCAGTAAAAAGTTGTGTAAAGGGAGACCTTTCGAGCCGGGGCATTGCCCCGGTTTTTTTATGTCTGGAAAATTGGGTTTACTGAAAATAAATCCATAATCACTATGGAATTGCCGAGTTCCAATTTTCTGGTATTAGCACTAGACTGCAGGAATTAGCGCTGAGACAGTGAAAGGGACACTTTATAAAAACTAAGTGGCACTTGGTTTTCGATTAGACTATTGAAGAAAGAAAATACCTTGGCTATGCGAAATAATTTATACAAACAATGATGAAGTTGTTTGAATTCGGTCTTCTGCATTTTATTGGTCTTCACTAATTTCTTTCACCTGATATTTCGGGAGTACCAGATGACAATAAAAAATTCCCTTACAGCAATCACTTGTATGCTGCTTCTCGCCCTGGGTGCTTGCGCCCAAATGCCTGCCGGGGCCTTTGAGTCAGGTGCAAAATATGTGGCTCTCGGCAGTTCCTTCGCGGCAGGGCCGGGTGTGCCCGAGCCAACCGGCAACTGCGGGCGGTCAACCAGTAACTATGCAAACCTGGTTGCCGATGCCCTTGATCTGTCGCTCACCGATGTCAGTTGTAATGGGGCCACTACCGATAATATTCGTCACACTTTACAGAACGGTGCGCCGCCACAGATCTATTCGGTCACTGCGGATACCCAACTGGTCACAATGACAATTGGTGGCAACGATATTAATTACACATCATCAACTTTTGCCTGCGCGGGAACGCCGGCTGACGAACACTGCGCAGCCAACCTCGACCAGGCAGCAATCGATGCTGCGGTCAGTCAATTACCTGACAAACTGACTGCCACAATCGCAGCCGTCAAGGCCCGGGCACCCCAGGCCGCCATCGTGCTGGTGACCTATCCTCGTGTCTTTCCTGTTGATGCTGTTAATTGCCGCGAACTGGAACTGAGCGCAGAGGACACCAATTACCTGGCGACACTGGGCCAGACGCTGGAAGATATCTTTGTCAGTGTCGCATCGAGTCAGGGAATTCTGATCGCCGATTCTTATGTGCTGGCCGCAGGCCATGGACCTTGTGTGGAGCCTGTGTCCGAGCGCTGGGTGAACGGCAATACGGTAGCCAGCAGTGGCATTCGCTATCACCCCACGGCTGAGGCCCATGAAGAAATGGCGCGTCTGGTGCTGGATGCTTTGAGTGAAATCTAGTCAGGGATTAAATCCCCGGCTTTTATTCCTGCCAGCCAGTCCAACCGGGGCCTCGCACGACCTGCCCTGGCAGTGCACCCGTGTGTTCTCCCTCGCGTAAAACCACTTCCCCGTTAACCAGCACATAGTGCATGCCAGTGGCATACTGGTGCGGATCCTCGTAAGTTGCATGATCCTGCACTGCAGAGGGGTCAAATACCACAATATCGGCATAGAAACCTTCGGCCAGTTCGCCGCGTTCGCGTATTTTCAGATTGGTTGCCGGTAATTTGGCCAACTTGTAGATGGCTTCGGGTAGAGTGAGCACTTCGTCTTCGCGCACATACTTGCCAATCACGCGCGCAAAATTGCCGTATGCCCGAGGATGGCTGCTCCGGTCAGTGAAAGGCGGCGCGGTGGTCATGGAGCCCGCATCGGAGGCGAAGCTGACCCAGGGCAACGCAATGCCATTGGCCACATTTTCTTCTGACATGAGAAAGTACACAACCTGCACTCGGCTGCCATCCTCGATGACCAGATCAATGGCAGTCTCAGCCGGGGATGTGCCGCGTTCGGCTGCGACTTCGGCTAATGTCATGCCCTGGTAACGGCGCAGTTCAGGATTATTGAATCCCACGAGCAGGGTGCCGTCAGAGCCAGCGGAAAGCCACAGGTTTTCCCATTCGTTTGTAGCTGTGGTCATTTCCGTTATCACTTGTTCACGAATGGTCGGGTCCTGTAATCGGCTAGCCCAGGCCTCGTAACCACCTTCCTGCACCCAGGGTGGCATGGCGGCATCAAGTCCGGTGGAGCCTGCTGTATAGGTATAAATATTGGCGGTGATATCCAACCCTTCAGTGCGGGCATCCTCGACCCGGGTTACCACATCATCGAACTTGTCCCAGTTCTGCTGGCCAGCCATCTTCAGGTGGTAGATCTCGCCAGCCGTGCCACCCTCGCGGGCGATGTGAATCAGTTCGTCGATGGCTTCCAGCAGGCGGTTGCCTTCGCTGCGCATATGGGAGATATACATGCCGTCGTATTCACCTACCACGCGATTGAGCGCCACCAGTTCATCGGTGCTGGCATAGAAGGCCGGGGCATAGATCAGTGATGAACCCAGACCCAGCGCGCCCTCCTCCATGGCCTGCCTGACCAGACCCTGCATACGTTCCAGTTCATCATTATTCGGTGCACGATCTTCGTAACCCAATTCATGCACACGCACCGAGGTGGCGCCGATAAATGAGGCCACGTTGGGAGACACGCCACGCTCAACCAGGTATTCCAGATACTCATTCAAAGTGGTCCAGGCAATTTCGTAATCGGCATCGTCATCCCTGGCATCCTGCATTTGCTGCCGCATGGTCTCATTAATGGGGCCTTGTGAACGGCCTTCGCCGAAGACTTCCAGGGTTACGCCCTGGCGAATATCGCTCTGGCTGCGACCATCGATCAGCAGAGAGTCAGTGGCCCAGCTCAGCATATTGATAAATCCCGGGGCCACTGCCATGTCTGTGGCATCAATCACCTCGCTCGCTTCGGCATCAATATCACCGATTGCCGCGATACGGTCGCCATTAATGGCGATGTCTGCAATGAAAGGGGCGCCACCGTTACCGTCATAGATAGTGCCGTTGGTAATGAGCAGATCGTAGCTAGGGTCATCTGCACTGCAGGCAAGTAATAACAGGCTGATCAGGATCAGGCCTAAACTTTTTCGTATGTCTGACATTGGAATCTCTCGCTGCTCAGGGACTGGTGACTGAAGAAAGAAGCAATTATCGCTCCATTGATTATTGACAAACCGCTCTATTAAAAATACTGTATATTTATACAGTATTTTGATATGTCATCATGGCCATAAAGTCCCCTGCGGTTTCTGTGAAAACGTTTACAAGAGCTTCCAAAAAAGCTTCTACGGTAAGCGCAGAAACTTTAGTAGAAGCAAATGCAAAAACTACAACAAGTGCGCAAGGCACCGACTCTGGTGCAAGGCAGAGTGCTTGCGATCCCGCCTATGCGGAACTGCACTGCATCTCCAATTTCACGTTTCTGAAAGGCGCATCCTTTCCCGAAGAACTGGTGGAGCAGGCTCATGAGTTGGGTTACACCGCTATCGCTATCACCGACGAGTGTTCCCTGTCTGGCGTGGTGCGCGCCCATATGGCGGCAAAAGAGAAATCCATCCGGCTCATCATCGGCAGTGAATTTAATTTGCCGGAAGGGTTGCAGTTGGTAGTGCTGGCCAGTAACCGGCGGGGCTATGGCAAGCTAAGTCACTTGATCAGTTGTGCCCGTCTTGCTGCCGGCAAGGGTAGCTACCGGATTGATCGCAGCCTGCTGGAGCGGGAGCGTCCCGAAGATTGTCTGGCATTGTGGGTGCCTGACCTGGCTCAGCCCGAGGAGCATTTGGCTTGCCAGGCGGTGTTTCTCAAGCGCCTGTTTCCCCGGTGCCTGTGGCTGGCGGTGGAATTATTGTTGCGCGGTGATGATCGCCAGCGCTTGCAGGAACTGCAGGCATTGGGGCGTCAGCATGACATTCCGCTGTGTGCCGCCGGTGGGGTTTACATGCATAACGATGGGCGGCGTATTCTGCAGGATGCGATTACTGCGATTCGCCTGGGGCGACACATCGACAAGCTGGGGCTGGAAGGCGAAAGCAATGGCCAGCGCCATTTACGTGAACGTTCGAAATTGGCCAAGCTATACCCACCCGAACTGTTACAGGCCACGATAGCCATAAGCGAAAGGTGCCAGTTCTCACTCGATGAGCTGCGTTACGAATATCCACGCGAACTGGTGCCTGATGGTTATACGCCCCATGGCTGGCTCAGGGAGCTTACCGAAAAGGGAGTGCGGCGGCGCTGGCCGGATGGTGCCAGTCCCAAGGTGCGCAACATCATTGAACATGAGCTGGAGCTGATCAAGGAGCTGCATTACGAACACTACTTTCTCACTGTAGAAGACATGGTGGCCTTTGCCCGTAGCCAACACATCCTCTGCCAGGGTCGGGGTTCGGCCGCCAATTCCGCAGTGTGTTATTGCCTGGGAATTACCGAGGTAGACCCGGCGCGGGTCGAGGTGTTGTTCGAGCGTTTTATTTCACGCGAACGTAACGAGCCGCCGGATATCGATGTGGATTTCGAAAATGCCCGGCGCGAAGAGGTGATCCAGTACATCTATAACAAGTACGGGCGCGGGCGGGCGGCCCTGGCCGCCACTGTCATTACCTACCGTTCCCGCAGCGCGATACGCGATGTAGGCAAGATTCTGGGGCTCGATGATGAATTGCTGGATCACCTTTCCAAGTCTATTTACTGGTGGGGCTCGAATCTTAAAGAACAGTTGAGCGATTCCAATGTCGACTACTCTGACAAGAAAATACAGTTACTGGTGTTCCTCGCCCAGGCCCTGATCGGTTTCCCCCGCCACCTGTCACAGCACGTGGGTGGCTTTGTCATCAGCCAGGGCCCATTGACGCACCTGGTGCCGGTGGAAAACGCAGCCATGGCAGATCGCACGGTGATCCAGTGGGAGAAGGATGATCTCGAATCATTGGGTTTATTGAAAATTGATGTGCTGGCGCTGGGCATGCTCACCGCCATACAGAAATGCCTGAACCTCGTGAGTGCCTATAGCCATAGGCCACTAGTGATGCAGAATATCCCGCCGGAGGATCCGCGTGTTTACGACATGATGGGCAAGGCCGACACTATTGGTGTATTCCAGATCGAGTCGCGTGCGCAGATGAGTATGCTGCCGCGTTTGAAACCCCGTTGTTACTACGACCTGGTGATACAGATCGCCATTGTCAGACCCGGCCCTATTCAGGGTGACATGGTGCATCCCTATCTGAACCGGCGTAGTGGCAAGGAAGCGTTGACCTTTCCCAGTGAGGCGGTCAGGGATGCGTTGGAGCGCACGTTGGGTGTGCCCATCTTCCAGGAGCAGGTGATGCAGCTGGCCATGGTGGCGGCCGGGTTCAGTGGTGGCGAGGCTGACCAGCTACGCCGCGCGATGGCAGCGTGGAAGCGCAAGGGTGGTCTGGAGCCGTACCGGAAGAAACTGGTGAATGGCATGCTGGAGCGAGGCTATAAACTGGAATTCGCCGAGCAGTTGTTTAAGCAGATCAAGGGCTTTGGTGACTATGGTTTTCCCGAATCCCACTCTGCCAGCTTTGCACTGATTGCCTACGTGTCGTCCTGGCTCAAGTGTTACCACCCGGCGGCCTTCTGCTGCGCCCTGCTCAATAGCCAACCCATGGGCTTTTATGCGCCGGCGCAACTCATCAAGGATGCCCGTCATCACGGTGTGGTGATTTTGCCAGCCGATGTGAATTGCAGTAACTATGATTCCACACTGGAGTTTGAGGCGGACTTCAAACCATTGGATGACCCTTGCGAGTTCACCCCGGCGCCACGACTGCGCATTGGCCTGCGACTGGTCAAGGGCATGTCGGAATCCGGTGCCAGCGCGATTGTCGAGGCGCGGGTGTCGGGATTATTCAAGACCATCCAGGATCTGGTATTTCGCAGCGGCATCAACAAGAAGGATCTGGAGGCGCTGGCCGCCGCCGATGCCTTGCGCGCCCTGAGTGGTGATCGCCATCGCGCTTTTTGGCACAGCGCTGGCATCGACATGGATACGGATAATGATCGCAAGCAAACCATCAGTTTCTTTACTGACCCGCAGTTCGCCGACAATGAATTCGGCATCGACCTTTTATTACCGGTAGCGAGCGAGAGCCAGAATATTGTCGGCGATTATACGACCACCGGCTTTACTTTGCGGCGTCATCCCCTGGCCCTGTTTCGCGACCACCTGAACCACTACCAGGTCGCTCCTGCCAGTGAGTTGGCCAATATGGACAACGAAGCCAGGGTCAAGGTTACTGGTATCGTCACTTGTCGGCAGCGTCCGATGACAGCAGCGGGTGTCACATTTTTAACATTGGAAGATGAGAGTGGTTTTATCAACGTAGTGGTGTGGCCCAGTTTGGGTGAGAAACTACGGCCAGTGGTGCGCCAGGCCATGCTGCTGGGTGTGGTCGGGCATGTGCAGAAAAGCGAGGGAGTCATACACCTGATAGCCAGCGACCTGGTGGATCTCAGTCATTGGCTGGGAGCAATGGAGCTGTCCTCGCGTAATTTCACCTGATTTGGGAAAGCAAATAACCGGGTTGTAGACTGGCGCCCGGCATCCTATGCTTTACCACATCAAGCAGAAGCTAAGGTAATCAGGGATGGCACAGGCGGACTCACTCAAATCGATTATCTACGCATTGATGGCGAATTTTTCCATCGCCATCGCCAAGCTGGCGGCTGCCATATTCACTAATTCCGGCTCCATGATGGCCGAGAGCATCCACTCATTTGCCGATTGTGGCAACCAGGCCCTGTTGTTGCTGGGGCTAAATCGGTCCAAGCGCCCTGCGGATGCCTAACACCCTCTCGGATATGGCAAGACCATCTATTTCTGGTCATTCATAGTCGCCATCATGCTCTTCAGCATGGGCGGGCTGTTTTCAATCTACGAGGGCAACCACAAGTTGCAAGAAACCGAACCACTCAACTCACCACTCATCGCTATAGGTGTGCTGATATTCGCCATAATTGCAGAAGGCATATCGCTCGCTGCCTGTATGCGGGAAGTGAACAAGGTGCGCAAGGGGCGCAGTTACCTGCAATGGTTTCGGGAAACCCGCCAGAGTGAATTGATGGTGATCTTCGGCGAAGACGTCGCCGCCCTCCTCGGCCTGGTGTTTGCACTGATCGCTGTGACTCTCTCCATGATTACCGGTAATCCCATATACGATGCCATGGGCAGCATCATGATTGGTGTGCTGTTACTGATAATCGCGGTAATGATAGGCAGGGAAGTGAAAGCGCTGATCATTGGGCAGGGTGTGGAGCCAGCGCGGGAGAAAGAGATGCTGGATTTTCTCCACGACATGGAAAGCGTTGAGAAAGTGTTCAATTTACTCACCCTGCAACTGGGCAGCAGTGTCATGGTGGCAGTAAAGGCGAAGATGATTGCGCAGAATTCGGACACAGACTTGATTAATGCAATTAACGACGTCGAGAAAAATTTTCGCGCCGAGTTTCCGGAAGTGCAGTGGTGCTTTTTTGAACCGGATCTACATGACTGAATCTAGCCAGTACCTGCGGAGTCGTATGTATTACATCAGGTTTTGTCAGCGAAGTGCTCGAGTATCTGCGCTTCAGTCATCTCTTCCGTTTCATTGGCAAAGCAGTAGTAGCCTGGTCGTTTGTCGCTGAAATACTGCATGACCATTTCCAGTCCTGGTAAATCCGGAAACAAGCCCACTGGCATATTGTATTCGCCAGTCTCCTTGAATTTATAGAATAGATGGGTACCACAGGTGGCACAGAACCCCCTGCATGCCCAGGCTGAAGAATCATAGATGGTAACGTCTTCTTCGCCTTCTATCTCTACATCAGTGCCGCACTGCACTGCAAAGAATGGTGCACTACCCCAGGCCCTGCATGAATCGCAGTGACATACGGTAAATTTTGGATTGATCGTGCCGGCAGTGATTTTAACTTTGCCACAGAGGCAACTGGTTGAAATTTTGGAGTTTGGCATAGCGCTTCCCTGCATATTGTCGAATATTAATTTTGCCTACGACGTTGCGTTGTATGCGGCTTCCAGTGCGGCAATATCAAACTTGATCATTTGTTGCATGGCGGCCAAAACACGGGCCGCAGCTTTCGCGTCGTCACTGTTAATCATATCGAAGAACTTTACGGGTACGATCTGCCAGGCCAACCCAAAGCGATCCTTGAGCCAGCCTCAGGCCATGGAACTACCGCCGTCCAGTAGCTTGTCCCAGTAGTAGTCGATTTCATCCTGGCCATCGCAATGCACAACAAAAGACACCGCTTCATTAAATTCGAGCGCCGGGCCGCCATTCAGCGCGGTAAACTCATTGCCGCTTAGTTCGAATCCCATGGTGAGTACAGTACCTTTTGGTAGCGGCATATTGTCAGCATAGTGTGTCACCTGGGTAATTTTTGAGCCTGGAAAAACCTCCAGATAATAATTTATCGCTTCTTCTGCGTTGTCATTGAACCATAGAAAGGGTGTGATTTTTGTGAGTTTCATTCGCTCTCCTTAACGGTTCCTTGCGTTAACTAAAAATCAAAAAACATTACTTCCAGGTTAGCGACCAGTCTGGTTTCGGGTCGCCAGTTTTCATCACGATCAACAACTATCTGTGGTGTGATTTCCAAAAACAACCAGTCTTCCCAGATCGCTTGCCGGTAACGGCCTTCGACAAAATACGCATTAACTCGTGTGTTGGGCTCGCTGACGCCCAGTAAACCCAGAGAGTAAGTCAGTGATCGCAGGTTACCCATGGGTCTGTGGACGGAGAGCAACTGGGCAAATTCGGTGATGTTGTCATCCTTTTGATACCTGACTTCAGTTGTAATCTGCAGCACCCTGTCTTTTGCCAGTTGCCGATTGAATACAAGATCAGTGTTGTAGCCCCAGCCATCGTGATGGTAATACCAGATGCGCTGGGCAAAACCGACGCTCCAGGCATTCCCCAACTCATACTCGGTATCTACCTTCAATCTGTAATAAGGGTCGATTGGAATATCTGTCTTTACACCGAAGTCGTGGCTGATATTCCAGTTGCCTGGTAATTCTTGTAAATAGCGCAGCGCTCCCACTGATGTGTTGGAGTTACGCCGGCCTAATACCGTATCCTGCAAGCTGTTCTGATCTTCGTCATCCGATTCAAAGATCAGGCGCCAGCGTTCCGAGGCGCCCGGTAGATCCAGTGAGCCGCTTACATCAAGTCTTGAATGATAGCCGTCCAGTGACCCGACTTGCTGGAAGAAATCCACGCGCAGGTAGGTTTCGTTTTCATGCTCTCCAACTCCTTCACCGGCAAGCCAGGCATCGATTCTTCTGCCCAGGTTTGTCACCCCGCGAGATACTCCATCGCGTTGGTCTTCGAGCCATTCCCATGTAGTGCTCCCATCGGATTCTTCCGCCGCATTTACTTCCGCCGCATTACCTTGTACTACCCAACAACACAGTAGTATGGAAGTTGCAAAGCTTGTGAATTGGTGGCGCATTATGTTGGTGCAAAGACGTTGTTGGCCTGGGCTGCGGTGTTAAGGCATTTTATTCCCAATAATGTCAGGAGAATACACCATGCAGATACCAGTTTCTTGCTTCCCCTGCCCGCTCCCGATAAATCCACAGGCGGCTGCCATCGGCTTCCTGCGCCACATAGTAATCCCGTTGCACATCAGTGCCAGACCACCAGCGGGTTTCGATGCGCTCGGGCCCACTAATGATATGTACAGGTTTGCGGTGATAAAGGCGACCATGCCTGATGGTCAGTTGCCTTGGCTCGGGAAGTAACCACAAGGGTCGTTGATTGAGTGCGATATTTTGCGTAACACCTGCCCTGCTTTTATCAAGTTGTCGGTGATCCACGGTTGCGCTGGCGTACTCCGGACAATGTTCGGCCACTGTGGTGATATTGTGTATGGCATGATCGCCGAGCCTGGCCTGTAGTTGTTCCATGAACTGATTGAACTGACTGCCGGACTCCCGCTGCCTGCCCTCTGTTAACAGATTCTGGTTATGGCCCATAAATGCATCGAATTTTTTCACTGCGATCCTGATGGCAATGACTGGCGCTGGGATCTGCAGGGAACTGAAGTGTGTTTCCAATAACAGCAGCAAGTGAGCGCGCGAACGACTGGGCTGGCGCAGCCCCAAGTTAATAGTGGTAGGTGCACGTTTCTCATGTAGTAGTGCGCATTCGAGTTGGCTGCAACTGAGGTCGCGCCGCTGCAAAAAATCACATAGTTGTGCAAACATTTCATCTGCAACAGGCAGCAGGCGATCCATGAGTTCTATTTCATAAGGCAGCTCAAAACACAGTTTGAATGCGGGAGGGGGCACATAGTTGCGGGTGGGCTCGGGCGCCTTGCCGAGTGCACGATTAAGCTGGTTTATGAACTCGCTACCAAATCGTTTGCGCAAACCGTCAGCAGGAAGGCGCCAGATGTCCCTGATAAAGCGTACCCCCATGTTATACAAACGGCGGTTCTGTTCCTTGTTTAGATGCAACACCTCGGTGGACAGTTTTCCCAGGGCCGAGCGCAGATTCTCGCGTTGGTACACCAGCACATTATGACCCGAGCGTGCCAGGAGCAGGCTGCCTGTAACGGTCGGGCTGGCGGCATAGGAAAAATGTGATGTGAGCTGCCATTCCTCAAGCTGCTGTTTGAGCAGGGGGCTGAGTTTGTCGTGGATGGCATTCATGCCACCAAAGTATTTCAGGCTGCTGCGAATCTCGCATACCAGGGCCAGCGGCTGGTAACTGACAGTGGAGCTAATGGATTCCACCAGTCCGGCCAGTAACTTCAGATATTGCTGTTGCCGCACTTCATCCAGAGTGGCCAATTGGGGAAAGTAGAGGGCGTACCACAGGGTGGGGCGCAGGGGCTGTTTTGGCGGGGGCCGCGGTAAGGATCGGGGCAGGGCGGGCAAATGCCGGGCGCGAGGCAATTTTACGACCTGCGCCGGGGGTTGGGTCACTGCCGGCAGAGGCAGTTGTATGGATGAATCCGGCTCTTTCATTTAGCCTGGACCCAGGTGGCGGGATATAGCCGTAGCCGGGTACTAAGAGGCTGGAAGTTGCCGCGGGCCTTGAGGAGCTGTACTTCAGCCTCGTTAAAGCACTGTTTACTTGTGCTGGAACCCTGTATTTTCAGCTTCATTGGCGAGGGTGAGTGCTTACTATCTTTATGCTTGAAAAGCACACCCAAAGTCTTGCCAGTCTCGGCCGCCAATTGCAGACGACGCAGTACCTTGCCGGGCAGCCAGTTCTGCCAGGCCAGCACGAGTCCGCAGTTCTCGGTCTGCAAGGCTTTCTCCATGGCCCATAACCCTTCCTTGCAGGGCGTATCGGGAGAGATCAGCAGTATCTGGTTCACATCAATACCAGCCTGGGCCAGAGCCGGGGCATAGAGCTGATAGGGGGGCGCGATCCAGAGTATCCATTTGCCCTGTTCAGTCATTGAACGCATGAGCGGCATCAGCAGTTGCAGTTCGCCCATGCCCCATCTGGGACTGATGATTTCCATGGTGCCATGGTGAGGCCAGCCGCGCCCGGGCAGTATTTCATCCAGGCCAGCAAAGCCGGTAGGGTGGCCATGATTGCCCTGGCCCGCCATATCACAACCGCGCCATAGCCTGGTGTGGTCCTGCAGAAGTTGGTCAATGCTGCTGCAGGCAGCAGCAGCCGTGGGCTCTGGCCTTGCAGCCGGAGATCTGGTGATAGTCATCGTGCACGCCTCTGTCTTGTTTTGTCTTATAAGTACTGTATGCATATACAGTATTACAGTCGGCCAGCAGGCGCAAGCGTGTTGTGGATCTGCCCCGGATAGTGAGGAACTGCTCTATGAAAGGCCAGTAATTACCTATTTTATAAGCAAAAATTAAAGCTTTGCCTCTTCGAGTCGTTAAGTTACAGGAACGTTGAATCCGCACCGGAGAAGAACATGAGAAAGAAGCCGGATATGGTCATGGTAGTTATCACGTTATTCGTCGTGAGCGTATTTGCCAGCAGCGTAGCCCAAAGCGCGTTAATGTAGCGCCGGGACAAGCAAGGCAGTATCAGGAAGATAACGACAGGGAGTCGTTTGAGTAAGTGCCAGGGACAGGTGGTAGGTCAGCTCAAAGATTTAGCACCGTGTAAGCAGACGGTTTAAAGATAACGACAAAGGAAGCGTGCCAGGGACAGGTAGGTCAGCTCAGATTTTCCGCCCTATGCAGTATCGGGGCGGTATATTTTTTCATCTGTCAGCACAAAATCCAGCCGCACGTCCCAACTGGCGATCGGAAAGGACTCTACCAACTGGCATTCATGGGCCAGGCCTACCAGTAGCGGACTACTCTGCCGATTGAAAATCTTGAAACTGAAAGTCCTGTCGTAAAACCCCTTACCCATGCCGAGCCGAAAGCATTTGGCGTCGAAGGCAATCAACGGAACAAACACGATATCGAATTTGGTCGGAGATAATATGTCTTCTGCGGGAGGCTCCGCGATGCCCCATTCATTTTCCTTGAGTTCGGTAGACTCGCTAAATGGCGCAAAGACAATGCTTTCGGGATCTTCTCGTGAGAGCACCGGTAGATAGCAGGACTTACCGGCCTGCAGCGAATCCTGCAGGATCATCGCGGGGCTGATTTCACCATCAACGGCCTGATAAAAAGCGAGACTATTGGCGTTCTGGTAAAAATCCAGAGACCGGACGCGCTCCACCAACTTTCTTGCGGCGGTCTCCTGTGCATCTGCTGCGATTGACTGGCGCGCCTTGCGTAAGGTTTTGCGTATCAAATGGTGCTTGTCATCAGTCATAGGTTTAATCGCATCGATGTTGTAACAATTCAGTCAAGCTCCCCGGAACACCGCTACCAAATTTGCCCTGAACCCAAAGGTTCAGGTGGTGGCTCCCGCGATGAATCAGGCTTTCCGCTCGGCGGACATGCACAACAACATCTAACGAGTTGCCTCCGGTTTAACAGATATCGGCTCAAGAACACTTTTGATTGGCAAATGCTCTAGGGAACTCTGTAGCTAGTATATATTGAGGGTAGGGACTATGAAAGACGGGTTTGTAGGAAACGCCCGCCAGTTCTGAGGTTGTGTTAAATCTCGAGTTGCCGGCTATTGGCCAATGCCATGTCTATCTTGTCTTCCAGAACCTTCACTTGCTGTGCAGTCACATGGCGTGTTTCGTTAATAAGACGATTCTTGCGCAACATATCATGAGTGATATTGAGAGCGGCCATGACAGCAATTTTTTCAATGCCGTGAATATTGCCGCGGCCTTTGATCTTGCGCATGTTCTCATCCAGGTACCGGGCTGACTTGATCAGCGCTTCCTGGTCTGAGGGAGGGCAATTTACCTGGTATTCCTTATCGAGGATTTTCACCTGTACAGAAGTATTTTGTTCGGACATAGCCTGCCTTATGAATTATCCAATGCTTTCAACCGTACCAGGATAGCTTCCAGTTTTGACTTGGCTTCCCGGTTTTTTTCCATCAACTGGCGGCGCTCGGACTGCCAGGAGCTCTCGTTGGCTTTTAAAGCCTGATTTTCTCTTTTCATTTCTGAGCACAAACCGATGAGATCATCGACCTTGTCATTCAGGGACTGGAATCTGTCTTCGCTCATTTTTCCGCTATAGTCGATAGTAAAAATTTGCTTATTTATCAATGCCTCCAAGGCACTAATAGCAAATCCTTAGGATTTACATTAACAATCGCCTAACTATAGAGCCGTGCTCCCAATGGGTCAACAAACGAATGGCCGAAAAATCGGACTTGGTTCCCAATTGCCGGGCCTATATCCTTGTGCGCTTGGTTTAATCGCGTGAGTTAATGACTAATGGCAGCAAAAAGTTCTCCGTATCGTGAAATGAAGCAAAGACGCAAGGCGCTCATGGCGCAAATGGAGCCCAACAGCATTGCGCTGCTGGCTACCGCTCCCCCACGTATACGCAATAATGACGCTGAATATCGCTATCGCCAAAATAGCGATTTTTACTACCTCACTGGTTTTGAAGAAGAAGACGCGGTGCTTGCGCTGATCCCGGGGCGCAAACAGGGCGAAGTGGTGTTGTTCTGCCAGGAAAAGAACCCGGAGCGTGAACTCTGGACAGGCAGGTTAATGGGGCCAGAACGGGCTCAACAAACTCTGCTTCTGGATGATGCATTTCCCATCGCCGATATTGACGATATTTTGCCCGGGCTGATCGAGGGGCGCGATCGTGTCTATTACTCTATGGGCAAGGATGACCAGTTTGATCATCGTGTGATGGAATGGGTCAAGACAATTCGCAACAAGGCCAAGATGGGTGCGCATCCGCCTGGTGAGTTTTTGGTGCTGGATCATTTGTTGCACGAACTGAGGCTCATCAAGAGCGCCCATGAAATAAAGCTGATGGAACAGGCGGCAAAAATTTCTGCACAGGCTCACAAACGAGCTATGGCAGAATGCAAGCCGGGCAAACGCGAATATGAGCTGGAGGCAGAATTGCTGCATGCCTTTACCCGCGCTGGTTCGCGTGCACCTGCCTATACTTCGATTGTTGCCGCCGGTGATAATGCCTGCATACTTCATTACATCAACAATGATGCAGAGATACAAAAAGATGATCTGGTGCTGATTGATGCAGGCTGTGAATTTGAATATTACGCCTCCGATATTACCCGGACATTTCCTGCCAGCGGCAAGTTCAGCGCTGAACAAAAGGCAATCTATGAGATCGTATTGAAAGCCCAGGATGCCGCGATAGCCGCAGTAAAACCTGGCGCTGCCTGGGATGAGCCACACAATGCGTCAGTGAAGGTTATAACTCAGGGTCTGGTAAAGCTGGGCTTGCTAAAAGGCACGCTAGCGAAACTTATCAAGGCCGAGGCGTATCGGGATTTTTATATGCACAGGGTCGGGCATTGGCTTGGTATGGATGTGCATGATGTTGGCGATTACAAAATTGAAGACACCTGGCGCTTGCTTGAGCCGGGTATGGTGACAACTATCGAGCCTGGTATTTATATTGCGCCGGATAACAAAAAGGTGCCGGCCAAGTGGCGTGGTATCGGCGTGCGCATTGAAGATGATGTCGTGGTTACGAAGACAGGTAACAGGGTTTTGAGCAAGGGTGTGCCGCGAACTGTTAAAGAAATCGAACAGTTCATGGCTGCCTGATACTCTTCGACTCGGGGAAAATAGCGTGCAGATCGACATGCCACTGGAAAAATACGATGTCGTCGTTGTGGGCGGCGGGCTGGTTGGTGCCAGCTTTGCCTGCGCACTGGCGGCAAGCTTGACTGGTGAGAGTCGTTCGATACTCGTTATCGAAGCCGCGCCTTTAGGCGATGGCACCGCCACTCAGCCCAGTTTCGATGCCCGCTCTACCGCCTTGTCCTACGGCTCGCGCAAGTTCTTTGAGTCCATGGGCTTGTGGCAGGAGTTGCAGAAATCGGCCACACCCATACTCGATATTGAAATCTCGGACCGTGGCCATCTGGGCGGCGCGCATCTCTCGCACGCCGAACAAGGCGTAGATGCTTTGGGATACGTGGTGGAAAACCGGTCCATAGGTGCTTTGTTAAGTGATCAGTTGCGCACAAACCAGAATATTCAATTGCTTGCGCCAGCCAGGGTGGAGGCAGTGACACCCCTGCAGGAAGGCATGCAACTACGTGTGTCAGATGATGCAGCTACGAATGAGATAAACGCTGACCTGGTAGTGCTTGCCGACGGTGGCAGGTCACCGGTTTGCAAACAGCTTGGCATCGCGCGCACCAGTGAGGCCTATGCCCAGGAAGCCATCATTGCCAATATCAGCCTGGATCGACCGCACCGGAATATCGCTTTCGAGCGTTTTACTGACAGCGGGCCGTTGGCAGTCTTACCCCTGGCAGATCTCGATGGTCAGTCACGTTGCTCGCTGGTGTGGACATTACGCAGTGAACAGGCCGCCAGCTACATGGCGATGGGAGAAACTGAGCTGATTGCATTACTGCAAGAGTGCCTGGGGAGAAGGGCAGGGCGAATCACGCATATCGGGGAACGCTTCAGCTACCCGTTGAGCCTGTCGCGAACCCGGGAACAGATCAGGCCGGGTCTGGCATTGCTGGGTAATGTTGCCCATACATTGCATCCAGTGGCAGGGCAGGGCCTGAACCTGGCATTGCGTGATGCAGCAGCATTGGTGGCGGTGTTGCAGAAAGCATTCGCTGCTGGCGATGCACCAGGACAGTTGAAAGTCTTGCAACAATATATTGAACTACAGAATCTTGATCAGGAGCGCACGATTCTGTTTACCGATCAGCTGGTAAAGCTGTTCTCCAGCAACAGCGTATTAAAATCGCTGATCAGAAAATTCGGATTGATGGCTATCGACTTGTTGCCCGGTATGCGGCGTGAGTTTTCCGCTCACGCCATGGGGCTCGGCCGCATCAGTTCCCGATAGCGTTGCGAATCGTTTCTATGCGATTACGGTTGGCGCCGAGGTCGCTGTATCCCAGGCGTGATGCGGAACGGACGTGGGTCATTCCTGTTGCGGGATCATGCAAAAATTCCACATCGTCTACATAGCCCATGATGCGACTGGTAAATTCTGCGTATAGATAATTGCCTTCAACACTCACGATATTGGCTTCTTCCAGGCCGCGTAGTACCGACTGAATCTGATCCAGTGTCGCATTCAGGGGGGCGATGCCATGGGTCTCATCGGACTCATAGCTGGACACACAGTTTGGCGAATCCGGGCAGGCGATCAGGCGGCCGTCCTGGACGCCAATATTTGTTGGTGGCTCACCGACGCACGCGGTCAGGAATGGAATAAAGCAAATTAGGGGTTTACGCATAACATTCTCTTTCTGGTTGTGTGGGGAGACTGAACTAAATCAGAGAGTCTTTAGGCAACAACAGTCATGCCAAGCCACTCGGCAATCAGAGCTGGTTTCTCTTCACCTTCGATTTCAACAGTGACATTGTGTTTTAACAGGTAATGATTGGGCTTCTTTTCTTCGGCACTGGCCAGCTCGAAGCGCGCACGAATTTTGCTATTTACTTTGACCGGGCTAATAAAGCGCACCTTGTCCAGGCCGTAGTTGATTCCCATTACTGAATCCTTCAGTTTGATACCTCCGCCCTTGCCGCTCAGCATACTCATCAATGACAGGGTCAGAAAGCCATGGGCAATCGTAGTACCAAAAGGAGTCTGGGCGGCGCGCTCGGGGTCTACATGGATATACTGGTGATCCCCGGTGGCATCGGCAAATTTGTTTATGCGATCCTGATCAATCTCGAACCACTCTGTTACTCCGACTTCCTTGCCAATAAAATCCTTTAGTTGATCTGCACTCACCACATTGCTCATTCTCTTCCCCTCTAACTTATCCCTGACTCAATATCCGGTCTGCCTCTCCCATAATTCTGTTAGAGGCGCCAATGTCAGCAGTCTAGCAATAAACCAATACGCGCGGAACATAGTGTCTGGATGTCCTTTGGGTAATTTGTGTGGCCGGCCTATAATGTCGGGTTATGGATCACAATAATTCAGAACAGTACGATGTCGTCATCGTCGGTGGAGGCCTGGTGGGAGCTACGCTGGCCTGCCTGCTACAGGAACTGCCGCTCCGCATTGCGCTGCTCGACCAGCATGTCTTTGATGCCTCGCAGAGCCCCATACACGGGGAGCAGTCAGGCTTCGATGCCAGGGTCAGTGCCATTACAGAGGCATCCAGAGCATTGCTACAGCAAGTCGGTGCATGGCAGCATATTCAGTCTCTCCGCAGTTGTGGCTATTCCCGGATGCAAGTGTGGGATGCCGACGGTACTGGCGCAGTACATTTCAGTGCGGCCGATATTAACCAGCCACAACTAGGCCATATCATCGAAAACTCCATAATCCTGGAAGGCCTCTACCAACAGCTCAAGGCACGTTCGCGTGTTTCGTTATTGGCTCCAATGAGTATTACCAGCATCAAGCAAACTGTTTCAGTCAAGTTGGGTACTGCAGAGGGTGAGACTCTGCAGGCCAATCTTGTCATTGCTGCCGATGGCGGTAATTCCCTGGTACGGGAGTTGGCTGGCATTACGACCAACGAGTGGGACTATGACCACGAAGCGCTGGTGACGACTGTCAAAACTGAATTTCCGCACTGTAATACTGCTATGCAGCGTTTCATGAGCAGCGGCCCGCTGGCATTTTTGCCATTACAAAGCGAGTTGGGGAAAGCGGATTCTCATTTCAGTTCGATAGTCTGGTCGATGACGCCGGACATGGCAGCAGAGATTCATGGGCTGCCCGATGCAGAATTTTGTCAACGCCTGGAAAATGCCATAGAACAGCGATTAGGGAAAGTGGAGTGGAGCGCGGCGCGGTTTAAATTTCCCCTGCGGCAAAGGCACGCGATGAATTATTTTAAAGACAATATTGTATTGGTTGGTGATGCCGCCCATACGATCCACCCTCTCGCAGGCCAGGGTGTAAATCTGGGGCTGCTGGATGCCAGGGTATTGGCCGAGGAACTGAGTGTGGCATTGAGCGCTGGCAGATTGCTTGCTGACCCCGTGGTATTGCGCCGCTATCAACGGCGACGCAAGGGTCATAATCTCGGCATGATGTGGTTAATGGAAGGTTTCAAGCATCTGTTTGCCGAACAGTCCTTACCGGTACTATGGCTGCGTAATATGGGTATGACAGGTGTCGATAGCCTGCCGTTGATCAAACAGCAACTGGCGCGGCGTGCTATGGGGCTGGACTGGTCATAACGTTAATGGTTTTCAGGCCCGCGCTGAATATTCAGCACACCATTGACCATCAGGTGAATATGCTGGCGAATGAGTTCTTCGGTCTCACTGTCATTACCCAGTGCGCAACTTGCCGGCCAGTTCTGGTAAGTGACCGCCGCCTGAATAGATCCCGAATTACGCAATGTCACTATGCCATGCAACTGTGACCACACCAGTAAGGTGGTGTTTACAACCTCTTCTTCGCTGTAAGTCATCTGGTATTTCTGATAAATCTGCAGGACAAGTTTGCGCGCCCTGACTATGCAGCGGCAAGCCACCTCCACCATCTCCGGAGTCGACCATTGCATAGGTAACACCGAGCCGAACAGGAACTGAAAATGGCTCGGGAACTGTCGTGAAAACTGGTAATACGATTGGCACATCTCCAGCAGTGATTGTTCGGGGTCGTCGGTATTGGTTAACCTGGCTTCAAAAAAAGCGTTGAACTTCTCGTAGATACGTACTTTGACCGCAAGTATCAACGCGTCTTTATCAGAAAAATGATTGTAAACTGCAGCCGGGGTAATACCGATCTGTCGTGACAGACCCCGCAGCGATATATTCGCGGCCTGGTTTTCAGTAATGAATGTCAACGCTTCAACAATAAGCGCCTCTTTTACATTGCCGTGGTGATAGTGATGGCTATCTTTTTCTGATTCGAGCATTGATATTTACCTTTTACATCTGAAAACTGTAACGCAGTTGCAGTTGAACCACATCATTGTGCCGGAATTGATGCAGAGGTGAACTGGTACTTGCGTGGTAGCCTACCCAGAGCGCACCAACCTGCCAGTTGTCGCTTATATTGTAATCAAGAGAGATACGACCCACTCTGCCAGCATCATCTGCCAGCTCATTCAATGCTGCCAGTAGCTGCAATCGTTCATTGAGTGCAGTCCAGTAAAGGCGGGCGCCGACGCCCAACTGATGTTCGTCTGCCTGCAGGCCCGACTCGTAGTTTCGTGTGGTTACCGAATCCAGTTCCAGGCTGAGCAGTGCATTGCGCAGACCGCTGTATTCGATGCCAATGACGCCGAGCATCTGATCTTTCTCCTTCCACCCGTTGAACATGGTAAAGAAGTGCTCCGAATCCGGCTGCATGGGCACATCCCGATGTATGCCGGCCTCGCCAAAGACCAACCATGAACCAGCAACCCAGTTGATGGATACTCCCAGCGCTTTGCCCCGAGATTGCCCATATATCAGTTGTGGAGTTGCTGACATGGGATTAAGGATCGCCTGACCAGTAAGCTGATTGTGGTTGTAATCAGCCAATACAATTTGAATATCACCCCGGCTGTAGTGGGTTGAGACGCGGAGAAACGTCTCGGTTTTTCTCTCCACACTTTGCTTGTTCAGGAGGAATGGCCCCTGTCGCAAACCGATAAACTGGTCGAACTCGTCCCTTGCAGGAGCCAGACGATTACGCCCTGCATCTGTGGTTACAGCCAGATCGTACGTCCAATTGTCATTGGAGTACGTGAGCAGTGCGGCAGGTACTTGCAAGCGCAGGTCTTCCAGATCCTGTTGTCCGAAAGTGTACTGATCTTCAGGATTCACCAGGTCAGTGACACGCATATATTCAGATTGACCCCAGGCAATGATCTGGTTTCCCAGTTTGGCAAACCAGCCATTGTTGAAGTCATGTTCTATATAAAAATCCCTGATCTCGATACGATTGCGAAACGCATCGCGCTCTGCCCGGGAGTAATTGAAATCATCTTTAATGTGAAATACTTCATCGTGGAAGGCCTTGATACTGAAACGCAGATTGCTGTGTTCACCGACTACGGTATCGAATTGCGCGAACAGGCTGGTTTCCAAATTGTTGATGGCCTGGTCTGTACGTGAAAAAGGCGCGTCTGGCGATTCCATGCCATAACCGACTTTTTGCGTGACCCAGCCGAACAGCGAATAATTTTGCTCGGCTTCCTGGGTAGGAATGTCAACGTTGAGCGTTTGGAAAAAATCATTCTGCGCCAGAGAGGCAGGGGGTTGCAGCGCAAATATAATTACGATACCGATTGCGGGTAGTGAATTCCTGTTAATCCCCATAAAGTCGACTTAAGCTGCGCAACTGGTCAATCCAGGCTGCGTTGCATGCTCTCCGTGGTGAACAACTCATCGTCCACGTCCACGTTGTAATCGATACTGTTTATCTGTAACACGCTGGCGTGTTCCTGGCGTTCGTTGCGCGTTGTAACAACCTGCAGCCGGCCAATAGTCCAGATATCATCAATCTGGCTAATCTCCGAGGCAGTAAAGTATTTAATGCGATTGCCACGTAATTCCCATACCTGACCCTGGGCCTGGATGAAATTGTCTTTACGAATCCAGCTACGCATGCGGGAATAGCCTGTGGCTTCTTCAGCACGTTCAGCAAACTCTTCTTTAGCGACGATATCGATCACCCAGCATTCCTGCCCATTGATCATTTCCGATTCATTAACAAAGCTGTAGTCATACCACTCCAGCTCGTAACCATTGATATCGGCGTAGGTAAAATCGCTGCCCAGAAAAGAATCAGACGTATCGCTGGTAGCAATGCGTTTTACGCGCTGCAAAGCCGGCAGGTAGAGCCATGAATCATCGTCTCGGGCAGGATCTGCCCAGTCATAGTTCAGATAGGTTGTGCCACGAATGTCTGCCGGCGATTCAAACACCGACAAAGTTCTGGTGTCATTACCATAGTCCTTGGAATAGATGCGCAGATCACGAACACGCTGGCGATCACGCCGATCAATCAGCACCATAGTGTAGTTGGCAATGAACGAGTCGCCGTCATCTCGCGTATCAACCCGGGACATGACTTCCGCCGCTGTCAATTCCGCCGCATTGATGCTGGCACTGATGGTTATGAACAGGATAGCCAGCATCGAAGTTGCAATGAATGGGTTAGGTAGTGGCCTGTTCATATCAGTTTCCTGTATTTCCGAATATCGTGATGTGTCACGCTTTCTGTTCCGTTTTTACGTCATCATCACCATCGATTAGATAAAGCAGCGCTGGTAAAAAGAGCAGATCACCCAGTAGTGCAAGTGACATGATGATGGCGCCAAACAGCCCAACATAAATTACTGTTGTGAACGATGCAAAGCTGAGCACGCTAAAACCGAGAACCAGAACCATTGAGCTGAATATTACTGCACGGCCGGATTCGTTCATGGCTCTTTCAATGGCGCGCTTTGTGCTGGCTCCCTGTTCTTTTGCCAACAGGTAGCGGCTCATTACATGAATCGCGTCGTCTACTGCGATACCCATGGTCATGGCACCAACAACCATAATAGCCAGATCAAGATAAATTCCCAGCATGCTGGCCAGACTGCCAGTGAGAATGATCGGGAGAATGCTGGGGATGATGGACAGGATGCCGTACTTCACTGAGCGGAACAAAATGATGAAGAAGCAGCTAATGACCAGTAGCGCAATGAGGAAGGACTGGAACATGCCTTCTGAGGTGTAGATATCCTGGGCAGTAAACAGCACCATGGTACCGGTAACCAGCGGGTCAAGGTCGCTGTAGTTGGCCTCCAAATGGGCATTTATGTCTGCCAGCTCCACCTGCATGGCGGAGGCGGGCATATTAATTATGGGTACAGTAAGACGCGCGTAGCGGTTATCGAAATCGCGAATGTCCGATAGATCTTCATTGGCGCCAGAGCTGTCGTAAAGTAACAGGAACTGCGCAGCCATCTCGGGAGAGTCCGGCAATCTGTAATACGCCGGGTCGTCTCCATTCAATGCCTGGGATATTTCCTTCAGGTAATCCACGATAGAATTTACCGGGCCAAGTGTCTCTTTTTGCTCAACCCAGGCTTGTAAGGATTCCAGTCGCATCAGGAACTCAGGATTCTTGATGCCTTCGGCTGTACCCGAGTCGAGGATCATATCCAGTGTCATCATGCCTTCAAATGTCTCATCGAAGTAAACGATGTCCTGCCGGGTTACGCTGTCTTCTTTAAACAGATGTGCATAGTTTGTATCCACACGAATATTGGGTGCGTATATCACTGCAAAAATCAGGGTCGTAAATCCAACCACCAATATGCCATTGCGATAGCGCAGGGTCAGATCTGGTACTTTTGAGGCAATGCGACTGATAAGTCCGCTTTGCATGATTGTATGGGTTTTCTCTGGAATGCGCGGGAGGTAGCTGAGCAGTACCGGTAAAACGGTCAGTGCGAAGAGAAACAGGGCAATCGGGCCGATGGCACCCAGCAGTGCGAACTCACGTACCGGGACGATGCGCGTGATCGAAAGTGCGAGAAATCCAGCCGACGTGGTGATCGCTGTGAACAAAGCCGGGCGCCATATGTGCAAGATGGCAGCATGAGCTGCCTGTTCCGGCTTGTCTCCGGCTTTTACACAATTGAAAAACTCGACCAGTACGTGCACGGCGATACCGATACCGATAATGATCAATGTAGGAACAAGCGCGGAATCGACAGTGGTATGGGGTAATTGCAGATAGCTTTGAAGCTCGGTGACCAGTAACACACCGCCTGCAATAACCAGCCAGGGGAATACTGTGGCAGCGACTGAGCGAAAGCTGAGAAACAGCACGAGTATCATCACCACAACCATTATAGGGATCAGTAATGCCAGATCATTCGCCGAAACTGTTTCGAATCGTTCATTGAGTAGTGGATAACCCGATAAATGCAGGTTGTACTGATCAGATTCCTCAAGCTCTTCCTCAACAAATCGGAACAGGTCCTGGGTCAGTTCAATTTTTAGCTCTGAAGTTTCATTCCGATATTCGACTCTCGCAGCCAGGCGGGTATGACGAAAGTCCTCAGTAATCAGAGTACCCATGGCCAGGTCTTCCTGCTCCAGTATGGATTTAACCCGGTCTACTTCAGCAGAGTCTGCTGCCAAATCCTCGACATCATCAATCAGGTAATCAGTGCTCAGATCGTCACCATTCGCATGGATATACTGGTAGGTCATCAGTGACCGCACCTGCGTAACGTATGGATGGAATTCAAGAAACTCGGAAACGTCGCGCAATGCCGCGAGCGTCTCATCCTGAAAAATATCCTCGCTGTTCCCGGCAGCCTCAAAACCTACGATCAGGTATTCATTGTCGCCGAACAGGTCCAGTAACCGGTCATAGTCTTCGATGGTGGGGTCGCCTTCGACAAAATAGCGAGACGTGCTGTTGTCAAAAGGAATGGTTTGGCCAGTGAAGATTGCCACGCCCAGAAAGATCAGGGTTGCTGCCAATATCAGCAGCCGATTAGCCAGGACGAAATCGGCCCAGCCGCGAATCAGAGGAGTCATCGATGTTCCCACTATTTTTATTGGAATAGCTTGTTGGTTTTGCGCTTGTTCCGCGGTTTTTGGGGATATGGCAATGAAGCGGCACCTCTGACAGAAAACGACACGTAGGGGGCACAAACTTCGGGGGTTAGTGTATTACGGGATATTAACCCCGTAAAGTTAACAAAGCTAAGATTATTCCTACAAGGCCAAAAATAAGGAAAAAACCTATATATAAGAAATTCTTATGAAGATTTCTTAATGTTAGTCGATACTATTGTTGTGCGTAATTAAGGCCCGGGCAGCGCGGCCATTAGTGATTCAGGAGTAGTAGCTCATGTCCAAGGAACTCAAATTTCCCTTCGATCTGGACCTCAGTACGCTTGATACAGCCAGTATTACCAATATTCTCAGCGATATTGAGTGGCACCTGCCGCTCATGGAGGATGAAGGGGACCTGAGCCAATTGCTCCAGGTGAAGGAATTCTTCGAGAAAGAACTCAAAACCGTCAGACGCCTGCACTAGGCCTTTCGCCAATCATGGCGGCGGGCTGACAACTCATCCCGGAAACAGTGTACTCCCCGCAATGCATGGTTTATTCTGCAAAACCCTGCAGAAATCACTGTGGGTTGAGCAACCTGAAACAATAAATTCCGAGTTAATGCCAATTAAAAAGGTTACTACTATGAAGTCTCTCCTGTCTTTATTTGCTGCTTTGTGTCTTGTGAGCAACGCAGCTTCCGCTATAGACATCGCTGCACTGGAAAGAGCGATGGCAAACCCTGATCGCCCGGCCGATGACAAAGAGCGTGACGCCAGCCGGCAGGCGCCCCAAGTACTTGATTTTTTGGGCCTGGAAGAAGGTATGACTGTGCTGGACATTAACGCCTCAGCAGGCTGGTACACCGAAGTGTTTTCCTATGCAGTCGGTCCAAATGGCACCGTGTATATGCAGAACCGTCCTGGTGGTCGCGCAGAGGAAGCGGCCAACGCTCGCGCCGCACGTCTGCCCAATGTGGACCAGATCGCGGATATTTCTGATGCGGGTACCGGATCAGTCGATTTCGCATTTACCGCGCTGAACTTCCATGACTTTCACAATTCAAATCCAGCAGCTGCACAGGGCATCCTCGCTCAGGTAATGGATGTATTGAAGCCTGGGGGTATTTTGGGAGTTGTTGATCATGAAGGCACTCCAGGTGCTGATAATGTCGCTCTGCACCGCATTGCCTTTGATGAGGCTGTCAAAGCCATCACCAGTGCCGGATATGCCCTGGTAGGCGCCAGTGATGTTCTCGATAATCCTGCTGATGATCATACGGTGGGCCCGTTCGATCCTTCATTAGGCAGAAATACCGATCGACTCGTACTCAAGTTCATAAAACTTTAGTCCAGGGCATTCTCCGGCTCACTGCCGGAAAATAAAAAGGGGCCTCGACTGTCGTCGTGGTCCCTTTTTTGTCAGAATGACTACCACGCACTCGCCCGAGTGAGCATTTTTTGGAAGTCCGTTGGAAAACCCTGCACCTCGAAATCCTGTTACTCGCTTTATCTCTGTATTCCGCTACAGCGGAACAGCGATCAGTATCGTCTGGAGTACCAGTGCGGCACTGACCATCGTGATGGCTCTGACCACCCTGGTGGCGGGCGTCTTGCCGGCCGCTATCGCCTCTGTGGGTGGATTGTTTGTTGACGCTGTTGTCTCGGCGTTGCAATTGGTTGACGGCGATCAGGAACAGGCGCGCAGCGATGTGTTGTTCTATGTGTTGGTAGAAGCTGGTCTGGTGGTATTGATGACTGGCGCGCAAAGAGCCAACACCGTATGCCAGTCGATTTTACGTGTGCTCTTGGGCAACAAGATCAATGTGATGATTCTGGAGAAAGCGCTGACTCTCGAGCTGGCGCATTTTGAGGACGCCGAATACTACGACAAGTTGGTACGGGCGCGTCGCGAAGCTTCCAGCCGGCCCTTGAGTCTGGTGATAAAAACTTTTGACCTGCTGCGTGATGTCATTGCGCTCATAACAATCGGTATTTGGCTATTTCAATTTTCACCCTGGGCAGTTCTATTGTTGGCTGCAGCAGGTGTGCCAGCATTTCTGGCCGAAGCAAAGTTTTCTGGCGAGGCCTTTCGCATACATCGACGACGCTCTGCAGAACGCCGGATGCAGATCTACCTGGAAATGGTTCTGACGCGCGAAGACGGTGTCAAGGAAGTCAAACTGCTACAGCTGGGCAAGTTGTTTCTGCAACGGTATGTCGACATATTCCTTAACATATATAAAGAAGACCGGAGCCTGGTATTGCGACGTGGCTTCTGGGGCTATGTACTGGGGTTGCTGGCCAGCGCAGCATTTTACTTTGCCTATGGTTGGGTTGGTTTCGCAGCGATTGCCGGCGCTATCACAATTGGTCAGATGACTATGTATATTGCGCAATTCCGACTAGGCCAGAATTCCGTAACCAATAGCCTGACCTCAATCAACGGCATGTATGAGGATAATCTCTACCTGTCTAACCTGACGGAGTATCTGGATCACAAGGTGCCCGAAGCCACAGGTGACAAACATACAGGACCCGATCCCGAAGATGGTATTCGGTTTGAACAGGTCAGCTTTTACTATCCGGGCAGTGAGGTTGCAGCCTTGAAGTCAGTGAGCATGCATATACGTCCCGGCGAGAGTCTGGCTATTGTAGGCGAGAACGGCAGTGGCAAAACCACGCTGATCAAGCTGCTCACTCGTCTGTATCAACCTACCGAAGGCCAAATTTTTCTGGAAGGACTCGAATTATCTCATTGGGACATCGACACGCTGCGGCAGAAAATCGGCGTTATCTTTCAGGACTTCGCGCGCTATCAGTTGATAGTGGGTGAAAATATCGGCATAGGTGATGTAGAGGAAATAGAACAGGATGAACTTATTTCTGACGCGGCGAAGAAAGGTATGGCCGATGCCTTTATCAAGGATTTGCCATCCCAGTACGACACCCAACTGGGCACGTGGTTTAAAGATGGCAAGGAGTTATCGGGCGGTCAGTGGCAGAAAATTGCGCTCTCACGTGCCTTCATGCGCAGCAAGGCCGACGTGCTGATTCTCGACGAACCCACGGCAGCCATCGACGCGCGCGCCGAAGCAGAAATATTCGCGCACTTTCGTGACCTGACCTCCAAGCGTATGTCGATCATTATTTCCCATCGCTTCTCAACAGTTCGTATGGCAGACCATATCATCGTGCTCGAACATGGGCAGATCATTGAAGAAGGTAGTCATGATTCCTTGCTTGCCGATGATGGGCAATATGCCACCCTCTTTAATCTGCAGGCCCAGGGTTACCAGTAATGGAAAATCCCTTGCTGTACCTGATGGCAGGTTTTTTGGTCTGCTTGTTAGGTACTATCCCAATTGGGCCAATCAATCTGACCGTGGTCAAGACAGCGGTTGACCACAATCAGCGTCGCGCACTGGAAGTGGCGTTGGCAGCATCGGTTGTAGAAATCCTTGAAGCACTGGTCGCAATTTTTTTCGGCATGCTTATCAGCGATTTTCTGGATTCCAATACCACAGTCAAGCTGGTTATCGCAGCAGCATTTATTGGCCTGGCCCTGATTGTTTTTTTGCGTCAGCCCGGCCAGAAGGTGAGTGCTGCTGACGCCCCCGAGCGAGCATTTTTCCGACGCGGCCTGTTTATCGCGGCGCTGAATCCGCAGGCTATTCCTTTCTGGATCTTTGCACTGGCAGCTATCAGTCAGTATCGAGAGTTTCACTACGAAGGTTTGTATCTCGTGATGTTTCTCATGGGGGTATTCGCCGGCAAATTCGTTGCCCTGTATGGCTACGTGATTGCCAGTGGCTATGTAAAAGCACACCTGGCCGAGAGCAGCAGGCTGGTTAACCAGGTGCTCGCGGCAGTACTGCTAATTATCGGCCTGGCCCAGGGTTGGAACGCATTACAGGGGGTTGGCTAGTCATAATATGCCTGCGATATACATCGGCTTTTATCTTCGTTAGGCTTGTAGCTCACTTCCATCGAAACACAATGAGGCAGTATGAAGTCTGACAGTGACGATCACAGCCTACTCGATAAGGCCAGACAACAACCGGAATTTCTCAAGGCGGGTCTGCGTAAGTTGCTTCGTGCACGCACGCGACTACTGGTCTGTATGCTGACGCTGCCGGTCTATATGATCGCGCTGTGGATGTTATTGAGCAACGGGCGGGAAATTGATTTGTTTATGTATTTCTATATGGCGTTGTGGGGTGTGTTTGCCATCGACATGGCCATTCGAAAATGTCCGCGTTGCGGCAACCAGTTCTATGTGAAGTCAATCTGGCTGAACCTGATCACCAAGACCTGTGTGCATTGTGGGCTGAACAAAGCCGAGATTGAGGTTGGGGATACAGAGGAATTCTGACCGTGGATCAGGCGCGTGATCTGAGCATGCGCCACAATTCCAACAGCTTTGGGGGCTGTCCACTGCGTAGTACTCCCAGCCGAAATATCTTGCCCGATAACCACAACATCAATGCGATGCTAACGATCAGCAACACCGTAGTCCCGACGAGGTCTATCATGGGTGGGTCGGCCGCTGCCCGATTCATCATCAGGTAAGGAGTAAAAAGCGGGAACCAGGACATGGCTCGCACCACCGTGTTGTTCGGATCCATCACCACAAACGCCATCATGGCAATTGGCACGATCTGTATCATGATCATTGGCGTCATCAGCGCCTGTGCTTCCTTCTGGGTATTACACAGAGATCCAAGTGACAGGAATAAGCCGGAGTAGAGTGCGTAACCGGTAAAGTAATAAAACACGAACCAGGGAATTAGTTCCGAACCAATAATGACTTCCGCAATTTCGGAAAAGGCCTGGGTCTGGGTACTGTCATAGAGCGTGATATAAAGATAGAAAGACAATAGCCAGACGCCGATTGTGGTCAAACCAGCCAGCCCGATTCCCAATAGTTTACCCAGCATCAATTCGCCAGGAGTCACCGATGCCAGCAACACCTCGATAATGCGATTGGATTTTTCCTCTATCGTGTTGTTGAGCAGGAATTGTACGTTCTGCATTAGTGAGATAAACATCAGGTAGACAAATGCCATCGGTGCAAATTGTCGCACGGTATCTGCCATGCTGACGGCCTCTTCACCTGCGGCAGCGGAAGGGTCAAGTTGGGCAACCGGCAAGCGCGTGCGTTGCACATTGCGCACGACCTGGTTGTCGAGACCCAGTGCTTCATATTCTTTGCGCCGGATTTCCTCGTTGATGCTACGGGAGATGGCATCGGGCAGCCGTGAGTCGGTCAGGTTGCGTGCCCAGTATTGCACACCTGCATTGGACTGGGGTGCTTGGGGCATAGCGCCGGGGCGGGAAATAAACTGATCCACATTGTCTGGTATCAGGATCAGTGCAAACAGTTGGCCCTGTGCGCCATTGGCATTGATCTGCATCTCTCCATTCAGATAAGGGCGTAGCGCTGTGACAATGGTTTCTGGCGCAGCATCGACATCAATGCCTGCGGGTAGTTCCGCCGCAATGAACTGTTCTTCGGGTGGCACAAAAGCAGGTGCATCATCGCGCAGGTACGGACTCGCCATTACCAGTGCATAGTCCAGACCACCAGCATCCAGCCACTCGTTCAGAGCTGCGACCTGGTCTGCATCAACATCCTCTACCAACTGGTCAACTGCGGTATTCGGATTCGCGGCTGTGAGGTTAAGATCGCTCTCCGTGCGATATTCCAGCAGGTATTCCACAAACTCCTGCAGTATGCGGCGTTGATGCTCGCGTTCGATTGCAATGTTTACAGCTTCCTCGTACTCGCCAGACTGGTCGACAAGCAGGTAGTAGCGCGCGGGCGTAGCATCCTGTAAAAACGACTGCAGGAAAAAGATGCCGGCGAAGATCACCGGGAAAATCATAATCGTGATCCAGAATCCCTTGGTGCGAACGTTTTCGCCGTACTCGCGACGAGCAATTAATCCGATCATTTTCATGAGGATGCTTGCTCCACATTCTCGCTTCCCACCAGATGCACGAACACATCATGCAGGGAGGGCTCGGTGAATTCGAAGCGATTGAGGCTGATACCCTGTTCGAAGCAGGCGCGCAGAATTTCCTGCGGGTTCAGTGATTCGGCAATCTCGATTTGCCAGGATGGAGTCGCAGAACCAGGTTCTTCCTGCAGGCTCTTCACGCCGTTCATGCTGCTGATTGGTGAGACATCGTCGGATGACTCCAGCAATACACGACGCGGAATTTGTGCCTTTGCCTCAGCAATTGTGCCATCGAATATTTTTTTGCCGCGGGTGATAAGCAGAATGTGATCGCACAGGCGTTCGGCATGCTGCATGACATGCGTCGAGAAGATGACTGTCTGGCCATTCTCGGACAAGGTTCGAATCAGGTCTTCCAGTACGGTCTGGTTAACCGGATCCAGCCCAGAAAAGGGTTCATCCAGTATTACCAGTTCCGGGTCGTGCGCTACAGCAGCGAGCACCTGGACTTTTTGCCCCATACCTTTTGACAGAGTCTCCACTTTGGCATCGCCGAATTCTTTCAAGCCATAGCGTTCCAGTAACTCCCAGGCCTTGTTGCGGGCAGTCTTGCGGTCCAGGCCTTTCAGCATGGCGAAGTATTGAATGATCGCCCAGACCTTCATCTTCTTATAAAGGCCTTTCTCTTCGGGCAGGTAACCGATGCGATTGCGCACTTCGAGCGCGGTAGGGTGGTCGAGGATTGAAATCGTGCCGGATGATGGTTTGATGATATCCAGGATCATGCGGATGGTGGTGGTCTTGCCGGCGCCATTGGGGCCGAGAAACCCATAGATGGATCCGCGCGGAATGCTGAGACTGACACCATCAACCGCAGTAAAATCGCCAAAAGTTTTGACGACGTCATGCAAAGTCAGCACAGGCTGGTCCATCATGATCTCTCCATATTCGCGGGACAGAGTATGGCAGAAAGGTTAAGGGATGAAAAAGGCTGAGAGACTGAATTTTGTAAACGCCCGGACGGGCGTTTACACCAGAGACGGTACAGAATTCGTCAGAGATTCCGTATTAGCTTGAAAGATAGCGATCGATTTCGTCAGCGACCATACGACCCTCATCGATTGCGCGTACGACTAGTGATTGTCCACGACGACAGTCGCCGGCAGCGAATACTTTCGCCTGGGAAGTCTGGAACTGCTTATATTCAGCCTTGTAATTGGATCGGCCGTCCAGTTCCAGGTCCAGCTTGTCGCTGACATAGTGTTCCGGGCCCAGAAAGCCCATGGAAAGCAGGATCAAGTCAGCTTCCCAGAATTTTACGGAGCCAGGTATCTCTTTAAAATTGGCATCGACTTCAACGGTATTGATACCGAGTAGCTTGCCGTCATCATCCCGCACGAACTCTTTACCGGAAACGGAATAGACCCTGGGGTCTTGTCCAAACACCTCGGTTGCTTCTTCATGACCGTAATCCACGCGGAAGATCTTGGGCCAGAGCGGCCAGGGATTATCTGCCGGTCGTTCAATGGATGGCTGTGGCATGATTTCAAAATTAACCAGCGATTTACATCCGTGACGCAGGGAGGTGCCAATGCAGTCTGTGCCGGTGTCACCACCGCCAATGACTATGACATTCTTGTCTTTGGCCGAAAGGTAATTACCGTCCTCGAGGTTTGAGTCCAGCAGGCTCTTGGTGTTTTTCAGCAAGAACTCCATGGCGAAATGCACGCCATCGCCTTCGCGGTTGGGGATAGGTAAATCCCGGGGTGTAGTCGCACCTGTGGCTAACAGCAACGCATCATTTTCCGAGCGCAATTTTTCCACATCAACTGCATTGTCGCCGCTACCACCGACGTCTGCGTTTACAACAAACTTGACACCTTCTTCTTCCAGTAACTTGACCCGTCTATCAACGACGTTTTTCTCCAGTTTCATGTTGGGGATGCCATACATGAGCAGGCCGCCGATGCGGTCATCGCGTTCATAGACTGTGACTTCATGTCCAGCCAGATTGAGTTGCGCGGCCGCGGCAAGGCCTGCGGGCCCGGAGCCAATCACGGCAACACGCTTGCCACTGCGCTTGGCCGGCGGATTGGCAACTACCCAGCCGTTTTCGAAGCCTTTGTCGGCTATTGCGCATTCAATGTTCTTGATCGTTACGGCAGGATTATTGATACCTAATACGCAGGCACCCTCACATGGTGCAGGGCAGACACGGCCGGTAAATTCGGGAAAGTTATTGGTCTTGTGCAGGCGATCCAGTGCTTCTTTCCACTGGCCTTTATAAACCAGGTCATTCCATTCGGGTATCAGGTTATAAACCGGGCAGCCCTCGCCAGACTGGCAAAAAGGTACGCCACAATCCATGCAACGCGCGCCCTGGGTTTTGAGGTGCTGCTCGTGATGGTCGGTGTAGATTTCCTTGAAATCCACCAGCCTTTCCATGGCATTACGATACGGTTCAGTTTCTCGCTGAAACTCTTTAAATCCTGTTGGTTTTCCCATCGAAATTCCTGTTACTCAATACTGCGATCAGCCGCTGTGATTTTTTACGCTGCAGTCGCTGCTGCAGCACGCTCTGCGAGTACTCGCTTGTAATCACTTGGCATGACTTTGACAAACTGTCCAAGGGACTGCTCCCAATCTTCGAGAATGGCTCTTGCAACAGGAGAGTCGGTATATTTTAAGTGCTTCTCTATCAGTGTTTTTAATTCCAGAATATCTTCAGCGCTACTGACTGCTTCCAGTTCAAATGTTTCCATGTTGCATTGACGCTGGAACTGTTTGGCAGGGTCCCATACGAAAGCAACACCTCCTGACATGCCGGCGCCAAAATTACGTCCTGTAGCACCCAGCACGACAACACGACCGCCGGTCATATATTCGCAGCCGTGGTCACCAATGCCTTCAACAACGGCGCTGGCACCGCTGTTACGTACAGCAAACCGCTCGGCCGCTATGCCTCGAATAAAGGCCTCGCCGCTGGTGGCACCATAGAGAATCACGTTGCCTGCAATGACATTTTCTTCAGCCTTGAAGGAGCTCTCTTTCGGTGGATAAATGATGATCCTGCCACCTGACAAGCCTTTGCCGACATAATCGTTGGCGTCGCCTTCAACAGTAATAGTGATACCTTTTGCCAGCCATGCCCCCAGGCTCTGACCAGCCGAACCATTCAACTTAATATTAATGGTGTCTTCGGGTAGCATCTCGGCCTTCCACTTTTTCGCAACTTCATTGGAAAGCATGGTGCCGGCAACACGATTGGTGTTGATCACTTCAGTTTCTATGAATACTTTCTCGCCGGTTTCCAGCGCTTTGCTGGCCAGCTTGATCAGTTTGTTATCGAGGGCCTTTTCGAGGCCATGATCCTGATCCATTGTTTTATAGAATTCGGTGCCTTCGAAAATCACCTGTGCAGGTTGCAGGATAGCACTGAGATCGAGTCCGGCAGCTTTCCAGTGGTCAATGGCTGCATCGGTATCCAGCAGCTCAACACGACCAATCATTTCGTTGACAGTGCGTACTCCCAGCTCCGCCATTATGCCGCGCAACTCTTCTGCCACCATGAACAGATAGTTGACCACGTGCTCGGGTTTGCCTTTGAATTTCTTGCGTAATTCAGGATCTTGCGTGGCAATCCCGACAGGGCAGGTATTGAGGTGACATTTGCGCATCATGATGCAGCCCAGCGTGATAAGTGGTGCTGTTGCAAAACCGAATTCTTCCGCACCTAACAACGCAGCTATGGCTATATCGCGGCCGGTCTTTAGCTGGCCGTCAGTTTGCAGGACGACGCGCGAGCGCAAGTTATTCATTACCAGGGTCTGGTGTGTTTCAGCAACGCCCAATTCCCACGGTAGTCCGGCATGTTTGATCGATGTTATTGGTGATGCACCTGTGCCGCCATCATGACCAGCGATAACCAGGTGATCAGTCTTGGCCTTTGTCACTCCAGCAGCGATTGTGCCAACGCCAATTTCAGAGACAAGCTTGACGCTGATCCGAGCTGCACGATTGGCATTCTTAAGGTCGTGTATGAGCTGCGCAATATCCTCAATAGAATAAATATCGTGATGAGGTGGTGGGCTGATCAAACCGACACCCGGGGTAGAGTGCCTGATGCGGGCGATTTGTTCATCGACCTTGCCACCTGGCAGCTCGCCGCCTTCACCAGGCTTGGCACCTTGTGCAATCTTGATCTGTAGTTCATCGGCGTTCGTCAGGTACCATGTAGTGACACCGAAGCGACCAGAGGCAACCTGCTTGATTGCCGAGCGCTTGGAGTCGCCATTGGCCATGGGATCAAAACGCGCAGGATCTTCGCCGCCTTCACCAGTATTGGATTTGCCGCCCAGCCTGTTCATGGCAATCGCCAGTGACTCATGGCTTTCTTCCGAAATCGAGCCAAAGCTCATGGCGCCAGTAGCGAAACGCTTGACGATTTCGCTGGCAGGTTCGACATCATCCAGCGGGATCGATTGAGTGTCTTCAGTGCGAAAGCGCAGCAGACCGCGGAATGTACAACGCCGGGTCGCGTCTTCATTGGAGAATCTGGCAAACGCCTCGTAGGCTTCCACATTATTGTTACGTGCGGCTACCTGCAGGTTGAAAATAGTATTGGGGTTCCACATGTGGGCATCGCCACCTGTGCGCCAGTGAATATCACCCGGATTCGAAAGTACCGAAATACGATCGCTGTCACGTGCCGGATAACCAATGCTGTGGCGACGTCGGGATTCTTCGATCAGCACATCAAAATTGACACCCTGAACTCGACTGGCGGTGCCAACGAAACAACGGTTAACAATTTCATCGGCCAGACCCACTGCTTCAAAAATTTGTGCGCCTTTATAGGACTGTAGTGTGGATATGCCCATCTTGGCCATGACCTTGAGCATGCCCTTGGCCGCGCCTTTCTTATAGGCTGCGACGAGGGAATCTTCATCAGGGTAATCATCTCCTAACAGTCCTTCTTGGTTCGCGGCCCACAGAGCCTCGAAAGCCAGGTAAGGATTAATGGCATCTGCACCATAGCCGCAGAGCAAGCAGTGATGATGTACTTCCCGCGCTTCGCCGGTTTCAACAACTATACCGATCTGAGTGCGCAGTTGCTTGGCAACCAGGTGGTGATGAACGGCGCCGCAAGCAATCAGGGCGCTGAGTGGAATGCGCTGCGCGCTCGTTGCACGATCCGAAAGAATGATGAAGGCAATATCATCGGCAATAGCTTGTTGTGCTTCCTGGCAGATACGGTCCAGCGCCTGGTGAAAGCCATTGTCTGTTTGTTTGTCGTAAGTAATGTCGATTACCCGCGAGCGCAAGCCTTGGTAATCCATTTCGCGTATGTCAGAAAGCTGCTTGTTCGACAGGATAGGGTTGGAAAGACTCAGACGGTGTGCCTGTTCCTCGCGCGTTTCCAACACATTGCCTTCAGGTCCGATAAAGCATTCCAGCGACATCACCACTTCTTCACGAATGGAATCTATCGGTGGGTTGGTGACCTGGGCGAACAGCTGCTTGAAATAGTCATAGATCATGCGCGGCTTGTCGGACAAGCACGCCAGTGCGGAATCATTGCCCATGGAACCCAGCGGATCGCGCGCTTCAGTAACCATCGGAATCAACATGAATTGCATGGTTTCCGTGGTATATCCGAAAGCCTGCATGCGGTGCAGGGTGTCTTCACTGTCGAGGGAATGATCGGCGTTGCTTCGGGTGATATCAGCCAACGTGACTTTTTGGCGTTGCAGCCACTCCCCATATGGGCGCTTGCTGCAAATATTCTGTTTCAGTTCTTCGTCCGGAATGAGTCTGCCTTGCTCGAAGTCGAGCAGGAACATCCTGCCAGGTTGCAAACGGCCCTTGAGTTTGACGTTGGCGGGATCTACCTGCAGAACGCCCACTTCTGATGCCATGATGACCTTGTCGTCATGAGTAACGTAATAACGACTGGGGCGTAGTCCGTTTCTGTCCAATACGGCACCTATATAGTGGCCGTCGGAAAATACGATAGAAGCCGGTCCATCCCAGGGTTCCATCAACGCCGAATGAAACTCATAAAAGTCCTTCTTGGCCTGCGCCATGTTGGCGTCTGACTGCCAGGCTTCCGGAATCATCATCATGACCGCTTCCTGCAGGGAGCGACCGGAAAGCAACAGGAATTCGAGCACAGCATCAAAGCTGCCGGAATCGGAACAATCGTCATCGATAACCGGGAAAATATCCGCAAGCTTGTTCCCGAACACATTGGTCACTGCGGTGCCCTGGCGCGAAACCATGGAATTGACATTGCCGCGCAGGGTATTGATTTCCCCGTTGTGGCTCATGAACCGATTAGGTTGCGCGCGGTCCCACGAAGGAAAGGTATTGGTGCTGAAGCGCGAATGCACCATGGCCAGATGGGTTTCGAAATCCGGGTTGGTCAGGTCCCGATAAAACGGGAACAGTTGTCCAGGCGTTAACATACCTTTGTAGACAATCACCTTGGTGGACAAACTACAGGCATATACCTGCTTGGCCTCGGTCAGGGACTTGTCCCGACGCAGCCTGTGCGAGAAACGCTTACGAATGATGTACAGCACTCTTTCAAACTGCTCAGTCTCGACGTCGTCTGCAGCGGCAATGAAGAGCTGTGAGATATAAGGCTGGGCCATACGAGCCGCAGGACCTACATCCGCGCCATCCGCATCGAGAGGGACTTCACGCCAGCCTACCAGGGTCTGGCCTTCTTCAGAGATGATTTTGTTGATCGCGTCAACGCAGGTCTGCCGCTCTTCTTCGATTTGTGGCAGAAATATATTGCCCACCGCGTAACGGCCCGATTCAGGCAGTTGGGCGCCGAACTCTTCTTCTGCCACCTTGTTAAAGAAACTATGCGGCAGTGCCATCAGAATACCTGCGCCATCACCGGTATTGGCCTCAAAGCCGCAACCGCCGCGGTGATCCATGCGGGAATTCAGGTGATAGGCATCCAGCATGATCTGGTGGCTGGGTTGGCCCTTGATATTGGCAACGAAGCCTACACCACAGGAGTCTTTTTCCTGGGCCGGGTCATACAAGCCCGTCTTGGGGGGAAAACCAAACTTGTAGGGAAGTTTTTTGCGGTCCTTCATTGATCTAAACTCGTTGCAGTTGCTCGTTTGCTGGTTTCTTCCTGCCGCTACTTCACATCCCGGGATGACTTCTCAATCGGGATGGGCGCGGAACGCTGCTGAAATTGTCCTGACAGGGCTTGACGATTCAATCAGTTCCCCCTCGCTTGTGCGATGACGTGTCAGGCACATTTAGGAGGGTCGGACACAATAACACCGCTTCACGATATGTCAAGATTTTCAGTGGCTTCCATCACTTTGCGACGTTTAAGTCGCTGATTTTTTTCGACTAAATCCCAAGCCGTTTTGACGACGAATTCAGTCTGTAAAAACACAAAGTGACAAGATGTTGCCCAACATGTTGGTCATCAAATTTTCTGGCTTGCCGTGATGCACCTGAATTTTGTCAAATAGCCTCCAGTTTGGATCGATTTCCTTGCGTGTGTGAAAATTACAATATCAGCAGTGCTGTGGCCGATCAGAGTTTGCCAAAAATCGTGTGCAAAGGCTGGTATCAACCCCCGTGGAAATGCCTCAACGCGCGGAAAATCAATGCCTCGCGCTGAATTGGGTTGCTTGATAAATCACAGAAGGTGATTTACTCTACCGGCGATACTTCTCGCAATATAAGAACATATAAAAAGTACGCCATTCTTTTTTTGGGAATAGAACAATTCCTTTCACTTTACGGAGGCGAAAGTAACCCGTGGATTTAAAACTTACCCGTAGACGCTTCATCAAAGGCGTAATTGCCTCAGGTGCAGCGGCCACTTCAACTTCGCTCTGGTACGCGGCCAATGGCCAGGAACGACCAGCAGGCGCAGTTGAAAGAATGATACGAATAAACGTCAATGGACAGTTACGCAGCGTCGACGTGGCGCCGCAGGAAACCCTGGCTTCAACATTGCGTTATAAACTGGGCCTCACTGGCACCAAGCTGGGATGTAACCGCGGCGAATGCGGTGCATGTACTGTACTGGTAGATAACATTCCTACTTACGCTTGTTCAGTTCTCACCCATTCCATGAAAGCGAAAAACATTGAGACTGTTGAAGGCCTTGAAGCAGCGGACGGTACTTTGCATCCGGTGCAGCAGGCTTTCGTTGAAGAGCTTTCCCCGCAGTGTGGTTACTGCACACCGGGCCAGGTGATGGCTGCGGTCGGTTTGCTGCGTGCAAACCCCAACCCTACTCGCGAAGAGGCCCGGCAGGGCCTGGCCGGCAACATCTGTCGTTGCGGCTCATATGACTCATATCTGGACGGCGTAATGCGCGCCGCACAAATAGGATAAGCATCATGGCATATATGCATATTGGTAAAGATTTCGTTCCACCAGATGTTCCTGGAAAGGTCACTGGTCGAATCAAGTACTCGGAAGATTATTCGCGCGAAGGCATGGTGTATGCACGTCTGCTCACCAGCCCCATTCCACACGCGCGTGTGGTGAGTATCGATGCATCTGACGCGCTTGCAATGGATGGTGTCTTCGGCATCCTGACAGCCGACGATGTCTATCCTGAAGGTGAGCCCGGTGGTCCTGGTCTGAAAATTCTGACCAATGAACCAACATTGGTTGGTGAGCCTATCCTCGCTATCGCAGCAATCGATGAGAAGACTGCTGAAACTGCACTGGCTGCAATTTCTGTGACCTTCGAACGCCTGCCATTCGTGCTGGATCCTCTCGACAGCCTGGCCGAAGGTGGCGCTAACGCTTACCCGGGTGATACCAATACGTTTGCATTTCGTGAGGGCTTTGCCACCGAAAAATGGTCTGCTGACCAGGTAGCAAGTTTCCGCTCCGGTAATGAACCTACGGCTGAGCCGCAACAAACCTGGTCACTGGGTGATCTGGACGCATCATTTGCGGAATCTACATTTATTTATGAGGCCGCGTTTACTACTGCCGGTTATCCGCACCATTCCATGGAGCCGCGGAGTGCATTGGCCTATTGGGAAGATGGCAAGTTGTATGTGCACGGCACATCACAGAGCCTGACCGCGCTGGCCAACGATATGGCTGGCATTATCGGTATTCCGAAGGAAGATTTCGTCTTCATTAATGCTGCAACCGGTGGTGGTTTCGGACAACGCGCTCGCGCCGGCAGCATTCCCAGCATGGCAATTCCCGCCAAGCTGTCCCAGAAAATTAATCGACCGGTCATGATGCGTGTCACGCGTGAAGAAGAGTTCACTATCGGTGGCGCCCGCCAGGGTTTCCAGGGCTGGATCAAGGTTGGCTTCAAGCCAGATGGCGTGATGGCAGCATGTGATCTTTACATAATCTCCGACAACGGTGGTAAAGGCGGCGGCGGTGATGCGTCATCGGCTGCAGACTGTATTGATGTACTCTATCAACCGGATGCTCTGCGCTTCCGTGGCACTTCAATTGCCAGTAATACTGGTCACCGTGGTGCGCAACGTGGCCCAGGCCAAAACCAGATCGCGCCGATCATTGCACCGATTCTTGACAAGGCGGCTGACGAACTTGGCATTAGTCGGCTTGAGATTCGCAAGATCAATACTCCGCACAACGGCGATGTGGCCGGACCGCGGCAGACTGCGTTTACCAGTGCCTATATGCCAGAAGCTCTGGAAATGGCAAACACTGCTTTCGATTGGGAAGCGCGTCAGAGCCGCCGACGCCAACGCAACGGCAGCAAGGTTATTGGGCTCGGCCTTGGCCAGGGTTATCACAATGCTGGACGTAGTGGCATGGACGGTATCGTTTCGATGGGTACCGACGGACGCCTGAAAATTCATAATGGCGTTGGTAACCTGGGTACTTATTCTTATGCATCAACATCCCGTGCGGCAGCTGAAGTTCTGAAGATGCCATGGGAGCGCTGTGATGTGCTCAATACGCGCACAGATAACCATTTACCAATTACCTCACCACAAGATGGCAGTAACTCTATCTTCACCAACACCCGAACCTGCTATGGCGCAGCGATGGATATGTTGAACAAGATGAAGGAAATCGCTGCTGCGGATCTCGGTGGTGAACCTGATGATTACGATGTTGCTAATGAGCGTGTCTATCGTATCTCTGATGAGTCGGTGGGATATACCTATGCCGAAGTCGCACAACGCGCACTGGAGTTGGGTGGCAAGTTCACTGCAGAAGCAGAAGTTCCGGAAGATCTGGCTGAATGGACGCAGATTTCTGTGTCACGTCTGGCCGGTACAGCCTTCCTGGGTCTTTATCACGACCCGAACCATGAAGGTAATCCACCAGGATTTACTGTTACCTGCTGCGAGATTGAACTCGATCTCGAGACTGGTAAATACGAGATTCTCGACATGATAAGCATCGGTGAAGCCGGCACAATCATGCACCCGCAAGGTATGAAGAATCAGCTTGTCGGTGGCGCAGTCTGGGGTATTGGACTGTCCGGTTATGAACGTCACCTGTACGACCCGCAAAACGGTCTGCCTGCAAGTACTGGTTACTGGCAGAGTAAGGTGCCAACCATTCTCGATACACCAGCCAAGATCCAAACCGGTTGGGTGGATCTGCCAGATCCCGAGAATCCGGTAGGTGCTCGCGGTATAGGTGAGCCGGCAATGGGTGCAGTTTCGGCTGCGTTAACGGCGGCAATTTCCGATGCGCTTGATGGGCACATCTTTAACGCTGCTCCGATAACAGCAGACATGATCATTAACCACCTGGCGGGTACTTCTGAAGAAGCTGTACCGCTGGCCCAGAATAATTTCCGAGGTTGATATGGTAGCCACTTCTAATGATGTAATGCCCGATATCGAGCTTTATCAGCCCGCTGATGAAGCCAATGCCCTCGATCTGGCTGCAACTCTTGGCCGGGATGGCTGGTTGCTGGCTGGTGGGCAGGATACTTACGGCTGGTTGAAGGATCGAAATAAATCGCCTTCTGCCATGATAGAACTCACGCAGATCGATGCCTGGAAAGGTATTCGCGAAACGGCAGATGGTATTGAGATCGGTGCAGTAACAACACTGACTGAAATCGCCAATGACCCGCTCGTGCAATCACGCTATGGATTGCTGGCTACTGCCGCGGGCAAAGTAGCCAGTCCACAGATTCGCAATGTAGGTACCCTCGGCGGTAATCTGGTGCAGGATGCGCGTTGCTGGTATTACCGGCGTGGCCTGGATTGCTATCGCGCTGGCGGCAACATCTGTTATGCCGATTCACCAGAAGGTCTGAACCGCGAACACGCATTGTTTGGTGCCAGCCGTTGTGTAGCGGTAAGCCCATCCGATACAGCGCCTGCACTGGTTGCGCTTGATGCTACTATGGTAATAACCAGTAGCAGCGGCGAGCGTACTGTGCCAGCGCAGGATTTCTTCGTGGGACCTGATCGCGATATCGTCAATATGACTGTGTTGAACGCTGGTGAAATCCTCACTGCAATCCGCATACCCAATACCTGGGCCAACGCGGAGTTTTATTTCGAGAAAGTAGCTGATCGTAATGTATGGGACTTCGCACTGGTTAACATCGCTGCAGTAATGAAGGTATCCGGCGGCGTCATCGAAGATGCGCGTCTGGCCTGTGGTGCAGTGGAATGTGTACCGCGTCGATTGACTGCAGTGGAAAACGCCTTGCGCGGACAGCAACGTTCGGAACAGTTGGCTGAACAGGTAGCTGCCATCTCAACTGAAGGCGCACGTCCGCTGAATTACAATCACTTCAAAGTACCGTTGATGGCAAATCTCGTCAAAAGAGCAGTCCGGGGTTAGCCTGGACCTGCTCTGTCACGGAAATAAAAATTAGATTAAGAGGGTAGTACTGTGGGAGAAGGTATAGTTCGCTATAAGCGGGATGTCTGGGGCGAGGAGGTTATTCTCGGCGTTTCTTGGGATTTGCTTTATGTTGTCGGGATGGCAGTACTGGTACTTCTCATTGCTCATGCCATTATCATGGCAGTACTGGCTAACAAGAAGATGGATAAGCCATCTGCTGAGGGCCGACGCGTATTACGCCATGAAACTATAGACAGATTGTTTCACTGGGTTATGGCGGCAAGTATATTGCTGCTGATATTCACCGGTGTAGCGCCAATCATTGGCTGGCGCATTGCTTGGCTGAACATCCACTGGATAACAGGCCTGATTCTCACTTTCGTAGTTGCCTTTCATATCATTCGTTCTTTGTTCTGGCAGGATTTCAAATCGATGATCCTGGGGCCGCGCGATTTCGGTGAGCCTTTCAACTCAGCGCAAAAACCTGGCAAGTATTCCTTCGAGCAGAAGGGTATGCACTGGGCAGTAACAGTTGTTGTGTTGTTGGTGATTGTCACTGGTTTACTGATGTTCCTCCAGATCGATTCGCCTTTCTGGGATCGTACTAACAGCATGCCTGAAGACCAACTTGGTCTGGTATTCCTGCTGCATGGACTCTCGACACTGGCGCTGGTTGCTCTGGCTGCCACACACATCTACTTTGCCATACGTCCAGAGAAGCTGTTCTACACCCGTTCCATGATTTCCGGTTGGATATCTGAAGACGAAATGGCAGCTAACCACGACACTGGCAAGTGGTCACCAAAAGAAGCCGAATAAGCGATTATCTTTGATTATAGAAGGATAGAAGTACGCATGGATCTGGAACAAAGTGTAGAAACCATCGAATCCGGCTATGAATTCCTGCTCGCCTATGCGGCGCAGGGCCGGCCGGCTGGCGCGGAAAGTGGACCTGGTCCCCACGCGCGACCCACCATTGATGGTATGGCGCAAGCCATGCAGCAGATCGCCGGAGCCCTGGCAGATAGCGATAATGAATTTGAGCAAGTCATTGCGGATGATTGTCGCAAGGCCGGCGCCGCATTGGCGTTCATTCTGGCCCAGGACAAAATAGGCTCGGAGATGGTGGATAATCTCAACGCGTCGATTCATCTTCGTGCTGTGCTTACAGACCTGTTTCTTTACAGCGAAGCGCTCAAACCCCTGGGCACTGCAGAAAACCTGAAACCCGCTGTTGATGCCTATGATGCCACCAAACAGGGCAGCTAATACAAGCAGCTTGCGGTACCAGGAAAACGGAATGAGCTATACTGCCATTCCGTTTTTCATTTTGATGATCCCATGATTCAGTATCCTGGCCGACTCAGCCTCGCCAATCTGCCTACGCCCCTGACGCTACTCGAAGCTTTCTCCTCGCGTTTTCCCGCTACAAAAATCTGGATCAAGCGGGATGAGCTGACCGGCACTGAAGTTTCCGGTAACAAGATTCGCAAGCTGGAGTTTTGTATTGCTGAAGCCCGTAATCAGGGTTGTGACACCCTCATCACCTGTGGCGGCGTACAGTCTAATCATTGTCGCGCCACTGCTATCCTGGGTCGCCGACTTGGTATGCAGGTGCATCTCATCCTGCGTGGAGAAAAGCCAGAGTATCCTGAAGGTAATCTCCTGCTTGATTATCTCGCTGGTGCACAAATCACCTATTTACCCGCCAGTGAATGGCGCACCCACCCTGATCTGGCCGCCGAGCTGCAAGCTGAATATGCGGCACAGGATCATAAAGCCATGTTCATTCCAACCGGGGCGAGTGACGAAATCGGACTGTGGGGCTATATCGCAGCTGCCGAAGAATTGCAGCAGGATTTTCAACGCCTCGACATGGAGCCGGAGTACATTGTGTGTGCAACCGGCTCCGGGGGAACCCAGGGTGGGCTTATCGTGGGTGCTGAGCTGTTTGCACTAAGGAGTCAGGTGCTTGCATTTAATGTGAGCGATGACGCCGATTATTTTGATCGCAAGATCAGGGAAGATGTAACTCTCTGGAAGCAGCGTTACAAGCAGGCCATCGATGTGGATAAACTGGTCATTAAAACCATCGAGGGTTACCTCGGAGCTGGTTATGGTATTGCCGGTCCGGAAGTGTTTGAAACCATACAGTCGGTGGCCGCAAGCGACGGTATCTTCCTCGACCCGGTCTATACAGGTAAGGCCTTTCATGGCATGGTTAAAGAGCTAGAGAAGGGAGCAGAAGGTGCGCTGTCTGGTGCGCAAAACGTAGTTTTCATCCACACTGGTGGACTATTCGGTGTGTTCCCGCAACAACAGAATTTTCAGTTTACTTAATCCTTGATACAACTAATTGGGAAACTGCGGCAAATGAAATATTTGAACCTTGGTGTATTACTCAGTGGCGTGCTGCTTATAGCTGCTTGTGATGAGGGTGCGGAAGTGGCCGGGAATAGCGCCTCAGTCGGGATGCCAACAGAGATTGCGGAAGCTGAGACAGCAGATGGTATGGCCGCGGCAACCAGCTATGCAGAACCGGAAACGCCGGATTTCGCTGCCACTGAATATGAATCGCAACTTTTGCCAACTACCAGGAGACTGGTGCAGAACAGTTTGCGCTCGGGTGAGGGTTACTTCAGCGCCGATGGGTCTGAGTTCATTTTCCAGAGCGAAGAACCGGGTACCGACAATCCTTTCTACCAGATTTTCCTGATGGACCTGGCCAGTGGAGAAACCCATAGAGTGTCACCGGGCATGGGTCTCACTACCTGCTCCTGGGTTCACCCGACTCTTGATCGTGTGATGTTCTCATCCACCCATGAAGATCCGGATGCGCTTGCCAAACAGGCTGCTGAAATTGCGTTTCGCGACAGCGGTGAAGAACGTGAATATGGCTGGGATTACGATCGACATTACGAAATATATCAGGCTAACAAGGATGGCAGTGCCCTGGTTAACCTGACCAATACAGATGGATACGATGCTGAAGGTTCCTATTCAGCGGACGGCAGCAAAATTTTATTTGCGTCAAATCGTGAAGCCTACAGCAGAACCTTGAGTCAGGCAGAACAAGCACTATTTGAAGACGACAGCTCGTATTTTATGGATCTGTACATCATGGATGCCGATGGTAGCAACGTGCAGCAACTGACGTTTTCCCCAGGTTATGATGGCGGGCCGTTCTTCAGCCCGGATAACTCCAAGATAGTTTGGCGTCGCTTTAACCCCGATGGCAATAGCGCCGAAATATGGACCATGGACATAGACGGTAGCAATCAGCGCCAACTTACTGCTGATGCCATGGTGAGTTGGGGGCCTTATTATCACCCAAGCGGTGACTACATTATCTATTCCAGCAATATACTGGGCCACGCCAATTTTGAACTCTTCATGATTGACCCGCAGGGGCTGCAAGAGCCTGTCCGCGTTACAAATACAGAAGGCACGGACATATTGCCGGTGTTCTCGCCCGATGGATCAGAGCTGGCCTGGAGCACAACGCGCACGCCTGATGGCACTTCCCAGATTCACATCTCGGATTGGAACCATGAGTTGGCGCTGGAACTGCTCGGGCTCTGACAGATCGGAAACCGCCATGAGACCCAGAATAGCCATTGTATTGCTCGCTCTTCTGATTCCGATCCACGGAGTTGCTCAATCGCAATTTATTTCTGCTACCGCGCCTGTCGAGGAGCCGCAATACGTTAATTACATGTTGGGTGTGTACCTCGACCCCTCGAATGAATTTATTCGCGTTACTTCCCAGTTGGTACTGCCGGATGATTTTTATGGCCAGCGCGTTCGCTTCAATCTGAACAGCAATCTCACGATTACGGATGCTGAGGTCGATGTGGAAGAAGTACGCACCGCAGCTGGCAATTCCGCGGTCGTACCCACCACTGTGAGTGAATCTGCCCCGGTAACGAGTTATATGCTGGACCTGAGGCGTGAACGCCCAGGAGAGAGTATATTGCTGATCTATGAAGGTCAGATCAATGACCTGGCTGAACAGAATAGCCCTGAATACGCGCAGAGTTTTGCAGCAACCTCCGGCATTATCTCTTCTGAAGGAGTATTTCTCAGCAAGGCATCGCACTGGATACCCGGTTTCTCTGATGAGCTCATCCAGTTTCGGATGAGCGTTGAATTTGCTGATTCGGCTGCGAGCTGGAGCGAAGTGACTCAGGGGCGATACACGGAGTCTATGGGAATCGGCGAGCCGGGCCTCTGGTCAAGCCTGGAGCCACAGGAAGAAGCCTATCTGGTAGCGGCAGATTTAACTGTGTATCGTAAAGACCTCGGCGACACCGAGGCGCTGGCCTATCTGCGCACTCCTGACCCGAATCTTGCCAATCGATACCTCGATGCGACCGAAAGATACCTGGCGCTTTATGAACCACTTCTGGGGGATTATCCCTACACGCGTTTCGCGCTCGTGGAGAACTTTTGGGAAACGGGTTACGGCATGCCCGGCTTTACTTTGTTGGGTGAGCAGGTGATTCGTTTTCCATTTATCCTGGAAACTTCCTATCCCCATGAGATTCTCCACAACTGGTGGGGCAACGGTGTATACCCCGACTACGAAACTGGCAATTGGAGCGAGGGGTTAACTGCCTACCTGGCTGATCATTTATTTAGGGAGATGGATGGCGCGGGAGCGACCTATCGCAAAGACATGCTGGCGCGCTATAAGAACTATGTCGCTGAAGCTACCGATTTCCCCCTGAGTGATTTCACGGCCCGCAATTCAGCTGCCTCGCAGGCAGTGGGTTATGGCAAAACCCTCATGATGTGGCATATGTTGCGCCGCGAATTGGGTGATGAATTGTTTCTCGAAGGTTTAAGAAAACTCTATGAGGACTTCAAATTTCAACGGGCATCTTTTGATGATATTGAACAGCTCTACTCGGCACTGTCGGGCACAGATCTCAGCGCGTTTTTCGCACAGTGGGTTACGCGCACTGGCGCGCCAGAGCTGTCAATTAATGTGGAAGAGGTTAATGGCAATCGTGTCAGGATCATGTTCGCCCAGACTCAGTTTGGTGAACCTTATGAGCTGACTGTGCCAGTTGCTCTATATTACGAAGGCGAGTCGCAACCCCAGATATATGAGGTTAATCTGAACCAGAAACTGCAGGGTGTCATGGCTGATAACTATGATCGATTGCAGGGTGTGTTGGTTGATCCTTATTTCGATGTATTCCGTCAGCTCGACCGTGCAGAAACCCCACCGACAGTTGGTGAAATGTTTGGAGCTTCCAAACTCACATTTGTATTACCGCTGTCAGATCGTGAATCATGGCGCCAACTGGCACAGGCTTTTGCCGCAGGCACAGATGCCACAATCATCCACGCTGAAGATCTCGAGTCCTTACCCCATGATCAATCAGTATGGTTGTTAGGCAGGGACAATCCATTTATGACCCAGGTCATGGATATGGTTGCGGATTTTGGCGCCACTTTTACTGCCGAAAGTATCACCCTGGCGCAAAACGACTATCCCTATCGCGATCGCAGTACAGTATTGATAGGCCGGCATCCGGCTGACCCGGAACTGGCACTGGGCTGGATTCACATTGATGACCCGGTGGCTGTATCCGGCATGATTGAAAAATTACCTCACTATGGCCGCTACTCGTACCTGAGTTTCACCGGTGCAGAACCAACTAATGACCTCTCGGGTGTGTGGGTCAGTAATGACTCGCCCATGCAGTGGGCGAATCCATCAATTACAGCGAATATTGCCTGGAATAGCCTGCCGGCCGTTTCACCCCTGGCTGAGCTACCGCCACGCTATAGTCCGGCTCGATTGCTCAGTCATGTCGATGCACTGGCAGCCAGTGAGTTGCAAGGTCGTGGTGCGGGTACTCGTGGTAGCGAAGCAACGGCATTGTATATCACGGACCAGTTTCGCGCGGCTGGGCTGCGACCCCTGAGTGGCACTTATCAGCAGCGCTGGCGACAGGTTCTACCAGGCAAAGGTGCTGTCGAGTTGAGCAACGTAATCGGTGTAATCCCGGGCAGTAATCGCCGTTTGAATACGCAACCTGTAATTGTTGGGGCTCACTATGATCACCTGGGGGTAGATCCGGCAACTGGTCAGGTATATCCCGGTGCAGATGACAATGCTTCCGGAGTCAGCGTAATGCTGGAAGTAGCCAAACAACTGTCCAGCTCATTTGCCCCCCAGCGACCCGTGTTTTTTGTTGCTTTTGCGGCAGAAGAAGAAGGATTGATAGGCTCGGAATATTTCGTAGCAAATCCGCCCGCAGGTTTTTCTGCGGACGAATACTACGCCATGGTCAATCTGGATGCAGTCGGCCGCCTGCAAGGTAAGAACTTGCAGGTTTTTGGCACAGAAAGCGCCTATGAGTGGCCGTTTATGGCGCAAGGCATAGGCTTTACCATTGGGCTACGCTCAGACTTTCCTGCGGAGACCATCGCCAGCAGCGACCACGTCAGTTTTCTCAATGCCGGAGTGCCCGCGATCCATCTTTTTACCGGCGCACATGCCGATTATCATCGCGTGTCTGATATACCTGCCCGCATTGATGAGCAGGGGATGTCCAGTATCGCCCTGTGGCTGGAGGAGGCCATTGTCTACCTCGCAGACAACACTGCACCCCTACGCAGTAACCAGACTGATTCTGCACCTATTCAGAGTGGCAACACATCAGGTCGTGAAGTGTCGCTTGGCACGATTCCGGATTTCGCCTACTCTGGTGAAGGTGTCCGGGTCAGTGCTGTAGTACCAGGCAGCGCGGCAGAAGCCGCCGGGTTGCAGGAAGGTGACATATTACTTCTTTATAATGAACAACCGATGACTGATTTGCAGACTTACTCCAACTTGCTGCGCAGTTCCAGCCCGGGCGACCGCGTCGTGCTTGAGCTAATGCGAGGTGATTCACAAATTTCGCTTGAGGCTGTGCTGGGAGAGCGCTAAAGATCTCCAACTACTTCTTATGTCGGGGAAACCAAACATCAAGCTTCGGCCAACCCGCCTTGACGATCTGGATTTGCTAAAACTCTGGGACGAGCAGCCCCATGTAATCGCCTCAGGGGTGGATGGGGATGAGTGGCAATGGGAAACAGAGCTACAGCATAATCCGGAATGGCGCGACCAGTTCATTGCTGAATTAAACGGCAGGCCCATAGGCTATGTGGTTATTATCAATGCGGCCAGGGAAGAGAGTCATTATTGGGGAGATGTATCCGAGGATATCGCGGCAATAGATATCTGGATTGGCGAGCCAGACTTTCTAGGAAAGGGCTATGGTACGCAAATCATGCAACAGGCAATCGCGAAATGTTTCGCCAATCCCGAGATTAATACGATCTTGATTGATCCGCTATCCAGTAATGTGCGCGCCCATCGCTTCTATGAAAAACTCGGATTCGAGTTTGTCGAAGAGCGTAATTTTGATGGCGATGACTGTTTTATCTATCGCCTTGAACGCAACTCACATCATGTACGAATCTAATCGTAAGGAGCAACACATTACCAACATCTAATTGAAAACTATTTGAACTTTTCTGAAAAAAATAACTGAGGAGGAGAATTCATGAGTATTCAAAAACATGGTCTATCTATTGGTATCGAACGAACAGACAGTGATTTCTTTATTCGACTGAAGGCGGTCGGGAAACTCACCCATGATGACTACGAAGTGATTACCCCGATGCTCAATTCAGCTCTTGCCGCTGTAGAGGTGCCACGAGTAAGAGCGCTGATTGATGGTACGGAATTGGAAGGTTGGGAATTGCGCGCAGCCTGGGACGACTTGAAAATTGGTGTGAAGCACGGCCGTGATTTCGAAAAGATTGCCATATACGGCAACAAGAATTGGCAGGAGATTGCGGCCAAAGTAGGTGGTTGGTTCATCTCGGGCGAGGTACGCTATTTCGATGACGAGCAGAGCGCCTTAACCTGGCTGACAGAGTAATCGGACCGTTACCTCAAGCCACTGAATATCAGCCCGGCGAATACAAACAGAACACATAGAGTGATCAGGCGCCTGTTCAGCTTTGATTTGGGCGAAGCCCAGTTGTAAACCTCTTCTTCGACGAACAGGCAATTTTGTGTTCTGCGAAACATCTTCGTCTACTCCTTCAATTAATTTGATCAGCCTCTATTAAAACCCGCCAAGCAGGCACCTGCGGGACGGGAATGGGGCAATCTCGGGACGAATTATGATGAAATGTGGCAGCTGTCCGAAGTGCCATATGTGGATGGTTCCGGTCCTTTTGAGGCAAGCAGCAGATAGCAGCAGCAGGTTGGCAACCTGCCGCGCAATAGTCTGGACGCTTTCCAGAACCTGTTCGAAAGATCCTGGAATGGCCGTATCGTCGACACTGTTACGATCAAGCTGCGCTATCGTCTGGGGTCATAGGCCCCGGTTCTGGATTCTGCCTCTGTCAACGGCGCGCTGTTTGTAATATAAACGACAAGTGCGCCTGGTAAGGTCACTATACTCAGGCGCGCCACCAGCTCGGATACGGGGTAGAATCATGAGAATATTAAAAACCATAGCGATTCTGTTAATGATGACAGCCACCAGTGGCGTGCTGGCCCAAAAAATTGTCATAGCGCATCGGGGTGCGAGCGGCTACCTGCCGGAGCACACACTCGAAGCGAAGGCTATGGCCTATGCCATGGGTGCCCATTACATCGAACAGGATGTGGTGATGACGGCAGACGATCAGCTTATTGTCCTGCACGATATCACCCTGGATAGGACGACGAATGTGGCCGATCTGTTTCCCGATCGCGCACGCGATGATGGGCGTTACTACGCCATCGATTTTACCCTGGCAGAAATTCGGCAAATGCAAGCCACTGAAGGTTTTCGCATCGTCGATGGCGAGAAAGAGCAAGGCTATGCTGATCGCTTCCCCATGGACACTTCAGCTTTTTCAGTGCCCACCTTCCAGGAAGAAATTGAACTCATTAAGGGACTGAACAAGTCCACAGGCAATAACGTTGGAATCTATCCGGAAATAAAAGGGCCGGAGTTTCATAGACAGGAAGGTAAGGACATCAGCACGGCAGTGGTATCAGTGCTCAAGGAGTACGGATATACCAGTAAATCTGCAAAGGTATTCCTGCAGACTTTCAGTTTCAGTGAGCTGAAGATTATTCACGACGAGATATTGCCGGCCGCCGGTGTGGACATCAACCTGGTGCAACTGATTGGTGGTAATGAAGGTTACGAATGGATGTTCGAACCCAACGGTATGCAGGAACTTGCAAAGTACGCTGACGGCATCGGACCCGAGAAGGGGCTTGTGATTGCACGTGAGTCAACTGCGGGAAATGTCATCGTGACTGACCTGGTGAGCAGGGCCCACGCTGCAGGAATGCAGGTTCACCCCTATACCTACCGTATAGATCCAGGACAAGTGCCGGACTATGCCTCGGACTTCGAGCACTTGCTGGAACTGCATTATTTCGAGGCAGATGTGGATGGCCTGTTTACCGATTTTCCTGACAAGGCGGTAAATTTTCTGCGGCAGCGCTAGGGGTTCTCTAGAACTGGTAACGCACACCAATGAAGCCGGCACGGGGCTGACCAGCGCCGAGAAATACGGGTACTTCCATATCTGCGAAAATCGGCAGGTCTACTTCGCCGGGCTCTTCACCTAATAATCCAAAGCTTTCGAAATCCGTATCGAAGACATTGTCTATTCTGGCGAAAATCTCGAAAGCATCATTAAACTCGTAACTAGCGCGCAAGTTAACAAGAGTGTATCCATCCACCTCATTCAGTTGATTGGACTCGTCACCGCGCAGCACCTGACTGCCATTACTGATTAACTCCAGACCAATCCTGAATCGATCGCTGGCTATGTAATTCGCACCCAGCTTGAACTGGTTCTGCGGGATGCCCGGGATACGATCGCCACGACTCACCTTGATTTCGCCCTCGTCATCGGCAAAGTCATGGTTGGGACTCAACGCACGGAACTCATCTTCGAATGTGGCTTCGATATAACTGTAGGAAGTAAACCATTGCACGGCGCCAAATTGACCATTCAGGCTGCCCTCGATTCCGCGTCGACGGGTCTTGTCTACGTTGGCAAACAATCCGGTAGAACGTCCCGTGGTCTGGAACAGGATGTCATCATGGTTGGTTGTATTGAATAACCCGACGCTATAGGCCAGGTCTCCCAGAAAACCTCTGGCTCCCAGTTCAATGTTGGTCGCCACTACATCATCCAGTGGCGGGTCGGCCAGAAAAGCATTGGGCAGCCGACATTCGAGTTCCACATCATCCGGATCTTCTCCGGCGGCTATGGCGAATTCAATGGCCAACTCAAATACGCCTTCATTACAGGCCAGTTCGATTGGAGTCGGTGCGCGAGATGATTCGCTTACACTGGCGTAAAGATTGTGGTCATCACTGACTTGCCAGGTAAGTCCGACGGCCGGGTTCAGCCGCGTAAAGCGATGACTGCCGTTTAGCTCAGGGCGATCGCCGCTGCGATCGCGCAGATCGACTTCGGTGATATTGCCACGCAGCGATGAGGTGAAAGCGACACTGGCGGTCAGGTCCAGTGTTGCGCTTACGTACAGGCTGGATGACTCTGTTTCCGTACGGATACTGGTGGCGTCTTCATCGACGAAAGTACCGGTACCAAGCCCTGTAGTGAGCCGGGTAGCAGCGCTGAGTTGTGCCAGTTCCAGGACTGAATTGAACTGTGACTCGCCCTTGTACCAGGCGCCGCCGGCGATTACCTGGCTGGCATAGCCAAAAAGCGTACCCTTTACAGTCCACTGGAAGTCGAAGCCAGTGGACTCCTGGTTGCGATCACTGATGTTGTTGATTGCCTCATCGGACAGTATCCCGGTGCCCGACAATTCATCCGAATCAAAGCCTTCCAGGTTAAAGAAGTCATCACTATCCATGGAAGCGACAGTTGCATTCAGAAAATTTTCCAGTGCTGCTGCACTGGTAAAGGAACCGTCACACAGGTCATCATCGTCAAATCCCAGAGCCTCGACATCATCTTCCTCTAATCCTCCCAGCAATGTATTCATGCCGCCAAGATTACAGACGGCGAACTCCGACCCGTCGCCATTGAATGAGTCGGTCTTGTTCTCACGCCAGAACAAGTTGCCACCAAAGCCGAGGTTGGCGCTAACATCATGCTTGTAGTCCAGACTCAGCATCTGCATTTTATTAGCAGTGATGTCGGGGCCGGTAAAAATTGCCTTGCGATCCAGGTTCAGTAATTCCTCAGGTGCTGCGCCATTGCCGACAAGGTCTGTATCGCCCAATTGGTAATTGAGATTGATAGCGGTAGAGGCGCCGCGCCAACCTATACTCGTATACAGATTGAGAGCTTCCGAACTTGATTGGTCGCGCCATCCGTCTTCTTCGAAATAATCGAGGTTTAGGTAATAACCCACGCCGTTGTCGTTGGCACCGGTCTCCACTGTGGCGCGTTGTCGTCCAAATGAGCCGCTGCTAACTTCAAGCTCGGTGCCTTCCGCATTCCACCCATTCTTCATATTTACTGCGAGTGCACCACCCAGGCTGTTAAGGCCAAACAGGGGGTTGGCGCCGCCACTAAGAGTAATACTGTCTATAGCTGACTCAGGCAACAAGTCCCAGTTGACTGAGTCACCCAGGGGTTCATTGATGCGTACACCATTTTGATAAACAGAGATGCCCTGTGCCAGCCCTAGCAGCGGTGAGGCAGTAAAACCGCGATATTGCAGATCTGGTTGTAACGGATTGTTCTGGGCGTCATTGAGCGTAACGCTACCAAATCCCTGCCGTAGAAAGTCGGCGATGCTGAGATTATTGGCTTCTCGCAATGCTGCTGCGTTAGCAGTTTGCACAGGGAACGGAATTTTATCGCTGGCGATTCCTGCGCCGGACGGAACGATGCCAATAACAAGAATTTCTTCCGCTTCCTGGCTAAGGGCAAGGGTGCTGCAAAAACCCGCCAACCACAGGAGCGCAGGACGTAACTCTATCATTTTCTGACACTTTTTCAGAAATTAGCTGCGTAGTATATCAGAAGGTGAGCGCTGTAATAGGGTAATTCGAAAAGTCATCCAGAGGCTGCGATAATGGGTATATAAAGTTAAGCAATCAGAAAATTCAGCTTTAAAGCGGAGTAACAGCATTAATGGCTACAGTATTGATAACGGGTACCAACAGAGGTCTTGGTCTGGAATTCGTCAAGCAACTTCTGCAACGTGGAGACAAGGTTATAGCAACCTGCCGTAATGCAAGTGCGGCACAGGAGTTGATGGAGCTTAAAAATTCTTCCCGGAATCTCGAAGTTTTTGAAATGGATGTCAGCAAGCCTTCTTCATTGGCGAGTTTTGCCAGCCAATTGGGCGACAGGCCTATTGATGTTTTCATAAACAACGCTGGTGTATATGGTCCGAAAAAATCCAGCTTCGGTGGTCTGAAAGCTGACGAATGGCTTGGGGTGTTGAATATCAATTCGGTGGCGCCCATCCTGCTAACCGAGTATCTTGTTAATAATTTGCGCGAGGGTGAGCAGAAAAAGATCATCTATATTACCTCCAAGATGGGTTCAGTTGGGGATAACCAAGGGGGCGGTTCTCACATTTATCGTTCATCGAAGGCAGCCCTTAATGCCGCGGCAAAAAGCGTCGCAGTCGATCTGCTCGGTGAAGGGTTTGTTGTTGGGATAGTTCATCCGGGATGGGTACGCACAGATATGGGTGGTCCAAACGGATTGATAGACACAGAAACCAGCGTCAAGGGTATGCTCGATGTTATCGATAACCTTGTGCCTGAAAATTCCGGCGAATTTGTCGCCTACGATGGTAAATCCATTCCCTGGTAGTTGTTAGAGAGTACTTAAACCTTATGATTCGGACTGCCAGATTGTTGCGGCGGCAATTGACCAATATTGCTTGCCTGATTCCCCTATTGTTTGCCCCCCAGACGGCATTGAGCCATGGCGGCGTCGCCTTTGAAGATGATCTGTGCGTAATCAATATTGGATTCCTACAGGCACATTTCACAGTGTTCCAACCAGAAACTCGCGGCACAGATGAGTTCTGTGAGGATATTCCCGATGTCACACGTTCAGTATTCGTGATGGAATACCTTCATAACCTGTTGCCGCGTATGCCTATAGACTTTCGGATAATTCGTGACATAAATGACCTGGGACGGTTCGCCCGCTGGGAAGATGTGCAAGCTATCGAAGACATTGACGCGGTTACTGTCTATTACGAGCGCCCACGTATCGAATCGGGTGGCTACTACCGGGCCAGCTATGACTTTGAAGAGAAGGGTACTTATATAGGTATAGTCACTGCAGAACACCCGGATAACGGCAATGTCTACAATGCAGTTTTCTACTTCAGGGTTGGGGGCATCGACTTTGGTACATTCCCGCTGTTTATCCTGCTGGCGCTCGTACTGCAAGGCGCATACTGGGCATTAAACGGAGGTCTGGCGCGTTGGAAGGAGCGACGAGGCATGGCACGCTAAACCAGTCGCCACATCTGTGTGGCAGTATTTTTACAGTTCCGCAATATTTGGCGCATACTATTTAGTAAGGCTGCTATTGCGCCGATAAAAACTATGTGTAAACTCTTCCACAATCTTTCTGTTCAGGTGATTGTGCATGAATGCCAAGATTCTGAGGTTGAACAAGGCTGGGATCCCGGTGAGTTGGCTAACCCGGGAAGAGACTGCGACCTTATTAGTCAAAGATCAGGTTATCTGGTCTCTTGGCGATACCGTAATGGAAATTCGCGGAGGCTATAATCGCCACGGTGTTCGTTCCGTGCTCAGGCTTCCCAGCATTGTCGCCTGTGAAGGTAGAGTGCACTCCCTGAGCTTTAACCCGCCACTGGAAAATCGTTTTCTGTTTCGTCGCGACAAGAATATCTGTCTTTACTGTGGCGGCCAGTTTGGTGTGAGCGATCTCTCTCGCGACCATGTTATCCCCATGTCCAAGGGTGGGCGTGATATCTGGACCAATGTCGTAACATCCTGCCGGCGCTGCAATAATCGTAAGGCAGATCGTGAGCCGGAGCAGGCCAGTATGGAGTTGTTGGCAATTCCCTTTGTGCCCAACCAGTATGAGTTTCTCTATCTGTCCAATCACAATGTGCTGGCGGATCAAATGGAATTTCTTTCGGCTCGCTTTTCGCGCCACATCAAGCTGAGTTAGACCTGACTGGACACAAAGCTAAAGCGTTTGCTTTTGGCGCGTAATGGCATTAAGTTTTCTATTCCTTGCCAGCGCTGACACTGTCAGAGCTTCTGATCCGCAAACCAGTTTTTTCCTGGCTGTTTAATTTGAATACCAATCATATTGCAGGATTTCTGTTATCTCTGGTCGCCGCCATAATGTGGGGCGTGCTTCCGGTTGCCTTGAAAGAACTGCTCACCGGGATGGACGCCACGACTATCGTCTGGTATCGCTTCCTTGTTGCCGGAGTCATATTGTTTGGCTGGTTGGTGCTGACCCGGCAACTGCCAAAGGTCATGCAGACCAAACCGGTAATCCGGGCAGGATTATTGATTGCTGCGGCAGGGCTGTGCGCCAACTATTTTCTGTTTTCCTACAGCCTAAATTTTGTCAATGCAGAAACCAGCGAAGCGGTGATCCAGTTAACGACGCTTTTTCTTATTCTTGGCGGTGTTGTCGTTTATCGGGAAGCCTTCGTCACCATACAAAAAATCGGGACGCTGCTAATTGTTGCCGGACTCATACTGTTCTTTCATGATCGGCTTGCTACTCTCACGGATCTGGAAAACCAGGAAACTCTCGGTGTAATCATTGTGGTATTCGCCGCTATCACCTGGACGGTTTACGCGCTGTTGCAGAAGCAATTGCTCAAAAGTTTTACATCGGTACAAATTCTCGCGCTGATCTACCTGTTTGCTGTGTTAGTACTGCTACCATTCATTTCTCCCGCAATAGTTACACAACTCAGTGCAATGCAGTGGTTCCTGTTGGTGTTCTGCTGTGCCAATACACTGATTGCCTATGGCTGTTTTGCGGAAGCACTCAATTGTTGGGATGCTTCAAAAGTCAGCGCTACTCTGGCACTGGCACCGCTTTTCACCATCAGCAGTCTGAAAATTCTGGTGTGGATAAATCCCGACTATGCATTTTCCGACCACCTGAACTGGATATCGATCTGCGGCGCGGTGCTTCTGGTTTTAGGTTCTGTGCTGACCGCTCTGGTACCGGAAATCTACCGTCGGCGGTTGGAAAGACGAGCTGCAAGCACAATGACCGGCATTGAATAGAGCGGGTAAGAAACAGCAGGTTTCGCTGCCGGTGCAAAAATGTATAAAATCAAGCGAATCGAATTCCCCACAACACTCAAGAATAAGACCTGATAAAGGTGTCCCAATGAAAACACTGTCTACTTTCAAGTTTACTCTATGGTTAATTGCAGCAGTACTATCGGTCTCAGTTCAGGCACAACTGACTCGTGTTGAGATTCAATCCAGCGAAGTGCTGAGCGATGCCGCTGTGGATTTTACTTATACCGCAGTCACAGGGGTCATGCATTTAACTCTCGATCCGCAGGATTCGAACAACGCCGCGATTGTGGACATTGAATATGCGCCAGTTAACGATGCAGGACTGGTGGAATACGCCGCTGATTTCGAGTTGCTTGTGCCCAGCGTTGAAATCGCCAATGGCGGCTTGCTTTACAATGTAAATAACCGCGGCAATAGTCGCGTCCCTCCCGAGGAATCGTTGCAGCATCCATTGAGTGAGTTGGGCTTCACCTATCTGGTGACGGGCTGGATTAATGAAATCACGCCGCGTTCAGGCGCGGCCAGGTTAAAGGCACCGATAGTTGGCACGTCAGCAGATCCTATTACCGGCCCTGTAAGGTATGAGGTGAGTGTCAGTTCACCGTCGAACGACATCAGCATCGCCGGTGGGGGTCACCTGGCTTATGCTCCGACTGACGCAGGCTTGCGCGATGCCACGCTGACCCGGAGACTGTACCAGGAAGATCCTCGCGTACCTGTTGAGCGTGACAGTTTTGCACTGACAGTGACAGACGTGGCTGATCATAATCAGCCACAGATTAGCCTGCACCTGGATGGTGGATTTGAACCAGGCTACATTTACGAATTAATCTATGAAGCCAAAGATCCGGTGCTGTCGGGTGCAGGTATGGCAGCTATTCGCGATGTGGTGTCATTGATACGCCATGGTGGTGAGGGCAGCGAGCATCTGAATGAGCTGAATCTTCCGGCTATTTCCCATACCGTCGCCTGGGGTAATTCACAGAGCGGCAGATTACTACGGCAATTCATGTATGACGGTTTCAATGCAGACCTGAATGGTCGCAAGGTGTTCGATGGTGTGATTCCTGTAATCGCTGGTAGTGGCTATGGCATGTTTAACAATCGCTTCGCCATGCCAACGCGCACCAACGGGCAGCATTCAAATTATCTTTACCCCAATGACCTGTTTCCTTTTACCTATAGTGTAAGTACCGACCCATATACCGGCAAGACCGACAGTATTCTGGGTAAGGCGCGCGCGACTGACACTGTACCCAGGGTTATGCACATACAGACTTCCAACGAGTACTGGGTGCGCGGAGGTTCCTTGCCGCATACCAATCCGGAAGGTACTGCAGATGCGGTCATTCCTGAAGAGGTGCGCTTCTATACCATAGGCGGTTCACAACATGGCTCAGGAAATGGTCGATCGCGCCCTGCCAGTTCCGGACAGCTTCCACCGAATCCCAACATGTGGGCGCCGTTCTCCGAATCGCTTATAGTCGCCATGTATCGGTGGGTTGCCGAAGGTATTGAACCACCACCGTCGCGCTACCCTCGTATAGAGGACGGCACTTTGGTGCCCTCACACATTGATGGCAGGATTAATTCTGCCGCCTGGCATCGGATGAACGGGATCAATCACCCGCGCGCCATGTATCAGCCCGCCCATGCCAATTATGGTCCGCGCTGGGACGCTGACCGAATCATCGATTCCCATCCTGATTACTCAGACCACTTCTACAATGCGCTGGTTCCTGCGGTGGATATGGATAACAATGATTTTTCTACGAGCACTTTGTTACCTCCTCTGACACAGGTGCCACTTGCCACATTTATACCTTGGAATCTGCGAGCACCTGAAACTGGAGCAGAGTTGTCATTGGCAAGATTGTCTGGCGGTTACATTCCCTTTCCGCCGAATACTGCCGCCGCAGTGCAATCCCGAGATCCGCGCAATTCTATTGCCGGGTTGTACAATTCCTTCGAGGATTATCTCGCGCAATACGAAGCAGCGACAGACGAATTGATTGACCAGGGCTACCTGTTACCGGGATTCAAGCCGATGATCATGGACATTGCCGAGAGTAATGCCGGGGTGTTCGACTAGAAAACTGCTGGCTAATATTTCCCGGGCAGGGGCGCAAAGAGCAGTAGTAAAACTGCCTGCTTCTTTCCATTAATGTCAGGAAATTCACTGATCCTGCCTCTCTCAAATACAGGCATTCTGAATTCTTGACTTCTCCCCAGTCCTACTTACAATCAGACGCAGTGGAAAATATAAAAAGAAAAATGTTTTCCGTATTTTCTTAAAATAAACATAATAATTTCAATAAATTACAATGAAAATTACTCGTTCTCTGGGCTTTTGCCTGCTAGTCCTTCCAGTTTTATATACACCACTTACCAACCACGCTGCGGAACCTGAATACGACGCTGAAAAAATCACAGTCGCGGTTCGTCGTCTCACTGAGTCTCAGTACCGCAATACAATTCGCGATATCTTTGGTTCGCAAATAGAGATTAACGCGCGGTTTGAACCGGAACAAAGGGAAGGGGGCTTGCTTGCTATTGGCAATGCCATGCTGTCATTAACTTCCTCTGGTTTCGAACAGTACTTTGTGCTGGCAGCTTCTATCGCTGAGCAAGCACTCGCTGAGGACTCGCGAGCAGACGTCATGCCGTGCCAGCCGACAGTGGAATCAGCTGTCGACAGTGCTTGTGCCAGCCAATTTTTGGCGCAATATGGTGAACAATTGTTCCGTCGACCGTTAACTGAAGCCGACTTGCAAGCGCGGCTTGCTACCTTTGAGGCAGGAGCCGCCCAGGCCGAAGATTTTTATGCTGGCTTGCAACTGGCGCTAACAAGCCTGCTGATCGCACCTGAGTATTTGTTTCGTGTAGAGCAGGCTGAAGTTGATCCGAATGATCCTGCGCAATATCGGCTCGATGGTTACAGTAAGGCATCGCGTCTGTCATTTCTGTTTTGGGATACGGCGCCCGACAATGAATTGCTGCAAGCGGCCGCTTCCGGGGCGCTCCATGAAGAGTCTGGTCTCGCATCCCAGTTAACCCGATTGAGTGAATCACCCCGATTGGCGGATGGTGCGCGCGCCTTCTTCATCGATATGATGCAGATCGACGGTTTCGATAATATGGTAAAGGATCCGGCGATTTATCCGAAGTTTAATCAGCTGGTTGCAGACAGTGCACGGCAACAAATGCTGATGACCATAGATGACTTGTTGATTGATCAGTCACGAGATTATCGTGAGTTGTTTACTTCAAACGAAACCTTTCTTAATCGCGCACTGGCGGCTGTGTACCAGGTGCCATATACCTCAGCTGAGGAATTGGCCGAGTATGAGTTCGCCGAAGATTCGGAGCGTTCAGGACTTTTTAGCCAGGTTGGATTTCTCGCACTCTGGGCCCACCCCGGTACGTCTTCACCGACCAGACGCGGCATCAAGATTCATGAAATCTTCATGTGTGAACCGACTCCAGACCCACCCGCTGATGTAGATTTCTCCCAGGTGCAGGACAGCACGGCTGGCACAGTACGCGGGCGGCTTCTGGATCATATGGAAAACACAGGGTGTACCGTGTGCCACCAGCGTAGTGATCCTCCCGGTCTGGCATTGGAGCACTTCGATGGTCTGGGGCAACTGCGCACAATGGAAAATGGCCAGTATATTGACGTGAGTGCGGATTTGTTTGGCACACGGTTCGTCGGTGCACAAGGGCTTGGAGAGTTTCTCTATAACGATCCTCGGGTTCCAGCCTGCCTTGTGCGTAACGTTTACTCGTACGGCGTGGCCCGCTCTCTCGATGCAAACGAGCGCGACTTTTTGAATGCGCAAACGCAACAGTTTGCTAACAATGGATACAGGGTGCCAGATCTTTTCAAACAAATAGCTGGCACTGCAAAATTTTTTGAAGTCAGATTACCGGAAGGCTCTGAAGTGGAGCTGGCAGGAAACACACCTGCAGCATCCCAATAGGACGAGGACAATACAATGAGCAAATCCAAGCAGTTCAAATTAAATCGTCGTTCAATGCTTAGAGGCATGATCGGTGGCGCAACTGTGAGCATGGGTATTCCATTACTCGATTTATTTCTGAATGAAAATGGTACCGCCTTTGCCGATGGCGGCGATATTCCGACGCGATTTGGGACGTATTTCTGGGGTCTCGGCTTAACCGATACGCCTGCCGGCGGCACTCGCTGGGTTCCGCAGAAGACCGGGCTTGATTATGAAATCACACCAGAACTGGAAGCGATTGCAGGGCTCAAGGACAAGGTTTCTGTTTTTTCCGGCTTTCGTGCAATACCCGATAGCCGACCGAATCTGGTGCACTGGAGTGGACATGCTTCCATTTTGTCCGGGGTTGCGCCAGGCACCACAAGTCGTTTCGAGGGGGCCTCATTTGATACGAAAATAGCAGATGCCATTGGCAACACCACGCGTTTCAAGTCATTGGACATCGATGCGTCGGTTTCGCGTAGACCTATCAGCTATTCGACGCGCACCGGCTCAACTTTTGCGTCTCCTGATGTCACACCACTGGATCTATACAATCGATTATTCGGAGAGGGTTTCCAGGATCCTAATAGTGATAATTGGCAACCTGATCCGGCGATCATGTTACGGCAGAGTGTACTCTCAGCCGTGACAGATCAGCGCAAATCACTGATGGAAAGCGTAGGGCACGAAGACAGGGTCAAGCTTGATCAGTATTTCACTTCTGTAAGGGATATGGAAAACCAGCTTGCTGTTCAATTGCAACGCCCTGAGCCAAGTGAAGCGTGTGTGATTCCTGGAGCACCTCCAGAAACTCCGCGTGCAGCCTCAATCGATGTGGTTAACCAGAATACAAAAGTTATGGCCCGATTGTTGGCGATGGGGCTTGCCTGTAATCAGTCTCGTGTTTTCAATTTTGTCCATACTGGTGGTACGTCGGAAACCTATATTGCAGGTAACAGCAAGATTTATCACCAGATTACCCACGACGAACCTACCGATGCGCAATTGGGCTACCAGCCAGAAACCAGCAAGCTTGCGGGCATGGTCATGGAAGGCTTCGGCATATTTCTCAACGAATTGAATGCGATTCCTGAAGGTGCTGGAACATTGCTGGATAACTGTCTGGTGATGGGCTTTAGTGACACGGGCTATGCCAAGATTCATTCGATCGAAAACATTCCCATGTTTCTCGCTGGTGGCGCAAGTGGCAGGCACAAAGCCGGCCAACATATTCATGAACCAGGTGAATCAGTAACACGAGTTTCACTGACAGCAATGCAAATCGCTGGTGCGCCAGTGGGTGAGTTTGGTACCGGTTCAATGCGTACTGCTCGTCCTGTTTCAGAAGTCATAGCTTGAGAGAGGCGGTCAATCCATGAATAAGCAAATATCTACAAGTTTATTAATGGCAGCTTTGGCATTGCCCATGACTGCCGCAGCAGACTGGCATCGATCATTCGTTATCGAATGGAATGAACCTGCACATTACTACGGTGCCGACTCTGGCGTGATTGATCCTGGTACTGATTGTCCGCAGGGGACTAACCCCGAGCTGGACTGGGTGGAAGTGCTGGTAAAAGCAGGTTATACGCGAGAGGAAGCTGAGTGGCTGCGCAACCCGGCGAATCCTACTCGCAGCCCGGTACATGGGCAAAACCAGATGGCATTCCGTGGCGAAGGCCGTGCCAATGTTTACACCAATCCGACGACATATCCTGACACTGGACTGGTCGGTGTAACAGGCAATATAGCTGAGGGCATCAACCTTGATGGCAATGAAGATACTGGCTTTGTCAGTCCGGCAGGCGAAGCGGGTATCGACAATACCTTTTACAGGACATTGGGATGTTGGAAAACCTATCGCGGCCCCGAGCGCCTTTCCTCCGGCGCGCTGACATTTAACGATAGTATGCGTAATGGATCATGGACCATGGTCATTGTAGTTTCTGGGGAAGGTAATGACCCCATGAACGATGACAATGTCATGGTGGGTTTTTATATGAGTCAGGACGATATGGTTAAGGGTGGAGATGGTGAAATTTCCAGTGACTATACATATCGCATTGAACCGCATAAGAAATACGAAAGCATTTTTCCCGCCTATACCCGTGATGGCACCATCCTCTCAAAAGAACCGGTAAGCGCCATGCTGCGTGACCCCGGATACTCTCGCGATCTCGATTTGTTAGACGCGCAGATCAAACTGGAGATGAAGCCTGATGGTACTTTGCGGGGCTACGTAGGAGGCTATCGCGCCTGGGAACCGGTTTACCGTGGCTGGGTAAACGCTCGCGGACCGGTAATCGAATCATTGACCTGGGTTGAATTGCCGTCTGTTTATTATGCCCTGCGGCGCAATGCAGACTACAGCCCGACCGGGCCCGGCGGTGAAAAGACACATATTTCCTATGCACTAAGAATTGATGCCCTGCCGGCCTTCGTTGTTGAACCAGATGCCAGCGCGGTCGTGAGTTCGGTAACTTCATACAAGGACCAGGCGCCTGAGTTGCCCGCACTAGGTGGTGCGCTGGGGCGTATTCGAGTGATAGATGGCATAGTGATCAATCCCAACGATGAGCACCAGGCCGGGCCAGATGCAGTGATCTTGCCGCCCTCGAGCGAGCGCTAATAATAAAAAAGGGGCAGGAGGCTAATGAAAAAATTCGCAATTAATTTTTTACTTGCCGCAGTACTCAGTCTAGTTTTGGTTCTAACAGCAACGCTTTTCGCGGCTGACGATATTGCGCCATTGAATGAGTCTGAAAGGCCCATTCGCATTTCAGGTGTCGGTCTTCGTGTCAGTGACCTGGAGCGTTCCCTGCAGTTTTACACCGAGGTATTGGGGCTCAAAGTCGGTGCTCGGGTTCCTCGTGAGGGCGAGGCCTTTGAATACCTGTTAGGCATGACTGGAAATATCAGGGAGGACAGTCTCATCGTGATACGCCGTGGAGATGTAGTTCCTGGAGCAACAGAATTTGGCAATATCGTGCTGGTCGTGCCGAATGGTCGGGCAATGGCCGAGCGTGTGGCGGCGGCCGGCTATCCACCCGAAGAAATTCGCGATGGTACGAACTTTGTGCGAGATCCTGATGGATACCGCATTGAATTGTATCAGCGACCTTAACAGGAAGGGCACAGTTTGAACGATAAGAAAGTCGTACCACTTCCCGGCCCATTTCTGGAGAGCCGTATTTCTGATAAAAGTGATCCGGCGCTCGCACAGGAAATCGTCGATGCTTTTGCCCGCTATGCAAGTGAAAAAGGCATTCGGTCAATCTCGATGGCTGAACTCGCCAGAGAACTCAGGGTAAGCACAAAAACTCTCTACAAGTATTTTCAGAACAAGGGAGAGTTAGTGCATGAGATGATTGTGAAGTGGGAAAAGCGTATCCATAAACCGATTGAAACTTATGGTTCTGATCTGGTTGAGACGCTGCGTTACTGGGTGAAGGTCTGGGTGGAAAATGACGCGCGCTTTTCCACAGCGTTCTGGACAGATCTGAAATCAGACTATCCACAACTCTACAGGGTTTATGTTGATTCCCTCTATAATCGCATGGCAGCTATGAAATTGCGCCTTACGCCTTTTCTCAAGGAAGAAGTGAATCATGACTTCGCCTGGTCAAGCTATTTTATACTGATGACTGCTTCATCCCAGCCCAAGACATTTGAGAAGATCGGGATGACACGCGAGCAGTGCGTATTCGAAGCTTTTAATTTCTGGATGAATGGTGCAGTCGACATGGCGGCACTTGGTGAAGCACAAAAATCCGAGAACCTCGCTGGTTAACTAAACCACTTTTGTTTCCTGTTCGAAAAATTTTGCTCCCACTCAAGGACTGAGGGACACGCCATTCAATCTTGGCAGTTCACACTGCATGGATATCGCATTCGCTTGTGGTGCCAACACCCCATCACCTGCTGACAATCTGACGGAGCTGGTCGAACTGCTTTGACCCAGACAAACCAGTTGCTTGTCTTCCACTCCCGGTTTCACCATGCCATCCCAGACTACATCGGGAATGCGTTCGCCGGTTTGTTCGTGCAATGCAACAAGCATCGCGTGTCGTGGCTTGTCCCCACCTCCGCTGTAGGTATTGTCGTGCACGTAAATCTGCTCCGGGAACGGATCGTAGTCAGGATCATCGATAGTGCGGCCGCCCAGAGTAAAACTGTAGATCATGATATTGACGTTGCCATTGTCACGAAAAGAATTTTCGAACACTTCGATACTGTCATTCGCCAGTATCAGCAATCCGGTACCAGGTGGTACATTGCCGACTATGGCGCCAGGTGGGGCGAAGTTTTCCGTATTGTTGGCATAAATCTCATTGTTGAATACACGCGTGCCCTGACCGCCTTGCACCGGTAAGTTCGGCAGGTCAAAAACCAGTATGCCGCCAGTGTTGTTGGTCGCCACGTTGTCGTATACATCGGCAAACGTGGAATTTTCGATTTCGATACCAGCGACGTTGTACTCGGCGCGGGAGTTGCGCACAACGATCTGGCTGGACTGGCCTACATAAATGCCTGCATCGGCTGCACCTATGGCAACAGACTCATCAATCAGTACGTTGGTAGATTGCACGGGATAAATGCCATACGCACCATTGTTTGAGTCTGGCCCGTTGGTCCACTCAGTGCGTACTCGCCTGATGGTGACATTGGTGCTTTGATTTATTTTCAATGCATCGCCGATGGGATCTTCTATTGCTATGTCTTCAATCAGAAAATCATCAGCATTGACCAACAGACCTTCGGCACCTTGCACCTGGTTGGCGAACGACAGAATCGACTGGTCCATACCCGCACCACGAATTGTTACACCGGGTACATTGAGTGAAAGACTGCGAGTAATGTCATGGACGCCTGCCGGTATTTCAATGATGTCGCCCGGTTGCGCCTCGATAAGGTCGAGTTGCAGTTGTTCCGCAAAGCCAAGTGCTGGCGCCGGGGGTTCAGATTCAGAACAGGCAGCCAGTATGAATGGCAGCGTAATAAGGAGAAAGTACTCTTTGAATTTCATGGCATAGCGCCTCTTGTTGTTTGTTTTATAATGGCACAAATCGATTGTTTTCCACATCCTTGCGCACCTGATCAAAATTGAATAACGCGCCATTCATGGCGATATAAACGCCTGCTGGCAATATCTGAACGCCCGCGAATGCTGTACCGATATTGAACATGGCATCGGAGTTTTGAAACAAGGCAGGGCTAAGGGCGCCAGTAATAACCATCGTCTTTCCAGCCACATTACTCAGTACCCGCGCCGTTTCCACCATAGTGTCGGTGCCGTGCGTGACGATGATTTTCGACTCCTCAGCATCAACCACTGCCCGCAAAATTAGCTGGCGGTCTTCATCGGTCATATCCAGGCTGTCTTTTTGGAGCAGAGATGTAACGGCAAAACTTGGTTGCAGGCTAAGCCTGGAAAGTATCTCAGGAATATTCGGGGGCCCAACCTCGTACTTGCTCTTGGCATCGAAGTAGATTTTGTCGATGGTGCCACCGCAGGTGAATATTCTGATATCAACTTCGGACATGGCGGTTAGCGGTCTACGACCTCGAACATCCAGGTGTTGCCTGATGTTACTTCCTGATCGTCCGTCACCGCGCCGGTACCATATTTGCGATCATATTCAGTCAGTACCGGGACTACATCTGGTCCACCCATGATGCGCTCGAGCCGCTGTTCATAGAGATTGCCATCGACTCGCAGAATAATGCGGTCGTCTTCTTCGAGATAGGAAGGCCACTGCTTCCATATTTCACCGATACCGGAATTCATATATCCGCTAACCAGAAATAACCGACCATCATAGACGCCAAGCCAGACAGTACGGGAGCGGGCAGGTTCCAGAGTCTGGAATTCGATGAGCATGCGATCGGTAAGAAAGCTCCAATCGGCAGGGGCTGGAGCCAGTTCGCCACTCTCAAAGGGGCCGCCGGCCAGCAGGCCCACGGGGCCATCAGCAAAGCGCGCGCTGAACACAAACAGCGCGAAACCGATCACTATTGTGGCGAGGACTATGCCAGTCCACTTCAGTATTTTTTTTATCATGCAGATTCTCAAAATTTTTCGGATTCTGGTGATCCAGACTTTTTATAACAGCGTTTCAGTAAATATGGTCACCTCATACAGCTTGAATGCTCTTGAGATTTGTTATCCATAACTGCCTTCGTGGCAGGTTTTTTCTCTCAGCGATGCGCATCCCCGCGATTGCATTCAGGGCATCTATTCTGTGAACAGAGTAGGGCCCTTTTTTTTTTACCTGCCCAACTGTAATCAACAAACTCCCTATTTATAACGTGACTCATCGAGATATGCCCGCACTTTCTCCAAGTCCTTCAGCTGCATCGAGAGGGACTCCACATCAAAGGTCGCGGCGAAATCCTGGAACGCGGGTACGGCTGTGGCGATAGCAGCCTCGCGGGCTGCAGCACCCTGCGGCGTCAGCGTTACCAGCTTGCTGCGGCCACTTTGACTATCCGGCTTGATGTCGACAAAGCCTTTACCCTGCAGCTTCTTCAATGTGTTGGTCATTGCGCCGGGAGTAACCTGAAATGCGTTGGCCAGCCGGCCCGGCGTGGCCTGGGTATCTACTCGAGTAAACCAGTTGAGCACACTGAACTGGGAACTATTGAGGCCATGGGGTAGGTTGCGTTCAAACATGGCAGCACTGAGCTGGGAAATTATTCCTATCTCATTGAAATACTTAAAAATAAGGCTGGTTTGCTGGGGGTTTGGGGAGGTGTCTTTCATAATTAATTCTGAAGTCGAGTTGACAACTTATAGTTTAATATTAAACTGTTTAATATTGAACTATTATGGAGTGAATAATGAAATTTGTCTATTGGGGATTAGGTTCGCTGGTTGTGTTGTTACTGACCTTCGTTGGGATAGAGCGACTGGCAGCTGAACGGGTAGAAGTCGTGGAATTACACACGGTAGACGAGGCCGGGGAACCCGTTACGACCAGACTTTGGGTAGTTGATGATGACGGATACCAGTACCTGCGTGTGGGTGCAGATGGTTCTGGCTGGTTTACCCGCTTGCAGGACAATGAAGAATTTGACCTTACTCGAGGCGAGGCAACACGTCGATATACCGCAGTATTGCGGCCGGAAAAATCAGCGCACATTAGTGCTTTGATGCAGGAAAAATATACCTGGGGCGACAGTTTTATTGCCAACGTCGTCGGCGGGCGCGATGGCTCGATTCCAATCGAATTGCATCCGTTGGATTAGATGCCAATTCGACTGAGGCTATTGATCAGTTCGCGCAAGGTTTTCTCCGCCACGGGATAGGAGGCTGCAAACCGTGCCTCAAGGGCGATGGCATCATCAAGGATGGTGTTTTCACTGGTATCGATTTCGGGATTAACCGCATCTTCCACGTTATTGCTCAGTTTATGAAAGCTCTCCTGAAGCTCTTTGTCGGGATCATCGATACCTTCGAGTTCCTTGCGTAATTCCGCCAATAATTCCCTGATTCTCGCTTCACTCATATGTTAGTACTCCTGCCTACTTTAGTTCGCGGCGCTCTAAATCAAAATATTCCGTAGTGATTGCACCATCGCCATCCTGTAATCGCAATGCTATCCGCAGTTTGTCTGGTTCCGGGAACTGGTATGACAGACCACGAAAATTAATGCTGTTAGGTGTAATGGATTCAAACCTGAAAGTGACGTAATCATCCTGCGCTTCCCAGCCAGTAAAGTCCGGATTGAAATGCTTCAGGCGTAAAATAAACTTATCATCGACTTTGACGATTTCCATGTACTCACTGAATTGCAATTCGCCGTTCATCGATTGTTTGAATATGCCATTCAATCGACCGTCGACAGCCGGCATCCAGACTTCCTCGGATTGTCCTCCAAAGCCTGTGCCTACCCAATATCCGGTAAGCGCTGAAAAATCATCAATGCTTAATTCTTCCTGCGCCTGGGCCGTGCCAGCAATAATGGCAAGCAGGACAATTACGCTATGAATTGATTGCATTACGCAATTCCCCCAAACAGGTAGTCTGCCATTCTCTACCAGCTGGCGAACCGATTCCAGTTCTCCTTTCAGGATATTAGCGTTTGTATTGCCTCGAACAGTTGTCTATCTAATTGTGGGTCGCTCAATTTACCTACCTCACTGTCAAAGTTTTCATTGAAGCTTGGTACAGACAGGCTGGCTCTTACTTCCCCGCCAAAATGTGGCGCAGACTGCAGGATAGTCGCCATTACCCCAGCACCTCCGCGTTTTCCTAGCGATGTCGACAACACCACCATGGGCTTGTTCTGGAACACTTTAGTGTCAATGCGTGAACACCAGTCAAACAGGTTTTTATAAGCCGCGGTGTAGGAGCCATTATGCTCGGCGAAGGAAATAATCAGTGCATCAGCTGCGCCGATCAGTGTAAAAAACTGTTGCGCCAGGGTGGGTTGGCCCAGTTCTGCTTCACGGTCCACGCTGAAAAGTGGCAATTCATAGTCGTTAAGATCGGCAATTTCGATCTCCGCATCTGTACAAAGGCTGCAGGCATAAGTGACTAGCTGTTTGTTAATCGAGCTCTTGCTGCTGCTCGCAGCGAATGCCAGTACTTTCATACGATTCTCCATGCTTTTGTTTTGAGTGAGGTGAAGGACAGTGGCCTGAACAGTAAAACGTCAGTGATTCTTCAATGGGTCATTGAGATGGCCACAGGAGACAAAATTCATTGAGTTTTCGGCGTTTGCCACATACTCTCATATTCATAAGTCGTTCTGAAATACAGCAAAAACAATAATCGAGTTGGAGAAAACGCCATGTGTGATGAAGATACTCAAAAAGATGTAGAAAGATTCCTGAGCCAAAATGGAGACATGACCCGGCGCCAGTTTGGCAAATTGTCGGCAGCAGTGGGGCTTGCCATGTTGCTACCACCGGTTGCCAATGCCCAGTCAGTAACTGAGTCTGATGTGGAAGTGACCACAGCAGATGGCGTGGCCGATTGTTACTATGTTCGCCCTTCTGCAGGCCAGCACCCTGCCGTTATCGTGTGGCCAGACATACTCGCGTTGCGCCCTGCTTTTAGAGCCATGGGCAGACGCCTGGCACAATCCGGCTATTCCGTGCTCGTCGTGAACCCTTTTTATCGCGATGCGCGCGCACCTGTAGTGGAAGAAGGCGCCAGCTTTGGGGATCCTGAAACACGCAATATCGTGTTACCTATGGCACGCAACCTGAATGCCGAAACCCATTTTACGGATGCTCGCGCCATGGTGGCTTGGCTGGATGCGCAGGAAGAAGTCGATACCAGTCGCGGTATAGGTACAACCGGATATTGCATGGGTGGGCCGATGGTCATGCGAACTGTTGCTGCTGTGCCGGAACGCATGGCGGCTGGCGCAACCTTCCATGGTGGAGGGCTGGCAACCGATGCTGACAATAGCCCCCATTTACTAATTCCGGATACCCGTGCGCAGATGTTGCATTGCGTTGCCGAGAACGACGACAACAATGATCCCGAGGCCAAGAATGTGCTGCGAGCTGCATATGAAGCTGCTGGCATACCGGCAGAAATCGAGGTCTATGCAGGCGCCATGCACGGCTGGTGCCCGCCCGATTCAGCTGTTTATCACGAGGCTCAGGCGGAACGCGCCTGGTCGCGCATGTTGGCACTGTTCGAGAATGCCCTGGCTTAAGGAAACTGATTCCCGGGGAGCATGGCTCCTCGGGAGTTGATCATTAACAAAGTAAAGCTATCAGCGGCAGTACTATTGGTGGCGCTGGGAATCGTGATGATTTTCCTGGGTCTGCGAGCCAATATTCTGGCTCCCTCAGTTACTGGCATTGCTTTTTTTGTCATTGCCACCGTATTTGCTTTCGACTCCCGCAAGTAGTCCTAGCCGGACGATTCCAACTGAAAACTCCACCAGCCCTCTGCTCTGGGTGACGCGGCAGGTGGGGCGCTGTCCGGCCCATTCTGCAGTCTGTATAGTTTGGCGGTCCTTGCTGCCCAGGCCTCATCCAGTGTGGCGTTGTCAGTTACGCGAGTGATAGTTACCGGATACACAATTCCGTCAAGTCGAATACGACCTGGTGCACTCGCGCCCACGTGGTCTGACCAGTACTTACCTTCGCACGAAGAACAGCTCAGGAATAATTCACCTGTCTCGGTTGCCATGCAGTTTAGATTAATCGAATGCGGTAGCAGGCCGGCGGAAATTTGTATTTGACACAAAGCCACATCATTAGCGAATGACCAGTCATTAACGGGCTCTTCGTTGAGCTCGCCCAGCAACATCCCGCCTGGCAGGCGCTCACATGGACAGGTAAAAAACCAGTAAAAGAATGTTGCAACCAGGCCGATGGTAATGCACCCGAAGAAGGGAATAATAAGACGCCTCTTCCTGTCAGCGGCTGTAGATACGTTATCTCCACTCATTGTGCGAACCCTCGTCAAAATAAACTCTAACTTGTTTAACCTATTTGCGTTTGGACCTGAACTTCATATGGATTGCGTTATAAATCCGGTAAAGCAGATTCCAGTTCAAACAGGGATTTCAAAATAAGTCGCCACTGACCGTATTGTTCTTCCATTGTGCCGCTTAATCCATGGACTTGCCGGTTGGTCTCGAGAATAGCTGGAGCTACCTCGTTATTAAAGCCGGTCGCGAGCAGCGTGAACTCCTGCTCATAGATCTTACTCCATTTGAAGCGGTCATAGCGCTGACTGAGCGCGAGGAAGCCATTGCCCGCGACTTGCCTGCCGCCGGTTGTGCGATCAATGAGTGAGCTCTCTTCGGTTAACTGGTCATGTGAGTATCGACGCCAGACGAGGTAGGCCACGCGCATATCTTCAAAGAGAGCTTCGTAGTACTCGTCTACGGTGTCGATAAACAGATGGTGCCGGAGTTGCATATCCATAGCGCGCTTTAGCATGGGGTCATCCACGGAAGGTAAAAACGCAGCATCGAGAAGACCATCGGCGTTTTCGACAAGCATATGGCCGAAAGAGTCAGGTGACAGCTCATTGGCATATACCAGCATGGCGACATTTCCAATGCGCTCCAGTTCATTGAATCCCAGTGTATCCCGGGCTGCCACCAGATCATTGTTAATCTGGTTATAGATGTCCTGAAATGGTTCTGTATAGGTGCCAGGGTCGAAGCGGTTGCCTGGTGTATAGCGAGTAGATTCCGGAAAATCTGCCTGTTCGGCCCTGTCCCGGTAAGTTTCATTGAGCCAGACGCGGCCGGTGCTGTCCTGTGCATGGATTGCCAATACCAGTTCGCTGCCATCGGAATGCAATAGCTCCCCGGTAATCATGAGGTGCATCGAAGGGTCAGGACCGGGTAGCACACGCACGGCGCCCCAATGGTTTGATGCCGTCAATGTATTGCGTAGCGCGTAGGGTAGATACTGGGTTTCGTTGTCTCTGATTTCATCAAAGACCCATTCATTGTTACCAGGATCTGCGTAAGGAACATAAGCATTGCTGAATATCTGCACGCCTATGTCCAACAATGCAAACTCAGGTGGTGGTGTGGAGGCAGTATTCAGTAATGATTGGCCCACTTCATAAGCTTCGATCTCTGGTCGTGGTTCAGGTTGCGGATTACCAGCACAAGCGACAAGTACCAGGCACATATGAAGAATGTATAGTAGGTAGGACTTACGCATTACACTATCAGTCTCTGCTCAAGGTACCAGCCTGACTACAAACATTGCCTCTGGTTACTGTCTGTTCACAATTGAAGGACTCGGGTGGAGCTTCGTAACGATTGAAAGTCTGGCGCAGATTGAATGGCGTGCCGCCTGCACTTGATATCGATGTCACCATTTGCAGGGAAGTTGAATCTGCAGCAACCGTGAACCGGTGGGTGATGAGTAATTGATCGGGAAGCTGGATAAAAAACACCAGTTGCTGCCGGTCCCAGCCACATATTTCGTTGCCATACTCGCTATTGAAGGTTTCACTCGGTCCATCAACTATAGGACAAACAAGGTCAGGTTCGCCGCGTCGTGATACGCGAACTTCTTCCCGCGATTGCGAAATGTGCATGGTGCTCTGCCGCGAGATATATTCAGCAAGGCGCGCGAGATCGACAATGCTTACGCCGCGATTACTTCGCAAACTGGGTAATCCTGACAGCGATCCTGAGCGCGAGAGTGAAGCTCCGGCGTTTTGCTGTCTTTCGATGGAACGGCGGATGTCATTCACTGTCCGCTCGAGTTCTGTTTCCCAATTATCACTGCGTTGGAAATCTTTTTCCCAGTCTCCGGAAAAATTCATGCGCAGGGGGGTATCCAGATCCAGAATTGGTAATTCGTCCATCGCATGGGTGGCTGTTGATAGAGAAAATACCAAAAGAATTCTGGAAAAACAGGCAGAAACCCGAATGCGCAATACCACGGTCGAACCTCAGGCTATTGTGCAGTACTGATATTGGCTTTCTGAGTCCAGAAAATATCGATATTACCCAGGCTGTTGTCAGTACGGCTGGAGAACCATGAGAAGGTTTCTTCACCGGGTGGTAGCGCAGGACACATGTCGGCACCCGCGGTGTTTACCTGTGGCCCGAGGTTACTTGCAGGACCCCACTGATTTGCGCCTTGCTGCATGGCACCCCATAGGTCCATGCCACCGAAGCCGCCGGGCCGATTGGAAGTAAAGTACACCATGCCATTGCTGTCCTGGCTGAAGTGAAATTCTTCGGCTGCGGTATTGATATTCGGCCCCTGGTTGACGGGGTCCATCCAGTTGCCAGCATCGTCCTGCTGCGAGCACCAGATGTCTGATCCGCCATAGCCTCCCTCACGCATGGATGCAAAGCACAGGGTTTCGCCATCGGCTAAGATGGCCGGACAATGTTCATTACCGGCATCAGTACTGATAGGAAACCCCAGTAGTTCAGGCTCCGTCCAGGTGCCATCGACCTTGCGCGTAACAAACAGGTCATTGGCATTATTGCGGCCACTGTCAGCCAGCCGGTCTGATTTAAAAAATATGGTATTACCATCCGCAGTTATCCAGGGTTCACGATCATCGCCGCGACGCAAAGGGTCAGTATCCGTCGCGGGTGCTGCGTTGACAGGTATGCCCATATTGACAGGGGTATTCCAAAGCCCGGTTTGCTCATTGAAAGTAGCAATATAGAGATCTTTCGGATCGCCCGGTGCCACAGCCATGTCCTGCCGGGCACTGCAGTAGACCATGGTGCCGTCAGCGGCAAAAGAAAGTTCACCTTCTGCCCACATGGTATTGATGGGTGCGCCAAAATTATGGACTGCCAATTCCACCCAGGGTGTGTCCTGGGCGAGTGTGCCACTGCAGAGGATGCTGGCAAAAAGGGCGGTAAAAACCTTATAAACTGGAGAAAATATTCTGTTCATCGAAACTCTCCGAAAATGGCTGGGGATGTCTGGCATGCTAGCTATTCTGCATTGGCTTGGCAATGGCGGTTCATCGCGATGGATTAGTGGTGTACCCTGAATATCCTTCTGATAGAGTTGACGTTAAAAAATGGGTTGAGGGAGAGCAACAATGACTAAACAAGACTTCTATTTTTCAGCGGTTCCGGTCAGTTTCAAAAGCTTTCTGATATTTCTCGCTATTAGCATGATGGGTTCTTCGGCGCAGGCTCAACCTGATTACAGCCAGGTTGAAATTATTCCTCATCACGTAGCGGGCAGCGTTTACTATCTTGAAGGCGCGGGCGGCAATGTCGGACTTTCCATTGGTGATGATGGTGTGGTCATGATCGATGACCAGTTCGCACCATTAACCGAGAAGCTTGTGGCCGCGATACGGCAATTAAATTCCGGAGAAATTCGCTTCCTAATTAATACCCATGTGCATGGAGACCATACTGGCGGTAATGAAAATCTTGGTCGCATGGGAGTTTCCATTCTGGCGCGCGATCAGGTAAGAGAACGCCTTAGTGCGCAATTGCCAGAAATTGCATTACCGGTACTAACCTATAGCGAGGCAATCACTATTCATCTGAATGGAGAAGAGGTGTATGCCTTCCCAGTGCCACCATCGCACACTGATGGTGATTCTTTTATCCATTTCAAAGACTCCGACGTCATACATACTGGTGACGTATTTCGCACCACCGCGTTTCCGGTAATTGATACAAACAATGGTGGCACTCTGGATGGAACGTTGGATGCGTTGGGACTGCTTGTGGGCTCTTCGGGCCCTGACACAATTATCTTGCCGGGGCACGGCTCGCCATCGGCGCGTGAAGATGTCATTGCCTTCAGAGACATGGTATTGGATGTAAGAAACCGCGTTGCGCCAATGGTGCGAGAGGGTATGACTTACGAACAAGTTGCTGCTGCTAACCCAACCGCAGCATATAATGATCAATATGGAGACCCCGAACGCTTTCTTCGAGCAGTTTATGCTGAGCTCGGAGGCAATGTGCAGTAGGGTAAGGCCAAGCCAGTCTGATTAACTCAATAGAATAATAATTAACAAAGGCGCAGTAACCATGTCACGATTGCTATCAACAAAAACTGTTGTATCACTGTTCTGTATTTTTGCCAGCGCGGCTGTACTGGCTCAGAATCAGGGTAATGCACGTGGGCCGATTGGTCCGAGTCCGTATGATGTAGTACAAGAGTGGCATAAGCCATTTGCCAAGCCGGGCTTCAGTTTTGGCGGGAATTCTGGTGTTTTCGCTGAATCCCCAGACCGGATTTTTATCGCGATGCGTGGTGAAACTGTATTGCCTTATCCGATTCCTGAGGACTTCACTTATTTCGCAGGATCAATAGGTATCAACGTGTTGCGTGATACCGATCGTCGCACCTGGCAAAACTGCCTCTATACGCTGGATGCCGATGGCCAGGTAAGCGAGTTGTGGGATCAATGGGATTTTCTTTGTGCGGGCTCGCAGGGCCCTGGTCCCCACCGCATACGCATTAGCCCCTATGATCCAGAGAGCCGGGTTTGGGTCATCAACGAAACCTTTCACCAGATCTATGTGTTTTCCAATGATGGCGCCGAACTGTTGCAAGTTCTTGGAGAAAAGCTGGTACCAGGCGATGACGAAAGCCATTTTGCCAGACCCCAGGATGTCGCATTCCTGCCAGATGGGCGCATCCTGGTTGCTGATGGACTCGATAATCATCGCATAATTATTCTCGATAGCGAGACCAACTACATCTCTGAGTTCGGTGGTTTTGGCGAAGGGCCAGGGCAGTTCAATGGCATTCACGCAATCGGTGTTGGCCCCAATGGGCTGATATTTGCGCTGGATCGGTCCGGTGGCAGAATCAATGTTTTTCGTACTACAAATGATCCAGCGGTAATGGACTTTGTCGATGTCTGGGATGGTTTTACATTACCTCTGGATATTATAGTCAACGAAGACAGCATCTGGATTACAGACCTGGGACCGTTGCGCTTTGTAAATCTGGATTTCGAAGGTAACTACCTCTATACATGGTTGGTTCCACCAGATCTTCCGGATGGCTATCTGGAAGTTCATACTTTCTCGGTCGACACAGACGGCAATCTGTTCGGTGGCGACAACCAGTATGGTCGCACACAGAAGTTTGTCCCGAAATCTGGTATCGATCCCGACTTGATAATCGATCCACCCTGGGTAGCACGCTAGTGCAATTCGGTAATTTCAAATACGTGTTTCGCGCAAGCCATTGGCTGAAGATTGTATTTCTTTGTTTGTGTGCTGGCCCGGTGACGCTTGCGGCACAGGATAGTGAGCGATTAAACAAGGCAATTGAGTTACTCGAGAATAACCAGCCCGCCTTCGGCGTATTGTCTTTTGATTATTCGCTGACCAACGCCAGAGTGCTGGCACGCTCTGGTCTGGATTTTGTCATCATCGATATGGAGCATTCGCCTTTCGATCCGGAACGCGTACGCGAATTTTTACTCGGCATGACAGACAAAAGGGAAATACTGGCTAAAGGTAGCCTGCAACCTGAAGTCGTTCCCTTTATACGTATTCCCGCTATTGGCGCCGAAGATGTTTTGAGCCAGGCCAAACAAGTGTTGGATCTGGGCGTGTTCGGCGTTATGTATCCTGCAATTAATACTCGAGCGGAAACAGAGATGGCAGTGCGTGCAACGCGCTATCCCCAGAGTAATGGCGCAGAAGATCTCGAACCCAGAGGGCTGCGTGGTGTTAATCCTTCCAATGCCATGTGGTATTGGGGAGTAAATGATTATATGTCGCGGGCAGATGTATGGCCGCTGGACCCACAGGGAGAGCTCCTCGCAATCATCCAGATTGAAACACCGGAAGCAGTTGAGAATATTGATGAGATAATTTCTGTGCCTGGGGTGGGTGTAATTTTTATTGGCCCATCTGACCTGAGCAGATCGATGGGTTATACCAATGCAGCTGAACCTGAGGTTGAGTCTGCTATTCAAACAGTACTCGCAGCCTGTCTGGCAACGGACGTGCCCTGCGCCATTACGACCAGTCGTAATTCTGTGCAATCACGGATTCAGGAGGGTTTCCGCTTCGTTACTGTAGGCACAGATATGGGCTTGTCAGGGCCCACTGTGGAAGCGCTGGACAGGGGCCGCGAAGCAGGCGGCAGATCGCAGTAATAGACATAAGCTGAAGTTTCAAAGTCGCCTTCTTCCCCATTATCAAGCGCTCAAAAATTTTATTCCCGCTCGACACTCCTGCCTCATCAGGCAGCATTCACCCATGGGATTCAGTATTTTCACTGACCCGCTAAATCTATAGGTGCGAGATTTTTCATCCCTGTAATCTGCGAAATACGGGACTTTGGCGTCCCTTTTTTTACTGTTAAAAACAACCCAGTACAGTAATGGATTGCGAAGATCTCGTATTTCAAAAATAAAATGCCCCAGGAGTCACAGATTACGGGGGATAAGGGTGTGGCTTGAGGAAATTCCGCGCAACCTGGAGTAGGAGTGCAATTTTTGCGCATCGCTTATCACCTGAACACAGTTGTGGGATGATTCGTCATCGATAAAAATATGCCCGAAAACCTGTCAGCGCTGCATTTCCAGCCAACAGGAGTGACCAGATCATTTAGATCGACTGAGAGGCCACTGGGAAAGAACAAAGGCAACACATAGCCCAGGCTCAGTTCTATGAATGACTCTTACTCTCACCTTTCCGAACAGGCATCACTGTTGGAAGATTCGGAATTTCGCAAGGTCCTGGATTGTCTGCCAGTAGCCGCCTATACCTGCGATAAGGAAGGCTTGATTACTCATTTCAATGCTCATGCCGAAGAACTCTGGGGTCGAGCCCCCAAGCTGAACAGCCCAGATGATCGATTCTGTGGTTCGTTCGAATTATTCAGCTCCGATGGAAATCCCGTCCAGCCCGCGAATTGCTGGATGGCACATTGTCTCGCTCAGGGGACGGCGCTTGATAGCCAGGAAGTAGTCGTAAAGCGTCCCAATGGCGATAAGCGCACTGTTATGGCTCACATTAGTACTATTCATGACAAGGCTGGTTCTGTTGTTGGAGCAGTAAATGTAATGATAGATGTGACGCGCGAGAGGCAGGTCGATGCGATTTTACATGAAGCGATTCAGGTTACTTCGCCTGCGATCGGGCAGGATTTTTTTTAGCACATTGGCTGATTATCTATGTAAGTCCTGTGGGGTGAGCTTAAGTTTCATTGGACAACTGGATCGCACGAATCAGGAGATTATTCACGCGTTGGCAGTGTCCAGCGATGGTGAGCACACTAAAACATTTTCATACTCGCTGAAAGACTCACCTTGCGAAGAGGTTGTAGGCCAGGATTTTTGCTATCACTCAAGCGGCATCAAACAAAAGTTCCCCAATGATGCTGTACTCATTGGTATGGATGTCGAAAGTTATATGGGGATTCCGTTGTGGTCAGCTTCAGGTAAGCCTCTGGGCTTAATTGTCCTGATGCACAAAGAAAAGTTTCCTAATAGAGATTATGCGGAATCAGTATTACGCTTGGTAGCGTTACGAGCAGCAGCTGAACTGGAACGCAAAATTGCTGACGAAGAGCAGGAAGCATTACAGGAGAAAATGCTGGATGCACAAAAACTTGAAAGTCTTGGTGTTCTGGCTGGCGGTATAGCTCATGATTTCAATAATCTGCTGACTTCAATCATGGGAAATACCAATATCGCCATGCGCAAATTGCCACCGGACACGCCCGTGCGCGATTTACTGGAAAAGATCGAGCAGTCAGCTGAGAAAGCTGCAGTATTAACAGAGCAGATGCTGGCGTATTCCGGCAAGAGCATGGTGAAGGAAGAAGTATTGTCGCTGGATGATCTCGTTCGCGACATGAAGGGTTTAATCAACGCATCGGTGTCTCGCAAAGTTCAGGTCGAATTGAGTCTGCACAAGGCAGTTATCGAAGGAGACTCAAGTCAGATTCAACAAGTAATTATTAATCTGGTCAGAAACTCATCAGAAGCAATAGGTGAAAGAGATGGGTCGATCAAGATTCGCACTGGTGAGTGCTGGATGGAGTCGGAGCAGCTAAACGCTGCTTCGGGCAAGAAGTTGCCCAGTGGCGAGTATTGCTTTATCGAGGTTAATGATGATGGTGATGGCATTGACCCGAGTTTTGTAGCGCGCATCTTCGATCCATTTTTCACTACCAAGTTTACTGGCCGGGGTCTTGGCCTTGCAGCAAGTTATGGAATAATCCGGAGCCACGGTGGGGCTATCACTGTTGCAAGCGATCCCGGAACTACCACCTCAATAAAAATATTTCTGCCACAGTCTTCTGCCAAGAAGTTAGCCAAACCGCGACTTATTGTCGACAATACTGATGAAGCAAAAGGCACTGTGCTTGTGGTGGATGATGAACCAGATCTGCGCGATATTGCTTCGCTGGCGTTGGCAGCTCAAGATTTTTATGTGCTCACAGCCGAAGACGGCAATATTGCTCTGGAGATCTTCAAACAGAACAAAGATAAAATCCAGGCTGTACTGTTGGATTTTACAATGCCAGGCTTGAGCGGTCTGGAAGTTCTGGAGCAATTACACGAACTGGCACCAGATCTCCCAGTCATAATTATGAGCGGCTATACAGCTCAGGAAGTCGGTGAGCGATGTGAGCATCTCAAACCAACAGGTGTAATTCAGAAACCGTTCCTGCCCGATGACCTGGGCTCTCAGCTAACTGATTTCCTCGTCAAGGAAAATGTCAATTAGATAAATGGGGCTCCAGGGCCCCATTTTGAATTCCAGTACTCCAGTTTCCTGCAATGTTGCCAGGATGATCAGAGCATCGAATGCAACGACGGTTTGGTTACTTTGCCCATTGCATTGCGTGGCAATGCTTCAATTATCTTGATCTCTTTCGGGATTTTATAAGCAGACATCTTGCCATCACACCACTGTTTGAGTGCGTCGTAAGTCAGTTCTTCACCATCTTTCAACGCCATCACTGCTACCACCTTCTCTCCCCAGGTATCGTCTTCAACACCAATTACTGCAACCTCTGCCACGGCGTCATGCGTAAGAAGTACACCTTCGATCTCAAGAGCGGACAATTTATATCCGCCCGATTTGATGATATCTACGGAAGAGCGCCCCATGATGCGGTAATAGCCATCCTCAACAACTGCCACGTCGCCAGTGCAGAACCAGCCGTCCTTGAAGCTTTCGCGAGTGGCGGTCTCGTTGTCCCAGTATTCGAGAAACATATTGTCGCCCTTGATGCGTATTTCACCCGGCGTGCCTTCTTTGCTAACAGGTTGGTCCTGTTCATCAAAAAGCTGAGCTTCGACTCCAGGCAAAGGCTGACCCACATAGCCAGCGCGACGCTCTCCATCGTAGGGGTTGGAAATCCCCATGCCAATTTCTGTCATGCCATAGCGCTCCAGTAATACCTGGCCGGTCAACTCCTGCCACTGGTTAAAGAGCTTGACGGGGCAAGCCGCTGATCCCGATATGTTCAGGCGCATGGACCCGAAGCTTTCACAAATGGATTTAGCCTCCGCAGGATCAATCGTGTCGAAGTACTGTAACAGTTTGACGTAAATGGTCGGAACAGCCATGAATACGTTAAAGGTGCCTGCGGTGATCTGTTCACAAATTTTCGGAATGTCGAATTTTGCATACAGATACACGGTGGCGCCAGCCCACAGACCACAGCTAAGTATATTAATGATGCCATGGATATGGTGCAGGGGGAGAAACAGCGGAATAACATCGTCGCTGGTCCAGGCCCAGGCTTCAATTAGCGTGGTTATCTGCGCGCGAATGGTTTTATGCGTACTGACAACACCTTTGGGCTTGTTGGTAGTGCCACTGGTAAATAACATCATGGCCCTGCGATCCGCATCAATCTGCGGTAATTCCCCAATGCTTTCAGCTAACAGATCTTCCACGGTTGATAACTCAATGCCCAGGGTAGAGCAGAGGTCACCCAGCGCCTCGTGCTGATCTGATCTGGCGATCAGGCGTGTGACACTGGCGCAAGTCAGGTAGTGGTCCAGTTCAGCAACTGCAGACGCCACATTGAGTGGTACAGCGATTCCGCCTGCGCGCCACACGCCGTGCATCACCGTGACGTAGTCCAGACTCGCAGGCAGGAAGAAGGCAACGCGTTCTTCCTTCAGATCCGATTTCTCTCCCAGTAGACCAGTGGCGAACAGGTTAATGCGATTATCAACTTCGGCATAGGAATATTCCTGGGTGCCTTCTACCAGTGCAGTTTTTTTGTTCTCTCCGTTAAGGTGAGGAAATAATTCTTCAGACATATTAACTCTCTATTACTACTGTAGTTATTCTAATAAATTCCACTCACTATAAAATAGAGAATGGATGGGCCTAACAAACAACCTACGCCGGTGTAAAAAGTGGCGGTCATGGCACCATAGGGTACGAGTCTGGGATCGGTTGCGGCCAGCCCGGCTGCCACACCACTGGTGGTTCCCATCAGTCCACCGAAAACCATCGCCGACTGCGGGTTGTCCAGACCGATATACTTGGCCACCATTGGGGTACCAATCATCACCAGGATAGACTTGACCAGACCGGCGGCCACGCTCAGGGTAATTACAGCGTTGCTGGCGCCAATGGCTTCACCTGTTACCGGCCCCACGATATATGTCACTGCGCCAGCGCCGATTGTAGTTATTGATACTGCATCGGTATAGCCAAACAGCACGGCCACTACCGCACCAACGATGAAAGAAACGATTACACCAGCGAAGATTGAAATAACGCCGGCCAGGCCGGCTTTTCTCAATTCGCCGAGCTTTACACCAAAGGCTGTTGCCACGATAGCGAAATCGCGCAACATACCACCGCCCATTAATCCAATGCCGCTTAACATGGCGATATCGGCAACACCCCGACTGCCTCCGCTCGTGACACCACCCCAGTAGGCGGCGAGCAGACCCAATGCGATAGCGATAGCGGAACCATGAATGCGCCCTGCAGTAAGTTTGTTTGCGAAGAAATAGGAAATCCAGATTGCGGCACCCACAACGGCAAATGCGACAACGAGATTATTGCGAATAAATACGGTATCGATAATTTCCATCCGTCAGGCTCCCGTCGAGTCGTTGTTGTCGAGTGCGGGAGGTTTGTCACCGATCCGACTGAGCACCGGTACCAGGGCGAAGCTGACTACCACTGCGGCGACACCCGCTACCAGCGCCAACATGCCTCCGTCTACTGCAGCTGCCACATTCTGGCTTGCGGCCATGGCAACGACGATAGGAATATACATGGCACTCCAAAACTGGATTCCGGAACCAGCTGCACCTTCAGTCAGTGCTTTGAACTTGTCTGAATTACTGGCAAGTACGAGGAATAACATGGCTATGCCAACGCCGCCGACATTGGCTTCAACGTTGAGCAAGACACCAAGAATTTCGCCAATAAGCATGCCCAGAATCAGGCAGGCAGACAGCAGGGCTACACCGTAGACAATCATTATTCTTATCCTTTTTGGGTTTTGTCCGAGGGACGGGTGAGGGTCGATGATATGACGGGTAACAGCATTCTGCAATTTGCCTGACAATCTCCGCAAACGCCCGAATTCTCTGCATTCCAACCCATATCCTGGCATCTGACCCCGGGTCGGTTGCATTGACAGTGCGGGGGGGTTTATAGCTTAATTGTGCTCCGGCTTACGGGGGGTAAGCTTAACTGTATTTCCCCTCTGACTATCAATAACAGTACAACAGGTTTAACGATGAAGAGAGTTCTATATCCCTGGTTGTCAGCAATGCTGACTACCCTGCTGCTGGGATCAGCCGCAAACGCGCAGAATGTGACGACTGACATTCTGGAAAACGCCCAGGACCATTCAGATCGCTGGGTGACCTACGGTAAGAATTATGGGGCCTGGCGCTACATGCCGGACAACCAGATTAACCGGGATACAGTAGCAAATCTGCGTCCTGTGTGGATAAAGCAAACCAGTGTCTCGGGCGGTGCGTTTGAAGTATCTGCCCTGGTAAATGATGGCCGTATGTACCTGACGACGGCTAACAGCCATCTCATCGTTGTGGATCCCCTGACTGGCGAAGAGTTGTGGCGTTATGACCATGATTTCAGCGATGTGGATTTGTGCTGTGGCCCACATAATCGTGGCGTTGCCCTGTATGAGGACAAGGTATTTTGGGGCACACTGGATGCCCACCTGATGGCGTTCGATGCAGCAACCGGCATTCAGCTCTGGGATGCTGAAGTAGGCGATCATCGTGAGTCATTCTCTGTTACTGGTGCACCGCTGGTAGTGAAAGACATGGTCTTGATCGGAGTCGGTGGCGGTGAGTTCGGTATTCGCGGCTATATCGATGCCTATGATGTGAATACTGGTGAGCGTCGCTGGCGCTTCTACACAACCCCCGCCGAAGGTGAGCCGGGTAACGAAACCTGGGAAGGCGATTCCTGGATGACTGGCGGCGCACCAACCTGGGTAACCGGTACCTATGATCCGGAAACCGACCTGATTTTCTGGGGCACCGGTAATCCATGGCCCGATATCAATAATAATGTCCGGGCCGGCGACAACCTGTATTCAAATTCAGTAGTAGCGTTGCATGCCGATACTGGCGAACTGGAGTGGTATTTCCAGACATCACCCCGTGATGAGTTTGACCATGACTCCACCTCTGAGCCGATGATTATCGAAGAGATGGTGGATGGCGAAATGCGCAAGATGGTTATCCAGGTTGCGCGTAATGGGCACGTCTATGCCCTCGATCGTTTCACCGGAGATTTCATTTACGCCGCCGAATACACTCGCGTGAACTGGGCGGAGCGGGATGAAGCGGGCAAACCTGTGTTGAAAGAAGACTTATATAACCCGGCAGGCACTGTGGTTTATCCGGGTCTTTATGGTGGCAAGAACTGGCCGCCTGCTTCCTACAGCCCCGATACGCATATGATCTACATCCCCAATAACGAGTGGGGTACTGATTTCATACGTCGTGAAGGAGAAGGGAGACCTGGCACCATGGACCTGGGTGGTATTCCCCGCTTCGAGAATCCAGCCAATGCCATCGGCAAAGTCTCGGCCTTTAATATGCGCACTGGAGAGATTGACTGGGAATTTGATATGCCCGGCTCGTTCAACTGGGCTGGTACATTGGCAACCGGCGGCGGTCTGGTATTCGCAGGTGGCGCTGATGGCTACCTGCGCGCCTTTAATGACGAAACCGGCGAAGTTCTGTGGCAATTCCAGACTGGCAGTGGTGTCTATGCACCCCCAACCAGTTTTACCATTGACGGTCAGCAATATATTGGCATCGCTTCAGGTACACGCGACCCAGCCACCCGTGCTGGAGTAGCTAACTCATCGGCAGGTGCGTATATCCTGTTCGCTTTGTAGAGCGCAGGCCAGTGAAGCAGTAAACTCGAAGTAAGAGGAAATGTGTTAATGCAGTTAAGAGTGAGACTATTTACAGTACTTATACCTGGTCTGTTTGCGCTTCCACTCCAGGCGGGTGTTGGTGAGGGCCAGGAGCTCTATGATGCCTACTGCCAGGTGTGCCATGGTGGAATCGGTGAAGGGCAGACCATGGGAAAGTCGCTCACAGATACTATGGCCAATCGTCTGAGCGATGAAGATCTCATTGCCGTTATTACCGACGGCCGCGCCGGTACCGGGATGGCGGCCTGGGGTGGTTCATTTTCAGAAGAGGAGATTTTTGACATTGCCTCTTATGTGCGCGTGCTCCAGGGTAAACCGGGCCTGAGTATGGGTCTGGAGGATGACGGCCGCAGTGACGACCCCATGGTGGTTGCCGGCGAGGATTTGTTCAACAACAAGGCGGGCTGCGTGACATGTCATTCCTATAACGACCAGGGTGGTAATGTGGGTCCGGCGCTTGATGGAATTGCTGCACGCCTGGGCAACGAAGGGCTGCTACAGGCACTATTGAATCCTTCTGCCAGCATTGTTTCTGGCTATGAAGCCAAAACCGTTGAACAGAACGATGGCACAACGGTAACCGGAAGATTCCGCAATGACTCAGAGCTGGCCGTGCAGATACAGAGCGTTGACGGCAATCGTTGGGTAACCTATTTTAAGGATCGCGTACGCTCGGTCAGTGATTCAGATGAATCCCTGATGCCTGATGTATACGCTACATTAGGTGCTACTGAACAGGAACAGCTATTGGCATTCCTTAAGTCCCTCTAATCTGGAGCATGAGTATGAAACTATTACAGAAGATCACGCTTGCCCTGTTAGCAGGGCTATCGATGGGCTCCTTTGCCGATCAGCCATTTAGTGCAGATCAGTCGTTTGGGGCACAGATGCCTGCTGATGGCGAAGTGCTTGGTCTGGAAGATGCTATTGCCGGCCTGGAT
>Ga0181593_10000007_pt1 | contig 184917 bp, 176 predicted proteins | sample 071ome_19_FD_133756 | JGI IMG/M metagenome (GOLD analysis project Ga0181593, IMG submission 133756) | Coastal salt marsh microbial communities from the Groves Creek Marsh, Skidaway Island, Georgia - 071413AT metaG (megahit assembly) | ecosystem: Environmental > Aquatic > Marine > Intertidal... | reverse complement strand
TCTGCATTATCATCAGTATCACGATAGCGGCACAGATTGGCTTGTTTACTCGCGACTTTCTGATGATCATGCTTTCCAGGTCAGAGGACTGGGAAAACGCCATCTACTATTCGCAGTTCGCCTTCCCGTTGATGATCGCTGTATTCGTCGGCCTGCTTTTAAATCGCTTTATCTCTGCCCTGACTTTGGCTGAAAACCTGAATCGCGATCTCGAAGACAAAGTTGAAGCGAGCCGACAGGTGATCGAGCAATCTTATGCAGAACGCCGCCAGCTGGAGCTGGCCCAGGCAACCGAGAAAGAGCGCTCGAGCATTTATCGAGATTTACACGATGATGTTGGTTCCAAACTCTTGTCTATCGTTCATGCAGAACGGGAAGGACGTGTCGGTGAGCTCGCAAAAGGCGCTTTGCAAAGCTTGCGTAATGCGGTATCCCGCGCCAACAGTCCTGAGCAACCGTTTGATCAGCTGATAGAGGCAATACATGAGGAAGCGCAGTTACGGCTCGAAGGCTCCGGCCATGTGCTGCACTGGAATGCACCAGGCGCACTGCCAGGATATCGCGTTTCCTCAGCCGATGTATTCAACCTCAGCCAGATTATCAGGGAACTGGTCAGTAATATAATCAGGCATGCCAATGCCGATTCTGTCTCTTGCCAGATTCAACAATCAGCAAATGGCTGGCAATTCATCCTGTGCGATAACGGTCAGGGACTACCGATGCAACACTGCGACGGTAACGGGATGAATAACTTAAAACAACGCATCAGCGAGCTTAACGGCGATATTGCCTGGAATAACCAACCTGAAGGTGGCCTTTGTGTCACTTTTCAATTCCCCATTCCTTGAACTTACTGAGCGGGTGTAAAAATCTGTCTGGCAGTTTCAAGGGCCTGTGCCTGAGATTGCAAAAATTCTTCCGCTGCGGCGAACTGGCTGTCACCCATTGATTGCCGCAGGCTTTCTCTGGTTGCTCTAATTGCGTCTAACTGATGCTGAAAGGTCACTCCAAGACTGGCCGGATTACCAATTCCATCCGGGTTGACCCGGGAGTAAGTTTCCACAAACAGGGTCTCAAGAATCATTTGCTGGTTTTCCTCATTCAGGTTTGGGGCAACCAGTTCCAGTTGCGGTGCATTATTGAAGAGAAATCGCTCGCGCGCTGAATCTTCGAGAAAATATTCCATACTTGCCAGCTCATCGGGCTCCAGTACTTCAGCCATGCGGTTCAGCACATAGTCGGGATCTGTAAGACTTAGCGCAGCAGGATTCTCTGCAAGCATTGCCGCCGCTCCATAAATTTCTTCATAAGCAAGTTGTAGTTGATTCCAGACCTGCAATTCCCGATCGGCAGGCAGATTAAGACCAGCTACGAAATCGGCAAAGCGTGTCTGGATATCCGCACTTACCGACGCCGCCAGCCCCCTGACCTCGGGATTTGCCTCCAGCAGCCTGCGCAGCCCAGTCGCTCCGTCAGCTGGATCAGAAACATTCAGACTTCGAGCATCGGCCAAAGGCGCAGGCGGCTGCGCGGACTCCTGGGTCTGGAGTGTTCCGCCTGCCAGTTCTGTGACTGTCGCCTCGTTCTGCTCGCTTAACCTGCGCACAAAAATAAGCGCAGTCGTCAGCAGCAAGACACATAGCAAAATAGTGAATACTCGTGATGACATATTGAAATTCTGGTTGAGAGTGCCTGCAATTACAAGGAGTCTGGACTCAGGGATTGATTCCTGTTTATTCTGCACTCCATAAAACAGCAATCCTCCGCGTGGAGCAATACAATGCGAATCCAACCAATCCTGACACTGATAATAGCCCTGACTTCTCTCGTCTCCTGCAACGAGGCACAGGAATCCGCCTCTCCCCCTGCCGCACCCGTTGCACCTGAAGCTGTTGCTAACTCTCTCGATACCAGTGAAATTGAGCATCTGCTTCATGAGCACATTGCAGTACTGGCTACTGATGAGTTCGGGGGACGTGCGCCAGCCACTCCGGGAGAGGAATTGACGATCGCGTATTTACGCGACGCCTTTATTGAACTGGGCGTTGAACCGGGCAATGGCGACTCCTACTATCAGGAAGTCGAGGTCACAGAGATTACCACTGCAAGTGACGCCGTACTGAGCATACGCGGTGACGGATTCAATCGGGATTTTTCCTATGGCACCGAAATGGTAGTCGGAACCCAACAGCAAGTGGAAGCTGCCAGTATTGCAGAGAGCGAGATCATTTTCGTTGGCTATGGCATCAACGCACCGGAACGCAACTGGAACGACTACGCTGGAGTCGATGTGCGTGGCAAAACCGTGGTAATCCTTGTCAATGACCCGGGTTACGCCACGCAAGATGCAGAATTATTCAATGGCAATGCCATGACCTACTACGGCCGCTGGACTTACAAATATGAAGAAGCAGCACGACAAGGTGCGGCTGCCGCGTTAATCGTCCATGAAACCGGTCCTGCCGGTTATGGATGGGGTGTAGTAAACAACAGCTGGTCCGGACCACAGATTGCACTGACAGCAGCCGATCAAAATATGGATCGCGCCAATATCGAAGGCTGGTTAACCCTGGACTCGGCCCAAGAATTGTTCGTCGGCGCAGGATTGAGTTACACAGAATTGAAATCAGCTGCAGCGCAACCCGGATTTTCTGCAATTCCTCTGCGCGACCTGGAAGCTTCGGTGGAAATCACCAACAGCATACGCACTTCCCGCTCACAAAATGTCATTGCCCGCATCCCCGGTAGTGAGCGACCCGATGAGACAATTATTTACACCGCACATTGGGATCATCTGGGAATCAATCCCGAGATGCCAGGCGACAACATCTATAACGGTGCCTCGGACAACGCTACAGGCACTGCCGGCCTGCTTGCACTGGCAAAACTGCATGCTGAACAGCCTGCCCCGGAAAGAAGCATTGTATTCCTGGCAGTCACTGCCGAAGAATCCGGTTTGCTGGGTTCCCAATGGTATGCGGAGCACCCTGTTTACCCGCTACCACTTACGGTCGCGAATATTAATATGGATAACATGAACACCTTCGGCCCAATGCGCGATGTGGTAGTCGTAGGTTATAACAGTAGTGAATTGGAAAATTATCTGGAAGAAGCTGCAGCAGCCCAGGGCAGATACATTGCGCCCGAACCAACCCCGCAAAACGGCTACTACTACCGTTCGGATCATTTTAACTTTGCCAAAGTGGGCGTCCCGGCACTTTATGCCGAATCTGGAGAAGATAGCATAGCCAATGGAAGAGAATGGGGTGCCGCCCAGGCGCAGGACTACATAGATAATCGTTATCACCAGCCTTCCGATGAATACAATCCCGATTGGGATCTAAGCGGTGCCGCCCAGGATATTTACCTCTACTTCGATATAGCCAATCGTCTGGCCAATGAGAGAAATTTCCCGAACTGGTTTGAAGATAATGAATTCAAAGCGGTGCGTGATGCCTCACGGGCGGGGCTTTAGGTTTTTCGGGGCAGCTTCAGAACAATAGTCCAGCGACAGCACCGGTCATACAAGTGGCGAGCGTACCGGAAACTAGCGAACGCGGCGCCAATTGCAGAATCTCCCTGCTGCGCTGCGGACACATGCCAGTCAATCCGGCAATCATGATGCCGAGACTGCCGAAATTGGCAAAACCACATAGCGCATAGGTCATAATCAAACGAGATTTATCACTCAAGGCATCCAGGGGTAAATCAGCCAGGGCGAGAAACGCCAACAATTCATTCAGCGCGGTTTTCGTACCCATGAGACTTGCCGCTGCCGGCGTTTCCGACCAGGGTATACCCATCAGCCATACCAATGGCGCAAACACCCAGGCAAAAATTCCTTCCAGACTCAATACACCTCCACCGGGTAACGGCACCAGCGATAACGCGCTGTTGAGCAATGCAACAAGCGCAACAAGCACCAACAACATCGCGGCAACATTCGCAGTCAGTTTTAAACCATCGCTGGTGCCTTTGGTGATTGCATCCATCAGACTGCTGTATTCTGTATGAGGTAACTGTGCTGGTTCAACAGGCTCAATGGTACTTTGATCAGCTGGCACCATAATCAATGCCAACATGATGGCGGCTGGGGCACTAATCACCGAAGCCGTGATTATATGACCCAAAGGGTCTGTGACGATGCCTTCCAGAATAACTGCATACAGCACAATCACAGACCCGGCGATCGTAGCCATGCCGCAGCTCATAACCACGAACAATTCTGACCGTGTCAGCCTTGTCAGATACGGGCGAATGAGCGCAGGAGATTCCACCATACCAATGAATATATTGGCCGCCGCGCTGAGTCCTACAGCTCCCCCAACCCCCATGCCGCGCGTCAGTACTGCGGAGAAGGCACGAATGATTATGGGCAACACTCGGTAGTACCATAGGATTGCTGACAACACAGTGAAAATCAGGATTAGCGGTAATACACGAAATGCCAGCACAACAGTGGCGCCGGGATCATTTACGCTAAAAGGATAAGCCACATTGGCAGGATCGCCACCGAGGTAGCCAAAAACGAACAGAGTGCCCGCTTCAGTAGCCTGTACAATTGCCGAGACTCCGCTATTGATAATGGTTAAAGCTGACTGTATCAAGTCGATGCGAAAAACCAGAAAAGCAAACAGGAACTGCAGAGCCAAACCTGCTACCAGTAATTGCCAGCGGGGCAAAGCACGCCTCTCACTACATGCTATGGCAATGGCAATGAACGCGACGATGCCAATCACTGCCTGAAAATACTGTAGCAATTATCTGACCTCTGGAGCAAAACCCAATACAATCACGACCGGTGTTAAATTGGCAAGGCGAAATGAAGCTCACCTCTACAGGCACTCCTCATTATCTACCGGAACCCGGACAACAGACGGTATTGCGTCTCGGAATTCAGCCATTGGCTCCCGCACAATGGCTGCAGCCCGAAGCAGACCTCGAGTTATTCTATCGACACAAGACAGCTCTGTATCAAACACGGCTCAAGGATGTGTGCCAGAGTTTGCCTTCCTCAAATCCTGCCCAGGCTGAACTGCGCGACCTGATGCTTGAGCATCTCATAACAGATCATTCGCATATTTATTCAAGAAACAAAGACCGATTGGTATGGCAACAATTTGGTGCAGATGCAGCGCATGCTGACTTGCAGCAATGTGCCTTGTGGGTTGCGGAAGACCTTTGCTTACTGGAACAACGCGCAGACCGATTCATACTGACTGCCGGCAGTGTTTGTTCAGCGAGCCACTGGAAGCTTTCAGACAAGATTGGGCTGGAGTTGGGTGCTGTGCACGCCCCTGTGCCCGATTATCAGACCACACTCAACGAGCGGGTCAATCGCCTTCTGAAGAAATTACAACCTGGCAAGCCATTGCTGCGCTATAACTGGTCTTTGCAGCCAGACAATGAATTATTCTGGGAAGCTGGTGATTATTCCTCTCTGGATGCCAAATTCTGGCGAGTTGAACGCCAGACTCTGCGCAAGCTACCAAGAACAGGCGCGGTAGTGTTTGGCATCCGCATCTTTCTCTATCCACTGGATACCCTGTTACGCGATCCTGCGATTGCGCACAACCTGCAACAAGTACTGGCCAACCTTCCAGCACAAGAGAAATCCTACAAAAATCTGCCGCAATAAAAAGGGCGGATTGCCTCAGACAACCCGCCCTTTCTATTTTGTATAACAACTAATCCAGGGGACCAAGGACAGGAATGAATTTAGTCATACCCTGCACTGGGCCAACCTCACCGGAGTAGACTACACCGTTGCTGTCAACCGTTACACCCTCACCCATGGAGCCGTAACCGCCCATACCGGATGCGCGCTCGGACATATGCTCAGGCACGAAGTAAAACACCTCACCAGTGCGGGCACTGCCTACACGCAGACCTTTACGCCAACCGCCGGGGTTATAGTTGGGGTCGGATTCCGAATCGATGGCATACAACATGTCATTGGAGCTATCGATAAAGAGTCCGGAGATGCGACTGAATTGATACCAGGTGTCCAGATGCTCACCATCCTGAGTAAAAATCTGGATGCGATTGTTTCCACGATCCGCCACGAATAGCCGACCCTGGGAATCCATTGCTAATGAATGGGGTGAACGAAATTGTCCATCTTCAAAGCCCCACTCACCGAATGATTTAATAAACGTTCCGTCGGGTCCGAAAATTGAAACCCGGCTCTTGGCATCTGGTCCTGGCTCTTCCTGGAACTGGGCAGTGTGTGTTTCTGCCACATAAATATTGCCATTAGGAGCAACCAGCACATCATTCGGCTCGGTGAAATGTGTTGGTGGATCACCCATTTCTCCAGGCGTACCCAGGGTCATTAAAAGTTCTCCTGAGGGGCTAAACTTCAGCACCGCACTTCCGTGATTGCGAGCGGCAGGGTTCTCCTCCAGCTCTCTTGCATTAGCCAGACGTGCATCGGCAACCCAGACATTACCTTCTGCATCCACATCCATACCGTGGGGCCAGATAATCTGATTGGCACCAAGTGATGCAACGACATTGCCATCGGGATCGAGTTTCACAATCGGATCCACATCAGATGTGGCACAGGAATTAGTACCACAACGATCTCCCGCCCATACGTGAATACCATCCACATCGATATTGACGGCGCTCACAGAACCCCAGCTACGACCATCGGGTAAGGTGCCGAAATTTCTCTCGGTCATGTAAGGGTTGGGTAAATTGTTAACAGGTTGCTGATCGGCATGCGCTTCAGGTTGCAAAGCGCCACGTTGCGCCATGACTGGTGCTGCCATCAAGCTAACCACTACTCCACACAGGCCCAACTGTAACCAGCCGGATCTGCGACCATCAAAACCTGACTCTCTGTCATTCATTTTATTTCTCATTTATTTACCTCAGTGACAAAAGCTGACCGGACGAAAATGGACTCTCCCTTCGCGCTTGTCAAGCAATTGCAGGCGCCAGCATCGGCAGACCGCTCCTGATGCGGGATAGTGAAGCTGGACTCCAGCAGGTCGGGTGGCTATGCTCTGCCCGGACTTCTCGCTGTGGCCCAATCCGCATGGATGGAAAAGCCGGCGTGATAAACAGAATAACAAGAAAGTGACCGGGGCCTGGATTCATGACGCGCATCCTGCTGTACGCTATTTTCACCGCAAGTCTGTTAATGGGTCTGATTCTGATCGCTATTGGCATGGCTGAGTCAGTACCCAATGCGGCAGGTTTGCCGCATCCATCTATTGCAGGCACGCAAATTGGCGGGGACGGGCTGGCGCGACTGGCAACCATAGGCGGCCTGGGTTTTGCGTTTCATGCTTTGTTGCTCTTTCTGATCGTCACTTTATCAGCACTGGGCGTGCACGAAAAATACCAGGACTCTCGTTTCATCCTGATCATGTTGGGCATACTCATCTTCAACCTGGTGGTTTGCTGGGCGATGTGGTCTGGCCACCGGGCATTCCTCGAAACCGGGACCACTGGCTACTTCATGGGATTCCCCACTCCAACAGCCTGGCAAGTCTATGGCACCTGGCTGGGAGCAATCCCGCTAATCGTTCTCTACTGCTGGGGTTTTCGCAGGTATATCTATACAGCCGAAGACGAAATCGCATTCGAGCAATTGCTGGAAGACGTCAAGGACAAGCAATAGATCATGGAAGCCTTTCGCCAGGAAATAATCATAGGCGCCGTCTTTGTCTACATGGTTTTCTGTGTCGTCACAGGCCTGTGGGCAATGCGCCGCACACATAACTCCAGTGACTTTTTCATCGCCGGCCGAGGACTCGGCCCTATCGTTGTATCGCTTGCGTTGTTTTCATCGACGCTCAGCGGCTTCGGTTTCGTGGGCGGTCCGGGCCTGGTGTACTCCATTGGCGTCAGTTCGTTCTGGATGATAGTGATCTCTTCTTCCGGTTACGCATTGGGGTTTTTCCTGGTTGCCAAACGCATCCGCATGATTGCTGACCTGCGCAATTGCCTCTCGCTACCAGACATCGTCGCGGCCCGATATAACAGCGAAATTGTCAGGTTTCTTTTTGCCCTCACAATCGTTCTGGGTGTAATGGGGTATCTGGCCACGCAGATTCTTGCAATGGCAGTAGTTATGCAGGCCATTCTTTCAGGGACGGAAATGTTTGCTGGCATCGGCCTGGTCACCTGTGTAATCGTGTCCTCTGCGGTACTGATTTTCTATTGCGTAACAGGCGGCATCATTGCCTCCGTATACACCGATGTCGTGCAGGGATTTATCATGATGCTGGCCGGCATATTGATTTTGATTACAGCGGCCAATGTTTTCGATGGCGGCATGACCGAGGCCTCTGCAATCATTCTGGCAGACGATGCAGAGACCATCATGCCATTTGGCGCCGCAGGCATTATGGCCTCACTGGGCTGGTTCTTTGTATTTGGACTGGGGCTTGCGGGGCAACCGCACCTAGTCACCAAGATGATGATGAACAAGAATATTTCTGACAACCGCAGCATCCTGCCCATGTCTCTGATTGGCTATGTCATGGCGGCATTATTGTGGGTGTCGATTGGAGTGGTTATGCGCGCCGCAGTCATTGACGGCGTTATCCCGCCATTGGATCTACCCGATGATGCCGCTTCTGTTTTTCTATCCGTGTTTGCCAACCCTATACTGGCAGGCATCGTGTTCGCCGGCCTGTTTGCAGCCATTATGTCTACATCGGATGCCTTTCTTAATATCGGTACCGCCGCAATTATTCACGACATGCCCAAGGCGATTCGCGGTCATGGTGTAAAGAATGAATTAATGTGGGCCAGAATCGTCACTGTGCTACTTGCTGTGATCGCCGCCAGTTTTGCGCTGTACTCGCATTTCCGTGACGCCACGCTGGTGGCCATACTCGGCGCCTTTGGGTGGGCCACGTTCGCGGCCTCTATTTTTCCCGTGCTGGCCATTGGCCTGAACTGGAAAGGTGCAACGGTGGCAGGTGCTGTGTCAGCTATCGTAGCTGCTCTTGTGATTAACTTCTTCGTGCAAATTGCCGGCGTCTCCTTGCCTTATGGGATCAGTGGCGGCCTCGTCGCTTTTGTTACTTCAATGGTTTTGTTTATTGGCGTATCTCTCGTGACGCGCAAGCCCGATATTGGCGACGACATTGCGCGCATGATGGAAATCTAGTAATTCGGATAGCGGCGCACACTCGTCTCGCGCGGATATGGATCCGGCATTCACTGCTGCGACACGCCGTAAACCCATCCATGAGGGCTCGACGCCAGCATCCCTGCTGGCGACGGTCGCTGCAGTGAATACCAGCTCCATATCTTTAACGTGAGTGCAACCGCAATGCGCCGCCGGTGACTGTGCTTCGAAGAATTAGCGGCAGCAGCCTTTTACGACATGATCTTACTGAATCTTGACCAGGCCAACCTGATTGGAACTACTCTGGTGAATCAGCAGATTCTTGTCTTCGGTCACCCATACATTGCGGATGATGCCAACGCCAGAAGGGATGGCCCAACTCTGGAATGACTCAGTGGCCGGATTGAACCGCACTAAGGCATCGGGGCGCATACCTGACTCGTTGTACCAAACCACATCGTCGATAACCGCCAATGCATAAGGATGTGAATCTGGTCCGCTGGGTGAATCCCACTGGGTAATTTCCCCGGTGTCTGGATCAAGCCGACCGATCTTGCCCATGGTGGAATTGACGAACCAGACGATGTCATTGCTGTCGAGATCCAGGCGACGAATACGAGTACGGGTATCGGGCACTTCGAAGTATGTGACTTCCAATGTATCAGGGTCCATGGCACCAATCTTGTTGGTGCCATTGAACGCCACCCATACGGTACCTTGCGAACCCACCTTGATGCCGTAGGGGCGAGGCTCAGTTTTTATTTCGTCAACCTGACCGGTTGCAGGATTCAGGCGGCCAAGCATGGCTGCCCCCTGGGCGGTGAAATACAGATTGCCGTTGGGGTGAAAGACCGCCGAATGGGGGTCACGAGCCTCGGTCTGGTACTCGGTAACCAGACCTGTCTTTGGATTCAGCATACCAATCGTGGCGTTACTGTTGCCGGTGTACCAGATATTGCCATCTGCATCAGGCACGATAGTGTGAGGACGCGAGGACGGCGGCAAAAGATATTCTTCCATGACACCGGTTTCCGGATCGAGCCTGCCCGTCAGGCTGGCCCACATGCCGGTCCACCAGATCGAACCGTCGGGCGCTTCAACGGGATCACGCGAACGCTGACCCAGTGTTGGAACGGTCCACTCTATTATTTCGATTTCCGTATCCCCCGCCACCAGAGTCGGTGCACGGGATTCATCATAAGGAAAGTGCTCGGCCAGATAATTGGCAACCGTATTGGCCTGGGCGTCATTCAACTCGATCATGGTTGAAAAAACACGACGCCATTCGGCTGGAGAATCATGACCCGCTGCTCGAATGATGTTTGCAGTGCTGTGACATGAGGTACAGGCAGTCATGACCAGGTCGCGTCCTTCACCTTCAGGCAAGGTCGGCGCCTGTCCGCGCTGAGCCGAGACATTCGAAACCATAATCATCAGTGAAAGTCCGATTAATCCAAGTGCTGGCTTTTTCATTTCTCTCTTCCTCGCAAAGAACTACTGCGTCAATAATCAAGCATCTTACTGCGGCGCTGTAGTGGCACAAGATTCCTCACCATAAATCTGTATTATTCCACAATGAAACGCCCTTCAGCACTGCGATCCGCTTCCTGTATATTAGCCGTCCCCCGCGGAAGACCCATGGCCCGTGGATTACGTCCAACGGTAAACGGATAAGTGCCGGGGCGAATTGGTACGAAACTCATCCAGATTTCACCCGGCTCATCAAACTCGATAGCACGAAACACCATGGACTGCAGGTGAATCTCGATGCCATTCACATCGAGCACGCGCAGATGAGCATTGAGTAACAGCTCTTCCATTTCGATACGCCAGTCAGTCCGTCCGTCGCTGGATATGTGCAATCGATAGAGATCGCCAGTCACAAGCCGGAATTGCTCCTCGGAAAGGTGAGGCTTGCCGGCATCGTCCTCATGAATTTCCAGATAGAGTTCCTGGGGTGGAAATTCCATCAGGCTGCCACCAACTTGCGCATTAGCAAAGTTTGCAAACAGTGCAAATAAAATCAAGCTGGCGAATTGGGAGCAAAATTTCGTGTGCATCAGCTGTTTCCGTTAATTTATTCTTCGGGTTCCTGGGCATTTTTTTGGAGCTCCCACAAATCCAGCCATGAGCCACTGCGGAATTCGCCGGGTTTGGTTGAGAGCACTTGCCGTTCTTTATCAACCTGCTGGACAAATGCGGGGCTGGCAAGATTATGCCAGTGTTTGGCACGCTCCCACAGACTCAGCAAAGTTTGCGAGCCAATGGCCTCAACCGCAACACTGCGACACGCCTGCATGGCAAGGTCGGGCTCACTTACTATATTTGCCCGCTCGAAATTAGACCTTTGCGTATTGATAAAAATTACGAAGGAATTATTCAACCGCACCATCTCCACATCACTCAAAGCTTCATCCTTGATAGCTCGAGTAAAAATGGCCGCCAACTCGCCATTCCCTGCGATAGACCCCCGCCATCTGGCAACCGAGTCAGTATGGCGATCGAGGGCTGCTGCCCGCTCCAGCTTATAAGACTCCCGCATGGCGGAGGTGTTTTGCCGCATCTGAATAGCGAGAAAAACCAGTGTCACAACGACGGCGACCGCACCGACGATTTCCCCAATCGCCCCCAGGGCATCCCAATTGATTTCTGTTGGCATAATTAATGGGGATGCATGGCTAAATGCTGCGCCAGCAGGTCCTTGCCATAGTCATTGCCATTGGGTGTACGCACCACAGTGTGTATATGGTCTCTGGTGGGCACACCGCGTGCGTTTTTCTGTAACGTGCCAACCGGGTTCTGATGATCGAACTCAATCAGAATAACCGGACTGTGAATACGGTAGTAAAAAACCGCATCATCTTCAGCTGTCCCAATCCAGGCGAAATAGGTCTCATCCAGATGCGCGCCGATCTCTGCCATGGTGGCCTCTGCATGAGGGTCCCGCAGGTTGCCGACATATTCCCGAATCAGGTTCAATAATGCGAGTTTCTGTCCGCTCGATAAATCGGCACCAGGCAGACCCTCATAATCCAGCGTAAGATTGTCCTGGTTTGCTGCCGCTAACTGGTTGTTGCGTACCTTATCTCGATCAATGGTAGCGCTCGCCTGTTGTGCGGCATCCAATGACTGCATAAACGCCAAACCCTTTTGCTCTTCACCTTCCATGATGCGATTGCCTGCGTACATGCCGGCTTCAGTATAGACAGGCTCACCACCCCAGAAGGCAGGTGTCATGACCACCTGGTCACCCAATACAAAGTAATTAATTACCAGATGATGCCCATCCAGTTGAAAACCCCAGGGTTCAGTAGCAGAAGGTATGCCCATCACTGTGAAGTAGTATTTATCAACTCCATAGCGAATGGGCTCGCCATTGAGTTCGAGCAAGCGCTGCTCTGTGCGCATGATACGTCGGACTTTTTCCAGACCATCGGCACTTAGTGCAATATCAAGGAGTGACCAGGCGGCATCTTTCTGGCTTTCATTCATTTCTTCGAGGCTAAGCCCTAACCGCGCGAAGATGCCGATATCCACATTGGACCAGTTACGCCATTCGGGATCATGTACAGCATAATGCACACGACTCAATTCTGGAGGGCTGAGCGTAGCTAGAAATGCATCTGCCGCCTGACGAATTGCATCAGTGGAAATGCCCGTACTGCGTATCTGGAACAAACCTTCCTGTATGCCACTGGATGTGGCAACGCCACGAAAGGCTTCCCCGAGTGCATTGGCTCCGCCACGCATGAAATTGGTTTTTTGGTTGAGTAATTGTTCGGAGTACAACGACTGGCCCAGGTATGTGCGTGGCAGCAGTAAAATCCACAGACCTAGCAGAACATAAATGCTTGTTCTTATTCTCATCGCATTTCTCTCCATGAGATTTGAAGCGTTTAATTGCCTGAGCTGATTGGGCAAGCTGGTTGCAATCACTGCAACGAATGTAATACCCAGCCGGGTGAATCTCAAGCACTTCCATCAGTAAACTTTCGGATGGCCAGACCACAGGACGGCTTTGCTTCGTAGCATTCAGGTTCTATTAACCTGCTTTTTCGCAGGATATGTGTTCTACGATGAAATAGTTTGCCATGAGGAGGTGCACTATGAGTAAAGCAAGATTGCTATTGATCAGTTGCACATCATTCTTCATCGCCTGTTCCGCGAACAGCAATCCGCGCGATGTAGAACAGGCTCTATCGGACATGGGGTTAACGCGATCTAGTGACAACGCGCGCGTGTACTATCGCAGTGTCAATGGCTGGACAGGAATCAATGAAACCAGTCTGGTGGTAAATGCAGGCGTGAGCAGACACTATCTCGTCGAATTACTGTCTCCGTGTTACGGCCTGGACGAGGCATACAGCATCAGGTTTACTACGCCAAATCTGAACCTTGATGAGTTTGGCAGCATCATTGTGCGTTCAACGTGGATGGGGACTGAACGTTGCAGGATCGAGCGCATCACTCCGTTGCTGCAAGCGAGCTGAGCTGCGTCAGTATTCCGCCATCACATTTTGCAGTGATTCTGGATCGCGCCAGCGTCCACTGCGCAATCGCATAGCGAACACCAGAGCGATTGCAAACAACATCACACAAAATGCAATCCATGAGGTGCGCGGCCCATAGTCATAAACACGGATAATAAAGTACTGGGATACCAACATGGCCCAGTGTAGCGAGACCGAGGTGTACATCAGCCAGCGCGTGTCTCCTGCGCCGCGCATCACTCCACCGGACACCAGTATGATGGCATCAGCCATAGTGTAGGTAGAGAGGCCGATCATCATGAATGCGGCGAGATTGCGAATTTCGGTGAAGTCTCCACCGGGTGGCGCGAACACTTCCACCATGGGAAAGCGGAACAGGATAAACAGTATCGCCAGTGTGCCCGAGTAACCCAGACCAATAATAAAACCGGCAGTGATCACCTCATTGGCACGTACCATATTGCCGGCACCAACAAATCGACCAATCAAACTCATCACACCGATATTAAGACCCATCATTGGCACGAAGGACAAAATGTCCCAGTTAAATACGATGGCAGCGGATGCACCTTCCGGGACACCATAACCCTGAAACATAAGCAGGAAGAGATTAAACGCTGCTACATTGAGGAACGTCTCCATGCCAGACGGAAACCCCAGGCGTATGAAGCGCAAGAAAATGCCACTGTGATATCTGAAAGATTTTAGTACCTGGAACTCAATACGGTTGCGGGGCGCAAAGTAAAAACACAGGAACAATAGCAATCCGAATAGGGTGGCGATGATAGTACTGACACCAGCGCCTACAATGCCGAGTGCTGGAAAACCGAAATAACCAAATACCATTACATAGCACAGAGGAATATTTACGATCATCGCGCAGATATCGCACACCATGACCACGCGTGAGCGACCAATACCGGCAAAGTAGGAAGAAAGGCAGGTTTTGGCGAGCGTGAGAATGACGCCCGACATCAGAATCAGGTAGTACGCCCGTTCCAGCTCTACCTGCTCCGGATCATGCTCCATGCCTTCAAATATCCCCGCCACCAGAACTGCAATCACTACCAGTACCGGTGCGCTACCGGCGATCATGATCATTCCCTGAGTAACCACTTGTGAACACTTTGCTTTCTCTCCAGCACCCAGATACTGTGCTGCCATGGCATTGCCATAAGACACGAGTCCGGAGAAAAAACAGAAGCTAAAAAATGCCGCCACGCCACCGCCCAGTGCAGCAGCCATATACACAGGCCCAAGCTGGGAGAGAAAATACCGGTCGGTAAAAATCATGACTGCGAACGTGCCCTGAGACACAACCATGGGGAGAGCAATGCGCATCAACTCCAGCGTGGTTTCGCGATTGAAATGTAATTTTTCCAGCAACATGACGCCACGCCTGTTTAGAGCGGTAGTTTCGATGAGATTTGATCAGGTATTCAGCTAACAGCAGAAGCGCGATTCGATGTAGCGCAAAGGTGGGTAATAGCAGCAACTGAAACCGCTGCGCATGGTAAGACATCAAAAGGCTGAAAACAAGGCAGGACAAGGGCTGAATCCCGCACGATACCTGTGCTATATCAAATCCTGTGCAAAACAGACTTGCGAGCCAGCGAATCGGCGTTTAGGCTTGACTATATGCTTATCTGGAGAAATTTCTCATGCGTAAATTAGTTACCTTTCTGCCCCTGCTGACAATTGGCTTTAGCAGTGGTGTCTTCGCACAATCCATCGACGATATCGTGCTTAATGTTTACAAGGATGAGAGCTGTGGTTGCTGTGTAGGCTGGATCAATCATATGGAAGCACATGAATATCATGCCAATGTTTTCCATCCTGCTGATCTTAATGGCGTGAAGGAAGAACTCGGTATCAAACCCGAATGGGCGTCCTGCCATACTGCGGTCACCGAGAATAACTATCTGTTTGAAGGGCATATCCCGGTCAAGTTTATCGACCAGTTTCTGGCCAACCCGCCAGCCGATGCGCTTGGACTCACAGTTCCAGGTATGCCTATCGGCGGCCCTGGCATGGAAATGGGCGACCGCTTTACACCCTACCAGATTCTGTTGATGAAAAAAGATGGCACAGCAGAAGTCTACGCCACCATTAACTCAGCCGCAGATCAGAGTTAGATTTCTCCGCGCCGAGCCGCCTGCGTGATCTGATCGGCGGCGCGGAAAGCCATCGCCATGATGGTCATTGTTGGCTGACCTCGACCAGAGGTCACCATAGAGCTGCCATCACATAAAAACAAATTCGGTACGTCGTGAGTGCGGTGATTGGCATCGATCACAGAATTATCCGGATTTGTTCCCATCCTGCACGTACCTAGCAAGTGTACGTTGCCAGTTTGCCCGTCTTCGGCATAGAAACCCGCAGTCTGCGTCGCCCCGGCGGCTTCCATTAACTCTATTGTACGCTCATAGAAAAACCGCATCGTGGCGATATCGTCCGGATGATCCATATAGGTGCAGCGCAAGGCTGGCCTGCCCCACTTGTCCCTTACATTAGGGTCAAGAGTCACATTATTGGTTGCAAGTGGTAATGATGTCGTGTGGCCATCAAATGCGGCTGTATATACGAAGTTACGTCTTAGATTTTGTTTGAATTCCGCTCCCCAGCTGGGGCCGCCGAATGGATCTCCCATCATCGCAGTACCCATAGGTAATCCGCGATTCGGGTGTCGGGAATCTATTCCGCCCCCACCATAAAAGCCGAGGGCTGGATCAAGTTCATAGAAGTCATGAATGACCCGGTCTGCCGGAATGCTCTTGTAGGCATGGACCTCATTTTCGAACAGCCCCATGACCGTGGAATAGCCATTGAACATCAGGTTTTTGCCCACCATGCCACTGGAATTCGCCAACCCATCCGGATGCAGGTTGGACTCAGATAACAATAAAAGGCGCGGAGTCTCGGCGCCGTTGGCGCACAGCACAACGGCATTAGCGCGCTGGGATTGCTCGGTGCCATCTTCTTCCCAATAATTAACCTCGGTTACCCTTCCTGCCTCATTGGTGACAACCCTTGAGACAGTGCAGCCGGTGCGCAATTCGCAATTGCCCGTAGCCAGTGCCAGTGGAATCATGGTCACCATAGATGAAGATTTGGCGTTTACTTCACAGCCATAGCCATTACAAAAACCACAGTGGATACATCCTGGTCGGCCATTGTGGGGTTCGGACAGGATTGCTACTGGTGCCGGGTAAGCGGTGTACCCAAGCTGTTCTGCAGCACGCTCAAGCAACACACCGGGTGATTTGATGGGCATGGGCGCGCAGGGGTAAGCACGCGAACGTGGGGGATCCCAGGGGCCTTGCAACCCAGACACTCCGATTTCCCAATCAACCTTCGTGTAATAGGGTTCCAGGTCTTCGTAAGAGATGGGCCAGTCAGCGAAGTTGGTCCCGGGTATAGTGCCCCGGACACTGGCTTCCATAAAATCGATAGGCCGCAGGCGCCAGAAATTTCCAGAGAAATGTACGCTGCTGCCGCCGACGTTGTGTGCATAACCGAGCGAGAATTCAACCTCCTGAGCCTCTTCATTCTCATTGCGGCGAAAAGTCTGCGGATGTCCGTGGCGCTTGCCCCACATCAACTCATTGTTATAGTCATAACCCCATTCATCATGTTTGAAGTCTGGCGCTTGCAGATGTGGGCCCTGCTCCAGCACTACAACCGAAAAACCGGCTGTTGCCAGCTCCTTGGCCATGATGCCACCGGCTGCGCCAGAGCCTACGATGACGAAATCAACTGGCTCGCGCGTTGGAAAAGGTGCTTCAGCCATCAGATATTGCCTCCCCGCTCTGCGTCATAGCTGCCAAATGGAGGCACCCAGGCGTGACGATCTTCAAATCCAATAATCTGATAACCCACATTGTCTCGATTGCCACCGTATTCAGGCAGGCAAAACATACCTGCAATTGTGAGAAAGCGCATGGTACCGAAGAATTCACCGTCCTCTATTGCCCGTAACAATTGATCCTGGGATTGCGGGGGCAAAAGATGAAAATCTGATGTACCAAATGCAGACTCTGCCGCCTGACGTAGCCCGGTGAGCCCATCCCGAAGGAATGCCAACTGCTCTGCGTCGGTTAGTACCGTGTCCATGAAATAGATGACACCCGCCTCTTCGGCGCCTGGAGTCTCATCGCTGGGCATGATGCGCGCCGCTATGGCCGCAAATGCCAGCGCTTCCGCTTCAGTAAGATTGGTAAATGCAGCCTGTTGTTTTCGGGCTTCATTGGCCTGATCACAGGCAGAGAGTACAGCTGGAATCGTCAGCGCAATACACGATCCTTTGGCGGCCTGTAAGGCTGCGCGGAGAAATGCGCGGCGAGAATGGTGACGATCAAGCATGGTACTGCCCCCCTGAATACAGATAGCTGGCGCGCGAAAAAGCCTGCTTATAGCAGGTATTCCGTGGCTTTCGGCAGTTTAGCACAACCCATAGCGAAACTTGCCGATACTTAATGGTGCGCCCGTATTAACACCATGTAACAAAACCGGGCGCAATTAAGTCAGAAATCAGGACTATCCCGATTGATGCGACATTTTTGACAGCATTTTCTGCAAAATGCGTCAAATTGGACATTTATTCAGGAGAGTTTTAAGCTACCCGGATGCTCGCTTGAAAGCCGTGCCCCTTCTGGGGTCGGCTAATAAAAGCCGATGCACCAGGCTGGACCTCCAGGTTTAGCCAAAACCTTACCTTTGCAAGGGGGAATAAATGTTTCAAAAAACGAAAAAGGCAAAAGTTCTTCTGCCTGCCATTGCGCTTGGCCTGCTGGCACCCGGTATTGCACCGATTGCTTTAGCACAACAAGCCGATACTGTGGAAGAAATCATCACTATCGGTTCACGCCGCGCGGAGCGCAGCGCGACAGACTCTTCGGTCCCAGTTGATGTGATCGGCGGAGACACACTGCAAAATATGGGTTACGCAGATCTCAATGAGCTGCTGCGAACTTCAGTCCCGTCCTACAATCTCAATCGCGAAGAGATTTCGGACGCGGCTACCATCGTGCGGCCCGCGACATTGCGCGGCCTGCCACCAGATAATGCCCTGGTACTGGTTAACGGCAAGCGCCGTCACCGTTCCGGTGTAATCGCCGAACTCGGTGGCTCACTGGCCGCTGGTTCTCAGGGTGCAGATATATCAGCAATCCCTTCTCTCGCAATTCAACAACTTGAAATTCTGCGAGACGGTGCTGCGGCACTATACGGTTCTGACGCTATCGCCGGTGTACTTAACTTCCAGCTACGTGAAAATCGTGAGGGTGTAACCCTTGAAGCGCGTACTGGTGAGTTTGGCGAAGGCGATGGTGACCTGCTGCAATTCATGGGTAACGTCGGCCTCCCACTGGGCGACGATGGCTTCATGAGCATCACTGGTTCGTGGATGGAACAAGACGCTACAAGTCGCTCCACCCAACGTACCGATGCTGCCACACTGATTGCCAGTGGTAACGCCCAGCAGCAAGCAAGCATTGCGCAGCCATATGCGCAGGTTTGGGGCGCACCGGAATATCGCGATAACTGGAATGTATTCTTTAATTCCGGTATCGATCTGTCTTCCGACCTGGAATTCTATGCATTTGGTAACTACGGCCAGCGTGAAACCGAAGGTGGTTTCTACTACCGTAATCCGAATAACCGCAGCGGCACATACACCAACGGTGATTATCGCGCAATCGTAGATACCACCATCGCACCAGGCCAAACCGGCGTCACTTCAACCTGTCCAGCGCTGCTCAGCCCAGGATCTGGTGGTAGTGGTACTCCTCTGGATGCAGCAGCAGTTGCAGCAGACGCCGCAGCACTGGCAAGTCTTCCAGCCAACTGCTGGGTGATGAACCAGGTTGTACCCGGTGGCTACACACCAGCGTTCGGTGGCTTACTCAGAGATGCCAGTCTGTTTGCTGGATTCCGTGGCAACCTGACTGATGACCTGACTTATGACATCAGCGCAGGCTATGGACGCAACAAGGTATCGTTCTTCCTGAACAACACCTGGAACCCGTCTAATGGACCTAACGGTATTGTTAACGGCGCTCTGCAGCGCGATTTCGACATCGGCTCCTATGTGCAGTCAGAGACTACACTGAACGCTGATTTCGTCTATTCCATGGACGTTGATGCCTTCGCCTCGGACCTGAACGTGGCCTTTGGTGCTGAATGGCGTGATGAGCGTTTCGAAACCATCATCGGTGAGGAAGCTTCATGGGTGGCAGGCGATTATGCCTTCCAGAACGTGAATGGCACCAATACCTATTCCGATGGCGTTACTCCTCTGCCTAACCTGAGCATCGGCGCACACGGTTTTGCCGGTTTCAGCCCGCAACAGGCAGGCCTGTGGGGTCGGTCAAACTATGCTGTTTACCTCGACCTTGAAGCAGATGTGACTGACCGTCTGACGGCTGGTGTTGCACTGCGTTATGAGGACTTCGAGACCTTCGGCGACACTGACAACTACAAGGTTGCCGGTCGCTATCGTTTGACCGACAACGTGACTTTGCGTGCGTCGTTCAACACGGGTTTCCGTGCTCCGACTCCTGGTCAGGAAAACGTCACCAAGCTGTCTACCATTACTGTAGATGGCGAGTTGCAGCAACGCGGCCAGATTCCTCCATCCAATCCTATTGCACAGTTCCTGGGTGCAGAGGATTTGGGACCGGAAGAGTCTGAAAACTTTTCTGCCGGTATCGTCTGGGACGTAACCCCTGATATCAATATCACGGTGGATTACTTCCAGATCGATTTGGAGAATCGTATTTCACAAACCGGCACTATCAACATTGCCGGTCGACCAGTCCCAGCAGGGCAGAACTGCCCGGGCGCTGTCGCCAATCCAGCCGGCAACCTGGCCCTGTGTTTGCAGGAACTGGGTGTACCTGGAGCGGCTGACCTGAGTTCGGTGTCCTTCTATACCAACGACTTCGAAACCACTACTACTGGTGTTGATATCGTAGGTACCTGGGATCTGGACTGGGGTGATGCAGGCTCCGGCTCTTTTGTAGCCGCCTGGAACTGGACCGAGACTGAAGTCAACAATGCCGGTTCTGAAGTAAGCCGTAACCGCGTACTGGAACTGGAAAACTACAATCCGGAAAATCGTGGCGTATTTACCTACAACCACTTTGTAGGTGACTGGCGCTTCCTGGCTCGTGCCAGCTTCTACGACGACTGGACTGTTGGTGACTGGAGTGGCGACCCCACCCCACGTGGAGCGAAAGGCACAAGCTATACTAGAGATTGTGAGTTTGGCCTGTACCGCGACAACTGCTATGACGGCGAGACAATTTTCGACGTTGAGGCAGCTTATACCTTTAATGAGAACTACAGCATCATCATCGGCGCCAACAACGTGTTCGATGAAGAAGCTCCTGTAGATATTGATAACCTGGACGGCACCATCGGTTCAGGTAATACCTACACTGGTTCTTCTCCTTGGGGTATCGACGGTGCGTTCTACTACGCCCGTTTCCGTGTAGACTTCTAAGCGGATCTCAATCCGGAGCAATCCGGAATGAAAACAAGAAGGGGATGCGTAAGCATCCCCTTTTTTTATTGCTGGAATTAATCAGGACGTTTGCATATCTGGATTGAAGAATGCCACTGCTTCCGCATTGAGTGGAAATTCCTGTGCCACCGGGTTAGCCTCAACACCAGCCAGTTCACGCAAAGCCTGATGCACATGCTTGGGCTCGAGTCGCAAGCCATTATTATCTACCTGTAAAGTCTGCGGATCGAACTCGAGGGCATTATGCCCTTCGTCAGTGGCACCTACCACACGATTACCCCACTCGGCGCCCGGTTTGATGATAATGGCACTGCCAATCGGCCAGTGATCCTTGCCGCCGCCACGATTGTAATAGGGTGTACGGCCGAAATCGGAACCCATAGTGACCACCAGCCTGTCAGCGAAGCCCGCCTCTTCTGCCGTATCGAACAGATATGCAACCAGATCGGTGAGTTTTTCCAGATAAGTAAAATGCTCTTCATCGTGGGTCTGGTGGGTATCGAAGCCATTGAATCCAAGCTGGGCGGAAACACAGAGCCCTGATTGATAAGCCAATAGCGCGAGCTGCGCGGCCCTGAAGTCATTATCTGGTTCGAATTCTTCCGGCAACAGTGCCGCAAAGGCATCCAGTTCGTCACGCGTTGAGTTGGCCAGATACAGATTATTCAGACCCTGTTTTTGTCTGGGAAGCAATCCTGTAGATGCCATTTGTCGCGCCAGCCGCTCTGCCTGAAATTGTTCAATCAGATCCAGCTCACTGTCCTGGAACAGGGTATATACCGTGTTACCACCCTGTACGGTGGAGTCATTGACCAGATTGCGAATCACATTGGGATTTTGCAAGCGACTGAAGCGAGTAATACCGGCTGTCTCGCTGTAGCCGGAATCATGCACCAGCGACAAAGGCAGTGTTGGCGCAATGGCTCCGGAAAGCACTGCGCCAAAGCTGGGATAACCAAAGCCGATGCGCCCACTCCAGGTGTGTCGAATACCGTCGTCATGGGAATTGGTTTGCGTATCAATACCGTTGATCACGAGCATGTCCTGGTAGAAACGCTCGAAGAAGACCTGGTTTTTAGCCACTGGCGCATAGCGAATATTGCCGATCTGTTCTATGTCGGCCGAGTTTGCCCAGGTGTTGATCGTGCGCTCGCCCCCCTGATTAGTTTTGGGGTCACAAAAACTGGTGACATCCCAACCACCGACCGCAGCCAGGTTGATGTAAAACGGCCCGGTATAAGGCTCTAACGCATGTGCGGAGGTAAAAGGTAATGGCGCGAGTAGACCCAGCCCCGCAGAGCCAAAGAGTTTGCTGAATTGTCTGCGATTCATTTTCATTGCCAGACCTATTCGTAAATGAATTTATAGTCGCGCATAAGGTAGTTGACTACTACTGCCCAGGTACGCAAGGTTTGATTCGAATCAGTTTGTATGGGGTTGTCGACATTTTCGAATATACAGATATTGTCCAGCGTGCTCACCTGGCTGCTCTGACCGGATGCAATTCTGGCTTCCCAAGTGGTCTCAAACAGCTCATAAGTAGATTGGATTTCTATATCATTTGTCGGAAGGGCCTCACCCAACAATTTCTCATGCAAAAGTTGAATATTGGCAATGATGCCGCCGGGGTCACTATCGGGGGTGGAGCTCAACTCCACTTCGGTAAACAGTTTGCGCTGGGATTGCGGTCTGGAAAAGTCCGCATTTACCATTGGACAAGAGGTCTCATTTGCCATGGCGGTCACCACGGTACTCATTAAAGTAGTTAGCTCAGTGGCACGCTCAGTGACGCCGAAAGAGTCTATTCCACCATATATCAAGTTATATGCAACCTCGAGCGCATTGTTATTACCATACGCCCACTCAAATCCGGTCACATCGATCATCTTGCGATTAAGCTGTTCAGGTGTCAGCAGTCGTCCTGTTCCCACAGCTTGCAACTCCGCTTCCTGGACAGCGGTAACTTCCGTCACCGCGCTGGCGCGAAACTGGTCACTCATTACCAGATCAATGAGCAGGTCTTTCAGGTTAAACACGCCATTCCCAGCGGCACCGGTAGTGAAGCGATCGGCCACTTCCTGCAACATGTCGTATTCATTGGTATAAGCCGCCAGCCTCGATGCATAGTCGGCATCTTCAGGATTTTCCGGTTCTACATAAGGCTCTCGGCCGAGCACCGCTGGATACCAGAATTTAACTGTACCGAAACCAAAGCGGCTGTCGCTGACTATTTCCTCGGCCAGCCACTGCAAGGAATCCTGCTCCGGCGCCATATCCACTCCAAACCCAGGTAACAGCATATCGGCGAACCAGGTATCACCCTGCTGATACAGACCCGTTGGGTCATTGGTATAAGAGCGTGGCAGAGAGTGTTCACCCCCGCTCTTGTCTTTATACCTGCCATCGTCACCATAAAATTTGTAGGCACCTGCTACCGGATCCATGATGTTATGGCATACCGTGCAATTGGAGTTATTCAGGGTTGGATTGTTCTGGTCCGCCAGCGCCGACTGATCCGTAGTGCGCTCTGCCAGCCCTTCTATATCGACGCCAAGGAAATAATAGTAAGTCCAGCGTGCCCTGGCCCGATTTCTGTTGGTTTCGGTGGACGGATAACGCGCCAGAAAAGCCGGGGAATTCAATACTCCGGCGTGGGGATAATCAGTAGGCAGGTTGTAGCTGGCTAGTGGGCTCTGACGGGCGCAGATGGTGCATCGGTAGTACTCGGTAATCTCCCCTTCTCGCCAGTCATCGTAGTCATTCATGTCTGGAAAATCGATGTTGCCACCATAGATTCGGGCAGCATAGGGATTGAGCATAATATAGTCGGCAGTGAGAATTTCCGAATAGGGCCGCTCGTTGGTAACTACATGGCGAATGAGTTGCAGTGGTTCTTCAGCCAGCGAGCTGGCCACAATAATAGATTCCAGTCGCTTGCCCGGAGCCTGGTAATATTCCATGGCATTAGGGTAATAAAATCGATCTACGATATTGAACAGGTTAAAGGAAAATGCCTGTGTTAAGAGACGGTCATTGGCCGATTCCAGCAGAAAGGCATCAAACCCATCACCGCTCATCAAGTCACGAATCGTTTCACGCAATACTGCGTCATCGCCGTTCTCTACAGCGGCCAGTTCAGTTTCTGTTGGCAAGCGACCGGCAAATAACAGGGCAGCTTTTCTAAGGGTGTCGATGTGGTCCATCATGACGACCGAGTTAAAAATTGCCTGGGCATTGCTGCCGAAACCACTACCGTTGTCATCAATTTCAGCAAACGCAGCTTCTATGAATTCTTGCCAATCCTGCAATTGATCGCTGCCTGGTGTCAGCTGCACTCCACCACCGTGAGCCGACTGACCCTGAGGTTTGCTCAGAATCAATTCATCGGCATTGGGAACTGATTCCAGATAGTTGATCAGTGTATTGTAATTCTGCAATTGAAAATCGGACTGTGCGCTATTCACGTAATGCAGGTTGCTTTCAGATGCGACGCCGTTGGTTGTGTGGCAAACAATACAACGGGCCTGGATAATGGGTGCGGAAATATTTTGCACAAATAGATCGAAACTGGCAGGCATCGAGCTCTCTATTGCAAGCGTCAAAGGGGTGCCGCTGAAATACAGGGTTTCACCGCTGGCTGCAGTGTCATATGCCAGATAAATCTGTAGCGTTACATCACTCAGCCCCAGATCAGCGAAGGCTATGTTCGCCAGCACAATTAAGGATTCTTGCGCCTCAAGCACTTTGTCGATCTCGGTTGCCTGGAGCGTTTCAAGATCCAGATCCCATGGCACATAGGAGCCATCCGAGAGCCGCATAAAAACCTCTTCACCCATGGCAATGAGCAAATAAAGATTACCGTAAGCTCCCACATGGGTGGATTCGACCTGAATTTCAGTCAAGACATCCAGTGATTCGTGCGCCAGAAATGAAGTGCCGAAACTTTGTCCGTTATCGGCGCTGCTGCCACCAAAGAACCTGGCAGTTGTGGGCTCACCAGAAAATGTGGATGGCAGTGCCAGCTCTGGCAGCTGGGCATGTGCCGAGATGTGGAACAGCAGAAACGCGCCCATCAGGAACTTGATGGCAAATCTATTCATGGCGCTGCGACCTCGAACACAGGGATATTGGGTATATGTACCGTCATGGCTAGTTTAAACGCAAAATCAGGACATTGGTTGACATATTGCCGATGAATCGTGCGCTTGGTCGCAGCCATTCTGCCAATCCAGGCACCAGTTTTGTGGATTGCAGGGAATTACGCCTGCGTGGTACTTACGATCATAAACGTGGCATAGGTACGGGCCACCAGTTTGTTTTCGCAGGAGACTGATATTTCAGTGCGTAATAGTCGTTTGCCCGCGTGAATAACCTTGGCCTCTGCAATCAGTAACTCTCCTGCAGGCGGGCGGATAAATGCAATACTCAGGTCAGTAGTTGCAGTTTGCGTACCGGTTGGGCGCACCGACCTGACCGCCATGCCAGCAGTCGTATCGGCCAGGGCAGTTAACACCCCGCCATGGACCCTGCCCCCATTATTCATGTGGTGCGGAGCCAGCTTCAGGGAACAGCGCGCATGACCCTCGGCATAGGTTTCTATCTCGATACCGATAAAGTCTCCGAATGGACTCATACCCGGGGAACTCATCTTATTTTCTGGACTTTCCTCACTCATCCCACAAACCACCCACAGTATAGGGGCTGCCGCCGCTCGCCCAGAAGCGCCCGTTTACAAAACGAAAATGGCGATCCAGTGCGTCCAGTCGCGCCATCTGTTGATCATCCAGAGTAATAGCGGCAGCTTGCAGATTGAGTTGCATACGATCCTTATTGGTAGATTTCGGGATCACGATAGTGCCTCTGTTCACTGCCCAGGCTAATAGTACCTGCGCCGGTGTAATACCCTGCTCGGCGGCGATCTCAATAACCGGCTCAAGCTCAAATAGAGAAGGTTCATCTTTAGCCTTATAGGCCGCCTGACGGTCGCGCGAGCCGAGGGGTGAATAGGCAGTAATAATTACTCCGTGCTGAGTACAAAATTGTTTCAGTTTTTGTTGGCATAGCAGGGGATGGGCTTCAACCTGGTTGGTAACAGGTTTTATCACTGCTTTATCCAGTAACTCACGCAGTTTAACGGCGCTGAAATTGGACACACCGATGTGCTTCACCAGGTTCGCTTCCACACAGGCTTCCATAGCTGACCAGGTGTCATGAATTGGTGCTTCATCCAGCGTCAGGTAGTCGCTGCCGGATTGAGGAAATGTAACTCCGGATTTGAAGGCCACCGGCCAGTGAATGAGGTACAAATCAAGATAATCGAGCTGCAGATCTGTCAGCGTCTTTTCCAGTGCCGGGCGTACATCATTACTCAGATGCGCATTGTTCCAGAGCTTGGAAGTAATCCAGAGTTCGTCGCGCGCCACATCACCCGCACTGATTGCAGCTTGCAATGCCGAACCTATTTCGGCCTCATTGCCATAGATGGCTGCACAGTCGAAGTGCCGAATGCCCACCTCTATTGCCTGACGAATTGCTGTGTCCACTTCACCCGGCTCGGATTTCCAAGTGCCCAGACCCAGCATGGGAATGCTGTCACCGTTTTCCAGTACATGAAATTTCAAAATGTCTCCCTCGTCCGGGGTATAGTCCAGGCAGGATTGTGTCTGGTCAATCTGCCTTGGGCTTGCGTTGATTAATTTGGCGTTGCAGTGCATTCTCAGCTGCCTTCTCTTTGCGCTTTTGTTCCATGGTGGACTCCATGGGCTGGCCTATATGTACTTCACCCCTGGCGCGAGCCAGGTCGATCTGCCTCTGCCGCTCTGCATAGCGTTTTATCTGATCCGGCTCATGTTTGTCGTAACAGTGATGACAGCTGACACCACGTTGATAATGAGGGCTCGACTTGTCATCTTCCGTGATCGGCATCCGGCACGCATGACACTGATCGTAGCAACCCTTCTGCAGTTTGTGATTTACAGTGAATCGATTGTCAAACACAAAGCACCCGCCCTGCCATTTGCTTTCGTCTTCCGGAACCTCTTCGAGATATTTCAGAATGCCGCCCTGTAAGTGATAGACCTCTTCGAAACCCTGCTGCTTGAGATACGCAGTAGACTTCTCGCAGCGAATTCCACCGGTACAAAACATCGCCACTTTCTTGTGGCGGGCGGGATTCAGATTTTCTGCCACATATTGAGGAAATTCGCGAAATGATTCCGTATGTGGATTGACGGCATTCTCAAACGTGCCAATCTGTACTTCATATTCATTACGTGTATCGAGCAACAATACATCGGGGTCTTCAATCAATTCATTCCACTCAGTCGCAGGCACGTATGTTCCAGCAATATGATTTGGATCTATACCTTCTACCCCCATGGTCACGATCTCCTTCTTGAGCTTGACCTTGGTGCGGTAGAAAGGGTTTTCCTCTACGAAAGATTCTTTGGCCTGTAGCCCGGCAAACCGGGAGTCCCGCCGCAGCCAATCCAGCACGGCGTCGACACCTTGTCTGCTACCTGCAATAGTGCCATTGACACCTTCAGCCGCGAGCAGTAATGTGCCGCGCACCTCGTGCTCCAGCATCTGATCGCGCAAGGGCTCGCGAAAGGCTGTGTAATCCGGAAAACTGGCGAATTGATAAAGCGCAGCGACGACCACGTCTGGATGCGTCGGTTTCATGAAAATTCTCCCTGTTGCTGGCCGGAACGTAAATCCGGTGCAATATTTGGCACGCGGATTGTATAGAATGCTGCGCCAGGAGTAAAAAAACCGGCAGATTTTGACTTTAAACTGCAATATATAAAGGGCAATGAAATGGATTTGTATAACTGGATACTTAGCGGAATCGCGGTGGCCGGCTACATACTGGTAGCCAACCTGATTTCCAGCATTCTGGCTGATCTTGGCAAGCGCAAGAAGGCAGCACCTAAAAGAGCTAAATACATATCCAAGGTGTTTAACTTTCTTCTGGCGATACTCACCCTCTTTGGTCTCTTCATTATCTGGGGCTATGACTATCACAATATATTCGTAGTAGGGTCGTCACTGCTGGCAATCGGCGGCGTCGCCCTGTTTGCCCAGTGGTCTATCCTGAGCAACCTGACGGCCAGCATTGTCATCTTCTTTAACTACCCGTCGCGCATAGGAGATCGCATTCGCATTCTTGACGGCGAGAATTCGGTTGAAGGCGTCATACTCGATATCAATATGTTCCAGGTATTGATAGAAGACGATAACAAGAATGTCGTGAATTACCCCAACAACCTGCTGATTCAGAAGCCACTGGTTAAACTGAGTGGCAAGAAAGAGCCTGTTGTGGAAAAAGTAGCTGAGGATAATGGCGAGGGATAGGATGCAGGTTTGGTGAACTGCTTTGATAAAATTCATAACAGCTTAGTGATCCAGATACGCAACAGCATTTCTCGGGGAAATGGGTCCATCATTTTACTGCTTACAAAGCCTTCGTTAGAGTTCGCAAAAGCAACTCTCAACACCTGAATCGTTCATTCTCCAGTTTGTACGGGAAGCTTTGAGGGTTGCCCCCATTCAACCCACGAGCCATCGTATACCGACAAATTTCGATGCCCAGCCTCATACGCAGCCAGTGTGAGTATGCAGGCAGTAATACCGGAACCACAGCTGGTAATTATCTTTTTATCAGCGACATCCAGCTCCGCCATGATTTCCTTTAATTCTTCGACCGGTTTTAGTCTGCGATCATCCAGTACATCTCGACATGGCAGGCTCCTGGCATTGGGCATATGCCCGCCGCGCAGGCCGGGCCTGGGCTCCGGCTCGGTACCGGCAAATCGGCCTCGAGAACGCGCATCCAGAATCGTGCAGGATGCATCTTCAGTCGCTGCCAAAACGGTTACTGCATCGCAAAAGCTGGCAGCATTTTCATCAGCCACAAAGTCTCCAACCGGAAAGTCTTGCTCATAGTCCGACACCGTAGGAAATCCCGCTGCTATCCAGGCCGGTAATCCACCATCGAGCACATAGACCCTGGTATGCCCCATTGCTCGAAACATCCACCAGGCCCGCGGACTGGCGTAAAGACCAGTATCGTCATAAACAACCAGCGTACTGTCTTTTCCTATACCCAGCGCTCGTACTCTTTCTTCAAACAGCTGGCTTGAAGGCATCATGTGCGGCAGTGAGGAGTTTGGCTTGCATACATCCGTATCAAAGTCGAAACGCCGCGAACCTGGAATGAGTTTCAGGTCATTTGGACTATTTATTGCTTCGAATCCTGGTACAACAGGCGGCACGGAAGCGTCGAGAACAATTATCTCCGGGGAATCCAGGTTTGCATGCAACCAGGCAACATCCACAAGAGCACTCTCACTACTTGTCATAGCAGTTCCAGGAATTCCCGCAGCTTGTCTTTAAGCACAGCAGTGTTTTCAGGGCCGAGTCGAATGAGCTGCTTGTCCACAGCGTCCATGTCTTCGATAGACGAATCTGCATACAAATACATGACTGAAGGCTTGACTAACTGGAACGGCCCCTCCGGCTGGCTGGCACTTAATACCAGATTTATCGCCCGACGCAGAGTCGCGTTAAATTCCACGTTACGAAAACCGATTTCAGCATAAGCCTGTTGGAACAGCGGACTAATGGTTTGATACAAAGCCATAGCCTGATTTGCTTCCAGTGCCGCAAAGGCACTGACGAAACCATCAAAGCGATCGTGCGCAGACTCATCCATGACGAAGAGGTTTTCATCTATCTCGCGCACAGGCATTTCCTGATTGACAGCGCGATAAGGTAAATCTGTTTGCGGCAATTCTCCCTGACTCACATTGTGGACAAATACCACAAACCTGCGAATCAACTGCTCATCGGTGAGCAGGGCCAGTAAAGCGGCGCCATTCTCTAGAGCACGCAGCCCATCGAAAACAAATGCATCACTATCGTTCAGAGTGGGCAACTGAATGACTTCAGCATCTTGCACTTCCGGTTCAGAAGTCACATCAACTACTTCTAACGGATCAGGCTCGACCACAGGCTCGGCGGCAGGAGCAGGCGGTTCCGGAGTCGGCACAATGCGAGTTACCGGCATATTCTGCTCTACCGGTGAAGTCTCCCTCTGGATCGGTTGCGGCGTGGGTGGCTCTACAACGACGGTGGTCGTGCCTTCCGGGGGCTCAAATGTTGCCGCCAGATATACCAAGTAAAGCAAGGTAATCACCGCCACCCCGGCAATAGCCCATAATCCTGCTTTTCCCATTTGCCTATCCTCCCAGTACCAGACTCATTCTGGCACAGCGCCCCATGCGCCTCAATAAATGCGAACTATGATCACAATTAAGTCAGACAATGCCTCGATTCAGACATAATTCTGGCCAATAAAAAAGGCGATGCTACCAATGTACCACCGCCCTTCTTATGACATGCACTGACTAGATTTTGGGGAAACCCAATTCTTCCATTGTACGCGTCAGGTCTGCACCCGCCGTCGCTGGATTGGTTTCCTTATCGATCTTCAATACCGTTCCATCGGCACCGATGTAGTAGGTCCAGCGATTATTGAAACCACGTGATCCCAAAACACCATATGCACTGGACATTTCCTTGCTCGGGTCAGCAAGAATCGGAAATCCCGCTTCGTGTTCAGCGGCAAAAGCCGTGTTGTCTTCCAGCGTATCCACACTGGCCATAAAGTAGGCTACATCAAAAGCCTGTATTTCTTCAGCACTGTCACGCAGCGCTTTACATTGCATGGTTCAGCCGCCAGTAAAAGCTTTGGGGAAGAAAGCGATGACTACAGGCTTTTCTCCCATAAACTGCGACAGCGTATAAGTCTGGCCATCAGATGCCTGCAAGGAGAAGTCAGGGGCTTTTTCGCCCTCTTCTACCGCTGCTGCGATCTGGCTTCCCAAGGCAAATACCGCGATCAACAGCATCGAGGCAACCCGGGTAAGTCGGTTAAGGACAAGAGTCATATCTGGCTCCATTATTTTGTTTATGCAGAGACATTCTGCACTGACTATGTTGTACCTGTTAATGGGCTGGATTTCCAGCAAATCAGGCCCGCACGCCCGCATTTGGTCGAATTATCACGATTATCATGACAGCCCTGGAATTCGTTGCATTGGCGATTTTGAAGCGAGGCTAATGTCAATCCTGGCCCAGAAAGCGATCCAGGCGTTGCCGGAGTGTCTCTATTTCGGCCTGCATGCGTTCACGCTCTTCAAGCAGGTTTACTACTACAGCTACAGCAGACCATTCCAGGTCCAGTTCCCGGCGTAGCCGTGCCGCACGACGAATAATGCAAACGCTGGTGTAGTCAAAGGTCCAGTCTTGCGGCGCATTGCCGGATGGGCTGACAACACCGAGGTCCACCAGCTCCACGCAAGCGTCCTGGCTAAGCTGCAATTCAATGCAGATCTCAGTGAGGGTGAGTACTTCTTGTTGCCTACTCATTCTCAGCTCTCCAAATTCTGGCGCGGGTTAAAATTGGCATGATCTCGCAAGGCTTCCCAATGACCGCGAGCTTCCTCATCCGATTTTTCTGGCATGACCACTTTGAGAATTACAAACAAATCACCGCGCCCTGTTTTGGTGGGCAGGCCATGGCCTTTCACTCGTAGCCGCTGACCGGTTTGACTACCAGATGCGATATTAAGACTAATTTTGGAATCCAGAGTCGGTACCGTTACCTTGGCCCCCAGAGCTGCTTCCCAGGGTGCTACCGGCAGTGTCAGGTGCAGGTCATGACCGACAGCGTCGAATAAAGGATGGGGCACCAGCTTAACGCGCAGATACAGATCTCCTGCCTGACCTTTACCGAACCCTGGCGCGCCCTGGCCCTTGAGCCGTATTCGTTCCCCGCCAATAGTCCCTTTTGGAATCTTGACTTTCAGAGTCTTCCGCACCTGGTTCACTCGACCAGATTCATCATAATGGGGAAGATTATATTGAATGGTTTTTTGCTCATCGTTCAATGTCTCTTCCAAAAATACTGGAAGATCTACCTCGATATCGCGGCCGCGTGTGGAATAGAAATCCTCGCTGCTGTCGAAGCCGCGATGGTTGCGGGAATGTCCGCTAAAGCTGCTGCCGAAAATACTGGAAAAGAAATCGGAGAAGTCTTCACTTTCAAACTGACCGCCACCTTGAGATTGCCAGCCAGGCGGCGGTTTGAATTCACCGCCCTGACTGCGGTATTGCCGTAACTGATCATATTCGGCACGGCGTTCGTCATTGCTCAGCACTTCGTAGGCTTCAGAAACTTCCTTGAAGTTTTGCTCAGCGTCCTTCTCGGTGCTAACATCCGGGTGGTATTTGCGGGCAAGCCGGCGATATGCCTTCTTAATCGCGGCCTTATCGGCATCGGTCGCCACATCGAGAGTTTTGTAGTAGTCCTTAAATTCCATAAAATGGATTTGCGTTCCTGTTAATCATCTGCGGCACATATAATATTACTCTGTGGTAATACCAGAGATTGCCGAAATATCGCTAGAGTCAGGGTAACCAGTCACTAGCTGATTATTCTCAAAAGCAGTAATTCAGTCTGCCTGCATTTCCTGTGCATGGCAGCATTTCTTACAGTGGCCATATTAGGGCGTTCGATATAAAAGCGCCAGAATCGTCGAGACGCAGACTCTTTTGCATGATCGAATGATAAAAGGGACACTGATCACTTCAATATATGAGTATAGTTGGACAAGAATATCAAATTATCAATGCGCTCTACCGCCAATTTTTACTTTATCTATAACGATGGAGCGAAGCCAAATGACTGAGCAAGCTCCCAAATGGTTTACCGATGCTATTTCAACCCCCAGTACAGAACACCGGTTGGGAGTTGATGGAACAGATATCCATTACCTGCGCTGGGGAGAACCGACTAACCCTGGCATTGTGTTTGTCCATGGTGGCGGAGCTCATGCCCACTGGTGGAGTTTTCTGGCACCAATGCTGTCGCGTAGATACAGCATCGTTGCATTGGACTTGAGCGGGCACGGCGACAGCGGCCGACGGCAAAATTATCCACGTCGACAGTGGGCAAAAGAAGTAATGGCAGTTATCGACGATGCAGCATTCGCCGGACCACCCGTACTGGTGGGTCATAGCATGGGTGGTTTGGTCAGCATTGTCGCTGCGGCATTGCACAGTGATTCTTTGGCAGGTGTCATTATAGTGGACTCACCCGTGAAGAAGCCTGAACCAAGTGCACAGGCAAAGCAGTCAAACCTTAATCCTGGTCAGCTGAAGGTTTATCCGGATCTGGAAACCGCGATGTCACGCTTCCGGCTGATTCCCGCACAAGAGTGCAAAAATAAGTACATTGTAGGGCATGTGGCACTGCACTCTATCGGGCAAGTAGATGGTGGATATTCCTGGAAGTTCGACCCGCGAATTTTTGAGCTGGTGCAGAAAGAACCCATGGAAGAACATCTGACCAATATCAGCTGCCGCATCGCGCTGCTCAGGGGTGAGCATAGCGTGGTGGTACCGCCTGAGACGGGTCAATACATGTTCCAGTTATTGCATCGCAAAGTACCACTCGTTGTGATCCCGGATGCTCACCACCATCTTATTCTCGATCAGCCTATGACTTTTATTGCCGTGATTCGTGCTCTGCTGTCAGACTGGGCGCATTCGCCGACCTAAAACAATGGCGACTGCGCCCCCTGAACTCGCATCACGCAGCCTTTGGTTCACTGAGCCTCTGATCCAGCTTCATCATGGCCAGATTGAGAGACTGCCTCAATTCCTGGTGCACCAGTTCGCTTTGAGCAGTATCGAAATTTTAATGAAACTTCGGCACTGACAAGCTCGCCACCACGTCAGCGCCGAAATATTGCGCCGAATTAACCGCTTCCTTCAATACACTCTGCGCCCCGCCGGCACGCCGGCACCGGGAGAAGTTGCCAGGTATACCGCCGGTTTGCCTTGAAACACCTTGCTGTCGATACGCGAAGCCCAGTCAAATAGATTTTTGTAAGCCGCAGTATAGGAGCCATTATGTTCAGCGAATGAAATCACCAGCGCATCGGCTTCATCTATCTTTGCAAAAAACGCACGTGCAGCTTCGGGATGACCGAGCAGCTCTTCCCGTTCATCGCTGAATATCGGCATTTCATAGTCATGAATATCAATAGCTTCAACAATGGCACCCTCTATCAGATTGGCGGCATAGGTCGCGAGTATGCGATTGATGAAATTACGATTTTTGCTGGCACCAAATGCAAGAATTTTCATGATCGATCTCCTTGGTCTCTTACCTTTAGACTTCACTGTTGGGAATGATTGCGTTGATTCGGTACGTCACTGAGGTACTGCACAAACTCGACTTCAAAACCGGCGGGGTCAATAAAATATATATTCCGCCGCCAAGGTTCGTCGGCACCATCCTTCGCGATGGCGAAACCGGCATCCTGCAAACGCTGGATCAGCGCGTCCATATTGCTGGTAACAAAAGCAAAATGCGCCAGACCTACCTGATGACCTTCCAGGTCACGATTCAAGCCCTCGCCATTATCAGATAAAGCCAGATACTGATAATCATCGCCAAAATGCAGCCACTGTCGCGGCTTGCCATACCAGTCTCCACTGCCACTGGCGCGCACTCCCCAATGAGGGCATGCAGCTTGGTAAAATTTCAGTGTGGCGGGGATATCTTTCACTACCAGGTTTACGTGTTCCAAATGCAGCATGTCAGTCCTCCTGTGGTGTGCTGGCAAATACAAGTCAGGGGCATGCTAATACCTCAAGTTAACTTGAGGTAAAGTATTTTTTTCACTATATTGATATTTTTTATACCGACCTGAACTGCAACACAGGAATGAACTCACATGACTAACAGCAGCAAAGAATGGACTGTAGGGCGCGTGGCGGAGCGTTGTGGTGTCAAGGTGAGCACCCTGCACTTCTATGAAGCGAAAGGCTTGATTTACAGCAGTCGAAACAATGGTAATCAGCGGCGCTACAGATCCGACGTATTGCGCCGCGTGTCGGTCATCAAGGCTGCACAGAAAATGGGGGTCAGTCTGGCCGCCATCAAAGCAGCATTCGCCTCCCTACCCGAACAGCGCACGCCAACGGCTCGGGACTGGCAGCGTCTGTCTTCAAATTGGCGCGATGAATTGAACCAGCGCATCGCTTATCTGGAACGGCTGCGGGATTCACTTACTGGTTGCATCGGTTGTGGCTGTCTGTCCATGAAGAACTGTCCTATTTATAACAGCGACGACTGGTTGGGTGAGAAGGAAAGCGGACCGGTGATTCTCGATCGCGGTAAAGCATGGCGCAGCAGGAGCAGAGAAAAATCGCAGACAGCCAACTCTCGAGTGTGACGAAGCTAGCCAGCAATGCGGATTTGTTACATGGTTTTCTAAAGCGTTCCCACAAGTAGTGAGCCTACCTAAAACAGGCGACCACGCCGCGCTGCACGGAGGATATCCTGGGACTCTGTTTCCAATTGCGCGATATCCCGTTCGAGTCGTTCCGCTTCTACAGGGGACAAGTCGGTAGTCTGCTGAATACCTCGCAATCGCTCAATCGTAGCCGCAACCGCGCGCGTATGGCGATTCAACTCAACCTGTTTGGCGGTCTGTTGGGACTGGCGATAGCGTGGATTCTCGACCTGTACGTTATAGCACTGCCTGACCAGTTGGCCATTGGCAGTCCGTACATTCTGACAACGAGTCTCGGTGAGATATCTTGATGCAGTGCCGGCGAACGCTGTATAGGGAGTAATTGCGATAGTACGTGCCAGTGAAATATCTGCCTGCGACTTGTCAAACAAAAGTGACAATAATTGCCGATTGTCAATTTCAGTGGAGCCCGTCTGCTCTATTATTCGCTCATAGAATTCACTGAGATCCATAGCATTTGACATACGGGTGCGGGTAGTTTGCTGCAACAGGTTTTCCCGCAATGTGCGCAATTTCCATTGCCCATATGTTTGTGCCGCTTGCAAGTAACGTATATCACCAGGCTGATACAGCCTGTCCTGAATGTGCAGTCGCAGCTCCTGCAAATCATCAACTTCCTGCCAGTCATCTTGCTTGCCATAGGCCTGAATAAGCGCATCAATTAACGGGACCTGTGCAGCACTGAACAATCCAGTGTTGATGCGTTCCAACTGGAAGGCGGCCTCATAGGCTTCTGCAGCACCCTGATAATCTTCCAACTCCAACAATAAGTTGGCTAAATCTGTATTCGCTTCAATAAGGGATTGATCATAAATCCCTACTTCGAACTGTAACTCCTCCAATGCCTGACGGCGCTGAATTAGCTGGCGGGTGAGTTCTTCCGCACGTTGTTCCGCCGCGAGCAACTGTTCATCGCTCATTGGCTCTTCGGATACAGCATCCTGAGCAACCGAAGAAGTGCTCAAGACAGCCACGAGCAAACCCTGGACTGCAATACAGCTCATTGTGGCAATCATTCGTATATATGATTTGTGCTGTGACATTATCCTGAGTTGAGCTGGTTCCGGAATTCGTAATTTACGTTATAGAGACATTGGCCTGAATCAATACTGAATCATATAATTGCCTCGCTGCAATACTGACTGCGCCCTTTAACGACATCGTAACTTACTGATTCTACTATATTTCATCAGTACTTAGCAGGACTACTATTGATTCAATGTGACAATATGCCACACGACTCCTTACATGCCGAACTTCTATAATGCAGCGCAACTTGCATAAGACAATTAGAGTCGATTAATTCATGTTCAATCCCCGCCAGTTAATTGTTTTTGTCACACTGCTTTCCACCAGCACCGTCATCCTCGCACAACAGAATTATGATGTAGAAGAAGTTATTGTTATAGGCCGACAGGAATTTCTTGAAACTGAATTCACCGCACGTCGCACCGGCGGAAATATAGATGCTGCGAAATTAATGAATGAAGTGCGAGGTGGCGCCGTTGCAAACAATGGTCCACTGACCTGTCAAATCCAGTATCTGTGAGCTGGTACTTCGACAATGATCTGACACTATCATTGGGTGCCGAAAATATTCTTGATGAGGATTACACGGATCATCTTACTGGATTCAATCGTGTACTGGGTAGTGTTGTGCCGCAAGGCAGCAGAGTGTTTGGGCCGGGTCGAAACCTGTTCGGGCGCTTGCAGTACCGCTGGTAGATCTGAATGAATTTCCAGAGCCCGGCAACGCCGGGCCCTGGAATCCATTACGCATTAACTTTACTGCCGGCGGCCTACTACGTGGCCTTTGCAGTTACTTGCACCACAATCACAATAGAATCCCCGAAATAAGAAATCTTCGGTTTGTGTGTAGTCCAATGTCACGAATTCATTGGCTGCGATAGGCTTGAGCGCAATAAATCGTCTGGTCTTTAAATCGACGTACGTATTGGGGTCACAACTGTGCAACAACTTTCCATAGAAATATGGATCGTGCAGATGCACGCCCTCTGCTAACTGCAGGGAAAACTGAGTGACCTCTTCCGTGATAAAACCAGTGCACGCAAACACGACTTCACCTGTTTTAAATTCAACCAGGCTTACCACACCTTCACCCACACCTTCGTTAATATGAGAAATTTTGAATTTCTCTCGTGTAGGCTCAAATGCAAAAACCGGCATTTGCTCAGGATAAAATCGCTGTGTCTGCACATCATCACTCGAAACTGATGCGAGCGCCGCGCCGTTGATCACGCCAGAGAACCGTTTGTTCTGCGTCGTTGATTCAATTGCCATCTGCGTTAGTTCCTCAAAAGCACTTGGAAATTAACATCCTGGGTGCCAAATACTTCGTTGATAAATTCAATGACAGCTACTTCACTGTAACCCTTACAGCTAAACACATCGAGATACAAATCCCGCGCCTGGTCATTGGTATGAATCACGATGGCACTGGTTTCAATTAGCTGCACACCAGAAATACCTTCTTCTATGCCGTGGCCAAATCGCGCAACGAGTGGGTCACCGTAGGCAACCATATCGATTCGATCTACCAGTTGCTGCATGAATTCAGTAACTTTGGGTACATCCAATAAATTTTCATTACAGCCACGTGCAGTCAAAACCAGGTGTTTGCCATAGTAATGAACGCCGTCAACTTGTATACGTTTGTATTCCGCCGCCTTCGAGGTCGGAGTAAATATCTGGTTCATTGCGAGTTTCTTCTCCTGCAAAATGAGGCCCCGGGGCACTCAGTCAAATTTCAGTAATAACAGCAGCCACACCAGGGACGGGCGTGGAAGAAAATCACGGACAGGAGCACAGTCAGGGCAGAAGCCTGCTGGACAGAACGCTCAGTCATCTGGATTTCCTCCTACAACACACCCCATTTCAGGGGCTGGCGTGAGAAGCAATCAAAATAAACCATTGGGCGAGAGGGGTTGAGGTTCCGTCCGGATGGCGCGCATATCGTATACCAAAACGAGAAAAACAAAAGCTTTTTTTTATGGCTGCCAGGCCCCGATTTCCGCGGGGCCTGAACCTAGAAAGTGGCAATAGGGTTCAGGGGCGAACCTGTGCCTCCGACAATGCGTAATGGCGCGGTGGTGAACAGGAATTTCCAGCGATTTTGCTGCGCCGCGATCTCCGCCACAGCCTCCAGATCCAGGTTGTCAAAAATAGGTGTGCCCAGCGCAACAAGTACCAGCGCATGCACCGGGTGGGTATAACCTTCGACACCGGAAGGAAATACATCGAGTGCCGCATCGGAACCGACCATGGCGACATCCCGCTCTTTAAGCCACTGCACTGTGGAGGCATGCAAGCCCGCTGATTCCTGCGCAACGTTCCAGGGCCCCATTGCTTCGCGACGACTCCAGCGCCCGGTCCGCACTAACAAAATGTCACCCGCACCAACTGTTATGCCGGCCTCGGCTTCCCATGCCTCAAGGTCTTCGATCATGATTGGCGTTTGCGGCTCCAGCCAGTCCACGCCCTTGAGTCGGGGTATATCCATAAGAATGCCGCGACTGAAAATACCGGCATGGCTGGCACTGATATCTAGTTTTGCGCACCCGTTTTCGGTCACTTCTGATTCCGGATACCCGTTGTACATCATGCCGTTTTGAAACCTGTGGCACAGGGCATCGAGGTGAGAGTGTGCATAGCCATGGAAAGATACACCGAAACTATCGATGGCCCAGGGTCCCGGGCTGCTGCCAATTGCCTGCATCTCATGACTATAGGGGTTGCCATTGTCGACTGCTGGCGCAACCAGGGTCTCATGTGCCATGGAAACCGAAATGCCAGTCTGCACCAGACGTGCGGCAGCAATACGTTTTTCCGGCGTAATCAGATTTACTGTGCCAAGCTGATCGTCTTCTCCCCAGCGCCCCCAGTTCGACAGGCTCTCCATCCAGCCATCAACAGTAGTCTGGGGCATCAGTTCCTGAGCCAGAATTGAATGACTTCCAATAGAAGTCAGAACAATTAATAAGGCAATTTTCCGTGTATTTGTACTTTTCATAGAGCTTTCCAGTCAGAATAGGGCGGTACCGGGGAATCCTAAGATTATTTGAACCAGTTCACAATCCTGATCTTGGCGCCATCGTAATTCATTGATTATTGGAATAATGTCTCGCGCATAAATCACAACCTCATCAAATTAATGGCAGAGTTTTCCAAACAGATCGATGCCGCAAATGGCATCATGATTTACACCATCTCCGGGGAGTTACGCGATGGCGAGCTGCTGGAATATGTAACCGCTGAATTTGCTGCCGCGCAGAAAGAGCTGCCTGAGTGCTACCTCTACGACTTTCGTCAGTGTATCTGGAACACTGAATCCCTCGATTCCTTCAAACGCAATGTTATGACTGCTTCGCAACTGGAATCGCCAGCCCACTATGGCGCAATGGTTTTTTCCCGGCCAGAAGACTACGGCCTTGGCAAGATGATTGAAAACATGGTGAAAATGGGCGAGGCCGGGGCCGACGCAGAAGCCTTCCTGAATTATGATGAAGCGCTTGCATGGTTAATAGAGAGACGGCAATACCCGCCCAAATAGATTTTGATGAGCGAACCCTGAAAGCGGTTTTTCAGTGCTAGAAACATGCACTGATCATACAATCCAGCAAGCGGTCATCGAAAGGAAACACCTCAGTATTTAACTTCTGCAGCAGCCACCCGCTTTCCCAATGAGCGATAGGTTCGAATTCGCACTTCCCAAGACCCTCCACCTTTGCTTTCATAAGGCCAAAGAGGAGTTCACCATGAAATCATTCAAATACCTTGTCTTTGGTTTGGCCTGCCAGGCCAGTATGCTTGGCCTGGCTCGCGCAGACGAAACCCAGATGCATGCGATTGTCGCTGCAGTTTCCGCTGATCGTATCGAAGCTGACATCACAACTCTGGCAGGTTTTGGTACGCGTCACACGCTCAGCGAAACCCAGTCCGCGACACGCGGTATCGGTGCTGCAAGGCGATGGATAGAAGACGAGTTCAATCGCATATCTGCTGCTTGTGGTGACTGCCTTGAAGTCTTTACAGTCAGCGGCGTAGTTTCCGGCGTCGACCGAATTCCTGATCCTACAGAAGTTGTGAATGTCATCGCGATACTGCGTGGCACCGACGATCCTAACCGCTTTACCATGATGAGCGGCGATATCGACTCGCGAGTGAGCGACCCTATGAACTTTGAATCCGACTCACCCGGTGCCAATGACAATGCCTCCGGCATGGCAGGTGTTATCGAATCAGCCCGGGTACTTACGCAATACCGTTTCCCTGGCTCTATCGCATTCGTTGGGTTGTCTGGTGAGGAACAGGGCCTGCATGGTGGCGCAATACTCGCCGAGTATGCCATCGAGAATGGCTGGAATATTGATGCTGTCATTAATAACGACATGATTGGCAACATCACAGGTGTTAATGGCGTAACCAACAACACAACCGCGCGCGTTTTTTCCGAAGGCACACGTTATGTCGAAACCGAAGCGGAAGCTCGCCAGCGCCGTTTCCAGGGTGGCGAGGTCGATTCCGCCTCGCGCAATATTGCACGTTATGTAGATATGATGGCTGACCTGTACATCCCCAACCTGGACATCATGATGGTCTATCGTCTTGACCGCTTTGGGCGTGGCGGCCACCATCGTCCTTTCAATGAGGCGGGCTTTCCAGCAGTAAGAATCATGGAAACCAATGAAAACTACACGCAGCAGCATCAGGATATTCGCGTGGAAAACGGAATCGCCTATGGGGATGTACTGGAGCACGTGAATTTCGCGTACGCTGCCAAGCTCACTGCGCTTAATGCGGTAACACTGGCTTCAATGGCACTTGCACCACCACCGCCTGCCAACGTGCAGATAGCCGGAGCAGTACGCCCCAGTACGACTCTCAGCTGGGACACGGTGGCAGGTGCTACGTCTTATCGCGTGCATTGGCGTCTGACGACTTCACCCACCTGGGATTTTTCGCGTGGCGTGGGAGACGTCAATGCTTATACGCTGGAAAATATCGTTATCGATAATTATTTCTTTGGGGTTTCGAGTGTCGCCGCTGATGGCACCCAAAGCCCGGTGGTGTTTCCTGGTCCAGCAGGTTCGTTTGACTAGCACTCAACCTATGGTTACTGGAAATCATCCGGGCCGAGTGTTGAATCAGTATCGAGGTTTATATAGCTGCCATCCGCAGCCTCTGCCAACCTCGAGCAGGTGCAATTGACTGGAAACACTACTGATTGATTATCGGTGAGTATGTCATTGCGTTCATAAACCAGGGTGAAGTTGATACCGTAGCGCAGTGTATAGTTTTCTCGCAAACGAGGATCATTATTGATCTTCACCGGAACCACATCGGCACCTGATCCGACAATCAAGCCATGCAACATGATTAGCTCGGGGCGCTGATCAAACAGGTAGCTCATCATTGCTGCTTCATCCCACTGCGCCCTGTCCTCATCTCCAAACAATCTGAAAATAGGCCGCGTGATCCCACTGAAAACCGTGAGCAGGGCACTATCTGCCATCTTTTCATTAAACACATAATGGCCAATCGGTCGATCAACCAGCCCGAGACTGTCAATGAAATGTACGTCCGGGCCCGCATACCACGGCGTCTGCCCCATCTGGTCATACACCACGGTAATGTCATCGGGGTAGTTGGCCGCGATGAACTCGCCCGGCATCACCTGATGGTTGTCATAAAGAAAATCCACCGGCTCAATCAAAATGTTGCGCTGCTCTCTCGGCAGATGCGTGTCAGGCGTGAACCAGTGGGTTATGCGCTGACCCAGGCTCAGTTCAGTCTGGCGCGCGTAGCGAGTTGCGCCTTCGAGGGCGAACACCACACTGTTGCCACCCAATGTTGATCGTGACAGAAACAACAAAGGCAATATGAAAATCACGGCTGTCAGTATGGCTGTCGTACGCAATCGTTTCCGGGTTAGGCCGGCATACTCAAAGGCAGCAACGAATCCCAGGCTCAGCATCGCAATAAACGAGGCAAATGCGCGATCGAAGAATTTCATATCATCGCCAACTGCACCCCAGATCATAGTGACAATAATGGCCAACAGTAACAGACAACCCCGATAGGAAATCTGGCGTGTGCGCCACCATCCCATAGCTGCCATCAAAAGCATCAAAGCCAATGGCAGCAACAGGAGCGACTTCGTGAGAAAACCCTGCAAGGTAGTTATCAGACTTCTGTCGCTGACAAAAATCTTGTTGTAAAAAGAATGGGGCAGCAAATCCTTGAAGTAGACAAGTCTGAACAGTTCGACAGCGAACACGAGTCCGAGGAATAGCATCCCCGAACGCGGTTTGAAAATACTGGCACGCTGGTAGAAATACGCCGGTATCAACAACAGGCAAAACATAAAGCCTTCGGGTCGGTTACAAATCACCAGCGTTGCAGCCAAAGGCCAGTAGTGCGACAGATCAGCGCGCAACAGGCAGAGTAATAGCCACAGGCAAAGCACCAGGGTCAGAGGAGTTTCCAAACCAAGGTGCGACCACATGTAAAATGGCGCCGACACGACCAGCCAGAACAATGGCACCCATACCAGCAGCGGGTCACTGGTGAATTGGCGAGACACCAGATACATCAACCGTAGTGCCAGACCAGCACACAAGATCCCCATCAACTTGGTACTGATCACCATCGCCGGATCGATGAAGTACAACGGTACCAGCAATAGTTGCCACACCAGGCTACTACCAGCCTCTACCGGCGGACCACCTATATTGAAAACGTAACCGTGACCATTAGCCATATTGGCAGCAAAACGAAAATAGATGTAAGCATCTTCTTCAATGGTATCGAAAGTGAGAAAAACCAGCGTACCGTAGAGCAATACGACTGAGGCACACATCCAAAATCTGAATCTGCTGGTGTCGAGAAGTGCTGGTGACAGGCTATGTTGTTGACCAGACAAAACCGGTGCCTCTACTGTAGGGAGCCGCGATTATATGCACCCTGCCATCAGGCGTCACCTCGCGCCGCATCCAGGTGTCGTCTCAGTTAAATTCGAATTGATACACCACTGGTATCGGCGGCTATGCCGCGCACTCACAGTGTCACAACAATGGCAATGCAGCCACGAGTGAGCGCTCGGTAAATCAGGCTGTAATAAGCCCATGTCCCGCGGTCTTTATGCACCCTGCCATCAGGCGTCACCTCGCGCCGCATCCAGGTGTCGTCTCAGTTAAATTCGAACTGATACACCACTGGTATCGGCGGCTACGCCGCGCACTCACAGTGTCACAACAATGGCAATGCAGCCACGAGTGAGCGCTCGGTAAATCAGGCTGTAATAAGCCCATGTCCCGCGGTCTTGATGCATGACAAACTGCCTTTGCTGGGGTAATCTCAGATGCAGGTATACCCCCTCATACATAATAATTAGTGCACGACTCAGAGGTGCCGAATAATGAATAAAATCTCATGTCTGACACGGATACTGCTCACAAGCATCGCAGTATTTTCGAGTACCGTCCTGTTGGCACAGGACTCGATCGAATGGACAACGCTCGGCAGTGACTGGGCACATACCCGATACTCGCCCGCAGAACAGATTACCGCCGAAAATTTCGCTGACCTGGAAGTTGCATGGGAATGGGAAGGCGCCAGCTTCGAAGCCCAGAGTGGCCGCGCCACGCCTAGCTACATCAACGGCCGATTATATACAGTAGCCGGAGCTCGTCGTCATGTTGTGGCAATTGACCCCCAAACCGGCGCAACAATCTGGTCTTATCGCGAACCCGACACACCGCGCTGGAACTATTCCATGCGTGCCGACTATGGCAAAGGTGTGGGCTATGCCAACATCGACGGCCGCGACATCATTTATATCATCTCTCCAGGTTTTTTCCTGACAGCTCTTGATGCCGAAACTGGCAGACCGCTGGAAGGTTTTGGCGAACCCGTTCCAGTGGAAGGATTTCCCGAGACTGGCGTGATCGACCTTTTGAAAGACCTGGGTCACCCCTATGATCCTTATGAAGGCTTACCGCTGGAGCGCGGCTATATCACTTCATCTTCACCTCCCATCGTTGTCAATGACGTAATCGTAGTGGGTAACTCCGCCGAGCAGGGTTATCACCAGTCGAGAATTGAAAACGTGCCAGGAGACATTCTTGGTTACGATGCGCGTACCGGTGAATTTCTCTGGAAATTTAATGTGATTCCCCAGCCCGGAGAATACGGCCACGAAACATGGGAAAATGATTCCTGGCAATACACTGGAGATATCTCTTCATGGGCACCGATATCTGCCGACCCGGAACTGAACCTGGTTTATATCCCCACCAATGGAGTCACTATTGATTACTATGGTGGCCATCACCCTGGTGATAATCTCTATGGCACCAGTCTCATCGCACTGAATGCACGCACAGGCGAAAGGGCATGGCATTTCCAGATGGTGCATCATGACATCTGGAACTACGACACACCCACAGCCCCTATCCTGCTTGATGTGAATACTCCGCAGGGCTCTATGCCAATCGTGGCACAAGCGACCAAGCAGGGTTACGTTTATACCTTCAATCGGGAAACTGGCGAGCCGGTATGGCCTATAGAGGAAGTCCCGATGCCTGCCTCGACAGTGCCTGGAGAACAACTGGCAGCGACTCAGCCGATTCCGACAAAACCTGCGCCATTCGAGTACGTGGGTTCCAGTATCGATCTGCTGGCAGACTTCACGCCTGAAATCAGACAACAGGCTATCGCTGCAGTCGCAGAGTATCAGCTCGGCCCCGTTTTCAATCCACCTATACGGCGCAACGATCCATCGGGAAAACTTGCTGCCTTGATGTGCCCATCAGGTGCGGTAAACATTACCCACCCACCAGTCGCGGATCCAACTTCCGGAGTCATGTATGTGATTTCGCGTTACAGCTGCGGTACTCGCACCCTGGTTACCGGAGAAGAAGCGGATACTTATTATGACGCTCCGACCGGCGTCACCCTGTCGCGCTATGCCGCGGCGAATGGCGGCCCTTCACCGCGGCACCCAGCAGGCATTCCATTGTGGAAGCCACCTTATAGCCGCATTACAGCTATCGATATGAACACTGGTGATCATTTGTGGATGCGTCCAGCCGGCTACACTCCTGAGCGCATACGCAACCTGCCTGAATTACAGAATGCCGATATCGGCAATACAGGTTCTGGCGCTGTGGGTCCGATGGTTGCCACTGCGAACCTGCTTGTCTACAGCAACCTCGCCTCTGATGGTACTCCAATGTTGTACGCGCTGGATAAGTCCACAGGCGAAGAAGTTGCGGCTATTGAGGCTCCGGCCACAAGTCGCTATGGCATGAGTAGTTGGGTACATGAAGGCAAACAATACATCATCCTGCAAACGGGCAGCAGCTTGACCGCGATGGCCCTACCCAACTAAAAAGTTAGTCCGAGCCGCGCTGTGCCAGCATAGCGCGGCTTTTTTAGCGCTTGAATTCATCTTTTAAAACTTATAATCAAAATCAACAGTCGAGGAGTTTGTCGATGAAGAAAAAAATACTGGTTACCTCTGTTGCGTTGCTCGCAGCCGCCGCCACGTTTTCCACCATCAATTCCCAGGAAAATGAAATGAGTTTCTTTATTACCAGCGAAGGCTCTGGTGATGGCGCCAATCTTGGCGGACTGGCAGGTGCCGATGCACATTGTCAGAATCTTGCCGATGCACAAGGCAGTAGTAAAACCTGGCGCGCTTATCTCAGTGCACATGCAACCGAATCATCTCCTGCAGTCAATGCGCGTGACCGCATTGGTTTTGGTCCGTGGTACAACGCTCGAGGTGTGCTGGTAGCAGAAAATTTAAATCAGTTACACAGCGAACGTATGTTTCTTGGTAAGGAAAATTCCCTGAATGAAATGGGTGAGCAGGTTAATGGCCGCGGTGATTCCCCCAACCAGCACGATATCCTGACTGGATCTTCGCTGGATGGTCGAACTGTCGACGATGGTAGCAACCATACCTGTAACAACTGGACCAGCAATGGTGAAGGCACCGCTCATGTTGGGCATCATGATCGTCAGGGCGGTGGCGCGAATCCAAATTCCTGGAATAGCGCTCACGGCTCACGAGGCTGTAGCCAGGAAAACCTGATTGCTACCGGTGGCAATGGTTACTTCTATTGCTTTGCCATCGATTGATATCCGGCAAATCAGTTAGAATACAGGCCGTGATGGGCAACCATCGCGGCTTTTTTCTGAATGGTATTAGGGGAAAATCAGCATGAAGTTATACGGCTTCGGGCAATCACGCTCTTTTCGCGCACTCTGGGCACTGGAAGAATGTGGATTACCCTATGACTACACCACGGTAAAACTGCGCACGCCGGCTGAAGATCCAGACAGCGCCCAACACGCCAACTATCTGGCAATTAACACGCAGGGCAAAGTACCGACTCTGGTTGACGGCGACCTGGTTCTGACCGAATCTGTTGCCATCCTTTACTACATTGCTCGTTCGGCTCCAGAGAGTGGCTTGTTGCCGAAAGATTCCATGCGCGCCTATGCCAAACTCGATGAACTGGTTTGTTTTGTCCTGGCAGAACTGGAACAGCCACTATGGAGCAAGGGCAAACACTGGTTTGCCCTGCCAGAAGAACACCGGCTTCCGCAGATGTTCGATACAGCGCGGTTCGAATTCGACAAGGCAGTCAAAAGCCTCGACCATCTGCTACCCGACACTGAGTTCGCCATAGGCAAGCAATTTACCCTGGTGGATATCCTCCTTGCTCACACATTCAACTGGGCAATGCGCTTCGAATTTGAAGTACCTGAAAAATATCAGACGCTGCGCGACCGCCACTATGAGCGTCCGGCCGCTCAGCGCGCCATGCAGGTAATCGAATAACGCTGTGGCAATTCGAACACTCAGACGTCTACTGATCGCTGCCGGTCTGTCCTTTAGTGCTTGTGGGTCGTATGCCCAGCCTGCCCTGCCTTCGCAATCCGACCCGGACTATTTTTTACTGCAATCTTTTGCCGCTGCCGGACCAGATGCCAGGTTTGCACTGAATCATATTGGCATCGAGGGTCAGCAAACCGAATCAGGCTACATGATAACGACAGTTCTTGACGCTTCACCCGCGCAACAAGCGGGGCTGCAGGCTGGCGACATCATTTTGTCCGCTAATGGTGAGGCGTTTCACCCTATAACATCACTCAACCCACAATCAGATACGCAGGGTCGTTTTTTACCGCTAACTGCAGTGGTCAAGTTGTCGATTTCGCGTGCCGGCGAATCGCAAAGCGTCAGTATCAGCCCGGCTTTCGATAATCTCTTCAATACTTACCGCAACGCAATTCCACCAAGCGTGCAGAATTTTAGCCTCGGCAACAAGACCGTGGCCTATTTACATTTATGGGGCCTTTCTCGAAGTAGTCATGATTTACTCACATACCGGGAAATAATCAGTGACCTGGTACTGGCAGACGGCCTGATACTCGATCTGCGCCATGCTTACGGTTATCTGCATGCCGACCTGTTACATGCCCTTGTGTCGGACACTTTGGCACAGACAGTGAGTCAAGAACTGGATATCGGTAATGAATTGTTTCCCTACTACGAGTCCTATTCCAAACCAATAGCAGTGCTGATTAATGGCAAAACACGTGGAGGGGCTGAGCGGCTCGCGTGGGCTTTACAGCAAAGCTCGCAAGTAGTCAGTATTGGCGAGGCTACGGCTGGTGCGAGCAGAGAAGTGCAGCTCGATAATGGTGAACTGATCTACAAACCTGGCGACGCTGACACCCCACCTGTTGGGGCGATAACCCCACACCAAAACATCGAATATCTGTTACCTCCCTCGACGCGCTCAGACCCCCACTTCAACGCAGCGATTGATGCCCTGCTTGGCATCATCTAGGATTGCTCCACATTTTCTTCCATCCATTCCATCGTGCGGAAATCGAAAGCTTTTTGCAATGTGGGTTTAACGACAGTGAAATAAGGAGATAGATCAAAATCTCTTGGCGTAAAGTGTGTGAAGTGACGCTTGTAATACTGAGGAACCTCACCGTGCTTACCCAACGGTCCATGTCGAGGTAATATCGGGTAATTGATCGACTGAAATGTCTCTGCAATTAGTGTGGAACAAATAGCTCGGGTCGGCTCGCCGCTACCAATGCCAATCATGGCTCGACGATATCGATTTGGTACGGCCGGTTTTTGAATCAGGTAGCGCACCAGATCAAAAACATTTCTGAGGTCGTACTGATGCCCGATTTTGCTGCGGGCAAAATTCACCAACTGCTGCTTGTCTTCAGCGGTTAATCCAACAGGACGACAGATCCGCAGGTTAAACTCGGCATAATGATCAAGATTAACCAGCCTCACACCTTCCTTCAGGTCCGCTTCCAGTAAATTGGGCTCCGAACTGGATTCGCCGTCAGTCCCCACATAGAGACAAGCATGAGACCAGGACGACTGCGTGAGGTATTTAATCGCCGAACTGATGCGTGTATTGCCCTCGACGAGGATGATATCTGCGGTCTGCAGCACCGAGGCGACATCAGCAATGGCCACAGTGTCGATGCGCCGGTAACCCGGTATCGACTTGGTCAGGAAATTAGCCAGGCTTTTGCCTATGGCACGGTTTATTGCAGTCACTGAATGCAGCCTAAAATCGGTTATACTGTATAGCCCTCGTATGAGTGTAATCGAATCGACAGGAGTAACAAAATGACCACCGCTTACAACAAGTTCTTCATCAATGGTGAATGGGTGGAACCCGCAGGCAGATCAACGCTTGAAGTGATCAATCCGACCACTGAAGAACCCTTCGCGACCATTAGCCTGGGAACCGCAGAAGATGTAGATAATGCTGCCAGGGCGGCCCGAGCCGCATTTGCAGGTTGGTCGACCTCTTCTGTCGATGAGAGACTGACTGTGTTGGGGAGTATCCTCGCCGGATTGAAGGCCAGAGGCAATGATTTGGCCAGTGCTATATCCAATGAGATGGGGGCACCCATGGGGCTGGCCAAGACTGCACAGTTGGGCAGTGGCATGGGGCATTTTGCCAATATCATTGAGATACTTAAGAATTACGAATTCGAGGAAGTTCGCGGCACCACACGCATCATCAAGGAGCCTGCTGGTGTCTGTGGTTTCATTACCCCCTGGAACTGGCCCCTGAACCAGATCGCCTGCAAGGTCGCCCCGGCAATAGCTGCGGGTTGCACAATGGTGCTCAAGCCCAGCGAGATTGCACCGGTGAGCGCATATATCCTGGCCGAGATTATTGCGGAATCAGGACTGCCCGCAGGCGTATTCAACCTCGTCAACGGCGACGGCCCTACAGTCGGCGCAGCCATCTCATCCCACCCGGAAATCGATGTAGTGTCCTTCACCGGATCCACCCGAGCCGGTCGGGAAGTCGCGAAAGGCGCAGCCGATGGCATCAAGCGCGTTACGCAGGAGTTGGGAGGCAAGTCAGCTAACATAATCCTTGATGATGTGCCAGATTTTGCCAAGGCAGTTGGAGGTGGCGTGTTGAGCTGTTTTGGTAACAGTGGACAATCCTGTAACGCGCCCACAAGAATGTTGGTACCTAAAGCGAAGATGGGTGAAGCAATAGAGGCAGCCAAAGCAGCCGCCGCGAAAGCAACAGTTGGTGATCCCAACGACGAGAATGTCCGTCTCGGGCCTGTCGTCAGCGAATTACAATTTAATAAAATCCAGGAACTGATAGAAAAAGGTGTCGCAGAAGGTGCCGAGCTTATTGTAGGCGGCCCTGGTCGACCCGATGGCTTGTCAAAAGGCTATTTCATAAAGCCTACAGTGTTTGCCAATGTAACGAATGATATGACTATTGCGCGCGAAGAAATCTTCGGCCCTGTGCTTTCCATCATCGGTTATGAAGACGATGCTGATGCAGTAGCAATTGCAAATGACACCGAATACGGCCTATCCGGTTATGTGTCAGGCGAACCTGCCCATGCTGAAGCGATTGCGCGCCAGATTCGCACGGGCATGGTCCATATTAACGGAGCCGGCCCGGACTTTTCCGCGCCATTTGGTGGTTACAAAAAATCTGGCAATGGTCGCGAATGGGGCCTGGAAGGATTCGAGGAATTTCTTGAAATCAAATCCATGCTCGGCGCTGTCGGGTAGCAAGGAGATCAACTATGCCTGTTGCAATCAACAAGGAAGCCATCGATCTCGGTATTGTGACCAAAAATCTGAATGCTATGCTGACTTTCTATGGTGAGACCCTTGGCCTGCCGCTGGAAGCAACCATCGATATGCCTGGCGGCGGCGTGATGCACCGCTACAAGGTTGGCGATAGTGTAGTTAAAATTGTTGAGACCGAACCACGCCCGGAGATCGATGCGGCACCGGGCGGTATCCGCGGCGCCACAGGTTATCGCTACTGGACTATCCACGTGAGTAATCTCGATGAATGCCTCCAACAAATCGCCGCAGCCAAGCATGCCATCGTAGTCCCAAAAAAGGTCATCAGGGAAGGCGTAACCATTGCCATTGTGGAAGACCCGGATGGCAACTGGGTAGAACTGCTCGAAACCGCCGCCTGAGCCACTCAATCAGGGCACTCAAGTGCCCTGCATGCCTGCGCATCCAAGCCGCTGAGTAACTGCAATAAAGTGTAATAATGACTTGTATCTCAGTTGTTTATCTCTACCATCCTCCCCCGAAATGGCGCCTTTAGCTACCATATAAAAAGAGGGAAAGCATGAGAGTTGAAAATCCGCAACGCCGCCGTAGCGTGGTCTTAACCTGTCTGTTTTGCCTGCTTGCCCTGAGCACGCCATATGCCATTGGCCAAAGTGCCAGTTTCACGATTCCGCGCATCGAAGCCGAACCTGAATTCGAAGATTTTGCCGGCATGCAGCCAGCCACCAGCCTGGCAAGATCCATGTCGATGGCCAGCAATTTTGTACAGCGTGAACCCGATGATGGCGATCCGGCAACAGAACGTACTGAAGTGTATGTGGGATATGACAGTGAGCATCTGTACGCCATTTTCCTGGCCTTCGACTCTTCCCCAGACCAGATTCGCGCCAACTTGTCTTCCCGGGAAAACATAGATGGCGATGATTTCGTTGGCCTGACCGTAGATACATTTAATGATCAGCGTGCTGCTTTCTCCTTTCGCACCACACCCCTGGGCATTCAATGGGACGCTCGCTGGACTGAAGGATCATCGCGCAGAGGTGGATTCGATACGACCCTGGAAGCCGTGTGGGACAGTGAAGGACAACTGACCGATCAGGGTTATATGGCCAAGATGGCCATCCCTCTCCGCAGTCTGCGTTTTCCAGACACAGAAAACCAGTTATGGCGCGTACAATTTGAAAGAGAAATCCCACGCCTTGCTGAAACCACTTTCTGGCCACGCTATTCGATAGACATAGAAGGACGCCTGAACCAGACCGCATTGATGAGCGGTATTAATAATGTTTCTCCTGGCAACAACTTCCAACTCATTCCATTTCTGTTCGCACGGGAAGTTGATGCGCTGGATCGTAATGCAACCGGTGGCCCGAAATTTGACACCAGCAGTGAGCAGGATGTGGGACTCGATGCCAAGTTTGTTTTTAACGACAGCATGGTTCTGGACCTCACTCTCAACCCTGACTTCAGCCAGGTTGAATCCGACGAACCCCAGGTCACTGTGAATCAACGCTTCGAAGTACAATTTCCTGAGCGTCGACCATTTTTTGTAGAGAATGCCGACTTCTTTGCAACAGATTCTGATCTCGTGTTCACACGCCGAATCGTTGATCCAGAAGGTGGACTGCGTTTTACCGGACGAGCTGGCAACTACGGCTTCGGTACTATCCTGATCAACGACGAGGCCCCGGGGCTAAATCGTGCTGACACTGACCCACTGTCTGGTGAAAAAGCCAATATCGCTATTGTACGGGCGTTTCGCGATATTTCGGACCAGGATCGGGTAGGTTTCCTGTTTACGGATCGTGAGTTTGGTGATGGCTATAACCGGGTCGCCAGTATCGACGGACGGTTTCGCTTCGATAACAACTGGACCACACAGGTTCAATTCGTCGGCACCGACAGCGAACCAGCGCTGGGTGGGGATTCTACCAGCGGATATCAGCGCAACATTCAGGTCAATCGTACCGGCCGTATGTTGAACACGCATACCCACTTTATTGAAACTACTTCCGATTTCAGAGCTGAACTGGGTTTCGCCAACCGCTTTTTCCGACCGGACACTTCTGGTCTTCATAATCGTGTCGCGCTGAATTTTTTCCCGGACAACCCGAATATCAATTCCTGGAATGTCACGGCCTTCGGTGTGTATCTGGAAGACAACGATGACACGCGTATATATACGCAGCTCGGTCCAAGTGTTGGAGTGAACTTCGATACCACCCGTATTGGTGCATCGTGGACTGATTACACCGAGATCCTGCAGCCGGGCGATTACCCCGGACTGCTGACAACCCGGGTTTATGACTACGATGACTGGCAGGTGAATTTCAGCAATAACACACTGGAATCACTGGAGTTCGATGTCAGTTATCGAGCCGGCACAACTCTCAATCTGGTTCCGCCAGTTGGTATGCTGCCAAATGTTGCTGATACCTTCCGGTTTGATGCCGAACTTTTGTGGCGTCCAATCGATCAGCTCCGTGTGGCAAACACCTACTTGCTGACCGAGCTGGAAACACGCAGTGGTGGAAGCAAGGTTTTTACCAATGAAATATTTCGCAGCAACTGGAATTATCAATTTAACCGGGAAATGTCTCTGCGTTTTATCGCCCAATACGAACATACCGATGCAGGCCCTGCTACACGTTTGACAGACAGCGAAAACCTCAACTTTGATCTATTGCTGCGTTATGTGATTAATCCCTGGTCCGCCTTTTATATTGGCTACAACACCAATCAGAGCAATTTCGATATTGTTGAAATGGAAGGCCAACGGGAATTGATTGTAGCCAATGATCTCAGACGCGACGGCGATCAGATCTTCGTGAAATTTTCCTACCTGTTCCAGCGCTGATCAGGATGCTAGCGAGGCTGCGCGGTTTCCTTCACCTTACTCAGCCATGGTGAGAGCGAACTCCAATCCATACGAAACATATGTGGTGCGCCATCAAGGATCTCTGCGTCCAAATCAACTCCCGCTGCAGTCAAACTGGTAACCGTTTCATCGAAACGCGCAGCCCAGTCGAGCTGATCTTCGCTACCGATTCGGAGATACACTGGAAATCCCTGCAGTACTGAATTGTCAGTATCTTGATCAGAAAGTGCGGGTACCGCTGCCACACCCATGTAGCTTTGGGGATTACGCCTGGCGATCTCCAACGCTGACATGCCCCCATTCGAGACTCCGGCCAGCAAGGTTTTGCCTTTTGCCACTGCGTCGCGCTCAACCAGGACGGAGATTAATTGCTGGATCTTGTCATTGTTGGCGCTGCCACGGAATGAGCGGTTATTGGGAGACACTGGAACGACCACATACCAGCCGCGTTGAGCGAAACCGCTGCCCAACCATTGGGAGGTATCTCGGGAAATGGAGGCATTGCCTGGACCGCCTCCCATGAGCACAACCAGGGGGTGCGGTGCCTCGTGTTCCACGCCCGGTTTGACAATGAATACGTCCAGACTCGAGCCATCAGCCAGGACAATGCGTTCGGCATCTTGCGCAAAGACTGAAGATTGAAACGACATCAAGTTGATACAAATGAACAGCAGAATTTTACGGCGTAGCTCTCGATTCAGGCTGGTCATGGGTAGCTCCTGTTGCTTTTGGTTTATTCGCGTCGCTTGTACACGTCTTCAAAGCGCTCGTTGAGTCGGCGCATGCCCCCCAACCAGCGATCATAGTCATCTGTCTTGCGGCGCATATAGGTAAGCACTTCGGGATGAGGTAACACCAGAAAGCGCTCTTCACCTATCGTTTCTATGACAGTATCAGCAAGTTGGTCCGGTTCCAACATGCCATCCAGGCCAGCGACCCCTCCATCACCATCACCCACTGCCGTCATCTTGGTCCGCACTGCCTGCGGGCAAAGCACAGAGACTTTGATACCCCTGTTGCCATAAGTAATAGATAACCATTCCGCAAAACCCACTGCTGCGTGCTTCGTCACAGAATATGGTGCCGAACCCACTTGGCTGAGCAATCCGGCCGCAGAGGCAGTATTCAGTAAATAGCCCTCACCACGCTCAAGCATGTGCGGCAGTGCGGCCCGTGCAGCAAATATATGTGCCATCACATTAATGTCCCAGATGCGCTGCCAGGCGTCAGTAGGCACGTTCTCGTTGCCCGCAGTAAATATTCCCGCATTGGAACAAAACAAATCAATTTGTCCGAATTCGGCCAGTGTTTGTTGTGCCAATTGTGCTACTTGTTCTTCCCGACCCACGTCTGTCACGACAGCAAGTGATTGTGCGGCCGAGTCCATTTCGCTGCAGGTTGCAGCCACGCCGTCGGCATCAATATCTGACACAACAACCGCCCTGGCCCCTTCTTTGGCGAAGCGCAAACAGAGCGATTTGCCGATGCCGCTGGCACCGCCTGTTACAACAACTACTTTATCTTTAACTTGCATTGACTGTTTCTCCCCTGCCTTCGTTCTTTCTATATCAGGTATTGGTCGCGCAGATTTGACCCAGACGTCCATTAATAATTTCTTCGGCATCCCCGACGATTCGCCGAAGCAGTTCTTCGCACGTAGGAATATCGTCAATCAATCCTATCACCATGCCAGCCGACCAGATGCCAAAGTCCAGATCACCAGTCTCAAAAAGCTGCCTGCCTTTAGCGCCCTGCACAAGTGGCGCAATATCGGCAAAATCTGTGTCGCCATCACGACTTTCAATCTCCAGCACCTGTTCGGCAATACTGTTCTTGAATACGCGAGCTGTATTGCGTAGCGAACGATAAATCAAGGCGGTATCCAATTCTGATGCTTCGACCATACGCTGTTTCACTTTCTCATGAATCGGCGCTTCTTTGGTGACCATAAACCGGGTGCCCATATTAATGCCATCTGCACCCATTGCCAGTGCTGCCGCCAGCCCCCTGCCATCGCCAAGGCCACCCGACGCTATAAAAGGAATCTTTAGACGGCGAGCCGCCAGCGGCAACAGGATCATGTTGGTCACATCGTCCTCACCGGGATGGCCAGCACATTCAAAACCATCCACGCTGACCATGTCGCAGCCAATACGTTCGGCTTTCAATGAATGCCGAATCGAGGTGCATTTGTGTATCACAGTAATACCAGCAGATTTAAAAAGCGGCAGGAACGGTTCGGGATTGCGCCCGGCTGTTTCAACAATTTTGACCCCCGAGTTCACAATGGCCTGTGCGTATTCCTCATAGGGTACTGGTTTGATAGTGGGCAGAATTGTCAGGTTTACACCGAACGGCTGGTCGGTCATGGTACGGCAGCGCTCTATTTCTTTTAGCAAGTCCTCGGGAGTCGGCTGAGTTAACGCAGTGAGAATTCCCAGGCCACCCGCATTTGAAACTGCCGAAGCAAGCTCGGCCACCCCCACCCACTGCATGCCACCCTGCACAATCGGGTGTTTTATGCCCAACATCTCGGTCAATCTGGTTTGCATATTGTCCCCCTCTAACGACAACTCTGTAGACAGCCTTGAGTCGGCAGTGATCAGCTTTGAAGCCCTGCAGGCTCTGGTTTCCGTGGGCTGCGCAAATGGAGAGCTAGTGTACGTGGTATCGACCAACGGTGCAAAGACGAGGGGAATCACAGTTTTATATATGTTATATTGCGTTGCCTTCGACCTATCCGCCAACGAAGAGCTTTCTCGCACTGCGGGAATAGATGAATAGCAAGCACGTCGGAATCGTGAAGCCAGAATAACGCCGTAAAATCGGCAAGCTCACCAATAGAGCACTCTGGTGATTCTCAGACATGTAATTCAATAGGGAGAACAAAATGTTTCGCAAGTTAATATGCACTGGCGTCGCTATCGCGACCGCTGCGGTGGCCGCACCTGCACTGGCGCAAAGTGGCCAGCGATATATCGAGGAAATCGAAGTTACTTCGACCAGCCGCCGCTCAGAGGGGCTGGCGGATATTAATGCCGCAGTCTCGGTGTTGGGAGAAGAGGAACTGGATCTCATTTCTCATACCCACTACCAGGAAGCACTGAACAGATTACCTGGTGTAAACGTTAATCGTAATAACGGACAGGAAAGTCTGGCTGCTATTCGCTCACCGGTTCTGACCGGCGCTGGCGCCTGTGGGGCTTTCCTGGTTGCGGAAAACAGTATACCAGTTCGGTCGCACGGCTTCTGTAATGTGAACGAAATGTTCGATGCACACAGCGAAAACGCCCAACGCATCGAAGTCGTGCGTGGACCTGGTAGCGCCTTCTGGGGCTCTAATGCCATCCACGGAGTTATCAATGTGGTATTGCCCGAGCCTGGTGATGCTGGCGAGATCACCCTGGAAAGCGGGCCCCGCGGATCAGCTCGTGTACAAGGCCAATTCGGACATGACTATGGTAACTTCAAGCAACTTCTTTTGATCAGTGGTGAAAACGAAGAAGGTTATCGCGACGACAGCGGAGTTGATCAACAAAAAGCCTCCTGGCTTTACTCCTATACTACTTCTGGTGGCACACAGCTCGATGGCGGCTTCACCATTAACAACCTCAATCAGGAAACTGCGGGCTACGTTACAGGGGCGAAAGCCTACGAAGACAGTGCGTTGCGTGATACCAACCCCAATCCTGAAGCCTACCGCGACAGTACCAACAGCCGGGTCTGGACCAGGTTCAGCAACACGGTTGATGACTGGGATCTGGTAATCACACCGTATTTCCGCGAAGTGAATATGAACTTCATTCAGCATTTTTTGCCTGGCCAGCCAGTGGAGGACACCGAGCACCGCAGTATTGGTATTCAGTCTGCAGGCTACCGTGACCTGGCAAATGGTGCACAGCTTGCCCTCGGCCTGGATATAGAACGCACCGATGGCTCACTCAAACAAAGCCAATCGAGTCCGACTCCAGGATCAGCGTTTCTGCGAAACACCATCCCTCAGGGCAAACACTATGACTACGAGGTCAACGCTCGCCAACTGGCCCTGTTTGCCAATTACGAGCAGGCTCTGAGTGATAACTGGGACTTGTCGCTGGGACTGCGTTTCGAAAATATCAGCTATCGTTACGATAACAAAATGATCGACGGACGCACCAAAGACAATGGTGTGCCCTGCGGATTCGGAGGCTGCAGATATAGTCGACCGGCAGATCGTGATGACGGCTTCTCGGATTTGTCGCCCAAAATTGGTCTGAGCTACGCCCTGAATGACAACCACAATTTGCAGTTCAGGGTACAAAGGGGCTTCCGGGCACCACAGGCAACTGAATTATATCGCCTGCAAAATGCCCAGACAGTTGCCGATCTGGATTCTGTCGAACTGGACAGCTACGAGATCGCCTTTATCGGTGCTGGCAATAACTGGGATTACAGTGCCAGCGTTTATTACATGAACAAGGAAAATGAGATTATCACCAACAGTGATCGTGAAAATCTCAATGACAGCCATACCAAGCACAAGGGTCTGGAATTTTCACTGGGCTATGACATCACTGACACGCTGTCATTGCGCGGTGTATTTAATTTGGCTGAACATACCTACGAAAACTCGGAGATCTCAGGCGGTATTGATATCCTGGGGAATGATGTAGACACCGCACCAAATACATTTGGTAACGTGCGTCTGCAATGGCGACCTACTTCGGTACTGCTGACGGAATTGGAATGGGTCAACATGGGTAAGTACTACACCAATCCGGAAAACACTGCATCCTACGAGGGTCACGACTTGTTAAACCTGCGTGCCCAGTATCAGATGAACGACGACCTCACGTTTTCGCTGAATCTGATGAATGTCACGGATGAAGATTACGCTGAGCGTGCTGACTGGACGGGTTTTACTGGAGATCGCTATTTCCCTGGTGAACCTGCCCGTGCATTCTTTGCTGTGACATGGAACTACCGTTAATGGAATAGTTGCAGTATAGTGCTTCAAAAAAAAATGCCGACTTAATGTCGGCATTTTTTATTGTGTAGGCCAGAAAGCGGAAAGCCAGCGTGACCCACAAATTCCAACACCTTTTGCATTACTTCACAACGCAGCAATCTGGCGCCGCTGAAATTCGGCATCCGGACGGCGAAGTACATACATTGTCCAGTACGCTGAGCAATCTGCGCGAAGCAGCAGTGTTAATCCCCATAGTGCAGCCACAGGATCAGTCTGCCGGCCAGATTATCATGACGGTAAGGTCAGACCAGCTTAAGTCTCACGCAGGCCAGGTCAGTTTGCCAGGAGGAACCTGGGAACCGCAGGATGCAGATCTGGTAGCAACTGCTTTGCGAGAGAGCGAAGAAGAAATTGCCTTGTCGTCTGATGCAGTCAGGATTCTGGGGCAATTGGGAAGTCTTTCCCTACCTTCGGGTTTTCGCATAACGCCTGTGATCGGGTTGATTGAGTCTGTGCCAGAACTCTCACCCTGCCCAATAGAAGTGGCAGAAATATTTACCATTCCACTGGACATTGCGCTGGATGCAGGCTCGTATCGGAGCGCGCAAATGCATTTCAATGGAAAATCGCGGAAGATTCTGGAACTGGTGCATGAGGAATATCGAATCTGGGGAGCAACCGCTGCTATCCTTCATCACCTGGCCTCGGAAATAGCAGATTCCAGAAAATAGCCTTCAATTTAACTTTTGCTAGCACCAATGGAGGATTGATATTTTTCATGGCACACAAGGTTACGACCTTCCTGCTTTGCCATGTAAAGATAGCCGTCAGTTTTTTCAATCAAATCCTTTTCCGATACCTTATCTGCGGGGTAATAAACCTCGACTCCAAAACTGGCCTTGATATCGAGCTTCAAGTCCGCAGTTTCGAGTGGTGATGCTTCTATTATTTCCCGTAACCGGTTGGCAAAGCGAACCCCTTGTTGCAGGCTGGTATCGGGCAGAATAATAGTGAACTCTTCGCCGCCATAGCGACAGGCGATATCCAGACGTCGGATCGTTTTGCTGATTAGCCGTGAGACGTGTTTGAGTACGAGATTGCCAACGTTGTGACCATGCACATCGTTGACTTCCTTGAAGTGATCCAGGTCCAGCATGATCAGGCAAGTGGGCTGCCCGGATCTGCGAGTACGCTCCATTTCCAGACTCAATGCCTGACTGAAGTAACGAAAGTTATAAAGCCCGGTCAACTCATCAGTGCGAACCAGATCGGCGAGATGCTTGATCTCTTCCTTAAGCAGCTGCACATGCGAAAAATGAGGACAATTTTCATCCCCGGCCGGACACGACGTTGCTTCGTGAATGTCTTTGCTTGGTTTGTCACCCATAAGTCAATCCTTAGGGTTTATTCTCCAGCATGATTAATGTTTCAGGAAAACGGCTTCTTGGGTAATGAAGGAACAGTTTCAAGACCTGTTGTTATTATTTAAATTTGTTGTCCAGTGAAACCAGTCGTGTCCGGTTGACAGCCCAAAGAGCGCTGGATCAAGGTTTTCACCTTACCACAAAGCCAAATTGTCACAAAATGCCTGTAGGAATTTCTGTAATACGGTTGGCACTATTGCTCAGGGTTGTGCCCAGTCAGGAAATGGCCCCAGTACCCCAAACGCGAGATGACCAAGGGTATATACGAAGCCTGTGAGCAGCACAATCGAAAGGATATCCAGCCAGATACCCCCAACCACCATCTTCATTATTGGCACTCTGCCAGACCCATAGACGATGGCGTTTGGCGGGGTTGATACAGGCAGCATAAAAGCACAGGATGCCGCCAATGTTGTGGGTATCAGTAACAATAACGGGTGGACTTCAATAGCTTGAGACAGGCTTGACATAATGGGAACGGCAAGCGAGATGGTTGCAGTATTGGAAGTCACCTCTGTCAGGCCAGTAATGATGCCAACCGTGCTCATAACAATCACTAGCGGGTTTGCATCGCCCAGAGACGACTGCAACTGGACTGCAATAAAATCGGACAAACCTGAAGTTCCAAATCCTTTGGCGAGTGCCAGACCTCCTCCAAACAATAACAAAATACCCCAGGGAATATGCTTGGCGTCCTCCCAGGTCATTAGACGTCCACCCACCGATTTGCTTGCGGGAATGATAAAGAGCGTCAGCGCCATGGCAATCGAAACTGTACCATCATCGATATATGACCCAACCGGATTTGATCCTATTGACACTAATATTCTGTCGAGAAAATGGCTCCATCCGAATATATCTATCTCAGGGCCAAACAATCGATCCTTGCGTGTCATCCATAACACCGCAGCCGAGACAAACACGATTGCGACTCGCTTTTCTTCAGACGACATTTTGCCCAGCTTTGCTATCTCACCTTCGATAAATTCCTTACCGCTGAATGGTGTACTTGATGGCAGTGGAAAGACGAATCGGGTCAACAACACCCAGGATAGCAATAAATAGACGACGCTTAGTGGCAGCGCAAATAACATCCAGGTCGAGAATGTGATTTCGGGCGCTTCAGGGAATAATTGTGGTAGCTGGGTTACCAGCACGCCATTTGGCGGCGTGCCTATCAATGTCGCGAAGCCACCAATGGATGCGGAGTACGCAATGCCCAACAGAAGGGTCAAAGAAAAATTGGCGGATCTCTCATCAACTTTTCCGCCAGATGCTACCAACTCACGATTGAGTTCTTCGTATAACAAAATCAAAGACAATCCCATCGGCATCATCATCATCGCGGTCGCTGTATTCGACAACCACATGGAGAGAAATCCCGTGGCAACCATGAATCCCAGTACGAGACGATGGGGCTGACCACCAATGATGCGCAGGATATGGAGTGCGATGCGCTTATGCAGATCCCATTTTTCAACTGCCCGGGCTATGATGAATCCACCCATGAACAGGAGAATGATCCAGTCCATATACTGGGATGCCACATTGGGAAAAACGATATCCAGATCAGACACACTGAGTTCCGGGGGCAGAGAAGTCGCAGTAAAATCAAGCTGACCCACTGCCGAGATCTCTCTGCCGCGCATAATGCCCAGCAGGGGGAACAATACGATGGGCAGTAATGCTGTGGCTGCCAGTGGGACAGCTTCAGTAACCCACCAGATGGCCATGAGGCACACCACAGCTGCCATGCGGGTAACCAGTGGATTGCCTGGATCCAGATCCACAAAAAGTAATATCGCCAGAAAGACTGATGGCCCGAGTATCAAACCGACGCGACTACGCAACGAATTTGTTTCGTCTACTACTGCCGTTGGCTCACTCATGATTATCCTTGTGCATACCGCCAGATGCCGGCCAGTTTATTAAAACAATTCACCAAGGAAATTATCCAGTGACTGATACGCACGCTGCTGGGCGGCTGCATTATAGACAGTACCAAAATCAGGATTATTTGCTGCGGGATTCGTGAAGGCATGCATGGTGCCACCATAGGCATGTAGCTGCCAGTCTGCTTCCGCTGCCGTCATCTCGTTTTCAAAAGCGAGCACCTGCTCCGGTGGCACGAGTGGGTCATCATGACCGTGCAGGCATAGCACTTTGGCCTCAATGGCTTCATTGGCCGTATCTCCTGCCGCCAAAATACCGTGAATGCTCACTACGCCACTGATGTCTGCACCGCCTCGCGCCAGTTCCAGCACGCACATACCACCAAAGCAGTAACCGATGGCGGCAACTTTGGTGGCGTCGGTTTGTGGCAGGTTTCGCGCTGCAGTCAAACCTGCTGTGATACGCTGGCGTAACAAACCACGATCGGATGCGTAAGGGTTCATCAGCGAGGCATTGAGTTCAGTATCGCCATCTGCGCCAAAAACCCCTTTGCCATACATATCCAGCGCAAACCCCACATAACCCCGTTCGGCCATCATCTCGGCAGCCTGACATGCGAACTCTCTGCGACCACTCCAATCATGTGCTACCAGTACTAGGGGTTTTTGGGCATCGGACTCGGCAAATGCGACGTAGGCTTCGAGCTCAGTGTCTCCGTCCCTGTAATCAATTTTCTGAGTAACCATAGCTACCTCTTTTTATTTTCTCAGGACCGCTCATCAACAAGCATACAAATCTGTTTGACAAGAACCTGTCCTGCGCTCATTGCTTACAACTGCTCCAATATCGCTTCCGCAGTACTGGCCTTGATCTCTCCTGGTGCTTCTATTGCAAGATGAGTCACAATGCCGTCATCAACGATCATGGCAAATCGCTGTGCGCGCTTACCCATACCAAAACCACTGGCATCGAGTTCCAGACCAATAGCGCTGGTGAATTCAGCATTGCCGTCAGCCAACATCAATAATTCTTCAGCATTTTGTGCCTTACCCCAGGCACCCATTACAAACGCATCATTGACTGCCAAACATGCGATAGTGTCCACGCCCTTGGCTTTGATCTCGTCTGCTTTGACAACAAATCCCGGCAGGTGGGTCATGGAACATCCGGGTGTGAAAGCACCTGGCACGGCAAACAGAACTACTTTCTTTCCACCGAAGACTTCGCTCGAACTGATGTCCTTGGGACCATCTTCAGTCATCACCTTAAAACCGATATCAGGTACTTTATCACCCACTTGAATTGTCATAATTTACTCCATTGAAGAAATGCTTAAGTTCCGGGATATTAGCAGAATATGCTGGACAATCTAAGCGGGTCCGGCGATTCATCGTCTCACTTTGAAGCTTGCTCGAAAGCGGTGTCCGGGTAGAAGCTGCTGGCAGGCGATGCAGCCTGAAGAACACAAACCCGCGTTCCTGTTGGCTCGGCCTTGGCATCCATGCCTCGAACGCCTCCTGAATGCATCGCCTGTCGGCACTAAATCAACCTCTTGCAAATATTTGAACTGAACTACTGTCCAGCATTTTAATATCTGTTAGCCAGCGCAGAAATTAGGTTACTATTCATCCACTTACTGATATCGGTTACACCTGTGGAAAATCTTTTTTTCGTTATATCAAAGCTTGCCTGGGCCCTGATATCGCCCGACAGCCTCATAGTTATCCTGGTGCTTGTCGCTTGGCTAGCGCTGGTTCTGGGCTGGCAGAAAATATCGCGCTGGCTATTATCTGCAGCGGCCCTGATGATACTAATCATTGCTTTCCTGCCAGTGGGTGAATGGCTCATTCTGCCCCTGGAGAAACGCTTTCCTGCCAACGCGGCGCTACCATTGAATGTAGATGGAATCATCGTGCTTGGCGGGGCAATGGATCCCGTTACATCCGCAGCATGGATGCAACCAGAATTGAACGATAGCGCCGATCGGCTCACCAGTTTTCAATATCTCGCGCGCCTGTACCCGGAAGCGCAACTCATATTCACTGGTGGTAGCGGCAGCCTGGTAGATCAGCAGTACAAGGAAGCTGATGCAGTGCAGTCATTGTTCAATCAAATGGGGCTGCAGGATCGCGCTATCCTGCTGGAGAGTGAATCGCGCAATACCTTCGAGAACGCTCGCAACAGTAAACAGTTGGTGTCTCCCCGGGATGGCGAAGAATGGATATTGATAACGTCTGCTTTTCATATGCCACGCAGCGTAGGCATCTTTTGTGCGCAGAACTGGCCTGTACATCCCTACCCTGTAGATCATTATGCCCGACGTGACAATTTGATGCGGATCGATTTTTCGTTTGCTCACAATCTCAGGGTGCTGCGCACGGCCATGCGAGAATGGGTTGGGCTTCTTGCCTACCGAACAACTGGCAGAAGCACACAACTCCTGCCAGATATTTATACTTACTGCGCGGCAAGCGCGCGAACTGACAACTAGTTAAGAATATTGCGCAAACGATTACCCAGATCTTCCACGGCATCCTCAACCTGCTGCGCACCGTCTTCCAGCCTTTCCCGCGCTGCTCCTTCAAGTTGCTCGAAATTGGGCAGATCGGCATTGACGATGGCCCGGCTTACCGCAGCAAGTACGGTACGCAGCACCTGCGCATAGCTGGCGGCATCACCTTCTTCCCCGATATTTTGTAACTGGATATCGGGTAACTGAACAGGTGCAGAAACATTGGCAGCCACCAGTTCGACTCTGGAGCCATTTAACTGAAAATCTCTCACGATGACTCGTTTGGTTGAAGCTTCAGCTGGTGCTTCAGAATCACTGTCGGGTTGACCGCTGGAAACATTCTCCAGGAGTGTCCGTATATTATCTGAAGTAATTCGGGTTTCGTACGTAATAACAGGCTGCTCAATGATCACTGATTCAACCACGATTACATCGGAAAACAAGGAGTTTACATCCACATTTACTTCAACATCTGTCAGCTCAAAGATATTCTCGGCATTAAAAGGTTCTGGATTCTCCACAATAAGGCCGGTAATTCGGCCCTGGCCAGTCAATGGCGATATGGACACTGAGTTAACTGTGACACCTGTTCCCAATACGCGCGGACCTACAGTTTCAATGCCAGACTTTATAATCGCGTCCAGATAGAAATAGGCACCCCCAAATACGAGTACCAATAAAGCAACCAGTGAAATTGCAATTTTCTTTATCATGCTGCACCTGTGTTAACTGTCAAATGGATAGGTAGCGCCAATGACGGCTTCGATCCAATCCAGATGCCTGGATATCCGCTCGTAGACCGCAATTGACCCGTAATTCCCCTGACTTTGCTCGCTGTAATCTTCTCCACGCAATTCGCCAACTGCAACACCTGCCAGACTATAACCAGTTACAGTTCTGATCAAAGCCGGGCCACCGCTGTCACCGAGTGAAGGCATGCCTTCCAACCTTAGCGCTGCACTCTCGGGTCGCTGGCGTGGGTCATCGAAAAGAATCCGAATGCGTCGATCTGCATCTTCGACCCGATTATTGGCCAGCCGCAAGGTGGCATCATCGAACTGCCTGCCCGTCGTGCCAATGCCATAGTACCCCCAACCCAGCAAACTTACTTCCTGATGCAGCTCATCATCGCCGGTAAATAACGGCATGGGAAGCGGATCGGTAGCGGGCTGCTCAAAGCGCAGCAGCGCGAGATCCACATCAGAGCGCGAAGCCTGATCATACTCGGGATGAACGATCATCGCGTCTATTTCGCGTGGTTGTCCATTGACGAGCACGGCGAATTGCAAGCCGTTTTTTATCGCGCTACCCAGAGAAGTCTGCTCCGTGCAATGTGCGGCCGTCACTGCCCAGCGAGCATGAATGACAGTTGCTGCACATACGCGGCGAGCGCCCTGTTGCTCGATATAGAACACCGCGGCGTAATCTGACTCCCTCACTTCGTACAGTGCGGGTGCCACATCGTGTCTAATTATAATTGCTTGTGTCAGCCCCGTGGTCAACACCGCAATCAAAAGCACCAGCACTTTTCTTACATTCATTCGCTATCATTTTCCTCGTGATTACCATGCGCCCGACTGCGTCGTAGCGGTCGCAAGTTGGGTCGTTGACGTTTACGTCGGGTCATCTTGAACAAAGTGTACATGCGATACAAGACCACCATGATCGTCAGTACAATAAAGGCCAGGATAGTTATAGCCAGCCACTGTTCGGGGCTCCAACTCGATGTGTTTATCAATTCGGCAAGCACGCGACCTCTGCGTGGTTTCTGGTCTCGCTTAAGTTCATCATAAATTCATTATGAAGCATTGGCGAGATCTGCAACAATTTGCTCAATGTTTTCTATACGCTCGAAGGGGTCATCCAACTCGAGGAGTTCCTGTTTTGTTTCTGCTTCAACCGGTATTAACTCACTCAATCGCCAGCCAACATCCCAAAGATTGTCATAATCGATGACCAGTTTTTTCTGTTCGACCAGCGGATGATTCTCGAGATTTTTCAGTAACTCTGTCAATCCTGAGAACTGATCACCCACTGGAATAGATTGTGTACTGGTACAGTCTGCCACAGAAAACCTTACACTGGCCTTCAATACATCACCGTCACCCTGCCAACACTCTTCAATATGAAATTTGCGGTCGCCTCGCACAGTGATTCCCAGTAGCCCGTTTTCCAATTGATCCCAATCAACAATCGTCGAATACGTGCCTGTGCGATGAATAGTCTGTTGAGTTCCCGCCTGAATGGTTTCCTCCCCTTCCTTGAGGAGACACACTCCAAAGCCGGTCGAAGTTTTCAGGCAATGGCTAACGAGGTCGATGTAGCGTCGCTCGAATATTTGCAGATCGAGTTTGCTGCCGGGAAACATCACCACGCGCAGAGGAAACAGGCTGATTTCTTGTAATTCTGACATGACTCGATGACAAATCTGGACGTTGTTGGTATGGCTATTTATAACAATTCATGGCTCGGGTAGCCGAATTTGGACTGCACCGGCGCTGACTCTATCTACAAGACTCGGTTAAAAGCCTTATTGAATCGAGGGGTGACCCAGCGCGCAGAGCAATTTTTCATGGATACCATCGAATCCACCGTTGCTCATTATGACAACATGATCACCAGGAATACAGTTCACTTCCAGAAACTGCACTATCTCGCCCACCGTGGGAAAAGCATAGGCGGGTGATTCGCTATTGGCCACTAATGCCTTGAAATCCAGCCAGGCATCATCTGGCTGATGCCAGATTATCATATCAGCCGCACTACAGGATTCATTCAATGTGTCCTGGTGTATACCAGTTCGCATAGTGTTTGAGCGCGGGTCAATAATAGCAATGAGTCTGTGCGCCCCATCCATGGTGCCCAGCCTTGTCGCCATGCCTTCAAGGGTACTGGCAATTGCTGTTGGGTGATGGGCAAAATCATCATAGACTTTAACCCCCGCCACTTCTCCACGTAATTCCAGGCGGCGTTTCACGCCCGCAAAATCTTGCATAGCTGCCGCTGCAGAGGCAAGGCCCACACCTACATGGTGAGCCGCAGCACATGCAGCCATAAAATTGGCTACGTTGTGTCGCCCCAACATATCCCATTGAACCAACGCGCGATTGACTGCCTTGCCCTTACTGCCTTGCCCGTATTTCACCACTTCAAATTCAGAACCATCCGCCTTGATTAATCGGGCATTCCAGAATACGCCCTCAGTAGTCGCGAGCTTTTCGCACTCTGTTTCTTCCAGATCCATGCCCATGAGTTGCGTCGGCGTCCAGCATCCCTTGGCAAGCACCTGAGTGATATTTTCCTCAGTGTGATGATGCAGGATTAGACCATTATCAGGAATTGTTCTGATCAGATGATGAAACTGTAGCTTTATGGCATTAAGATCGGGAAAAATATCAGCGTGATCGAATTCAAGATTATTAAGCACCAGGGTGCGTGGCAAATAGTGAATGAATTTGGAGCGCTTATCGAAAAATGCTGTGTCGTACTCATCCGCTTCGACGACAAAAAAATCTGAATCGCCCAGTGTGGCTGACACCGGGAGATTTTTTGTCACGCCACCAATCAGATATCCTGGCTTCATACCCGCAAATTCAAGAATCCATGCAAGTATTGAACTGGTGGTGGTCTTGCCGTGAGTACCAGCAACAGCCAGGACCCACTTGCCTGGCAGTACATGATCAGAGAGAAATTGGGGACCGGATGTGTAGCGAATACCTTCGCGCATGACATGCTCTACCGCCGGATTTCCACGCGAGAGGGCATTGCCGATGATAACGAGATCATATTTTGCTGTGAGGTGTTCCTTCGCATAACCCTCGTACAGTTTTATACCCTGCTCTTCCAACTGGGTACTCATGGGAGGGTAGACATTTTGATCGCTACCGCTCACAGTGTGCCCCAGCTCTTTTGCCAACAAGGCAAGACTGCCCATAAAGGTGCCACAAATTCCCAGAATATGAATATGCATCGAGCGGGTCCCGGATTCTCTGTACGGTGCGTGTTTCGGAGTTTATAGCATATCAGGCCAGAGCTTTGTTATATTGCCTGGGTGACCTGCCTATTATGACAATTCAATCACACAATTTCTGGGAATTCTCCCTCGCCGTCTACTCGCATAAAGCCGTGGAGCGTGCCTGCCTGACTTTACAGAACTCACATGGTCTGGATGTTAACCTGCTGTTGTTCTGTTACTGGTCAGGATGCGTGCATGGCAAGCTGAATCATGAGGTATTCGATTCGGCCCGAGCGTTTTCAGCACAATGGCGAGAGATGGTAGTTGCCCCTCTGCGCCAGATCCGTACTGAAATGAAAAACGAAACCCAGGAACTCTTCACAGATTTTCAGGCGCAACATGAAAATCTGCGAGAGCGTATCAAATTTGATGAGCTTGCTGCGGAAAAGCTACAGCAGGAGAAACTGCAAAACCTGCTCAATCCCGCAATTGCACATCAGGACGCAACCATCGCATCAGCAGCGATCAATCATAATCTGGCGCTTTTGTTATCAGCTGAAAAGATTGTGCAGGATGCCAGGCTTGACGCGTTGCTGAGCATAATCGAAGAAAAGGCGCTGCAGGAAGTGTAGTCGGGTGATTAGCCGCTATCCCCGGTCGCGAGATTGGGCTCCCTGCCAACGCGTCACCAGATCCACATCAAGACCAAACAAGTCCAGAACCCTGCCCACATGATGATCGACCAGTTCATCAACCGACTGCGGCTTAATGTAATGCGCAGGCATGGGTGGCGCGATAATCGCACCATTCAGGCTGGCTTTGTACATGAGTTCACAATGTCCTGCGTGTAAAGGTGTTTCGCGCGGGATCAGCACCAGCTTGCGGCGTTCCTTGAGCACTACATCGGCCGCTCTCACCAACAGCGAGTCCGCATAGGAGTTGGCAATGGCAGAAAGGGTTTTCATCGCGCAAGGCGCCACAATCATCCCTGCCGTTTGATAAGAGCCGCTCGCTATGGGGGCAGCGATATCTTTGTTGGAATACACCTGGTCCGCCAGATCTGTGACATCATCGGCGCTCATGTCAGTTTCCAGTGCAATAGTAAGGCGCGCGGAATTGGATAAAACCAGGTGAGTCTCAACTTCAGGCTCTTCACGCAGTACTTGCAGCAAGCGGATACCGTATATCACACCGCTGGCACCGGACATTCCAATGATCAATCGCATTATCTGCACTTAATTCGAAAAATGAGACCGGATTGTTGCATCAATGCTTTATCTCAGGCAAGCAATTGCCCTGCCATGAGCCAGCTTGTAACATGACTTCTCCTCTACGTTGTCCAAGCAGGAAGCCAAAAAATCATGAGTAAGGCCAATCTCTTTTACGCCCAGTCCGGCGGTGTAACTTCTGTAATTAACGCCAGCGCCTGCGGCGTGATCGAGACAGCACGCCAACACAAAGACAAAATAGGCAAGGTCTACGCTGGCATGAACGGCATCGTGGGCGCCCTGCGCGAAGAATTGATTGACACCAATAAAGAATCTGCGGCGACTATCGCCAGGCTGCGAACGACTCCCGCCGGCGCTTTTGGCAGTTGTCGCTACAAACTCAAGTCCTTTGCCGAAAACCAGCGCGAATACGAACGATTAATGGATGTGTTCAAGGCGCATAATATTCGCTACTTCCTCTATAACGGTGGCGGCGACTCTCAGGATACTGCCAACAAGGTTTCACAGCTAAGTCTCGATATGGGGTTTCCTATAACCTGCATTGGCGTACCCAAAACAGTAGACAATGATTTACCAATTACGGACAACTGCCCGGGCTTTGGGTCAGTGGCGAAATATGTAGCTGTTTCAATCCGTGAAGCTGGGCTCGATGTAGCATCAATGTGTGAATCTTCCACCAAGGTATTCGTAATGGAAGTCATGGGGCGCCACGCCGGATGGATAGCAGGCGCCGCTGGTTTGGCAACAGAAGCCGAAGGTGACGCACCACATATCATTTTGTTTCCGGAAATCCCATTCCAGCGGGACAAATTCCTTAAAAAAGTGCAACGCAGTGTCAAACAGTTTGGTTATTGTGCAATCGTCGTTTCAGAGGGCGCGCAAGACAGCACAGCTAAGTTCCTGGCTGACGCCGGTGGCCTTGACGCATTCGGCCATGTGCAACTGGGCGGAGTTGCGCCATTCATCGCCAACATGATAAAGGATGAACTGGGCTATAAATATCACTGGGCCGTAGCGGATTACTTGCAGCGTGCTGCCCGTCATATTGCCTCTGAAACTGACGTTGAACAGGCATATGCAGTTGGCAAAGCCGCGGTTGAATTTGCACTACAAGGCAAGAATGCGGTTATGCCGACTATTGTGCGCGGCAAAGGCAAACGCTATTCCTGGAAGATTGGGGAGGCAAAACTTGCAGATGTGGCCAATGTGGAAAAGAAAATGCCACGCAATTACATTTCAAAAGATGGCTTTCATATAACAGAATTAGCCCGTGATTACTTCGCGCCACTGATCAAGGGTGAAGACTACCCCGATTATCGCAACGGCATTCCACAGTATGCGCGTCTGAAAAAACAACTCGCCCCGAAAAAACTCAAGCGCTGGAAGGAATAAGCTTACGCGCCCAAAAATACTCAGGGCGCCAGCCTGTCTATCCGCCAGGTAGCCGCATCAGTCCGTGAGTAACGAAAGCGATCATGCAAACGATTGGCACCACCCTGCCAAAACTCAATTTCATGTGGCACGACACGATACCCGCCCCAGAAGTCTGGCAAAGGTATTTCACCGTTGCCAAATTTCTGTTTCATGGCCTCAAATTGGTTGAGCAATAAAGCCCTGGACTCGAGTACACGACTTTGCTTCGATGCCAGGGCAGCAAGGCGACTCGCGCGCGGACGAGTGAGAAAATATTTCAGGGACTCGGCTTTCGTAATCTTCTCGGCACTCCCACAAACCTTTACCTGTCGATCTATGGTATGCCATGGAAAATGCAGACTGATAAGTTTGTTGTGGGCGAGATCTTCTGCTTTGCGACTGCCATAATTGGTATAGAAAACAAAGCCTGACCTGTCCAGGTGCTTCAGGAGCACGATGCGCTGGCTGGGTTGGCCTTCAGGCGAAACTGTTGCAACGGTCATCGCAGTTGGATCAATCAACTGTAATTCAATAGCCTGCTGCATCCAGGTATCGAATTGATCAACCGGGTCTTCAGCAAGGTCTTCACGGCTTAACCCGCCCTTGAGATACTCACGGCGCAAGTCTTCCAGATTCATGAGAGATTTTACTCGTGTGACTGAATGAGTTGAGTGCTGTGCAATTCTACAATGATCTAGCGTACAAAATCGCCGTATTCCCACAACTGCTTTCTGGCAGTACCGGTTTCGTAGTAGAAAGTTCCAAATCCATGCTTGTCATTGGCGAAAAACCCACCCACATATTTCTGCCCGTTGGGCCAGCGATACGTGCCTTCGCCATGGTAAAAATCATTCCTGAAACCACCGGTGTAATTTTCGAAGTTTTCCTTTAACCAGTATTCGGTGTGCTGATTTTCTTCCCAGCGGGGCAGATTGAAAAAATAGGAGCCCTGGCCGTGACGCAAATCGTTACGCCAGTCGCCGATATAGAGGTTACCCTTGCCATTCCAGAATGTGCCACGACCATCACGCTCTCCCTGGCGCCAATGCCCTGCATAGACGGCCTTCTCGGTAAAGGATACGGGCAACTCCAGCCGGCCATAGCCATGAAACTCGCCATCCGCAAAATCACCGGAATAAAGACCTTGCCCGTAGGGTGTGCGAATCTCTTGCGTACCATAGCCATCGACGCAATCCCCATAGACGCATTCCTGACTACTGATTTCAGCCCAGGCTACCGCCAGAGATGGCGTGGAGATACTCAGGAACAGTAGAATTGACACCAATTTCAGACAAGCTTTTCTGGCTCTGGTCATGCATTTATTCCTCTTTGAGCGCTGATTATAACTCGCCGCCAGCATGTCTCAAGCACTCCTGCTGTATACCTGTAAGCCTGTATCTCAGTGCAGTAGACTCATCCCATGGACTCTCAGATACAAGCATGGCTGCAGGCAAACGGCTACGGGGAATGTGCAGAAAGCCAGCCCTTGGCTGGCGGCAGCATTAACCAGACCTGCCGATTGCGGTTTGCAGATGGCGCCAGCCTGATACTGAAGTCGCATACGCACGCCCCTAAAGATATGTTTGCCTCAGAGAGAACCGGGCTCGAAGCACTGCGCCAAGATACTGGGTTGCGGGTGCCAAAAGTCCAGACTCACAGCGCATCAGCAATCCTGCTTGAGGACCTTGGGCAGGGCGATCCCGGCACGGAGTATTGGCGACAGCTTGGCACCGGGCTTGCGTTAATGCATAACAAGCCACAGGAATACTTTGGTTTTCACTGTGACAACTACTGCGGGACAACCCCTCAGAAGAACCCGAGAACCGAGGACGGTTTCGATTTTTTTGCCCGTTTTCGCATCCTGGAGTTGGCGCACTCGGCGGAATCACGCGGCTTGCTGGAACCCGCTGACATGGATGCCTTGTACTATATCGCTGAAAATCTGCGGCAGTGGATCCCGGCGCAACCGCCAGTACTGATTCACGGCGATTTGTGGTCTGGTAATATTCATTGCTGCGCCGATGGCGTTCCCGCATTGATCGACCCTGCCGCTTATTTCGGTTGGCGAGAAGCGGAGCTGGCTATGGCCACATTGTTCGGCGGATTCGATACGGGTTTTTATGAGGCGTATGCCGAAGCGAGTGATATGGAAACTGATTGGCGTGAGCGCTGCGATCTCTACAATATCTATCACCTGCTCAATCACCTGTTGTTGTTTGGCGTGTCCTATCTGGGCTCCCTGCGCCAGAGTATGCGCCGCTACACCTAGCCTGTCAGGTTAGTTTTCGCAGAACATTCAGGGGGCTGATATTCACTACCTTACGGGTTGAATTGACACCAAGCGATGCAATCAACAGGGTCCCGAGGAGCGGCCCGGCAAACCAAACCCAGGTATGCATATTGAAGTCCTGTTCAAATATCTCTTCCTGCAAATAATACAGGCTTCCCTCAGCTCCCAGTGTCGCGATGACGCCAGCCACCAATCCAATAAATGAAAATTCGATCAGGAGGCTGGTCAATATCAATTTACGATTAGCACCTAACGTACGCAGTATGGCGTTCTCATGAAAGCGCTCATCGAGCGTCGCATTGACACATGCGAGCAGCACCAGCGCGCCACTAATCAGCACCAGTAGAAAAATCAATTCGATAGCAGAGGTAACCTGCCCAATAATGGTTTGAATCTGTTCGATCAACGCGTCAATTTCGATAATTACCATAGTGGGAAACAAGCGCACCAGGTCATTGAGCAATACTTTTTGCTCGCTCTCCATCAGCGCAGTGGACAGGAAGGTCGCGCCGAGATGATCAATCGTACCTGGCGAAAAAATGATGAAGAAGTTGGGCTGCATGTTGTCCCAGCGCACAGATCGAAAGCTGCTGACTTCAGCGGTAATAGTTTGCCGGTTCACTTCGAACTCCAGCACATCACCCAGCTCAAGATCCAACCAGTCAGCGTATTCGTCCTCAATAGACACATAGCCCGGTTGTGGGTCTTCGCCCCACCAGACACCATCAGTGATGCGATTGTCTGATGGCAATTCATCAGCCCAGGTAACCTGACGGCGACCTAACCGGCCCCGCACTTCGTCACCCCCTTCAGTCTCTCCGGCCTGGTCGACATCGCCAGAATCATCATTGACCAATTCTGCTTCGACATCTGCACCAGCAGCATTTTCTGCCAGTGTACGGCCCTCACTCTCTTCCTCTTCTGGCGGGTCTGGCAAATCACCATTGATACGGGTCACCCTGGCACTAATCAATGGATAGAACACATTGGCTTCAATATCGTTTTCGGCGAAAAAACTTTCAATGCCCGGAATTTGGCTTGCCGTAATATTCATCATAAAGTGATTGGGGGTATTTTCTGGAAGCTGCGCTTGCCAGTCGTCAATCAGATCCGTGCGCAGCAGTGTGAGTATGAGTAGTGACATAATGGTGACTGAAAATACCAGCACCTGCAGAACGTTCTGCTTGCGACGTCTTCTTGCTGCCGACATTGCCAGTTTCCAGGCACTGCCGGCTCTCATACCAACCGAACTGGTAGTATGCAGCAATATCCAGGATGCTGCTGACAGAACCAAAGCTGTAACCGCAACGGACACAACAAGCACCGATGTAAGCGCCAAATCCTGGCTATACCAGAGAATCATGAATACAGAACCACTGATTCCGAACACATAAGGCAATCGGTCTCCGATTTTCTGTTGCGTGATGTCCTTGCGCAGAACTCTTAAAGGGGGCGTACCCTGCAATGCCAGCAATGGAGGCAACGCAAACGACAAAAGGCATATCACAGCAGTCAATGCACCAATCACAAAAGGCTGCAGACTCGGTGGCGGCAGACTAACCATTAATACAGACTGCAAAACCTGAAGTATGATCTGGTGCACCAACCAACCCAACAGGCTACCCAGCACAATAGCGATTATCACCAGCACAAACTGGATGGATAGATACAAAAAGGCAATCTGACGCGAGGTGCAACCAAGTGTTTTAAGGATTGCCACATAGTCGTAGTGGCGCTCACTATAACGCTTTGCTGTCAGCGCGATTGCCACACCTGCCAGCAATACTGCGAATAGTGAACCCAACAACAGAAAACTCTCGGCTTTATTAAGCGCATCAGCGACTTCCTCGCTCTCTTCACGTACATCACGAATGCGAAAGCGATCATCGAATTCTTCCCCAACCCACTGCTCGAACGCATCGAGCGCAGCGATATCTTCATCTGCGAACAGCAGGCGGTGGCTGACGCGACTGCCCAACTGGACTACGTTGGTGGCTGCCACATCATCGATATTCAACATCAATCTGGGTCCGGCATTATCAATCATGCCACCTTGCTGACGGTCCGGTTCGGCAATGATGATATTACCTACAGTCAACTCTGCTTCACCCACAAACACAGAGTCACCAACTGCGACATCGAGCCCGGGTAATGCTCTGGATTCCAGCCACACTTCACCTGGTGGAGGTCCCGAGCGTACCGGGGTGCCACGTGTGAATGGTTCATCGGTCACAATGACTTCGCCACGTAGTGGGTAGGTATCGCTAACTGCTTTGGCAGCGACCAGCATGTTGCCGGAATCAGAGAACGCCATAGACGTGAACGACAAGGTTCGCGCCGTGCGCAACCCACGCGCAGTGGCTTCCGTGAGAATGGATTGTGGCGGCTCATCACTGCTACCCAGCACGCGATCCGCCGCGAGAATATTGGCAGACTCCAATAGCAGAGCTTTTTCCAGTCGATCGGTAAATAGCGCAATGCCGCTGACAGATGTCACGGCCATCACAAGCGCTATGAAAAGCAACCGCAGCTCACCACCCTGCCAGTCACGCCACAGTAATCTGAGCGATAAGGCAAACAAAGATCTCAGAGGTTTATTGTCCTGCAACACGGGTTTTGACGAATCAGACAACTGCGGCAACCTCATTAACCTCATCGCTCACTATCTCGCCGGCCACCAGATTGATAACGCGGCCACACTTGCGTGCCAGACGCTCATCATGGGTTACGAGCACCAGCGTTGTTGAAAATTCACGATTGAGATCAAACAATAACTCAATCACCCTGGCGCCAGTCGCAGTATCGAGATTGCCGGTCGGTTCATCGGCGAACAATATCTTTGCCTCGGTTGCAAACGCACGTGCGATTGCTACGCGTTGTTGTTCTCCACCAGACAGCTGATTGGGGTAATGATGCCAGCGCTCATCGAGGCCGACCCGGGACAGCAAAGCGCGGGCTCGCTCTCGGGCGTCACTGGCCCCCTTCAATTCTATAGGGAGCATGACATTTTCCATTGCTGTGAGGCTGGGCAAGAGCTGGAAAGACTGAAAAACAAAACCCACAAGCTGGCCGCGCAAGATCGCACGCTGCTCCTCATCCATCTCGGACAAGCGGTGACCATCAAGAATCACGTCTCCGCTGCTGGCTCCATCAAGCCCGGCCATCAGCCCCAACAACGTGGATTTCCCTGAACCAGAAGCGCCTACAATAGCCACGCTCTCGCCAGCGGCTATATACAGGTTCACGTTCCTCAGGATTGTGAGCTGCCCTTCGCTCGTAGTGACAATTTTTTCCAGATTTTCAGTTTTAATCATGTTGCATCCTGTCAAGCCGGGGTATGCGGCATTATAGCGAATTCGACCGATGTGCCCTGACAAGCTCCCACCGGCTTGACAATGGAACCTCTGGTATAATCTTACGTTCGAAGTGGAGACACGGTTTATCACATTCCATTCAACTACTTGCAATGATTTCGATGAATACCCGCAATTTCCGACTATTTGCCTGTCTGCTGGTTTTTTCCGGCAGTCAGCTTGGTGCCGCGAATGAGACTCACACCCTGCTTGTATTCGGTGACAGTCTCAGCGCCGCCTACAATATGCGGGAAGAACAGGGCTGGGTGGCTCTTCTAGAGGAGAAAATGGCTCAGAATGACTTGCCTGTGGCGGTGGTCAATGGGAGTGTCAGTGGCGAAACTACAGCAGGCGGCCTGGCTCGTTTACCTGCCATGCTTGATTCGTACTCACCAGATATTGTGATTCTGCAACTCGGCGGGAATGACGGCCTGCGCGGATTACCTCTTGGCCAGATGCGCTCGAACCTGGCAAGTATGATCGAAGAGATTCAGGCAAGCGATGCCACCATACTACTTGCTGGCATACAAATTCCTCCCAACTATGGACCCAGATATACCGAGCCTTTCTTTGCTACCTTTGGTGGACTTGCCAAAGAATATGACCTGGCACTTGTTCCATTCCTGATCGACGGCATTCCCCAGCAACCAGAATTGATGCAGCCAGACGGCATCCATCCCCGTGCAGCCGCCCAGCATATGATTATCGAAAACGTGTGGCCATCACTGCTGACTATAATCGAGAAGGTCGTCGACTAGCAGATTGCCAAGAAGCCGGCACACGAAGCAGCCCTACATGGCTGCCGGTTTGATCGAGACAAGTTTGCGACCACCGTGCATGCGAAACAACATCACTGCTGACAGCAAATTGCAGACACCAATAATCAACAGTGCCAGGTCGTAGTTGCCAGCAACGTCATAGTAATAGGCCACCAGAACCGGGCCTAGCGCCGACATGCCAAAAGTAAACGGCATGGCCATGCTGCGCACGGAGCCCAGGTAGCGCCGCCCGAAAAACGATGCCCAGATAACTTCCTGCAACGGCAATAGACCACCCCATCCAATTCCCATCAACAGAAAGCCGGTATATACCAGCATATCCATGCTTGCAGCGACGCTGAACACAATCAGCATGACTGACAAACCTGTTACAGCAGCACCTGCAGCGGCTAGTTTGCGCGGGTTATAGCGGTCGATCAGAATCCCCCACAAGGGTTTGCTGAAAAACGCCGGCACCGATGAAATTGAGATCATCGAAGAGGCAACGAGTCGCGAGTACCCGGCATCAGTCATCAGCGGAATGGTCTGAATCAGCATTACTGTTATTGAGATCTGGAACAGGCCAAATGCCAAAACCAGGAGATAGAAGCTTGCCGTGCGCATAGCCTGCGCACGAGTCAGCGACGCATCAAAATCAGCCCTGGCGGCTTCGCCTTCACCTCGCTCTACCTGTTCACGAGACTTACCATCCGGGTAGAGAGAAAAGTCTTCCGGACAGCGTCTGACAACGAGTGCCATCGGAAGGCTCAGGACCAGCGACATAAGGCCCAGAATATGCCAGGAACTGCGCCAACCGAAGCTGTCCACCAGCCAGGTGGCCAACGGGGGCAACACAATACCTGCCAGCGATATACCCATCCCCGCCAGCGCCACCGCTCTGCCGCGTCGCTCCACGAACCACTTGCCCAGTGAAACATTAACAACAAGGTTGCCAATCATGGCTGCGCCAATAGTCAGGATCACACCATTAATGAGCAGCCATTCGCCTAGCGTGGAAATATTACCCAGGCTATACAGGGCCGCACCGAGAATGACAGAACCACCAGCGATAAACGGTCTGCCACCATATCGGTCAATATGGGCGCCTATCATGAAGCCGGTGAAGGCTACTACGAGCTGACCAATAGAACGGGACGCAGTGAATTCGGCCCGGGTCCAGCCAAACTCGTCGGTCATCGGTATCATGAAGGAGCCGACTGCGTAGTTCATCATACCAACCGCAACAAACTGGGTTACGAATCCGGCCACAACGATCCAGTAACCGTAATACATTCGTCGTTCAGTTGCAGACAAGAAGCCACCACTCGGCAAAGGAAAGCGCGCAGTTTAAATCATCGCTGGAAACGAGTATAGCAAGGCGCGGAACGGGAAGGTGCAGCGCATGCAATATCGCACTGTAGAAGACTAACGATTTAACCTCACAGGTGTATTGCTGCAGCTCGATTCGCACTCAGGATTCAAACCGGGCAAACACTGCAAACCGAACTCATCCATCAGGAATGGCCTTGATGCGACTCAGAGTTCGTTCCGTGTTTTACTCGTAGTGATTGCGGCGCCGCGTTTCGGTGTCACGATATCTGGGAGATCGCACAACATTGTTATGACGCCGATCCAGTCGTCTTTGTCTCTCCAGCACTTCCGAGCGATGATCGAAACGACTTATACGCGGGGCCGCATGTCGCTTGCCACGATTACCCCTGGCATCATGGTCGCGCGAACTGCGGTTCTGCTTGTGCTGAAAAGCACGTGGCAGCGGATCATGGCGCTGGATAATCATCGGCCGGTTATACACAGTATGCCGCTGGCGATTGATATCATTGTTGTTGTAATACACAGCACTCAGATTCGAGAACAGATAACTTAACTGGCTCAAACTGTTATACGCATACTGGCTGCGATAATTGCGTGCCGCCTGCAGATATTCCTGTTCGAGTTCAGCATAGCGCCTGCGTACATCATGAAACCGCGACCGAATATAACTGTTGCTGCGGTTGCGAGAGATCGCCAGGCGCAGGTCTTCTGCATCGCGACTGAGCCGGTCAGCATCACGCTGAACACTGCCGAAACCGCGATCGTAACGCAGTTCGGATGCAAGCTCGCCGCTAACGAGGCTGATCTGTGTAGCCAGACGCGACAATTCGAAGTGACTCGCTGCCGCTGGCATGGAGATACCAAATAGCAGCGTGAATAATGTAACGCCATAGTAGAAAATTTTTCGGCTTACTGTCTTCATGGGTTGCCCCCTGTTTATCTTTGAGCCTGACACTGAGTCTAGCCCATCCGGATGAATCCAGACTGAATACGCTCAGGAGCAATGCAAAGACATTTAAGCGCTTGTAATAGCGAGATATTTCTCAATAACAGCGGGCATACCATGCTGCAAGGACTCCACCACAAGCGCATGCCCGATAGATACTTCCAATATGCCCGGGATCTGCAGAAAGCGCGGCAGATTGCGTAAATCAAGGTCATGCCCGGCATTTAAACCAATGCCGAGCGACGTGGCATGTACCGCAGCATCGCGATAGCGTTGCCAGGTCGATTCTTCCAGTGGCGTGCCAAATGCATTGGCATAAGCTTCGGTATAGAGTTCCACCCGGTTTGCACCCAGCGGTTTGACCGGGTCGATAGCATACGGATCGGGATTGATGAACAAACTGCTACGAATTCCTGCATTGTGTAATTTCTCGACCGTAGATCCAAGCAGCTTTTCATGGGTCGTGACATCCCAGCCATGATCGGACGTAAGTTGATCAGGAGCGTCTGGAACCAGCGTGCACTGATCGGGGACAGCCGCAATAACCAATTCCAGAAATTCTTTCGAGGGGTAACCTTCAATGTTGAACTCTACTCCCTGCTTGTCCCTCAATAGTTCGCTCAAAACCCTGACGTCATTACGAGTAACATGTCTTTCGTCGGGGCGCGGATGCACAGTGATACCCTTGACGCCCATTTCCAGAAGGCGCAAGACAAATTCCGTCAGGTCAGGAAAGTTCCTGCCGCGAGAATTGCGCAGCAAGGCGATCTTGTTAATGTTGACGCTGAGTACCGTCATTACGATTCGCTTAACAGAAAATCCAGAGCGATCTTTTGAAAAGTTTGGGGTTTGTCAGCATGCACCCAGTGACCTGCTTCGTGAATAATCTTTACACCAGCCGCAGGAAACAGGTCGAGTATTTCTGCCTCATTGCGGGCATGTATATAATTTGATTCAGCACCTTTTACAAACAGCACCTGATTAAGGAAAGGTTTATCAGCCTCGAGTTTGCGGCGCAGCACATCGCACTCCGCCTTAATCACGGGCAGATTGAGACGCCAGCTAAACTGATCTTCGGCGTCTCTGGCAAGATTAGTAAGAATAAATTTCCTGGTAGCCTCATCCTCGATACTTTCAAGTAAATCCGCTTCGGCCTGGGTGCGACTCTCCAAATCGGCAACAGGGAGTGCCTCCATCGCTTGAATAATACGCATGTGGCCTTCGTTTTTGGCCGGGTACTCCACAGGGGCAATGTCCACGACAATCAATTTTGCGACCAATTCAGGCGCTGCCAGGGCCAACTGCATGCCTACTTTGCCGCCCATCGAATGCCCAATGATACTCACCGGCGCTATCTGTAGTTCTTCGATCAGCTGTTTAACGTCTTCTGCCATTTCCGGATAACTCATGGTATCCGCATGAGGAGAATCACCATGATTACGTAAATCGATTCCATAAACTGTAAAATGTTTGGCTAACTGCTTGCAGTGCCAGCCCCAGTTACTCTGCGACCCAAACAGCCCATGAAGAACAAGCACAGGACTGCCCTGTTCCGAATACTGTTTGTAAGAAAGCTTCATATTAATTGTCCAGAGATTTGATAATTTCGATGACGTCATCGTGGTGGGTCTTGGTTTTGACCTTGTCCATGATATGCGCAATGCGCCCTTGTTTGTCGATAACAAAGGTTGTGCGAATGATCCCCATGAATTCCCGCCCCATGAATTTTTTCAAACCCCACGCGCCATATTTTTCAGCAATGGCATGATCCTCATCTGACAACAATGTGAAGTTCAGATTGTCTCGTTCAGCAAATTTGGCCAGCCTGTTGACCGGATCAGGACTAACGCCAAGGGCGACCGTATCCAATCGCGTTAATGCACGCTTGTTATCCCTGAGTCCGCATGCCTGCGCGGTACAGCCCGGGGTCATCGCCTTCGGATAAAAATAGAGAACCACATTTGACTCACCTTTGAACGAGCGCAGACTCACTTTTTCGCCATCCTGATTGACCAGCGTGAATGCCGGAGCCAGATTGCCAATTTTAACCTGTGCCATGCCTTCCAAACCTTTTAGCAAGAGAACAAGAGGCCGCATTATACCGATTGTGGGTGCAGACACTACCGGCTGAATTGAACCACCCAGACTGCTATTATTTGTTCATGCGCTCTGCTCCCGCCTCAGTGGTTGTCCTTACCGGTGCCGGTATATCGGCGGAATCCGGGATCAAGACCTTTCGCGATGCCGGCGGCTTATGGGAGTCCCATCCGGTAGAGCATGTGGCAACCCCTGAAGGATTTACCCGCAATCCCACACTGGTCTATGACTTCTATAATCAACGCAGACAACAACTACTGGCAGAGTCGGTTCGCCCCAACCCTGCACACAGCGCACTCGCGCGTTTCGAGCATAATTTTGATGGAGAGTTTTTACTCGTCACACAAAACGTAGACAATTTGCATGAACGCGCTGGCAGTCAGAACCTGCTGCATATGCATGGCGAACTGCTCAAAATGCGCTGCATGGAATCACAACTCGTATTCGATATCTCTACTGAATTGAATTTGGATAGCGAATGTCGTTGTTGTCGCACTCCGGGCAACCTGCGCCCACATATTGTCTGGTTTGGCGAAATGCCTTTCCACATGTATGAGATAAACAAAGCACTGGCTGAGTGTGACCTGTTTGTTGCTATTGGTACTTCTGGCAATGTCTATCCAGCCTCAGGGTTCTCACAAACAGCACGACAGTACCAGGCCAGAACCGTGGAACTGAATCTTGAACCCACAACTTCCAGATTCGATGAGCATATCAGCGGTAAAGCTTCGGAAACCGTACCGGCATTTTTTGCTGCGCTGGCGCGCGATATGCAAGGTTAAAAAGTTTGAGCCAATGTGAGCCTCTTGGCATTTTTTGTAAGCGCAAAATCGTACGCTGAGCCTCAGTGAGGCTGGGGGGCCGGGTCATTGGCTCAAAGAGGACAGAATATTCCGCCCTGATGTTCAAGAACTCTGACTTTGCAAGAACCTTCCCTTCATTTCATAATGGCGCCTGAAGCGGGCGTCTGCTAACTTCCAGTAAATACCGGCCCGAGTGAGAATCTAAAATATGTTAAAAAAGACATTTCTGGTCTTTTTCGGACTTCTACTGTTTTCGGCTGTCGGGCTGGTCGCTACCTATTTCCTGACTAACCCTGAGAGCCCCCCAGTCACCACGAATAGTGCCTACTGGCTGCAACCTGGCCCGAACGAAGTCGGCATGTATGAGCGGGTTTTCGTAGACCCCAATCGCCCTACCCAACCCAATGGCAGCTTCAACGGTAGTCCGCGTAGAACCCTGAATACCACCATCTGGTACCCAGTGGGTCTGGAAGGTGATTTGCCATTGATTATCCATAGCCACGGCTTTGTTTCATCCCGTACTGAAATGGACTACGTGTCAGAACACCTCGCCAGCCACGGCTATGTAGTTGCAGCCGCAGACTTCCCCTTGACCAATGGTAATGCTCCAGGGGGTGGTCCTTTGGTTAACGATGTCATCAATCAACCTGGGGATGTCAGCTATCTAATTAGCTCCATGCTGACACTGCGCGGCGATGACAAACCTTATGAAGGCACCTTGAATCCTGAGCGCATCGGAGTAATGGGCCTGTCGTTGGGTGGTCTAACCACGACCCTTGTGGCGTTTCATCCAGAGATGCAAGACACAAGAATCAAGGGAGCAATTGCAATAGCTGGTCCAGGTGGTTTTTTCACTGAGACATTTTTCCGTAATTCCGATGTGCCCTACTTGATGATTGCTGGCACGGCAGATGGGCTTATCGATTATGAAGCCCACGCTGCACGTATCCCTGAATTGGCCCCCAGCGGCAGTCTGCTTACCATAGAAGGCGGCACACACCTCGGCTTTGTGACGCTGGCTGAGCCGGCTCTCAGACTGTTTCATAACCCTGATTCTCTGGGTTGCCAGGCAGTACTCTCCAATTTGGATGAAGACTCCTCTGACGAAACGTTTGGCTCGCTGGGCACCCCCGAGACAGGTGTCGAAGTGACAGATGACTTGCCTGAAGTATGCGAGTTTGAACTAGCCAAAGCCGCTCATCCTGGACGTCAGCACATGATCACAAAGTTGGCGGTATTGAGTTTCTTCAATTCAGTGCTGGCTGAAGAGTATGCTGTTAGATGGTCAGGTGAGACTTTATTGAGTACCGGGCTGCAACAGGATTTTGTCGAAGCCAGATACACGCGCTGAAAGCAAAATCGGACTGGGGGAATAATGGGCCGAACCAGTCTAGACCTGGGTCTGACGGTTGAGTTTGCGTAGCGTAGTAGTAATCAACTCTTCAAGTTTGAGTTCGTGATCTTCCTGCATTTCAAGAAAGTAGCAACGCACGAAACTTATTCCATTGGCGTCATCCTGGATCACACCAAGAATTTTCACTCGAACCTCCACCACATTGCTATCAGGAAGTCGGAGACGGCAATCTGATACTGAGCGCGAATTCGCGAAATATTCCGACAAGGTACCCGTGAACTTGAGCTTGGCGCCAGTGGCAGATATATCGGCGACTTCACCTTCCAATCTATTCCCATCATCGGCAAAGAATGTCACCGGGATGTGATCCAGATCTACGCAGTTTATGCGAATAGCTCGCCTCAGCTGGGTATAGGTGAGAGTGCGGGGAAACAGCTTTCGACATTCAGAAAACAACCGGTTCGCCAGCGGATTACCACCGATCTGCATAAGGTTTGTGTCGAAGCGAATGGTGATGCCGCCACTCTGGGCACGGAAGGTAATTGTTCCATCCGGAGAAATTTCCGAATATTTGACTTCACTACCGACCGTAATTGAACCCTTTTCAGTATCAATTTTGCTGATTTCGGTGTTTTGAGTAACCCGGCGCGCACCAGCAGCAACAGAATAGGACAAAGGCCACTGATGGGTTTTTACAATACCCAGCACCTCGGCAATTTCTGCCGAGTCAGTGATCTGCTTGCTGTTACCTTTGATGCGATCCATTTTCGGATAAATCCCTACCAAATTCATGGGCTAGCTGATTCATGATACCGTCGTTCACTCCTCATTACCGGGTAGGAAAACTCCTGGCTGGTAAAAAACGACGATATGAGACCCGGCTCATACATTAAAATCAGAGCCCAGACTCTATAACTAATTGATTCAGATACTTTGGATTGCGCCAGCTTGAGATAGCTTTCGGCAACTGAATTGTTGCGCAATGCAATTTCGAGATCATACAGGCCAATAAGCGCCTCCAGATTATCGGGTGCGCGGTCAAGTACAGCCAGGTATTTTTCTCTGCTGTCAAAATAGCGCCCCTGATAATAATCAACGCGAGCCGCCAGGTTGCGTGCTTCCACATCCAGCGGGTAATCAATCAGCAGATCATCGAGCCTGGCGGTTGCATCGCCATAGCGGCTTTCATAGGCCATGATTCGCGCCTGGTTGATGCGTAGATCACGGCTTTCCGGGTACTCCGATAGACCCGCATCAACCAAATCGTTCGCCTCAATAAATTTTTGCTGAAACGCCAATACCAATGCCAGAAGGTTTATTGCTTCCGATTTGTCTGCGGCCAGAGCATAAGCAGCACGCAAGCGCTCTTCAGCCACAGCAAATTCCCCAGCGTTGCGCTCAAGTAAAGATTACTGAATCAGATCATCATAATCCTGCGCTACAACATGCCCGGTCAGGCTGAATGGCACGAGGAAAAGAGCAAGTTTCAAGGCTTCAATCGAACAATATTTCATCATAAATCAAAGACATGCATGGGAGCCATGCAGAGCAGCATACCCGATGACTGAATAAAATCTCTTGCGAATAAATATTCAGATGTTTGCACCTGAAACAGGCACATCAATTTCGACAGATTCTGGTAACAGACATTCATTGTCGCTGCAGATCTGCAATTTGAGTTGTACTCGCAACATTCGACTAGACAGCGCTGGATTAACTTCCACATTATCTCTGACTGCACGGAGGCTGACGGCAAATTTGTCAACATACCCTGTCAATTGCTCATGACCCATTTTAAACTGCTGCATGGGTGGCGGTATATTGACCTCTGCTGTGCGCCACGCCCCGCCAGTCGGTATGATGGAAAACTCAACCGCCTGATAATCGCCAGATTCGGACTGCAGAATGAAATAACCGGGCTGTATTTCTATCTCAGCCATAATATGGCAATGCACATCATCCTCTTTCGCAGCCCATAGCCTGACACGACACACACCCCCGCCAGCATATTGAATCGTACTGAAATCGCCTTCCCGTAACTCAGTGATGGCACATAACATACTTGGGTGTGACAGCGGATTCTCATTGACGTCGGCATAAATTGAATTGCAAACCCTGCTAGCTCGCGATTGCCATATACTCCCATACTCCCTGTTCAGAAGTGCTGCACGTTGCGCCAGTTTATTCAGACAACTAACCGTGGTGGCCACAGGCGAGATCGTGGCGCCATCACCGGCGCTTCGGGAACGAGCGAGTTGTGGCCCACCTTTAGCCTGCGCACTAAGATATAAAACTTCTGCCTCAGAATCCCAGAATTGCTCCCATGCTGAATTAAGCAGTGATGCAGCAGATTGCAAATAGTCAGGCGTACCTGTTACATCAAACAGCGTGATAAGACCGAGGGAAAAATTCGCATAGTCTTCCAGCTGCCCATCGATGGAAACGGTGTCATTCATCAAAATACGGTGTAACCGAAAATTTTCTGTAACGTTACTAGCCAGCAATCGCCGCGCTGCATCTTCGGCAGCTTCAAGCCAAATGGCATTATTAAACGCATATGCCGCTTCCGCCAAAGTGTGAATCATGGCACCTGTCCAGGCGACTATAATTTTGTCATCCCGAATTGGATGAATTCGCTTTTCTCTCTCCTCATATAATTTCGCGAGGATTGCATCGAGGATTTGTAGTTCACCTGAAGAAATTTGGAGCCTTCGACGCAAATTCAAAATATTGGCATTTTCGAAGTTTCCATCTTTAGAGACTTCAAACAGAACACTGAAGAAGGCAAACTCGCTCTTGGTCAAAACCGCTTCAAGCTCTTCTATGCGCCATAAAAAGAATGTTCCTTCTTCGCCTTCACTGTCTGCGTCCGTCGCAGAATAGAACCCACCAGCGGGATGCTGCATATCTCGCAGCACATAATCCAGTGTTCGCACACATACTCGCTTAAAAAACTCATCGCCGCTTAATTGCCAGACGCGCAAATAGACCAGCCCAAGCTGTGACTGGTTATAAAGCATTTTCTCGAAGTGCGGCACTAGCCAATGTGCATCCACACTGTAACGATGAAAACCGCCCCCGACCTGATCAAACAAACCGCCGCAGGCCATACCATCAAGAGCCCGCGTGACAAACGCATAATCCGATTCACTCAATGCAGTGCTGGCGACATGCAGCATGCCGAGCAGTAATGGCTCCTGTGGGAATTTTGGCGCACCTGCCAATCCGCCAAGCGTGGCGTCTTCCCGACGCAGGACCGCGCTGGTGAATCGCTGCCAGGCATCAGTGGCGAGTGGCTGTGCACTTTGCTGTTCGGACAATAGCCTGCCAATCGACTGGTCAATACTTCTGGAGCTCGTTAGCAGTTCCGCATTTTTGTCTCGCCAGGCAGCACTCACTTGTTGCAAAAGATTGATAAAGGTTGGGGGTGGGAAATAAGTGCCACCAAAAAATGGCTTGCCATCGGGGAAAAGGAAATTGGACATCGGCCAACCACCCTGCCCGGTCATGAGTTGCACGCCAGTCATGTAAAATTCGTCGATATCCGGATACTGTTCACGATCCATCTTGATGGCAATGAAATCCTGATTGAGCAGTTTCGCGACTTCCACATTATCAAAACTCTCTACTTCCATGACATGACACCAGTGACATGTACTGTAGCCAATCGAGAGAAATACAGGTTTGGATTCGCGCTCTGCCGTCTCAAAAGCCTCTGAGCCCCACGGGTACCAATTCACCGGGTTATGTGCATGCTGCAATAAGTATGGCGAATCTTCCCGAATCAGACGATTGATGAATAACGTATTGCCCTGGTTATCCACATGCTCTGTGCGCGGATCATAAGTACCCGCCTTCACTGATTCGATCTTTCGCAGACTGGCTTCCAGATCTGCCGGCATGGATTCGCTCAAAGCAGGCTCTCCAGGATCTCGGGGAAATAAGGCCGATTACGTTCGTTGACGGTAGTGGCAGTGATACAGGCATGCAGAATTGCAACGTCATCACGGATAATATCCTGTTGAAATTGCAATCGTACGGGAGATGGTCTGGAAGCCGTTACAGATACGCGAAACTTGTCGCCAGCTCGCAGAGGCTGCCGGTAGTCCAGCTCGGCTCGCACCACGACAATAATGATGCCCGCAGCAGTAAGCTCTGGAAAACTCAATCCATTATTCTTGAGAAACTCGTGTCTGGCGTGCTCGAGATAATGTTGATAGACAGCATTGTTCACGATTCCCTGCATGTCGCACTCGTAGTCGCGCACTTGCATATCCAGCCAGTATGGCGCTTTGGTCATATTTCAGCTACCTAATCCGAAAACGGGATTACAGCGTTGTTTTTTATTACTGAGAATAACCCATCGCGAGCAAGCTAGCGAAAACTGCCTGCCCGTGTCAGAATCGCTGCAATTTCATTTCAGGGGGAATAACATGCATACAGTGTCAACACTATTCAACAAAGGCATAGCCATCTCGATTGCCGGGCTTTTTAGCCTGCTCTGTGCCACCAGCCTTTGGGCTGATCATCATGGAAACGCCACTGCCCTCACTCTCGATCAATTGATCGAAGGTGAACATCGCAGTGCAACCAATATTGCACGCAATGAGTTTCGTAATCCGGTACAGACACTGGAATTCTTCGGGCTGGAACCCGATATGACAGTAATAGAAATACTGCCCTCAACGGGTTGGTACACGGAAATCATTGCACCTTACGTGCGTGATCATGGTCGCTTTTACGCAGCACATTTTTCTCCCAATGCGTCGCTATCCTACATGGCGCCAAACCTGCGCAATTTTGAAGAGAAGATGATTTCTGATCCTGCACTTTACGGTAAAGTCATCGTGCGCCATCTGAACCCGCCACATGAAGTCGCAATCGCTCCACCGGAAAGTGCCGACATGGCGCTGACATTTCGCAATGTGCATAACTGGATTATGGCCGGCCAGGAACATGAGTACTTCGCTTCCTTTTATGCAGCACTTAAACCCGGCGGCATCCTGGGCGTTGTTGAGCACCGGGCACTACCAGGTTCCGGGATGGAAGTGATGGAAACTTCAGGCTATGTTACCGAAGACTATGTGATCGAAATCGCCAACGCCGCAGGTTTTGAACTGGTGGCGAAATCCGAGATCAATGCAAATCCGAAAGACCCAACTGTGCATCCGGCTGGCGTGTGGACACTCCCGCCGAATTACCGCCTCGGCGATCAGGATCGCGTAAAGTATGCTGAAATTGGTGAGAGTGATCGCATGACTCTTAAGTTTATCAAGCCTGCCAATTAAGCGCTCTAGTCTTTGCGTCTTGCGCGCAGTCGCATGAATACACTGTAATCGCCAACCAGGGATCGGGCGGCGATTACCAGTGCGACACAAAGCACCAGATAATAGAAAGGGAATGCCCACAACGCATCCGCATAGACCTCATCTTCCAGTAACTCCTCCGATATCGCGCCGGATTGTTGCACCTCACGCAAACTGGCAGCCAGCACCGTATAAAACAAACTGGCAATACCCAGTCCAAGATTCAGAGCCAACCCCTTGAAGCTGAGTATCGTGGCACGCATGGAGGAATCTGCCTCGCGGTTCAGATAATAACTCGCCTGAAACTGCACCATGCCCATCATTGCAAAGGCACCAATGGCAAAAAAAACACCCACTACCGGAACTACCAGTGCAATACCGAACAATCCCACGAGGAGAATACCCGATAACAACAGGAAGTTTTGCAATGGTGTCTGGCGCTCCACCAGCATTCTCGAGACCCGCGCGCTCACTATCCCGAACAACGCCATTCCCGCTCCGATGAATCCGAACCACGACACAGGTATTCCTATAATGCGGTAGTACTCACTGGCCAGTACGACAAACTGTCGGGCAACGGAATCGAGCGCGAGCGCAGCAAGTATTACAAATAACACGAAGCGATGATTCACGGTCCAACGTGCCGCCCGCAGTATTTGCCGAAACGAGGATAAAACCGCATCCATACCGTTCGCAGCAATCAAGGTATCTACGCCACCTTCCTGGTGTTTTGTGGTTTCAATATCTTTCATCCCCAGCGTATTGAAAAATACGATGATGGCAGTGATCAAAGTAAGAATTACCGGCAATCGAATGATGGTTTCGGCAGAAAGCTCCCAGGTAGGATTGATTGCTGCGAGCATACCGTTAACCATTGCGGGATCGTATGCGAAAGCTCCTATAATCATTGTGATGAAAAAACCAATCGATACTACATGGCCGGTTCGCTCCAGGATTCTTGACCACTCGTCTTCCCGACCCAATAGTTTAAGCGAATCGAATGCCAGCGCCTCATCGGCGCCACTCGCTGCAGCTTCTGACAAGCCCGAACAGACTCGGTTACCAAAGAACATCCAGAACAGAAGTGCCGAGGCGCCCATAGGCACAAAAGCGATCAATGCCAGTTCCACCACCATCAATCCAGCGGCGTATACAATTAATTTTTTGCGGCCGATAAGATCGGCAAGCGCACCCGAAGGAACTTCGGCAATCACAATACTAAGCGCCCATACCAGGTTTAGTATGGAAAACTGCTCCAGGGTAAGGCCGTAGTCGAGAAACAACACAGTAAAAACGGGATAGTAGAACCGCGCCGAATACAGCAATCGGAACAATACAAACCTTCTTATATTGTTTTCCAGTTGCGCCTGCGTGGGTGGTTGATTCAAGTGGTTCTCTTAATAGAATATCAAAATAGCTCTCGATACCACGCAGCAATCGCCACACCAATCTCTTCCGGTGAATCTTCCTGTATGAAATGACTGCCAGCCACCGTCACTTCCTGCTGGTTCGGCCAGCTACGGCAAAATTCACGCTGCCTGCCTGTTAATATCGCACCAGGATCGGCATTGATAAATAACTTGGGCACATCAGATTGCGCCATCCAGTCAGCATAATCCTGCACAAGGCGCACTACGTCTTCAGGTTGGCCTTCGACAGGTATCTGTCTGGGCCAGGACAGGGTTGGGCGTCGATCTTCTCCGGGTGACAAGAAGGGACGTCGGTACTCCGCCATTTCCTCGTCATTCAGTTCGCGCAGAATCGAACCTGGCAGCACTCTTTCAATGAAGACATTTTTCTCCAGAATCATTTCCTCCCCGGCAGGGGAACGCAGACCCTGGAATACACCGCGTGCTGCTTCGGGCCAGTCATCCCAGGTAACCGGCATGACAATAGCTTCCATATAGGCAATGCCCGCAACAGCATCAGGGTGTCGCCTTGCCCAATCAAATCCTAACGCGCTACCCCAGTCATGAATAACCAACGTTACTTGATCTCTGACATTGAGCGCAGCCAGTGCAGCCTCGAAATATTCGGCGTGCTGGCTCAGCGTATAACTTTCAGGGCCGGGCTCGTCCAGCTTGTCTGAATCACCCATTCCGATAAGGTCGAGGGCAATACAACGTCCCTGGTCGCCAAGGTGGGGCATGATATTGCGCCACAGGTAAGAAGAAGTTGGATTGCCATGCTGAAAAATAATGGGGTTGCCCTGACCCATCTCCACGTAGGCGAGTTTTTTACCGTCGACTTCAACATACTGCTTGGTCTGTTGCATGGATTCTCCGACTGTGTAGATTATTGTCAATCCAGCATAAACTGCGCCCCCTCCGAATTCAATGCGCTGCCAGGGGGCGTCTGTTTGGCACTCCGGTGCCGGGAATTGCATATATGCTGGGCTCAAGCGATCTGCCCAAGATTGAACATGCCCCTGTTAATCAGCTATGCTGCCTTTCCTTAATTCAGGGTTTGATACACAAATAACAACATTTCCGAAGGGGGAAACGGGCATGACAATGCAGAATACACCACTACTGATGTCGCGGATTCTGGGCCGCGGGGCCGTACTGGATCCCGAAGTAGAGGTCGTTACTCAACAGTCCAACGGCACACATCGACAAACACTGAAACAAACCTGGGAACGCGCCAGCCAGCTTGCCCATGCCCTGAATGCCCATGGCATAAAGGTCGGCGATCGCATAGCCAGTTTTATGTGGAATAACTACCGCCACCTGGAACTCTATCAGGGCGTGCCATCTATGGGCGCAGTGTTACACACTCTGAATATTCGCCTGTCTCCCACCGACCTCGAATACATTATCAATCACGCGGGAGATCGCGTGATCTTCATCGATGAAGATTTGCTTCCGCTACTGGAACCACTGAAGGGGAAAATTCCCTGCGTCGAATTGCTGGTAATTTGTCGTCATGGGGAAGGCGGAGAAAGCACGTTTGAAAACCAGATAGATTATGAGGAATTCATCAAGGATCAACCTACCAGTTACGACTGGCCGGAAATCGATGAAACCTCTCCTATGGGCCTGTGTTATACATCCGGCACTACAGGCAAACCAAAAGGTGTCATGTACACCAATCGCTCGACTTACTTGCACACCCTGACCGAGTCACTGACTGATTCTATCGGCCTGTCCTCGCTGGATTCATTGCTGGGCATTGTGCCAATGTTTCATGCCATGGGCTGGGGCTTACCTTTTGCAGCTTCCATGCTGGGCTGCAAACAAGTGATGCCACATCGGTTCATGGTGCCGGACGTATTCCTCAAACTTATGCAAGAAGAAGAAGTAACTATCTCCGCCGGTGTGCCGACGATTTGGCAAGGCGTACGCGCTGCACTGACAGCCGAGCCTGACAAGTATGACCTCAGCAAACTGGGCCGATTGACTTGTGGCGGTTCCGCGCCACCTGTTGAAATGATGCGCTGGTATTGGGACAACTACAATATAGAGATGATCCAGGGCTGGGGCATGACTGAAACCAACCCGCTTGGCACACTGTCTCGCAAGGTCGCAAAACGCTCTCAGGTGAATCTGTCTGAAGACGAACAATTCGTCAACATCGCCAAGGCGGGCCTGGCCATGCCAGGGCTTGAAATTGAAATCTTTGATGAAGAATGGAATCCCCTGCCACACGATGGAGAAGCTGTTGGAGAGCTTTGTATTCGCGGACCATGGATAGCAGCGGAATATTATAACGACCCGCAACCAGATAAATTCCACAATGGCTGGCTGGTCACAGGCGACGTAGCGAAAATCGACTCTGAGCAATACATCATGATCTCGGATCGCTCGAAAGATCTCATCAAATCTGGTGGTGAATGGATTTCATCGGTAGACCTTGAAAACCATATCGTCGCTCTGCCGGAAATCGCGCAAGCCGCAGTAGTTGCGCAACCCCATCCCAAGTGGGATGAGCGGCCGGTAGCACTCGTGGTTTTAAACTCTGGCGCTACATTCGATCAGGCTGCAGTAATTGAACACTGCGGCAAGGTGTTCGCGAAATGGCAACTACCCGATGAGGTTATCGCAGTAGAAGCTTTACCGCTTGGTCCGACTGGCAAGATTGACAAGAAAGTTATTCGCGCCAATCTGGAAAAAGAAGGATATAAACTGCCTGATTTGCGTTAATCCGTGACACAAAAAAGGGTCTCATTGAGACCCTTTTTTTGCCTGCTGAATCCTACTGGGGATCAGTAAGTGCGTACTCCTCGCCATCTACATCAGCGCGCCTGGCACCTGCCAGAATACCCGGCAATGCATAATTACCTTCATGACAGGCATATTCATAAACATGATCATCAGTCAGGTTCATGGGCAACTCACCGCTCCAGGGCTGCGTGTAATTCTCGGGGTCTTCCACTGTAAACTGGTAAAGAATTACGTCATCAGACACGCGAGTGAACCGTTCGGTCACTTTCATCTCCTGGGAACCATAGAAGCGATGCTCGAGGGATGAGCGCATGCTCTGCTGCTCATGGAAGTTGGTTGTTTCCACAACCAGCGTATCATCCTCGTAGTATCCAATTGAATCGCCCATCCAGGGGTACTGGGGTGGGTCGAGATACTCATCATCAATACGAATAATGCGAGCGTCATGATTCATCTCGGCGAGCAGCACAACGTAGCCTTCTGTTTGCACGATCTCTGTAAGGTTATTGTAGAGCACCGGGAGCTTGGGTGGCCCACCTGTAGAACCGAACCCCACTGTGCAGCGCTCACCCAACGGTCTGACTTCAGGCCCGTCATAAGAATTTCTGCGGGTCATGGCAGCAGCAAAATTGGCTCTGCCTTGCTCACTGTATGGCAACTGACCATCGGCAGGATCCACCAGAATGGAAGTCCGGATCTCGCCATCCACCAATGCCAGACGCTCGCCCGGGTCCATCCAGAATGTATTGTAACCACCCACACCGCGCCCCTCATCGGGTGCTTCCCGATCTGGATCACTGGGTTGATTGCTGGCTTCGTTGCGCGCTCTAACCATGGCTTCAATGCGGAGAGCTTCTTCCTCCGAAATAACCAGTTGCCCGTTAAATCGCTCTGCCCGCTCCAGGTTAGTCTGTGTGGCAATTGACCATGTGCCCTGCAAATCGGGTGCGCCAAATTCTGTACGCGGCGTGATATAGCCGGTTTCCGCCGCGGCTACTGTGCCAGCAATACAAGTAACTGCAGTAGCCAGCAGCAGAGTTTGAATTACACGTTGCATATATCCTCCCAAGAATTTATAGCCTTGAAATGCAAGTAAAGTGAAGTATGACACGGATTAATTTTCCCCAACAGGGCGGCGGGCGACTGCCCAACACATTCTGACGAAAATTCTGCTACAGCGCCAACGCCTGCAGAGACGCATACAATTTGGCATCCTCGGTTGCCATCGGCACATCATCAGCCGGCTTGTGGTGAATCAGGGCGTCATCGAGGAACTCGATTCTCTTCGCTGAAGGCAGTTTGAGCGAGCCAGCCAGTCGCATGATATCTGCCTGCAGACTCATGGCATCCTGGTCAAAGCATATCAATGGAAAATTAAGCCGTGAGGCGTAATGCAATAGCAGTGTGTTGTAACGCTGCCATAATACCAGCCCATCTTGCAGTGAATATTTATCATTGCGCTCATGGATAGATTGGGCAACGGCAAGGGGATGGCGAAAAATCCCAACGAATTCCATTTGTGGAAGTAGCTCAACCCACCCATCCAGCACCAATAATGTTCGCGGATCTTTAAATCCCCAGATTAGGTAGTCGGAATATTCATCAATTATCTGCATTGCGCGCTCTTCATGCGCTGAATGCCAACGCACATTCTCCGGCGGAGCGTCCCAGCGGCCACCGTTATCCGCCAGAATATGATCGTGCAGATCCACTATCGACTGATTTTCGCGATTGCCTTTCAGATTATGGGGATTTTGCTGATGGAAACGGTGCAACTCCACGCCCGCTTGCTGCAATGATCCCGTTAGCAAACTCGTGCCACTACGATGCATGCCCAATACACAGATCACGCGCGCAGTCCGATCCCGTTGCAGCCACTTTTTCAGCCTGGTTATAATCATTTGAATTTCCGCGCCATACCACTCATCATCAGGGCTCTTGCAGCCGACTGTATATCATCATGCAATCTTTCTATCTAGGCTTTATCTGGTATCGCGCACTGGCACAACTCAGGAGCGAATCATCCAGGGCCTACCTGGGGTATCTCTGGTGGGTACTCGAACCCATATTGTATCTGGCAGTGTTTTATGTCGTCTTCGCCCTGATTTTATCCAGAGGAGATGAGAATTATGTACAAGCGCTGCTTACCGGCCTGGTGGCCTGGAAATGGTTTGATGGGGCTGTGCGTGGCTCGATGGATATCATTTTTCAGAATGCCGGCATCATAAACAAGGTTTACCTGCCAAAAATCGTATTTCCGGCTGTCGCTGTGACCAGTCACGCAGTGAAATTCGTTCTTGTATTCACCTTGCTACTGCTTTACTCGCTCGTCATTGGCAACGGCATCTCAGGAGCCTGGGTTGCCATTCCGCTTCTAATGCTTGTACATGCCCTTTTGGTTGCCGCCTGCGCGTTTTTCGTTGCTGCCATCACCCCTTTCTTTCCTGATCTACGAATGGTTTTCGACAAATCGATGACCTTGCTGTTTTTTCTTTCGGGTGTTTTTTACACAGCCAGCATGGTGCCGGAATCAATGCTTGGATATTTCCGACTTAACCCCGTTTTCTCCATGATTGAGTCATATCGGCAGGTGCTGATAAGCCAGCAACTCCCCGAGATACTGCCCCTTGTATACATTGCCATTTTATCGGCGTTTATCATGCTGGTCGGCAGTTTTCTATTAAGACGTTATGACCGGGTCTACCCACGACTGATTTATTAGGCATGATATGAGTGAACAACTTGTCACGCTGAGAGATGTTGGTATTTGTTATCGTGCCAGCAAATTACTCGGCGAAAACCGGAAGAACTGGGCGCTTAAAAATATATCTCTCGAGCTGAATCGTGGCGATACGCTGGGTGTAATAGGACGTAATGGCGTAGGAAAATCTACATTGCTAAAACTGCTGGCCGATATCATCAAGCCTGATGAGGGCGAGATCACTCGCTTGCCCTGTCGTGCCACCCTGCTTTCCTTGCGCGTCGGATTCCTTAACCACCTCGACGCGAGGCAAAACGCAATAATGGCGGGGATGCTGCTGGGACTGAGTCGTCGCGAAATTGAAGCAAAGCTCGACTCGATCATAGAATTTGCCGAGTTACAGGATTACGTTAATGTACCAATTGGCACTTATTCCACTGGCATGGTGGCCAGACTTGGTTTTTCCATCGCAATGCAGATTGATCCCGAGATCTTGCTTATAGATGAGATGCTTGCGGTCGGTGATGCCGGATTCAGGGAAAAATCGGCTGCCGCCTTACGTGAAAGAATGCGCTCTGATCGCACAGTTGTGCTGGTCGCTCACAACGAGCAAGTCGTATGCGAATTGTGTACTCGTGTGGTCTGGATAGAAGAAGGACGAATGCGGGAAATCGGTGAACCAAATTCAGTGCTGGAGAGTTATCATAGCTTCATGCAAAACCGTAAATCTGAAGTGAAGCCAAACTAGATGAATACCTCTCCCAGCAGGGCCATCATTATCATTGGCTCCCACCGCAGCGGAACTTCCATGCTTGCTGAGGCACTGCATGCCGGCGGCCTCGGAGTAGCCAGCGAATTGGTTGCGGTCAACGCGGAAGTCAACGCTCGAGGGTTCTGGGAAGACAAGTTTGTGGTCGATCTCAATGAGAGAATCTTTGCGGCCCTGGAATCTGCATGGTATGACATTCGAGAATTGCCCGAAGGCTGGGAGAATTCTCCCGCTCTGGAGCAGATGCGCAACGAGGCTTCACTCTATCTGAAAGACCAGTATGGTGGCGCAATATCAGTCATCAAGGATCCGCGCCTGAGCCGACTTCTGCCGTTCTGGTTACCGCTATTTGCGGCTGCAGGCATTGAACTCAATCTCGTACTCATGCTGCGTAATCCTGTTGCCGTAGCCCGCTCCCTTCTGAAACGCGATGGCTTACCACTAAACTATGGCCTGCTGTTATGCATACGTTATATGAGTGATGCCTTTAAATATTGTGGCTCTCACTCCAGTCTCACCTTCGAATATGACCAGCTACTCGCCAATCCGAGTGAGAACCTGGCCTCACTCTGCGATGAGTTTGGTTTGCCCGTTGCAACTGACCATAGTGGGGTGTTGGCAGTATTCGACAGCGCGTTGCGACATCAGGATGGAACGCCAGACTCAACAGTAACAGCGGAGTTTGCTGATGCTGCCCTGGGAATCTATGGCGCGCTACTTAGCCGGAGCACTGAGCCGGTAGACTTTCCCCTGCCCTCATCCAGTTGCGAATCCCTTTACCAGATCGCGCAATCATTGGTATTAACGCGCGGCGAACTCATGCAATTAGGTGCCGAGCACCAGACCGCCCTGTCCACCTTGCAACGACGTGATGGGCAATTGACCGAAAGCAATCGCCAACTCGAAGAGGCCGGGAAGGCACTGGAAGCTGCCCAATCGACCGTGGCGCAGCGAGATCAGCAACTGCAACAGGCCAATAGTGATGTCGCCAAACAGGGCCAACTACTTGCGAAAGCAGAGGCGACCGTCAGGGAGCGTGATGCACAACTGCAGCAGGTCAACGAGGATGTCGACCGACAAGGCCAATTACTCGCCCATGCCGAAGATATAGTCAAACTCCGGGACACTGAGTTAGCGCGCCTGCAAAGCGAGATGGAAACACTAAGAGCAGCCCATGAAAGTCTTTATGAAAATCTGCGGGGCACTATACTGGGTAAATTGGCCCTTAAGTGGATAGAGCGCGGCAAACAGAGTGATCAAGACTAAACCAATTCACTTACGTTACTTCCTAATGGGCAGCGCAGGGCTTGCGTTTTGCCTGGGTGGCCTGTTTGTCTTTCGTAGCCTGCAAAAGACGGCAGATCTTTCAGATGAGATGGTCTGGCTACCTTCGGCGGAGTTCCTCATGGGCTCGGACCGCGGCATGCCCGATGAAGCACCGGCCCATCCGGTTGCCCTGGATGGTTACTGGATTGATCAATACGAAGTTACCAATGCTGAATATCAAACATTCGTAGCTGCCACCGGTTACCTGACCGTTGCTGAACGCAATGGTGATGGAATGGTTTTCGATAATGCACACATGGCTTCAACAACTCCCTTGCCCTGGTGGCGACTGGAAAAGGGCGTAGCATGGGATCGACCACAGGGCGCAACCGCCAAGCCGACCGATTTCGACCAACATCCCGTGGTGCAGGTTGCGTTTGAAGATGCTCAGGCTTACTGCCACTGGCAAAACAAGGAACTGCCAACTGAAGCCCAGTTTGAATATGCTGCGCGCGGCGGCAGGGAAGGCCAAATCTATAGCTGGGGTAACCAGCCAGTTCAAAACACCAACCCTGTCAGTAACACATGGCAAGGGACCTTCCCCATAGATAATCAAGCTCTGGACGGCTACCTGACTACAGCTCCAGTGGGTAGCTTCCCGGCTAATGACTTCAAGCTCTATGATATAACAGGTAACGTATGGGAATGGGTGAGTGACTGGTATCACCCGCGTTATTATGAATTTGGTCCTACCACAAACCCAACCGGAGTCACGCAAGACCAGAGCATCGATCCTGCTGAACCTGCTATACCAAAAAGAATTATCAGAGGTGGTTCCTTCCTTTGTGCGGACAATTATTGCGCCGGTTTTAGAGTCAGCGCCCGCATGCCGGCAGATCCGCATACGAGTACCAACCACACAGGTTTCCGTTGCGCAGCCAACAGTTCCTGGCTGGACCGTTTGGTGATGGAATGGTAGAGGTTGCATCCAGTCCAATAGATTATGCGCAGTTGCAAGCCATCGCTGCCAAACATCACGACGACTATGCAAATGCAGATCCGTTTCCCCATATCATTCTCGAAGGGATGGTCGATGCAAACTGCCTCGATCAGATATTGGAAGAATTTCCGGGAAACGCCGAACTGGAGCACTGGCGTCGCAATATCGTGCATGAAAAAAAGATGCGCATGCAGGATGGCAAACTCGGGTTTACCAAAGAGCAATTCATGAGCATAGTGACGCGCAATTTATTGTGGGAACTGAACTCGGGCCCGTTTCTGCGTATTCTGGAGCAGTTAACTGGTATTCAGAATTTACTTCCAGACCCTTCGCTGCGTGGCGGAGGGCTCCACCAGATCGAACCTGGCGGCGTGCTGGGTGTACATGCTGATTTTACGCAACATCCACAGTATAAGCTCGACAGGCGCATCAATTTGCTTTTGTTCCTGAACCGCGACTGGCCGGATGAGTACGGCGGCCATCTGGAGCTCTGGGCAAAGGACTTGTCCGCTTGTGTAAAGAGTATACGGCCCGTGTTCGGTCGTATGGTGGTGTTCAATACGAGTACCGATTCATTCCATGGTCATCCAATTCCGCTTACGTGTCCAGCGGACCGTGTACGCAGGTCTATCGCACTGTATTACTACACCAATGGCAGAGAGGATGGCGTAACGAAGGCGACCCCGGACACTGACTGGAAACGACTACCGGAATTGCCCCGCCCGCCACATCAATGAGCGAATTTTATGAGTACGGACAGCCTATTACTTGATTACGCCTCGCTGGATGTTGCGCAAACTTGTACGACAGGTGAGCAAATACTGGTAGTAGACAGCGCAGTTCGAGACGCAGGACGGGTTAATGATCTGAACCTCACCGGGCGCGAAGAACTCCAATTGCCTTTAGGGTTGCGTCACCTGATCTGGGAAATAAATTCGGGACCTTTTATCGAAATGATAGAGATGTCACTAGGCCTGTCGGCACTGGTGCCCGATCCACAATTACGGGACGGCGGCTATGTCACTGTGGGAGGCAACTTGCAAACCCTGACACCACAATCCACACTGCCGGGTGCCAATCTCTATCTGCAGGCCAGTGTCGTGTTAAATCTTGACTCGCTTAATGCATTGCTGACGAATGCCATCGAGATACCTCCGGGAGGTGCGGCCATAATGCGTGCGACAGCACCTCTGGAATTGCGCACGCCAGATGCCGCCGCTGTGGCGCTGGTAGCGCACTTCTACTCCCGTTCAGCCAACGCTGAAAAGGAGGCAATCTGATGTTCAGGCTGGCTGGGCTACTGGCCTTGATAGTGCTGCTGAGTGCATGCCGCCCTCCTCAGACCAATCCCAATATTCTGATACTGTTCCTGGATGATTTTGGTTTCGGTGACATCGCCAGCCAGTATCCTGAGAATGCTCCCCAACCACCCATGGTGACTCCTGTACTGGATGCATTTTTACAAACCAGTCTCAGCTTTGACCGTCACTACACAGAAAGCACCTGCTCTCCTTCGCGTGCCGCTTTATTGAGCGGTCGCTACCCGGCCCGGTTTGGTTATACGCCTAACGGTCGTGGCCTGCCACCAGAAATCATCACACTGCCAGAGGCCCTCGGAGCAGGAGGATATACAACCCGGTTTCTCGGTAAATGGCACACAGGAGATTTGGCCGAGTTAGCCTTCCCCCATAACCAGGGCTTTGACTCATGGCTGGGGTTTCTGAATCAATGGCGCCTGCGCAGTCAATATGACCCTGACCAGAACAATCATGAACAACCCACTTATTTTGATCCCTGGATGCAAAACCAGCTTGGGCAGTTCGAACAATTTGAAGGCCACCTTACCGACATCTTAAGCAGCGAAGCCCGGGAGTTTTTCCAGCAACAGAGTTCTGCAACCCAACCCTGGTTTTTGCAAGTTTCTTTCCTCGCTCCACATGAACCAGTGCAACCTGCCCCACGCTATCAACAAAAATATGCCAACACTGCAGAAGGTGCATATCGTGCGTTAGTGGAACAACTGGATAGCAACATCGGTGAAATTCTGGACAGCCTGGAATCCAATGGTATGGCGGAAAATACCATCGTGGTGATAGTGAGTGACAATGGTGGGACAAATGCGCGCTTCAACAGCAATGCGCCTTTTGTGGGAGACAAGGCCAGTTATTCCGAGGGCGGTGTGCGTACGCCACTTATGATTCGCTGGCCCAATGGTGATTTCGCCGGCGTGCGGTATCCCTACGCAGTCAGTCTAATGGATCTCTACCCCACATTGCTTGCCAGTGTTGGTATTGAATACAACGCCTCAATTCTGGACGGTCGCAACCTGCTGCCGGTTCTGGAACTGGAGCAACGACTGGAGCGCCCCCTTTACTGGGAAGCTATTGTTGGTGATAGCTACACATTCAGTGTACTGGATGAATCTCACCGCTGGCGTTACACCACAGATCTTCTGGGCGGACAAACCCTCTATGACCTGGAAAATGACCCATCGGGAGCGAGTGGAATACCTGGCGCCACTGGTCAAATTAGTGATCAATTAAATGACCAGTATCGATCCTGGCATGATGAAGTGCATCGCATAGATACACGATTCGAGGCACTGGACAGTAATGGTCGCGGCATTCTAACTGGCGATAGTCTGCAACGTAGCCCCGGTTTAGGCGAATTCACCTTTGCCATTGGTGTAACTCCGGGCCCGGAAGCCACCACTGCTGGCACCCAAGTCATTGCTTCACAGAGTCAGTTATTTTCCATGACCTACAATAATGAAACCCTGCGAGTAAGTCTGCAGGATGCCAGCTTGTCGGCTCCATTACCGGCTGATGGCCAATGTCATCCGGTAATTGTTACAGCACAGCAATCTGCACGCATCTCATGGATCATGGGCACTGAGCCTGTAAATTCACCGATTGACCTGATAATCGATGGCGCAATTGTTGCCTCTCTGGTTGATCATAGAGAGGTGCCGAAAATAGCAGACCTGACGGCTCCCACGTTTATCGGTTATCGACCAATTACCGTAGGCACTGGCAACAATTTTTCAGGGACTTTATCCGCACCGGTAATCTACAATCACCGCGTCGTGCCAACCCCTGCACATAACCAATTTGGATTTACAGAGCTCATCAATGAAATTTGCCCCCCGGTTCAGTAAGCCCTGCTTTTTTGCAATTCTCCTGGGAACACTAATTCTCGGTAGCTGCTCTGCGCCACCCCAGGGACCCAATATCCTTTTTGTCTTGTCTGATGACCAGTCCTGGACCCATGTTTCCTATACAGGTGAACCTGGGGTCGAAACACCCAACTTCGATCGTATCGCTCAAGAAGGTATGTTTTTCCCACGCGCTTATGTGTCTGCCCCTTCTTGTACGCCATCACGCTCTGCCATCCTCGCAGGGCAACATTTCTGGCGCCTCGGGGCAGCAGGCGTGCTCTGGGGAGAGTTCGGTAATGACACCCTGAGTTATCAACGTATCCTTGCTGCGGCGGGATATCACACTGGTTACACAGGCAAAGGCTGGGGGCCAGGGCTGGCATCGGGTGGTGATCCAGTAGGTCAGGGCTACAACAGCCAAACCCTGACTGAGAGACCCTCAATTCATATTAGCGCAACAGATTACGCCGGAAATTTTGCCGAATTCCTCGATGAACGTCCGGACGATACTCCCTTTTCCTTCTGGGTCTCACCTTTCGAACCCCACCGCCCCTACGAGGGACGTGCCGGTTCACTTGCTGGTATCCGCCTCGACACAATTCGCGTACCCGATTTCCTGCCTGACACTGTTGCGGTACGACAGGATCTGGCCAACTACTATCTGGAGATAAATTGGCTCGATCAGGTATTGGGACAGGTTGTGGCAGAACTCGAGCAGCGCAACCTGCTTGAGAACACCATCATCGTTGTTACGTCTGATAATGGCATGCCGTTTCCACGAGCCAAGGCCAACAATTATGATTACGGTGCGCGCGTACCATTGGCAATTCGCTGGGGAGCTGAAGTACAACCAGGCCAGATAAGTAGCGCTATGGTGAATCTGTCAGACCTGGCACCTACTTTTCTGGCTGCTGCAAACCTGCCCATACCTATTGAAATGACAGGGCGAAATCTTCTCCCTTTGCTCACTCGTGGATCAGATGTTGGTCCGACTCCGAAATTTGATTTCACTGTAACGGGTTTTGAACGACATATTGTCAATGCACGACCAATGGGTATTGCTTATCCTTCACGCGCAATCCATACGCCCGCATATTCCCTGATCCGAAATTATGCGCCAGCGCGCTGGCCTGCAGGAAACCCACCTGAATTCCGCGATATTGATGGCACTTCGCCCAGCAGGGATGCAGTGTTAAGAATTTCGGAATACGCCGAGCTTGCCACTGCTCCCCGACCGGAATTCGAACTCTATGATAGACTTGCAGACCCCTATCAATTGAATAATCTGGCCTTGTCAGAACAACACATTACGATCTTGCAGGATCTCAATGCAAGTCTGGAAAATGAACTTCGATCAACTGATGATCCATTGATGACAGAAGGGATCACAGCATTCGATTCCATGCCATCGTATAACTCCACGAATCAATAATCATACTAATGCCGCTTTTTCGTAAACGTTCACACCTCAAACTTTCGATCGTGGTCATAGTCTATGACATGCCGCGCCAGGCACTCAATACGCTGTATACACTGAGTACTAATTACCAGCGCAACATAAGCGAGAGTGATTATGAAGTGCTGGTGATTGAAAATCGCTCAGCTAATAACCTTGAGCAATCACAGGTTGAAGCTTTGCCAGGACAGTTTCGCTATTTTCTACGGGACGAAACCCAGCCTACTCCGGTGCACGCCATTAATTTCGGTGCTTCCCAGGCGCGCGCTGAACAACTTTGCATCATGGTTGACGGTGCTCGCATGGTCAGCCCCCAACTCATTCATTACACGCTGCAAGCCCAGCGCCTGTATCCCAATCCTGTCGTGTCGGTGCCCGGCTATCATCTGGGTCATCAACTGCAACAGGACTCGGTATTGAGTGGTTATGGCGAAGCGGCAGAAATGGAATTACTGGCTTCGGTCAACTGGCAGGAGGATGGCTACCAGCTATTCAATATTTCCTGTTTCAGCGGTACCAGCAAACCAGGTTTTTTCAAACCAATTGGCGAAAGCAACACACTGGGCATCAGGCGCACCACCTTTGATCAGATCGGGGGTTTTGATCCAGGCTTCACCGAGACCGGCGGCGGCCAGTGTAACCTGGATTTTTACAAGCGAGTCATCGAGCTGGAAGATACCCAGCTGATTCAGCTTTTCGGCGAAGGCTCCTTCCACCAGTTCCACGGCGGTATTACCACTGGCAAGGACACGGGCACCGCACGGGATGAAATGATGCAGCGCCACTTCGATCAATATAAATCCTTGCGCGGTGAGTACTACAGCCCACCGATGAAAGATGCAGTTTACCTGGGAGAGCTTCCACCCCCGCTGATGAAGTTCGTCCACTATTCTGCCCAGTCAGTCAGGCGCAGCCGTGGAGAACTGGCCGAACCTGATGTAGAAGGCGAAGCAGGAAACAATCCCGCAAAATGAACCATCTTCATGCGCAGATCAGTTAACAGAACTTATCCATGAGCAGCCAAAATAAAACAGCAAAGATGGAGGCAATCGACGCATTGATCGATGAGCATCGCTATGTTGATGCCATCGCTTTGCTAACGCAGTTGAATGCGGACGAACCGGGAAGCGCCAACGCACTGCAATTACTCAAATGTCGCAACCTTTATGCCAGTGCACTGCAGGCCGGCTCCACCAGTAAACCATGGCCGGAGCATAAGGTTAGACCTGCACTCACGGTGCCCGACATCGCGAATGAACAGCTGAATCGGGAGACCCTTGCGGACGGCGTTTTAAACCATGGTTATTTATTGGTGCGAGGCCTGTTTGGCAATGCTGACTGCAGTGCACTACGACAGCACATCGACCAGGCCTTTGACGGCTTTGATGCCTGGGAACAGGACCCCGGCTTTGCCAATGAGGCATTCACTCCCTGTGAGTTCTATCCCAATGCAAACAAGGCGCGGGATTTTGGCCGCCAGAATCAGGGCATATTCGCAGTCGACTCTCCCGGCAGCATCAACCATTTTCTGCATTTGCTTGAAGACAGAGATATTGCATCGATCGTGGCTGACTATCTGGAAGAGCCACCAGTAATTTCAGCCAACAAATGCACGCTGCGCAGAATCAAGGCAACAGACATCGACGTGACCTTCTGGCATCAGGATGGCGCATTCATGGGTGAAGGGATCCGCACTTTGAATTTGTGGGTCGCATTATCTGACTGCGGCGTGAACGCGCCTGGATTGGACATTATTCCACAAAGACTGAATAGCCTGGTGACTACTGGCGAAGACGGGGTTATCAATTGGGCGGTAGCTGACTCCACTGTGGCGCGGGATCTGGCTGACATCACACCACTACGACCAGAGTTTCGCGCTGGCGATGCCATATTTTTCGATCACACCAGTTTACATCGCACGGCATTGGACAAATCCATGACCGAACAACGCTATGCTATTGAGTGCTGGTTTCTGGCCCCCTCCACCTATCCGAGAAAATCCCCTGCTATTGCGGTTACTACCAAACCCTCGGCTTGATCCCGGGTCAAATTCCATTCTTCTGCACCACTAGTAAAACCGCAACGCAGAAGCCAGCTCCCAATCATCACTGTGGCCATCAATCTGTTGATAGCACGTGCCGAGTTGATGCTTTTTATCGGCATCTACAGCAAGCCTTGCATCCCGAAAATCTCTTAAATTGATAGCAACAGCATCTTCGGTTGCCAAACATGCAACTGTGCGAATCTGGCTCACATAAGCAGTAATGTCATGGGGCACATCAATTTCATAAGGATAAATTCTGTCAGGATTAGGAACGACCGCTTGCTGCGTAAGCACCAGGGTCTCCTTCACGCTTTGCTCCAATTCGACACCGAAGCAGGATTGCACAAACTGCAAAAATTCTTCGGCCAGCCCGGTAATATTGCGGAATACCGAACTCGCTTCTTCACCCCAACTTAGTAAGGCCCAATCTCCTTTGCGCTCGTTCACACGCAGTACTTGCTCATACACGGCGCTGGAATGCGGGAGCGTATCCGGTTCGGTTTGAACTGCATGTAACCACTGTTCTAGTACCTTAATCGCAGGGACTTGATAGTCACATTGCAAACAGTACAAGGCATATTTCATCGTCCCAAGTCGTACGAAAAAATGATATGCAAGAAACAACGCTTTCATCTGCAATAAATCAGCGTGTGAAAAAGTGCTGGTTGCAATCACCATTCCGCGCGCGTCTGTCTCGATTGCAAATTTTTCCCTGTACTCTGCTTCAGCCATCGGAGCATTGGGCATCAGGGAGGTAAAATTACCATTTGCAGCGAGTTTCCAGTCGAAACAAAATTGCAGGTCGGTAGCCAGACTGCTGCAGGTTTGCCCGGGCAAGCCCACCATGATATCGGAGGCCATAGGAATATTGTGCGCATTGAAATACTCCATTTGCCTGGCATAAGCTTCAGTCTTTATATTGTCTCTGTCTATAGCTTGCAATACATCCTTGTCGGTAGTTTGCAGTGCAATAATCCCGACCGGTAACAGCCCGCCTTCATGCAAAATACGAATTACTTCCATCAGCCGCCGCCCGCCATTCTTGGCAAAGTTTGTATAGACTCGACGCGGATAACCGGTGGTCTGATAGGCAGCAACGATAGCTTTCGCCACATCGATATCCTGTTCCAGCATGCCAAAATTTGCGTCTGCTATGAAAATAGTTTCGGCACAGGTTTTAGCAAGATACTCGATCTCCTGCTGTATGCGTTGCAGATCAAATTTGGCCACCTTTTGCAGCGTGGCAGACCCCCAATCACAATAAGTACAACCAAACGGACAACCCCGGTTGGTCTCTAGAATAGTCGTAGGAAAATCACGGAACCAGGGTTCAAATTCATGGGTTAGATAAGGCGAAGGGAATTGGTTCAGATTGTTAACTCTTTGGCGTGATTGAGTACGGCTAATGCGATCCTCAAACCGGTACGCGATACCATCCACTGCAGCCAGACCAGACAGATCGTTTTTGCTCGCCACGGCATCCAGCACTTCCCCACAGCTAACCTCGCCTTCACCCAATATGGCAATATCAATAAAAGGATAATCCAGCAGAAATGCCTCAGTGTCACCAGGGTACTTGGGTATTTGTGGGCCACCAATTATGATCAGCGCGTCGGGATATCTGTGCTTGATCTGTGCTGCAGCGTCCAGATTCACAGCATGGTTCCAGACATAGGATGAAAGCAGAAATATTCCTGCATCCTGCTCGCCAAAATCATCATAGATAGCCTCGAGGGGAAATTCCGCTGTCCCACCAGGTCGCAGGGGATGGAAATCATAATGCTGCTGCAAGCGCCCTTCGGCGTGCACACGCAAATAGGCCAGAATCATTCCCAGGGAGAGATACGGCAGGGTCCAGATATTTTCTGCGAGCACCAGACTATGGACGGGGATTTTTTGGCGGGTGGAGGACATTTAATTTAGCTCAGGTCTGGCGCTGGATGCGTTTCAGTTTTGCCTTTGCAGCCTTGTCTCCAAGACCGGCAGCTTTTTCTAACCAGTACTTGTATTGCTCATCGTCCTTATCAACTCCATTGCCGGCAAAATACATTTTCACAATCAGCGAAGTTGCATGGGGGTGCCCGCGCTGCGCATGTGCCAGCAAAATCGGATATGACTGATCAAAGCGTTTAAGACGATATAGCTTTAAACCATACTCAAACGATTGTTTGTTAGTAGATTCTGACCCAGTACTGTGATCACTTCCCAATGCTTGCGCTGCCGCACTTAATTGCGACCGTTTTGAGCGCACTGATTTGCCGCGGCCATACACTAACCATGCAATAAGCCCGACCAACAGCATTAAAATGAGTAGAATTTGAACCTGAAAATTCATGAACAATTTGAAGATACCGAAGTGAGCACCCGATGGATACTAGATGCTCATCATTAGCTTGTAAATGACCAGCAACCCGTTTAGATTGGCGAATTCACACCAAATGCCGGATAATCCATTGGTTACACTCGCTGACTATAAACGCAATTTTGATATAGAACTGACCAATCGTTGCAATGCCTTGTGTCATTTCTGCCCGCGTGATGAAACGCCAGAGCAGGGTTTTATCAACTTCGAAACGTTTCGTCAGGCAATTGCCCGCGCCGAAGAGCTCAAAACCTTTCCCGCGATCAACACTACCGGGCAAGGTGAGCCATTGATCCACCCGGAGATCGAAAAGTTTGTGCGCTACTGCGGTGACCGTGGTCTGCCTCACGCCATGACAACGAATGCCTCATTACTTGACGCGGCTAAAGCCCGATCTCTACTTGATGCCGGACTGTCAGAAATCAGTATCAGCGTAAGCGATATGGAAGCTGATTATGAAGATGTCTACGGCTTGCAATGGAAGACAACTCTGGAAAACATTCTGGGATTTCTGGACATCAATGCCGGGCGCGCCGAAGTCAGTATTAATATTGTTTCGCACGAGTATAACTTCGATAAAATTTCTGCCATGAAAGAATACTGGCGCGATAAGGGCGTCAATAAATTCATTGTGTTCGATCCAGCTAACCGGGGCGGGGCCTGTAAACACGGTAATTTTTTCATTGGCAATACAAAATACTTTGATGAAGCCCAGCAATTGCTGCGCGAAGCAGAAGTCTCGGCCATGTGCAGCGCACCATTTATCTATCTTTTTGTTGGTTGGAATGGGAACTACTATATATGCTGCAATGATTACCGCAAGACAACATCACTAGGCAATGTTTTCGACCATAGCATAGAAGAAATGGATGTCATTAAAAAAGCCAAACTCGCAAAGGGTATTCAGGCCTGCGTGGATTGCAATATTGACCCGGTTAATAAAGTGCGGGAAAAACTCCTGGAGGTCGAAGAGGGAGTTGCAGAACAAAAAGATGTGCAAGCTTTGATCGCAGAACTGGCCCGTTTACAGATTAAGCAGCCAGTTGATCTGTATGAGAAAGACTGGAAAGCACCCCAAAGAGTCGGCGTACAAAACTCACTGATCGCTGTTAAAGAAATTTCCTGATCGTAACTATTGTTTTGAGTCCTGACGCAAGCGCTCGCGCTTTCTCTCATTTTTTAATGAAACGCGAATAGCCTCCTGCTCCTGCTCAACTGAGATGGCGTGCAAATCGGCATTCCAGGGCTCAATGCTGTAGTTTTTATTGCGCCAATAGTATGCGATATCCCGCGCTTCCCAGGCAGCATATATTTCCTCCCAGGTGAGTCTTTGAAAATGCGGCTTGAGACAGTGCTCTGTCAGCGCATCACCTTCGCGCTGGAAGCGGTAATCCACAGACAGGCGCATCTGAGAGCTGATATTGTGGCCGGCTCTATGCACGGTGTGACTATGAAATATCAACATATCCCCACACTGCAGATCGCCCCCGACCCAGTCGAGTCGCTGCATCTCGGCGTTCAGCACGGCTTGCCTATGGCCCGCGCCTAAAGCGAATTCAAGAGGCATTAACCCAAACCTGTGCGAGCCTTCAAGTATGGTCAATGCACCCTGCTCAGCCGGACAATCGCCTAACGGCATCCAGCAAGCATAGAGTTCCTCGGTTCCCTGATTATTGGGAAAGTCCTGATGCGGTGGTGTACTCCATTCTTCGTTTTGTGGAAATACCAGGCGGGCGATGGCCAGGGGATGGGGAAAAGCGGCTTTACCCAGCACTGTCTGCATTACCTGCTCAATATCAGGATGATGGGGTAAGCGGTGAAATGCCTCCAGCTTCTGAATACGATCATAGGCAGTAAAATACCCTTCTTCGCCTTCAACATACGGGACGATAGCAGGTGTAGCCCGTAGCGGATCATCAGGCTGGCGTAACCAGCCAACATTCACCAGCTCTTCGATGAACTGTTTACGCAGGTCGAGCAAGACGGCTGGATCAACCACGTGCCGCAAATAGAGATAGCCATCCTCTGCCATACGCTGGCGCAGTGCGTCAGGCACCTGCAACAGGCTTGTGCTGTCGACAAACGGTTTGAGGCTCAATTCTGTCCTTCCTTGCGCTTGAGTTTACGTAATACATCGTGATATCTGGCAAGGTGCACGTACATCCCGCGCAGTGCTTCCTGACTCTTCGAATCAGAATCAAACAGCAAGGATTCCAGTTCAGTTAATGCCTCGCCACCTGGCTTGCGAATCACTCCCAGTCCGTAGCCATGCTGAAAATCAAAACTGGTGTGTTCGGGCTTGATCTCTTCCCAGTATTGCCGTACACCGAATTCAGGCAGGCGTGCTTCGATATCATGAAACAGCACAATGCCCCCGGGACGCACCTTGGGGTACCACTGTTCAAAATCCTGCTTGACCGCCGCATAAGTATGCAGCCCATCAATATGCAGTATATCGATTGAATCAGCGTCAAACTGGGGCAAGGCTTCTTCGAAGCGCATACGCAACAGATAAGTAAATCCGCTGTAATGTTCCCTTGCGTGATATTCCACCTTGCGAAAAATCTCTTCACCATAGTCGCCAGTATGTTCATCGCCTTCCCAGGAATCTATGGCATACGCCAACCCAGGCACATTGTTTTCCGCCATCGCCTGACAAAAGGCAAAGAAGGAAAGCCCACTATAAGTGCCCAATTCAACCAACAACTTCGGCTTCTTGTCTACGATTAGATCATATGCAAAGGGCAAATGATCGATCCAGGTGCTCATGGCGAGGTGTCTGGCTTCAAACTGTAGTGAAGGTGGCAAATAGACTTTCAATAGACCGCTCCCCTAGCTCTGATTGTCCTGAGTTAATCCTGCATCATCCGGCCACACTTGCCAGCCTTGCTTGCGGCAATTTGCAAAACGCCGCTCCATACATTGCGAAGAATATCGCAGCCTGTCAATGGTCTCTGGCGCGAAGCTCCCAACTATCACAGGATTGCGTTCAAGATGCCGGTATCCACCCCGCCAGAACTCCTGCAGTTGTGCATCAAACTTTGCCTGCAGTTGTGATCGGCTGACATTGGAAGTCACACCACCATGGTATTGGTGAAAAGTGCCCTCACCGCCCAGACAGAAATATTCCAGGCCCGGCAGTGTACCGAGTTTCCGGAGCATGTGCAGATTGATGGCACCACCGCCAGGCAGTTGAAAGCGGGAATCAGCTCCACCGATGTCATTGAAGGCGCTGGCTGGCGCAAAGAAACAATTGGATTCAATAATCGGGGCCAGAAACCCGCGCGGATTGGCACCACACCAACTGGCTATATCAAACAGCGCATAGCCATTGTGCCGCCAGTCGATACTGTCCAGTAGTTCGCTTTCTCGACCCTCATCGTAACCATCAGCTGCACTCTCGTGCTGTTCTTGTGGTCCCAGATGGTATACGGGCACCGTTACAAGACTATATTCGCTCATGCAACGGGTCTTTGACGCAAAATGCAAAACGCCGGGGCTGAGCATATGTGCACCATCGACCATCAGACCCAACCAGGGCCCTGTAGCCTGCTCCAGTCCGAAATTAATTGCCGCTACCGGACTCACACTGGTTTCTTCGCGCCGGAAGTATTTGAAATTCGCAGGCAGTGACTCGATCAGATCTGCAGGTAAGTTATTGTCTGAAGCGTTCTCAACGATGATAACTTCGTAGGGGATTTCATTCCCCGCACGCTGGTATTCGGGACTCAGTGTGAACAAGGTATTGCGCATCTGTCGTGACATGTCGTGACAGACAACAATGATTGAAATTTCTATGGTGCTCACTTCACCACGCCCTTGGCCGCCAGGCTCAAGTTGAAATCATCTTCCCAAAGCGGTGTATTGCCTTCACGCAATCGTTGAAAACGCCGCTGTGCCGTGGTGCAGGAAGCCTGCAAATGCGCATGAACCGGTTCGGGGAACTGACCCAGAATAACCGGCTCGCGCCGCAGGGCCTTGAAATTCATATCCCAGATTTCCTGTAACTGCTCATTGAATGTGTTGACACGCGCCTCATATTCAGCGGGATTGGCCGTAGTAACACCACCATGATATTGATGAAATGTTCCCTCTCCCGCCAGCAATATCAGCGGTCGTGTCGCGCTCATTCCCAGCTTGCGCAAAATATGTAAATTAATCGCACCGCCCCCAGGCAACTGAAAGCGAGCATTAGCACCATCGATATCGATAAAGCTCTGTTTGAGACAGAAAAACACATTGCTCTCCATGAGCGGGTGCAAGAATCCATTACGGTTTGCCGGCGAGAAACAAGCCCAGTTAAAAAGCCGGTATCCATTGTCAGATTCTGTCCAATTTATGCTTTCCAGAAACTCACGTTGCGCTGTAAGCAGCTCACCGGCATCTTCGACTTCATGTTGCATCTTGTGCCCAAGATGATATCCAGGGACCGCAATGAGCGGATCATCTGCATATTTGAAAGCCATTTTAGCGAAGCGTATGACACCTGGAGTAACGAGCTGGGCCCCATCTATTATCACGCCTAGCTGATGACCACGGCAGAGCTCCAGCCCCTCTGCCAAAGCCGCAACCGGCGAGGAGGAATCATTGTCTCTTTGGTAATAACGAATATTGGTAGGCAACGACTCGACCAGTTTCTGTGACAGCATATCTTCAGAGCGATTCTCGATTACCACTACTTCATAATCAGTTGCGTGCACACCAATCTGGTAGTCATGAGAGAGGCTTTTAATCGTATTGGCCAGCTGTTCCGCCATTTGATAGCCAATAACCAGAATGCTTAGCTGTGGGCTACTGCCTGAGTCAGGCACGGGAGTATCCATAGTCTTCCATCAACGCCCCGCACTGCTCATTAATGTAGGCGATATCTTCCGGCGACAGGGTTTCACGATAGTGATTTTTTTCCGGGTGCACAGTCTGCGTTGTCAGATCCAGTTGCATGGGTTCTTCACCCAGGAAATGCAATAGTTTGTCCAGTTCCTGCTGGGGATCTTCAACCAGCGCTTCGTAAGCTATCTCTTTAATGCGATCAGGAAACCCGAGTTTAAACTGCTGCACGATGGTCAAGCTCTCGTACCAGAAGCTTACCGCCGCATTGATTTCCTGCTCGGGAAAGGAGTTACCGCGACGCAGGCTGGCGACCACGTTATAGGGGTGGCGGTGAATGTGTACAAACTGAGCATTTGGGTACTGCCCACTGATCAATAGAAGACCATAGACATTTTGTGGTGTCTTGTCGAACCAGCGACGACCGGTCAGATTATTGTTCTCGAGATACAGCCTTGCATAGTGATCCATTAGCATGCGTCGGTTAGCACTGTGTTTTAAGGTATAGAAGAAATCCCAGTCTTCTATCCTGTCCAGTTCCCGATGTTTCTCAAACAATTTCTTGCGCAGGTAGTTGCCTTTATAGGTGCCCGTGCCATAGGGTTCAGCCCAACGAAAAAAATGGGTTTCTTCAGGACACGCAAGATCAGGATGTTGCCTGAGCAAATCACGTAGCAAGGTGGTTCCGGAACGTACGCATCCGACGAGAAAAAACGGCTTGATATCAGTCAAAATCTGTCCTTGTACTTGCTCATGCGTGGGCATTGTTCATTGCTTGTTACTTAGGGTTTAGTTTCCGCTTACTGTGCGCCATGTTTGTGAAAGCTCCTGCATATCGGCCGGGTGCGAAATTCTATAGGCGGTCAGCAGGCTTTCAGCCTCTCGCAGTCTGCTGTCTAATGAGTCAGTACTCAATTGCCAGCCAAAACCAGGCATCAATGCAGGTTCGTCGAGTCGTTTCAGGATAATACTTCCCAGCGCCGTAGTGTAATGTTGTCCATCAAGAAAATATTCCATACGCGTGGCCCGGTCTCCGGCTGCAGGTACCTCTTCCAAATTTGGCCCTGTGGCAATGGCGAAATCCCACAACGGATACGCTGCACTATCATAGAAGTTTGCGACCTGTGCGTTGATACGCACCAGCTCCCGCTTCCAGAAAACAAACTCTTCACCGAGACCTGCCAGCTCCATGGCAAGCATAAACCGCGCATGCAAAGGTGAGATTACCAAAAAAACCTCTCTGCGGTCTGCATGCAAAGTGCGCAACAAGGATTCGAGTTCATCAAAAGCTGCAAATTCCGGAGATTCGAATGTATAAGTTTTGAGCGGAGGCGGAAACCATCCAGTTTGCATGTACTCCCGCTCAATGGCCCTGAAATTTTCCCGCTGCGCCCTGCCACGCGGTAACGTCTGCTGCCAGTGCCCATTGCGGTGGTATTCAATCAGTCCGATTTCACCGGTTGCTGCGGCCTCCTGATAGCGCCAGGTTCGCAAACTGTTGCGCGTATTCTGCCAGGAGAGAAGCGCGTTAAAGTGATCATTGAAGGTTAATGAGAATAGATTCGCTCCTGGCCTTACATCGCCCCCGCGCAAGCGCATATTGATAGCCTGATCACGCAGGGTAATGGCAGACGGTGACGCGTTAAACGCGAAAAAATCCAGTGTCAGAATGACCTTTTCCAATGCCTGTCCATCACGTACATCGCCATAGATGCGACTCAGCAAGTCGATGCGTGCTCCCGGTATCGCATAATTAAACGCGGTAGCATCCAGCATGGCAGGATCCATTCCGTTGCCTGCACGAGAACTGCCGAGAATAACGGCTTGCGGATCATACTCCCTAGCCCAGTACGGTTTCACCACGTGTAAAGCGAAAAATAACTGGGTCTTGTACTTGTTCAATCCATCTATTACCGGACTGTTAAAGAGCATGAGTGGATTCATCAGCCAATTTACAGCCGCGAGCGATATCAGCGGTAGAAGCACCATAATGGCGGTCCGTCGCAAGAAGCTCCTGGGCCGTGACTCAGAACTGGAAGTAGATGAATTCATTAATCTGTCCCAGGTTGAGTACGGATAAGACAAACAGACAGGCGATAGCAGTTGCCCAGGCCTTATTAGGCCGCCATTGCCGACTTTGCTGTTCAGGATTGAGTACCAGTTGTTGACTGTTAGGTAATTTAAGCACCCAGACTACCAACAACAGGAGACTCGAAAAAACAGCCAGTTCAGTAGAGAGTCTGGCAGGAAGCACCTGCACAATATTGCTGCCAACCAGCGTCGACTGATAAGCAGCTGAAAGTGTAAACCCATCAAAGCTCAGTATCCTGCCAAGCATTGCCCAGGCCTCGGATATCGATGTGGCACGAAAAAACAACCAGGAAATGACCACCGCCAGCAATGTTAGTACTTGCGCCAGAATTCGCCGCAATCTGGGTGATTGAAAGGACAAGCGCTGCTTCGTACAAATATAGTGAAAGCCATGGGCAATAGTGAGGTAAATACCATGCAGCAATCCCCAGACCACGAATTGCCACTGAGCACCATGCCAGAGACCTCCAAGGAGCATAGTAATCATAAGATTAAGATAACGCCTGGCACTACCCTTGCGATTTCCGCCCAGTGGTATATACAGATACTCTTTCAGGAACCGCGACAGCGTCATATGCCAGCGTCGCCAAAAATCGATGATATTTACAGCCTTGTAAGGCGAATTAAAATTGATCGGTAGTTGCACGGAGAACATGCGGCCCAAACCAATCGCCATATCGCTGTAAGCAGAGAAATCAAAATAAATTTGTAAACTGAACGCCAACAAGGCAATTGTGTAGTCAGCCGAATTGAATGTGCCGCTACTGACCGCCTGACTAAAAACGGGATTAGCCAATTGCGCGAGAGAATCGGCAACGACGACTTTTTTGCACAAACCAATTGCAAAAAAGCTCACCCCCTCAGCCATGCCCTGAGGATCGAATCGGTTGCGACTCGCATCATTGAGGCGCGGCAACATTTCCGAATGATGCACGATCGGTCCGGCAATAAGCTGAGGGAAGAACGCTACGAATACGCTGTACCGCATTAGATCAGCATGCTTAACCCGACCCCGATAGGCATCAACCAGATAGGCAATCTGCTGGAAGGTGAAAAAGGAAATAGCCAGTGGCAAAACAATGCCGAGACTATCGAATTCAGTGCCGCTGATGCGACTGAATGATTGCGCGAGAAGATCGGCGTATTTGAACCACGCCAGTAAACCCAGATTGAAGATGATACCGGCAACGAGTAATCGCTTGCGCTGGGCCCTCGCGACACCTTGACTACGCAGCACTTGCCCAACGAAAAAGTTTATGCCGATTGAAATGAGCAGCAGCGCCACATAGGCCGGATGCCACCACCCATAAAATAGCAGTGATGCGAACAACAACCAGGCCAATGGCCACACTGGATTACGCAGCCGACACAACAGCGTATAGATAACCAGAGTAACTGGTAAGAACAGAAACAGAAATTCAAAGGAGTTGAACAGCATCTAGCAGAATTCCGCCAGCGCAACGCTCCGATTAATCGTGCAATGGCCGGGTTGAAAGTTTGCGCTTGACTGTACGTCTTAGCCAGTGAGGAATCAAGTTGGCTACATGCCCAAACCAGCGGTGACTGTTCAACCAGATCAGTGCCCGATAGAAGCGCCGGTTAACACCAGAAGCCTGTGGTAATTCTTCCAGCCAGAATGCCATGAGCTTATCGGCAGAAGTGAATGCCATATCCGGTGCAATTGCAGTATGCGGGTATTCCTCGCTGTAGCTGAAGCTCGTGCAAGGTTGTTGCTGCCAGGGCAATACTGCAGGCTCAACGGACATTTCCTCTCGAATCTCCAACAATCTATCCAACCAGGCCTGTGGCGTCGTTTGCCATGGTTCGACCCAGGTAAAGGGCCGATTCTGCAGACGTTCGGGAAAGGCCCCGAGGTCGGGACCTATAACCGGTAGACCCTTGTCCAACGCGCTACTTAGCGTATAGCTATAGGTTTCTGGCCATGTGCAGGGAAACCAGATGACATGGGGATCGACGCTTTCGAGAAGTGCCGGAAGTTCTTCATCACGGTAAGTGCCAGTCGTGTGCACACATGTTGCGAGTTTCTTGTAGGCATAACCAATCAGCGTAAATTCCAGAAGAATCCCTGCCCGATCTGCCATATACGCCACTCGTTCGAGTACATTAGCGCCTTTGATAATACTTAAGGCGCCGAGTACAGCCACGCGCATCGGCTCTCCTGTTTTTACGGGAGACAAACTTACATCAGGGTAAGGATGACTGGCTTCATGATCAGGATGGAACGCACAGGTTATGCTTAATTTGGAATGGTACTGATTGTAGATAGCAGCCGCGGAGTTGCTCGGGGCAAATATACGTTCTGCCTTATTCAGGATTCCTGACCACTGCTCGCGCCAGGAAGGACCATCTACACCGCGGGGGAAGGCGATGAATTCCGCACAAACCTCATCACGCCCTTTGGCTTCTTCACAGAATACTCCGCGCTTATCGGCAAGCGCCGGATTCGGATGGAGAAAATAGTAATCGTGCAACGTAATATCATACGGCACATTCAGCAGATCCAGCAGCTTGGCAATGCGGGTTTCCCAACCCTTAATGTGATGCAGGTGCACCCGATTCAACGACAGTGAGAACAACAGATTCTTCAATGACTGCAATTCGCTGTAGGGAAATTCGAACAAACCACCACTGACAACATTAGGGAATACCAGGCGCGCACTGTTGGCCTGGGGTACCAGCATGGCGTGTTGCATCGTATCGCTGCAATGTTGTGCCAATTGCACAACGTGCTTGTCGGTACCGCCACCAATACCATGACTGATATGTAGCACCAAAGGTAACTCCCGTCGTGCCTTTAGCAGCAACTCAGCGGCAAAACGCCACTTGCGCGCCGGGTCTTCAGCGATATGTTTTGCCACCAGTGCATGGTAGCGTGGATACATCTGATCCAGAGTCAGCATCGCTTGCTGCACACGCGCTGACTTTTCTTCACCGAAACTTACACCGCCATGATGGTGCACATAAACATTACTCGCGAGGATATGTGTGTAATTGAGCTTGGCAGCTCGCATACAAAAGTCATTTTCTTCACCATAGCCCCTGCCAAATTTTTCGATGTCAAACAATCCGATTCGAGAAATACAATCGCGTTTGATGAACATGCAAAACCCCACTGCGGTGGGGATAGAGATAGAAGGAGCATCGAGTATACTAAATGCATTATCTATTTCGGATACAGGCAAATCATCGAATATAGAATTCACTTCGCACAATTGCGGGAAGCTACAAATTTCCGCGTTGTTGGAAAAGGGAGTGGCGGTTGCGATATGCGAGCTTTGATAGGCGCGGCCAACCAATCGATCCAGCCAGTCCCCGGCTACGATAGTGTCACTATTGAGCAGAACCACGTCTTTGCTGGATCGACTGATACCTTTGTTAATACAGCAGACAAAGCCCTGATTTTGTTCATTTATCAAGAGGGAAATCTGTTCCCTGCTGGCCAGTTCAAGCAGCGCATTACGTAAGGACAGGTCAGGACCAGCATCGAATATAACCACAACTTCAGCGCGAATCTGACACTGGGGCAGGCTCTCGAGAACGCTCTCAATGCAGGTTAAGGTCTCGGTGACACCGGCATATACCGGAATGATGATGTCGACTGGTTTGTTTGGAATATCCAAGTGGCGCGGCTTTATCTGGTTAGCTGGATAGATGAGGTCTTTGGTTCTGGATTTTTGTGTACTGCTCGCACCATCTGCGTGTCCAGATTATGTGACAATTTGGCAACAATGAAAAGCCATAGCAATATCCAATTTTATCAATAAAATCAGATATCTCTCGCAATGAGCAACTTCATTATCTCATTGCTGCCACCATAGATTTTCTGAATTCGACTATCTGCATACATGCGGGCAATCGGATACTCCATCATGAACCCATATCCGCCAAAGAATTGCAGACACTCATCAACGATTTCACACTGCTTCTGCGTGATCCACCACTTGGCCATTGAGGCCGTAGTGGTGTCGAGTTTTCCTTCAGCCAGCTTCATGGCACAGTCATCGACGAATACGCGCGCCAGACGCGCTTCGGTAAAACGCTCCGCCAGCTTGAACTGCGTATTCTGAAAATCCAGAATGCGTTTGCCAAAGGCTTTTCTCTCTTTTACATATTCAGAAGTAATACGCAGGGCTGCCTCAGTCGCCGCGCAAGCCCCTGCCGCGATTATTAACCGTTCTTGCGGCAATTGTTCCATTAATTGCACAAAGCCCTTGCCTTCAGTTGTCCCTAGCAGATTTTCCTTGGGGATTTTTACATCTTCGAAAAATATTTCGGCGGTGTCCTGGGCTTTCAGTCCCAGTTTCTCCAGATTGCGCCCGCGGGAAAATCCATTACCGTCCACCGTATCGGTTTCCACCATGATGAGGCTAATGCCCCTGGACTTTTCGCTCGGATCGGTTTTGGCCACCACACAGATCAGGTTCGCAGTCATGCCGTTGGTCAGAAAGGTTTTCTGCCCATTGAGCAGATAGTGATCGCCCTGATCAATCGCTGTAGTTGCCACAGCCTGTAAATCCGAACCAGTGCCCGGCTCGCTCATGGCGATGGCAGAAACGATTTCGCCAGAAGCCATCTTTGGCAACCACTTTTGCTTCTGCTCTTCTGTTCCGTAATTATTTATGTAGTGGGCCACGATACCGGAATGCACGCCATTACCAAACCCGGTGATACGGGCAAAGCCCATTTCTTCTACGAGCACCATCTCGTGTTTGAAATTGCCACCGCCGCCGCCATATTGCTCGGGAATAGACGCACAGAGAATGCCGGCCTCACCCGCCTTTAACCAGGCGTCACGATCGATATAACCCTGCTTTTCCCATTTCTCCATATGTGGAGTGAATTCCCTGGCGAAGAACTTGCGCACTGCATCACGCATGATATGCAGTTCTTCATCCATCCACGGTGAGGTGTATTCATCAGATAACATAAGGTATTCCGTAATCAGAAGTTAATGTATAACTCAGGAGATTTTGTCCATGCGTTCGATGATCATGGCATTGGCCGTGCCACCACCTTCACAGATAGCCAGTAAACCATAACGCTTCTGTTGTCTTTCCAGTTCATGCACCAGCGTTGTCATTAACTTGGCTCCGGTGCCACCCAATGGATGACCAAGCGCCTGGGCGCCACCGTTCACATTGAGCTTGTCCATGTCGGCCCCGAGTGCTTTGGCCCAGGCTAGCGGCACAGAACCAAATGCCTCGTTAACCTCATACAAATCGATATCATCTATAGTTAACCCGGCTTTCTCCAACACTTTCTGCGTAGCAGGAATTGGTCCTTCCAGCATGATTACCGGGTCAGATCCGACCACCGCGAGAGAGTGAATCTTCGCGCGCACCGGCAAATTGTATTGCTTGACTGCTTTCTCATTGGCCACCATGATCGCAGCAGAACCGTCGCTGATCTGGCTGGCTGTGCCTGCGGTAATCACGCCATCTTCACGCAACGGGTTCAGCCCCTGCATGCCTTCCAGCGTGGCGCCAAAGCGGATGCCTTCATCGACTGTGTGCACATCAGGGCTACCATCTTCGAGAGTGATATTGAGTGGCACAATTTCCTGCTTGAAACGTCCATCTTCCGTTGCCTGCGCGGCACGCTGGTGACTCAGCAGACCAAATGCATCCAGTTCATCACGGGTAATGCCGTATTTCTCGGCCAGTAATTCTGCGCCGTCGAATTGGCTGAATTGAATGCCGGGATAGTCCGCCTCCATTCGCTCGCCTTTGGGTTTGCCACGGCCGTGTTCTAAGCCGTCGCGCACATTTGAGCCAATCTCCACTGTACTCATGGCCTCCACACCGCCGGCGATGACCACATCCTGGGTCCCGGACATCACCGCCTGAGCGGCAAATTGAATTGCCTGTAGTGAGGATCCGCACTGGCGATCAACAGTTGTACCAGGAACCTCCAGATCGAGTTTTGATGACAGGGAAACATTGCGTCCCAGATTACTGGCCTGCGCACCAATCTGCATGACAACACCAAAAATGACATCGTCAACAGCATTGGCGGGTATCCCGGTGCGATCTACCAGCTCATCGACTACCATGGCGCCAAGATCGATCGGATGTATTCGGCTTAGACGGCCGTTCTTTCTTCCAGTTGCAGTGCGTACTGCACCTACTATGTATGCTTCGGCCATTTGGCTCCCCCTTCAAATACTTTCTGCTAATTTTTATTGAACTGGTTTAACTCTAGATCGCTGGCATCCTGATGCCCGCATCCAGACGGATTGTCTCGCCGTTCAGATAATTACATTTTACGATGTGTGCTACTTCCTCGGCGAATTCAACTGGATCACCCAGACGCTTCGGAAACTGGGTAATAGCAATCAATGGATCGCGTACTTCATCGGGCGCTGCTGCCAGTAAAGGCGTCTCAAACACACCCGGGGCAATGGTCATGACTCTGATGCCCTGGCGCGCAAGATCCCTTGCAATCGGCAATGTCATGGCAACTATTCCGCCTTTGGATGCTGAATAGCCTGCCTGTCCGGTTTGGCCATCGAATGCTGCGATAGAAGCAACATTGATAATGACACCCCGTTCACCATCATCATTTTGACCATCGTTGTCCTGCATCACCTCTGCACACAAGCGCAGGACATTGAAAGTGCCAATCAGATTAACACGGACAATATGTTCAAATTTTTCCAGCGGCATGGCACCGTTTTTACCAACGGTACGCGCTGCGCCGCCAATACCTGCAGAATTGACATTAATATGAATAGTGCCGAACCGTTCGCGCGCAGCACTGATTGCCGCCGCAACTGCAGCTTCATCAGCCACATCACCCACTGCACAGGCAGCATTGTCACCGAGTTTCTCCACAGCAGCGTGCAGCGCCTGCTCGTTCAGGTCAAAAAGCATGACGCAGGCGCCCGCTTTGACGAAGTTTTCAGCAGTCGCCAGGCCGAGGCCCGAACCTCCACCGGTAATAAATGCCGTTTTGCCTTCCAATTCCATCGATCTCTTCCCCCTTCATTCTCGATATGGGCAGCGCCAATTGGGACGCGACAGCATAATTCATCCCTTGCAAAAGGGAAACCGACGCAGAAACACACCTCGATAGCCTGAAATCAAAGGAGTATATCGTCCCGCCGCGGCAAAATGTCGCGGCAAGGTTTCAAGCAGTCGAGCGATTGCATATCATGCAGGCCAGTCACGATATCGACGCTTACTGCGTCAGGGAAGAGTAATGGGGCCATTAAAAGGTATTCGCGTCATTGAAATGGCTGGTATTGGTCCGGGCCCATTTTGCGCCATGATGTTGTCCGACATGGGGGCAGAAGTCATCCGTATCGATCGGCTAAGTGCCAAAGGCACTGGTCATAAAGCTCACTTACTCAACCGCGGGCGCCGCTCACTTGCGCTTGACTTGAAGAATCCCGCCGGAGTCGAAGCCGTTCTCAAACTGGTTGAATCTGCCGACGTCATCGTTGAAGGGTTCAGGCCCGGTGTCATGGAACGTCTTGGCCTGGGACCCGATGAGTGCCTGGCCCGGAATCCACGCCTGGTGTTCGGCCGCATGACCGGATGGGGCCAATATGGACCACTGGCACCAGCTGCCGGACATGACATCAATTACATCAGTATTGGCGGCGCACTGGGCGCCATGGGATATGCAGATCGCCCGCCATCCCCTCCACTCAATCTGGTGGGAGATTTCGGTGGCGGCGCCATGTATTTACTTGCGGGCATACTCGCCGCGTTGGTAGAACGAGCCACGTCCGACAAAGGCCAGATAATCGACGCAGCAATGACCGATGGCACGGCAAGTCTGTTAACGCCGTTTTATGGCTTGATGGCGATGAATATGTGGACTACCGACCGCGCAAGTAACAAGTTGGATGGTGGCGCACATTACTATGGCAGTTACGAGTGTGCTGATGGCCAATACATCTCTATAGGTTCGATTGAACCGCAATTTTATGCACTGCTGCTGGAATTGTGCGAGATAGAGGATGAACAATTCCAGGCGCAACAGGATCAGACTGCATGGCCGGAACTACGGGACAAACTCGGCAAACTCTTCGTTACCAGAACAAGAGATGAATGGTGCGAACTACTGGAAGGCACGGATGTCTGTTTTGCGCCTGTACTGAATCTCAAAGAAGCACCACAGCATCCACACAACCAGGCCCGTCAAACTTTTATTGATTTTGAGGGTGTCACGCAACCCGCTCCAGCACCACGCTTCAGCCGTACGCCGGGTGGTATACAATCTTCAGCAGCCCTTGCCGGCGAACACTCAGATGCCATTCTGCAGGACTGGGGCTTCAGCACCGAGGCGGTACAAAATCTGAAGGATAACGGGGCACTGTGATACCTCCTTTCGATAACTTTACGCTGATAGTCGCACTCGGTCTGGTGTCACTCATTTCTGTAACAGCGCTCTTCATTAACTGGGCTGCTAATAAACACGTGCCTGGTCTGGGAAAAATTGCCAGCGGCTTTTTAATTACCACGATTGGAATCTTGCTACTGACTTTTCGGGAAGTTTCGGCACCTATTATTTCAGTTATGCTTGCAAACGCCATGTTGTTGGGCGGTCGTATTCCCATATTGATGGGACTGGCAGAATTTTGGAATCAGGAAAGGACCAACCTGACGGCATTCTGCACCGCGTCATTTATCGTCACAATGGCAATATTATTCTATTTCACAATGATCAGTGACGGTGCATCGCAACGCGTGGTTGCTTACACGATCATGAATGTCATTTTCAACCTCGGCTTTGTCTTTGTCATTCTAAGAGGTGTGCAAATAGAGCGTAAGCTGCGACCGGTAATGAGCACATCGGCACATTATGGAGCTTATCTCGCTTCTGGCCTGTTTCTGGCAAATACTATCGGAGAGTTTGCCTTGATGTTCTTGCGCCTTGATGCGCCATTCTCTCAAGCTGGTTCAGGCACCAGTTTACTCATGCTTGGCTCAATTTTTACTATTGTAGTTTTCTCTCTCTCCATCATCATCATGACCATGGAGGAACTCACAGTTGAGCATAAGGAAAATGCCATTTTCGACCCTGTCACTACCATTCTCAATCATCGCACCTTCATTGAAGTAGGAAATCGCGTAATGGGAGTCGCACTGCGTTACAACAAACCTGTTTCACTCCTCACTATCGAAGTTGCAAATATGAATGAGATTACAGGTCGTTATGGTCATCGCGTTGCCAATGAAATGCTGCGTCATTTTGCACTCCGGGCGACTGACCAACGTCGCAATGAGGATGTGCTGGCACGCTCGAGCTTCAAGGACTTCCATATGCTGCTTCCTGGCGTTCCAGAATCCGGCGCCCAGATTGTAGTGGAAAAGATCAGGGACGCAGTCAACAAAGGTGAATTCGTGCATGAAGATGCGGAGATTGATCTGGATTTCAATGTAGCTGCGATAACCCGCGAAGGGGAACATCTCAATTTGCAACAGATGCTCGTCGATGGTGACCTGGAACTGGCAAGACACAAACATTCAAAGCGCATAATCTGACACACCTTCCCTGAATATTTCCAGGTTTAAGCAGGAATCGAAATGGCTTTTAACACCCTTGATTACGAGATCGACCAACAAATCCTCACCATCACCCTCAATCGGCCTGACCAGCTCAATGCCTTCACCGTAGAGATGGCTGCTGAGCTTATAACTGCATTTGAACAGGCCAGTGACGATGACGCAGTACGTGCCATTGTGGTCACTGGCAAGGGTAAGGCTTTTTGCGCTGGTATGGACCTGAGTAGCGAAGGCAATGTGTTTGGCCTGGATGAATCGCTGCAACCCACGCTAAAAGACATGCGAGACAAGCGTGACGACCCGGCAATCGAGCGCGGCGTGCGCGACACCGGTGGTCAATTGGCTCTGACTATCTTTGACTGCAAAAAACCTGTTATTGCAGCCATCAACGGTGCGGCAGTCGGCATTGGCGCTACCATGACCTGCGCCATGGATATACGCCTGGCTGCAGAATCAGCTCGGGTTGGTTTTGTTTTTAACAAGATCGGCATCACGCCAGAGGCATGCTCAAGTTGGTTTCTGCCACGCATTGTCAATATGGGTACTGCACTGGAATGGGTTTACAGTGGAGATCTCATTAGTTCCGAAAAATTATTGCGACGCGGGTTCATATCAGAAAGCCTACCTACTGAAGAACTGTTACCTCGCGCCTATGCCATTGCAAAGCGCATTACCCAACACAGCCCGGTGGCGATCGCCTTGACCCGCCAGATGATGTATCGCAACGCAGCCCAGCCACATCCGATGGCGGCACATGAAGTGGATTCATTGGCGATTTTTTATGCCAGCCAGGACAGTGGCAAGGAAGGCGTGCGCGCATTTCTGGAAAAACGCGCACCTGATTTCAAGGATAAGGCTTCCACAGACATGCCGCCCTTCTATCCCTGGTGGGATGCTGAATAATGATTCTGCACCAATAATAGTAAGGCGAGAGTCGACAGGTCTGGCTTTAGGTGACAGACTCCGGAATCGCTTCAATGTATGTAAAGGGGAACATCAATGCAGCCAACTTTTGACAATCTGCTGGTAACGACCGGTCGTGTCCTGCTTGGCCTTTATTTTATTCTGCCCGGACTTAACAAGGTTTTCGCATTCGATGGCAATGCCGCCTACATGGCAGAACATGGCATGATCTTTATTCCCTTCTTTCTGGTGCTGACTATTATCATCCAACTCGGCGGTGGCGTTGCCATGATAGTGGGCTACCGCACCCAGCTTGTGGCATTCCTGTTGGCAGGACTGACGCTGGTGATTAGCCTCGTCATGCACGATTTCTGGACCATGCCAAGTGGTGAACTGCAAACAGGCCACGAAACTCAGAACTTTGTGAAAAACATGGCGATAATGGCTGGATTAATGGTCGCGGCAGGTCTGGGCGCGGGGCCCTGGAGTCTGGATCATCGTCTCAAAACACGCGGCTAGCGCTAATAAGATAATTCTTGAGCTGCGTCTCTGCTCAAAACCCAGCCTGGAGTGGCTCCGTGGCGGCGGGGCATCTCAGTTGAATTCCAGCTCTGATACAACCGATTGCTGGCTTCAGGTGTAATTCAGCTAGCAGTCCGTATAATGAAGGCGTATTTCAATGGAAACCCCACAATGATCATAGTTCAGAGCACATTCCAGCTGGTTGCAGACACCCGTGCAGAGGCACTGGATCTGATGCGCAACATGGTACGCCTGTGCCAACAGGAGCATGGCTGCCTCAGTTATGAATATTTCGAGGGTATTTCAGATCCCAATCAAGTGGTGCTTTTCCAGGAATGGGAAAATGCCGAATGCCTGCAGGAACATTACCAAACCGATCACATGGAAGATTTCCTGGGTAAACTGGGAGACTATATTGAGCGCCCGGTGATCACTCGCAGCTTCGTCTCAACTGATGATACTGCCATCGCTCCCCAGGCTGCCGATGACTCGCCATCCGCTTCACCAGAACAAACTATTCACTAGTTCGCTGACTGATTGGCCTCCCAGGCCTTAATCGATTCAGTCATCTCTCCAACCAGCGCGTTGGGAATGGGAAACGTAAGTGCATACTGGGCGATCTTCCATCCAGTTGCGGTTCTTACCAATACGCCCGTCCCCCTGCTGGTGCCATAACTGCGACTTGTCAGGATTTCGTCAAACCAGGCACTGTTGCCATCGGGTGTAATATTGATATGCCGCTCACGCGGTATGTAAACCCAGCCATCGGTTGCTGATGCATAAGACTCAAACTCTGCTTTATCCCAACGCTCGCTGGCATCGGTACCAATAAACACGCCGTCTTCTGTCATCAGGTCAAAATACGCAGCCCAGTCTCCCGCCGCCGCAGCCGCATGATAGGCATCCAGTACGTCATCTATTGCCGAATTAACAGATTCCTGTGCCAGCGATCCGCAACAGATCGTCGCCATGAACATTAATGCAGTTAGACATCTCATCGACTCTCTCCCGCTGCACTATCCGTTTCAGTACCTGATGGCACATCGTCATCGAACTCGCCTGCGTCAATGCGACCAAAATACTTGCTCGCAACCGCTTTCACCTTCGGTGCCAGCAGCATCGTGGAAATCATGGTGGGGATTGCCATCGTCGCATAGGCACCGTCGAACAAGTTGATCACTGCTTCAAGCGATGCCACTGCGCCCACAGCTATGAGTGCCATATAGGTATACAAATAATATTTTTCATTTTTAGTGCCAAACAAAAATCCCGCGCATTTGCTGCCGTAATAGGAATAAGTCAGCACTGTCGTCGTACTCAACACCAGCACCATGAGCAGTATCATGTAGGAACCAAACCCCGGGAAAACTTCTTCGTAGGCCAAAGTCGTCAAGGTCACACCTACAGCATCTGTTTCCTGCCAGACACCTGTGACCAGAATGGCCAACGCTGTGCAGGTACAAACAATCAGGGTATCCACTACCGGACCGATCATGGCAACCAACCCCTCACGTGTGGGCTCCGTGGTTTTAGCCGCACCATGCGCCATGGATTCGGTACCAAGGCCAGCTTCATTGGAGAAGACGCCACGCTGCACACCAATCAGGATAACGGCCCCGAGCGCACCACCAGAGACAGCAGAGCCGCTGAATGCATCAGTAAAAATTAGCGCAAACATGGCAGGCACTTCGCTGAAATTGGTTATCAACAGATAACTGGTAATAAGAAAGTAGAACAGCACCATGCTTGGCACCATACTGGCAGCGAAAGCTGACACACGATTAATGCGCCCAATTGCGATAGAGAAAATGATGACCGCCAGAATAATGCCCATGGTGAGATCGAAATTGAAATGAGCCTCCGGCGTGGCCCAACCAGCGGGAATGGCAATCACGTCACGCAGGATTTGCACCAATTGATTAATTTGGAACACCGGTAGCGTGCCGAACATACCGGCTATCGCGAACATCCAGGCCAGCGGTAACCATTTCTTACTGAGACCTTCGCGTATCACGTACATCGGTCCACCCTGCAGCTTACCGGCGTCATCATGGCCGCGATACATAATCGCCAGTGAAGCCGTGTAGAACTTGGTAGAGGTACCTACGATGGCGGTCACCCACATCCAGAATATGGCGCCGGGCCCACCGATGGTAATGGCGACCGCAACACCTGTGATATTACCCAAACCAATGGTGCCAGCCAGCGCCGTCGCCAGTGCCCGGAAGTGGCTGATGTCACCACTGTCAGCGGTATCTGCTTGCTTGTGCTTGCCAATGAGCAGTGCCAGACCATGACCCACATAGCGATAATGGCGCAGACCAGAGTGAAAGGTGAAGAACAGGCCTCCACCAACGAGGAGAACGACCAATGGGGGGCCCCACATGAAACTGGCAAATGCTGCGAGTGCTGCTTCAATATTTGCCATCATCGTGTAGCTCCAATTTTAGATCGCATAAATTCCTCAGGGAATGTTCTCGCCAAAGCGGAACTCGGTTACAGGTTGAGCTTGATTCAGGTGCTCGACAAAATAATTCCAGCGCTTGAGCATAAAATAACGCCGATTGCCAAAACCATGACCAGCATTGGGCAACACCAGCAGGTCAAATTCTTTCTCGGCGTCTATCAAGGCCTCTACCATAAGAAGTGTGTTAGACGGATGCACATTGGAATCCATCATGCCGTGGGCAAGCAATAGTTTACCTTGCAACTGGTCAGCCAATAATTGATTGGCCTGATTGTCGTAGTTGGTCGCCGGGCTGCCGTCTCCTGCCGCCGGGTTGTTTTCCTCGTAGGTTACCAATAAGCCCTGCCACTTCTCTGCCCAATCGTCTTCGTAATTGCGATTATCATGATTGCCAGCACCAGATACTGCGACCTTGAAAAATTCAGGGTAGCGCAAGATCCCAGCCGTTGACGCAAAGCCTCCACCGGAATGCCCCCAGATTCCAACACGATCCAGGTCCATCCACGGTCGGCTGGCGGCAAGCTGGCGAATTCCGCCAACCTGCTCCGGCAGGCCGTTGTCTCCCATATTGCCGTAGTAGGCATCATGAAAAGACTTGCTGCGTCCTGGCGTACCCATGGCATCCAGCTCCACCACAATAAATCCCAGCTCAGCGATGGCCTGCTTGTCGTTGCGCGAAGGTCGAAATGCACGACTACCCACACTGCCTGATTGCGGGCCGGGATAGAGATAGTTCAATACTGGATATGACTGGTTTGAATCGAAGTTGCTGGGTTTGTATAACAGCCCGTAAATATCCGTGATCTGGTCACGGGCTTTCACAGCAAATGGCTCTGGCGCTACCCAACCCGCTGCAACCAGATCGGACACATCCGTCTGCTCCAGTTCCATCACCACATTGCCTTGTTGGTCGCGTATTACGGCCTGACCCGATGTCGCTGGCGTGGACCAGCTATCAAGAAAAAAGCGACCACTCGCCGCCGTGGCGATGCTGTGATGAGCTGGCTCTGGAGTCAATAGTTCGAGATCGCTACCATCGAAATGCACGCGGTAAAAATAGTGGTAGTAAGGATCGCCGCCTTCACGCCCGGCGGCGGTGAAATAGATGCTGTCTGTTTCAAGGTCTACATGGCGAATTTGCAACACCGGCCAGTTGCCACTGGTGATCTGTGTTTCCACTTCCCCGGATTCGAGATCATGTAAATAGAGGTGGCCCCAATTGTCCCGTTCAGAAAACCAGATAAATTTATCGCGCTCATGAAACACACGCCAGTTTTCTGCGTTGCAGCCTGACTCATAATAGGTCTCTGCCTCTTCCCGAAACACATCACGCACTGCGCCGGTTTCCACATCAGCTACACGTAATTGCGCGATCTTGTGATCTCGTGATGAAGAAATAAATGCCAGGGAAGAATCATCAGCCGACCAGTTAACGTCGAGGAAGTTGCCACTGAAATCCGCCACATGATCTGCAGTCGTGGAGCGGTGGGAGTCAGGCGGTATATTTAATCTGACGATTCTGGGCCCAGGATCCAGATGAATGACGATGCGTTCTATCATGAAAATATGATCGTCGCCCGGCAAGGGGTACTTCCAGACATCCAGCTCAGGATGGCCTACGCGTGTGGAATACAGATACATCTCGCCGACTTCGCGCCCGTCGTGTCTGAACGTGGCAATACTGCGCGAATCATTGGACCATTTGACAACTGGTTGGCTACCGCGAATCCAGCCGGCGTTATTCGTACCATAGCCATAGTCTGGCTCGCCATCGAAAGTCAGTTGTGTAAGCTCACCTGAAGTCAGATCTCTTAGCCACAAATTATTTTCCTGAATGAATACGGCTCTTTGACCATCAGGTGAAACATGCTCATTGCTGCGCGGTGCTTCAATGGCTGAAAGCGAATAGTCATCCAGGTCAAGCTGGTAGCGCTGACCACTGTGGCTGAACTGGAGGGTATTGGCCTCCCTGTCGAGTTCCAATGTGCCCAGGATGAAATCTGCATCTGCGATTTCTTCCTCGAGCTCAGCCTCCAGCGTGGCATGCAAAACTTCATGATCAAACAAGGGTAAGTTTTCGCCACTGCCAGGCAATGCCAATCGATATGCATAACCATCTCGAGTCCACTTTCGGTAAATCAGAGAATCATCACTTTGCCAGGCCGGATTTTGAACCTGATCATAGACCAGCTGTGTGGTATTGGGCGCCAGGAAGCTTTCGGCGCGGAGATAGTCTTCCAGTTGCGGGCCAGCCAGCGGCGTCGCACCGGTTTCTTCCAGAGGTAATTCAGGGCTGCAGGCAATTAACAGCAGGCAGATAAAGCCCAAACCAGTTTGGGCTCTGTATTGGTGCATCACGATCTCCCACACCAGGCGATCAACCCGGAGACTCAAACTATACAAGCAGTCAGCGACTCGCCGACACCAACACTATAGCAAGGCATCCAGTATCTGATTAGTGGATTCAACAATGCGTTGGTCGCGCGGGCGCAGGTCCGGGTCGAAACTGACGTCTGTCAGGTGTTGCAAGCCTTGTATATAACGCACGGCAATTTCATTGGCCTGGTCACTGGAAAATTGCTGGTCTTTCTCTTTCACCATGCCGCGGGCAAATTCCTTGGAAAAAGATACCGGCTTGCCATCGCGTGTCATCAAGTTGCCTTCATCATCCAGGCGCCAGAAGCGTGAGGAATCCATGGTGTACAACTCATCCGCAGAAACAATCTGGCCTCTGCTGTTGATGCCATGCTCGGTCTTGGTATCCACCAGCACCATGCGTCTTTGCCGCAGATACTGAGACACCATGCCGAACGCCATCAGCGATGCATTACGAATCTGGTTATATTGACTGCGGGTACAAACGCCCTGTTCGATCAGTGTGTCTGCATCAGTAGTCTTATCGACTTTGTCCTTGGTGCTGGGCGTATCCATCAGATAAGGCAGCACATCATTAGGCTCAAGATCCGCCACATTCACATCATGACCGGCATAATTAAGCACAGTGTCACCACGCTCTTTGGCTTGCAACCAGTGCTGATAAAGCGAGGTAGATGTTGAACTTTCTGCGTTATAGAGACGAAGCACGTTTTCCAGCATCACCAGGTCGAGATTTTCAGCGGGGATGACAGTGGAACTGGGCAACAAACCCTCCACAGAAAACTGCGAGGTACCCAGCACATCTTTCACCAGGTTCAGCATGTGATCGTGATTGAAGGCCAGCACCTGGTCCTTGAAAGGAATCGCGCCTCGATTAACATCGTGTGTAGAGATTCGATTATTGCGAAACATCAGCCGCAGTGGTGCACCGGATGCAGTGACAAGCTCCTCGCCAAATACAGAGTCCGAGACTTTGCCTTCCAGTACCGTGCAGCCCTTCAGGCGGAGAATCTCGCCATCCTCGATCAATTGCTTGATGGGGCGGCCTTCATTAACCACAGTGCCATGTTCGGCCACCAGTTCGCGAATCTGTTTTTCGTCTAGCATAGGAGCGGAGTTTCCCTGATTTTCGGCAAAGGGAGAGAGCATAGAATAATCGTGAATTGACTACAAGAATCCGCCAGATGCTGAGCAGCACGAAGAGCTGACTTGTAATCAGCTCTTTGTGCACTGAAATATAGCGGTAATTGGGAGGAAAAAATGGTGCCGCCACCAAGAGTCGAACTCGGGACCTGCTGATTACAAGTCAGCTGCTCTACCACGGCTGAGCTATAGCGGCACAATGAGAAGATTATAGAGCTTCTCCGGCTCTGTGTTACAGCTGACTTTGTCAGCTGCTGCCCTCTATATCTACGGCTGAGCTATAGCGGCACTTACTGAACCAGTCTACCGACAAATTCAGGTCGCGCATACTACCCAAATTCAAATGCGCTAGCAATAGCCCCTGCTGATTAGCTGGATTTGACGTATTTCTGCCGGCGCCGCAGGAATGGCCGCTCAATGCCCCAGTAGGTCAGTGCAGATACCATGATCACTGGCGGCATGACGAATATCGCGGTATTGAGCACCCCGGTGCCCAACGCATTACCCAGCAGGATCACCGTATCCCAGTCGCGCTGCATAAAGAAATCCAGCACTACATAATGCAGCAGGTAGATCGAGTAACTGACTGCGCCCAATGCCACCAACATCTTCCCCACTTGCCTATTGTAATGCCGCGCCAGAGAGAGATAGCCAAGCAAGAAGACCGCCCAGGCAGTAGCTTCGATAGTGGGCCAGAATATCCACAGATAATTATTCACGCCTCCACCGCCGAGATGATTGAAGCCCATCAGGAGAAAAGGCACGCCTACAAGCCCTGCAACTCCCACCCAGTCCATGACTCTGCCCTGCTGATATTTACGACAATAAAAAATACCGGCAAGCATACCCAGCAAGAACTGATCAATACGCCCCAGGATTGACCAGTAACTGACATCCCGCATGTCAGTACCGGCGAAATAAAGTCCGGTGCGTAGCGCCAGAAATCCAATAATAAGCAAGGGTATCAACTTCCAGTCGTAGCGTTTCACGCCCAGTATCAGCAGTGGAAACAGCAAATAGAAATGCCATTCCACTGCGATTGACCAGAATACGAAAGTGAATGCGCCACCATTGAAGGCTGTTTCGCTATTGGCCAAAAACAGGATCGATTGCAGAATGCCGAGCACATTGAAGTTCTCCCGGTAGAAGAATACGCCCAGTGCCAACACAAAAAGAAACAACGGATAAGTGCGCAGAAAGCGATTGCGGAAAAAACCCACAAACCTGAGGCGTTTCTCCAGCGAACCTACAGTAAAGACGAAACCACTAAGCACGAAAAACAGGGAAACTGCAGTATGGCCTTCGATGACCAGCGCCGAAAATGGATTTTGGGCCAGAGGCCAGTTGGCCGGGTCGTATGGCGTACCGTATTCAATCTTGTGAAAGATAAAATGGCTACCATGAAAGAAGAGCACCAGCAACGCGGCGAAACCACGCAAATGATCCAGCGCGGGGATGTATCCGAAATTGCTACTCTTCATGGCAGATCAATCAATCCTTCGTAGTTACAGCGGTTTCAGCGGCCTCAAGCATACTAACTTGAATGGGTTTTTGCTAAAGTATCCCCACATGTCACGCTTACTCTCCAATCAGGAACAGCACACTTACAGGATCAATCATGGAACTTAGTCCAACGACTATAGAGTGGTTGCGAGCACTGACCCTGTTCGGCTGGATCTGGATTATTCCCCTGGTGGAACGACTGGTACCCTTAAAGGGCCAGCCACTGATCAGGCCCGGCATAATCAACGACCTGATACATACCTATCACCCGCTGACACTATGGACAATTCTGCATGCCTCGTTTGCAGCCTGGCTGGCAGCCTATGCCCAGGCTAATAGCAGTAATACGCTGCCACTGCAGGGCGCACTTGCGGATGCGCACTGGGTGTGGAGTTTTATAGCCCTGTTATTGATGGGCCACGTAACATTTTATGTGGCCCATTATTTTTCACACAAGATTCCCTTGCTCTGGCAATTTCATCGCGTGCATCACAGCTCAATGAATCTGGATTCTTTTTCCACCAGCCGCTTTCATATCATCGATAAAACCCTGTTTGCACTGCCGTATTTGATGCTCGTGACTTACTTTCAACCGGACCCCGGCCTTGCATTCCTTTATATATCCTTTCGCGATTTCTGGGGGCGCTATGGTCACGGCAATATAAGAGATCCGCATTGGCTCGGTTATTTTATGAGCAATCCCAAGTTTCATCGCTGGCACCATTCCAATCATCCGGAGGCCATCGACAAGAACTTCTCGGCCGAGTTCAATTTTCTGGACTATATGTTTGGCACTGCGTACTACCCCAAAGAGAGAATCCCGGATAACTTCGGTGATGATAAATACACAAATAATATCGTTGTGCAGCACTATCGCCCTTTCAAGGATATCTATGACATTGCCAGGAAAGACGGTGTAATGGCGCTTTTTCGCAAACCGAAGAACAAACCTGTAGACAATGACGAACTCAAGGCGCTTCACGAATAGGTCTATGAATAAACTAAGCTCAACACCGGCCTGGCAAGCGCTGACCAAACATAACGCGGAATTTCAGAGCGAAGAATCCAGCCTTGCAAAATTGTTTGCCGCCGATCCGGAGCGCGAACAAAACCTCTCCATTCAACTTGACGGATTGCTGCTGGATTATTCGCGCAATCATGTGAATAACCAGACCTTACAATTGTTGCAACAATTGGCCGAACAGTCCGAACTGCCGGCCGCTATCGAGGCCATGTTCAATGGCGAGCCCATTAACAATAGCGAACACCGCCCCGCTCTGCATGTTGCACTGCGTGAACCAACAGGCCAGCAATCTCGCCCGGAAGTGGGCGCGACACTGCAACGCATGGAAGAGTTTGTCGACGCCGTATATAATGGTGATTGGCTCGGATTCAGCGGCAAACGGATAACCGATGTAGTCAATATCGGTATCGGTGGTTCTGACCTTGGCCCCAACATGGTCACTGAAGCTCTCGGCCAATTCAATCAAGGCAAGCTGGCCTGCCACTTTGTCTCAAATGTGGACCCCGCACACATAGAATCCGTGTTAGAAAATCTACATCCTGACAATACTCTTTTTGTGATTGCATCGAAGTCGTTTACGACTCTTGAGACCCATCAAAATGCCAACGCGGCGCGCGCCTGGTTTCTTGAGAAAACTGGCAATGAATCTGCAATCGCCAGTCATTTCACGGCAATCAGCAGCAATCTGGATGCCGTTAAAAAATTCGGCATCAATGAAAACAATATATTTCCCATGTGGGACTGGGTGGGTGGTCGCTATTCTCTCTGGTCCGCTATTGGCCTGCCCATCGCGTTGAGTATCGGCATGGACAATTTCCGCCAGTTACTGGCTGGCGCTCATGCCATGGATAAACATTTCAGAACTGCACCACTTAACCAGAACATGCCAGTGATCCTGGGACTATTGGGCATCTGGTACCAGTGCTTTATGGGTGGCAACAGCACCGCTGTTGTTCCCTATTTACAGCGCCTGCAGCAACTCCCCGCCTATCTGCAGCAACTCTGCATGGAGAGTCTGGGCAAACGCGTTGACAAATCCGGCAACGCACTGGATGTGGATACTGGTGAAGTCATCTGGGGAACTGCCGGAACCAATGGCCAGCATTCCTATTTTCAGCTGCTGCATCAGGGCACCAGGCTCATCCCGGTGGACTTTATCGCCAGCGCCAATCCGAGCGCTGATGGCGGCAATGAACAACATGCCCAACTTTTGGCCAATTGCCTTAGCCAGGCCATGGCATTGATGCAGGGCGAGGCAAACCCGGACGCGCCGCATAAACATTTCGAAGGCAATAAGCCCAGCAACACGATTTTGCTGCGGGAGCTCAATCCTCACAACCTGGGCGCGTTACTCGCGTTATATGAGCACAAGGTTTACGTGCAAAGCACCATATGGGGTATCAATGCGTTTGACCAGTGGGGAGTAGAACTGGGGAAGAAACTTTCCAGCCAGGTATTTGATGCTATGAGAAAAGACGCAGGGGATTTTACACAAGACCGCGCAACTGCCAGACTCATTAGCCTGATCAAGCAATGGCAGAAAAATGAGTCATGACCGCAAGCCTGAACATTCGCAAAGGACGCCCTGAAGACGCAGATTGGCTATATCAGTTATTTCGCGCCGCAATGCAGAGATATATCGACAAAGCCTGGGGCTGGGATGAACTTTTGCAACGCGAAGGGTTTATCACATCACTGCCAGCCACCTCATTCAGGGTTCTGGAGCGCGAATCCGCACCCGTCGGCAGCTACCACCTGAGCGAAAAACCCGAAGTGCTAATTCTGGATATGATTCTAGTGGACGCTGACCATCAGGGCCGGGGGTTGGGAAGTTTTATGATGCGGGAAATTCAATCACGTTCGAAAGAGCTGGCGAAACCCGTTGAACTGAGTGTGTTAAAAATTAATCCTGCACGCGCTTTCCACGAAGCGCTCGGTTTTCGTCAGATGGCTGAAGAGGAACACAGCGTGCGCATGCGCTGGTCGTGATTTATCACTCGGCTCGCTGTCAATCTGCGAGCTTGTCTTTCTCCGAATCCCCGCTTATACCCCGCTTCCATTCAAAACCCCTGACAATCACGTAGGCAATCAGCGCAAACAGGAAAACCACCAGGTACATCCACGCAATACTCTGTAACGTACCGATGACAGTGCGGTAGACCTCGATAGTCCAGCGCTCGGCGGTAAGCTCAAGTATCTCGACCGCCTGCGGACCACGCAACGCAGGATTGACATACTGCTCAAGTTGATAAATGCGCACCCCGCCGGAGATGCCAACTACGTATGTGGCAAAGCTGATGTATTTTTGCCAGGCACCGCTAACATCATCCTTGATGATCCTGCGCAGAATGTCACCGATGGGTTGTCTGAAAACACGCGCCACTCCAAATGACATTGCGCATGCAATTACAAAAGTCACAGTCAAGAGTGTAAAAAACATTTAGTCTCTCCCTAACCTCATCTTGCGCCCGGACTATTCAATACGCTTTATTGTAGCGCCTGGCGACGCATACTCGTGATACATATCCGCAATGAATTGCAGCACTTCTTGCTCTGAGTAGTCTGGAGGAATTACGAAGTCTGTCACCGGCCGTTGCTTGCCATCTTCACCAACGATGGCGATATGCCAGGACGCAGCGTGTCGATTAATTGCCAGAGTCATGCGCCCATAGACATCCAGTTGCATTGCAACCTACCCTAGACGGGCACCATTCGGTACATCCAGATCCGGCACTGCCAGCACCACAGACCCGTCTTCCCGATAAAACCCGGTCACCAGACACTCTGACATAATGGGACCAATCTGTTTGGGAGGAAAGTTCACCACCCCCATTACCCGCTTGCCCAACAGCCCTTCCCGGGTGTAGTGCGCGGTAATCTGAGCGCTGCATTTCTTCACGCCAATCTCCGCACCGAAATCTACCTTTAGTTTGTAAGCAGGCCGTCTGGCTTCCGGGAAATCTTCTACATCGATAATAGTGCCAGCACGCATATCGATCTGAGCAAAATCATCCCAGCTAATTTCAGACATAGCATCTCCTGTTACCTGAGTTGTTAGTAGTATTTATCGGCAATGCCAATTCTGACTTGGTGGTCTTAATGGCAGAATCTCGCAGCTTCTCCAGCGCCGCAAGCCAAGGCTCAGCACGATAGTCGCTGAAACTTTTAATCAGGAACTATCAGCGCCAGCAGCTCGGCAGTTTTCTCCCGCATCAACCCCTCATCGGCGCGGGCTTCCACATTGAGTCGTACTACGGGCTCGGTATTGGACATGCGCACATTGAAGCGCCAGTCATCGAAGGCGATGCTCAGACCATCGGTATGATCCACGGAATCTGCCTGCGGGCCATATTTTTCCTCAATGACCTTTAGCAATGCCAGTGGATCTTCAATGGTATTGTTGATTTCGCCACTTGCCGGGAAAGCAGCCATGCGCTCATCCACCAACTGCGCCAGCGTCTTCCCCTGTTTGGCCATCAGTTCCACCACCAGCAACCAGGGCACCATGCCGCTGTCACAGAAAAAGAAATCCTTGAAGTAATGGTGCGCACTCATTTCTCCGCCATACACGGCATCTTCGATGCGCATACGCTCCTTGATGAAGGCATGCCCGGTCTTGCACTGGATCGCCTCTCCGCCAAATTCCCTGGCGATTTGCACAGTATTCCAGGTCAGGCGCGGATCATGAACAATCCTGGCGCCGGGGTTTCTCTCCAGAAACGCCTGAGCCAGCAATCCAACAATGTAATAGCCTTCGATGAAACGGCCATCGGCATCGAAGAAGAAACAGCGGTCGAAATCTCCATCCCAGGCGATAGCCAGATCGGCATTGTTCTCAGCAATAGCATCAATGGTGGGCTGGCGATTTACTTCCAGCAGTGGGTTGGGCACACCGTTGGGGAAATTACCATCGGGCGTGTGATGCACCTTGATGAATTCGAAAGGCAGGTGTGGCTCCAGCAAATCGATGATGGGTCCGGCGCCGCCATTACCTGCGTTGCAGACGATCTTTAGGGGCTTTAAACCACTCAGGTCGACATAACCCAGCAAGTGCTGAATATAATCCGGCTTGGTATCGATTCTGGAAATTGTTCCGGTCTTTTCTGAAGCCTTGAATTCCGCAGCTTCGGCCAACAACTGTATATCTTTTAATCCTGTATCACCGCTTATGGGTTTGGAGTTATCTCGTACCAGCTTCATCCCGTTATAGTCTTTGGGATTGTGGCTTGCGGTGACCACAATCCCGCCATCGGCCTGTAGATGGGATGTGGCAAAATAAACTTCTTCTGTGCCGCATTGCCCTATATCAATGACATCGGCGCCGGCCTCGGTAATACCTTTTACCAGAGCGGCGGCAAGCGACTCACTGGTGAGTCTGATGTCATGGCCGACAACCACAGTAGAAGGCGCCAGGTAATCCACATAGGCACGCCCGATTCTGTAAGCAATATCTTCATTAAGCTGATCTGGAATTCGTCCGCGAATATCGTAAGCTTTGAAACAGGTGATTGGTCCACTCATGTTCGAATCTGCCTCGCTTATTGCTGCTGTGCGAAAGTGAAATTGGTGGCTTCAATAAACCCCTCAACACTTCCGCAATCGAAGCGGCGGCCCTTGAACTGATATCCCAGCACCTTGCCCTGCTTGGCTTGTGTCAACAAAGCATCGGTGATCTGCATTTCACCATTTTTGCCTGGCGGTGTTGATCTGATAATGTCGAAGATATCTGGAGTGAGAATGTAGCGACCAATAATAGCCAGATTGCTTGGCGCATCCTCTGGTGCCGGCTTCTCGACCATATTGCTCAGGCGGTGCAGGCCAGGCTCTTCTTCAACTCCCTCGATGACACCATATCGGTAAGTCTCATCTTTAGGCACTTCTTCAATAGCCACTATGCTGCATTGGTGCTTCTCGTAAAGTTTGACCATTTGTGTGAGCACTGTATCTTCTCCTGGCTCTGCGACACAGTAATCGTCAGCCAGAATTACAGCGAAGGGTTCGTGTCCTATTAAAGTCTCGCCAGTCAATATGGCATGACCCAGCCCTTTCATTTCGACCTGGCGTGTATAAGAGAATGTACACTGCGCAATGATCTGGCGAATCTCGCTTAGTAGTTCCTCTTTGTCAGAGCCGGAAATCTGGTGTTCCAGCTCGTAACTGATATCAAAGTGGTCCTCGAGTGAACGCTTGCCACGCCCGGTAATAAAAGCCATCCCATTGATACCCGCCGCCATGGCCTCTTCCACGCCGTACTGAATCAACGGCTTGGTAACAATAGGCAACATCTCTTTGGGCATGGATTTGGTAGCGGGCAAAAAGCGTGTGCCATAACCGGCGGCGGGGAATAAACACTTGCTGATAGCAGGCATAAAAATTTGCATCCTCTTTATTTAAGGTAAATTTGCGGACTTACTTAACGCGTCCGTATCTGTCCTCGAATCGCACGATGTCGTCTTCTCCCAGATACTCCCCAACCTGGACCTCAATGATCTCAACTGGCGCTTCTCCCGGGTTAGCCAGGCGATGCTTGCTGCCAAGTGGGATAAACGTGGATTCATTGGGGTGCAGCATGAATTCCTTCTCATCACAGGTGATCATTCCAGCCCCTTTGATTACTGTCCAGTGCTCTGCACGATGATGGTGCATTTGTAGTGAGAGCGATGCGCCAGGGTTCACTACAATATGTTTAACCTGGTAACCATCACCTTTGGCCAACGACTGGTAGGACCCCCAGGGACGATAGACGAGGGTATGATTGGTGGCTTCTTCGCGTTCAGCTGACTCCAGTTGTTTGACGATTTCCTTGACCGCCTGCACCTGGTGGCGCTTTGCTACCAGCACTGCATCGGCCGTCTCTACAACTACAGCATCTTCTATGCCAACCGCTGCTACCAGCCTGGAGCCAGCCTGAATGTAACTATCGCTGACGCCCGCTGTGAGGACATCGCCCAGACATACATTGCCCTGATCATCCTTCGTCTGCACATCCCATAACGCATCCCAGGCGCCAAGGTCATTCCAGCCTGCATCCAGTGGCACCACTACAGCGTTTTCGGTGTGTTCCATCACCGCGTAGTCAATCGAATCTGAAGGGCAAGACTCAAAACTCTGCGCAGTAATAGTGAGAAATTTAGAATCGGCAACAATGGCGGCAAAAGCTTTCTGGCAGGCAGCAAACATTTGGGGAGCATACTGCTCCAGCTCTGCCAGGTAATTGGCAGCAGCAAACAAGAACATCCCGCTGTTCCAAAGATAACTCCCCGCATCCAGATATTTGCGGGCAGTCGCTGCGTCGGGCTTTTCCTGAAAACTGGAAACCAGAAACGCACCTTCGATATCAGCAGCAGCACCTCTTTCGATGTAACCGTATCCCGTTTCTGGGACATCTGGCACTATTCCGAAAGTCGCAAGCGCTCCCGATCTTGCCAATTCGTATGCCTTCTTGACTGCAGCGTGAAATACCTGCTTGTCATCAATGAGATGGTCAGATGGCAATATCAGAAGTACAGCCTCGGGGTTTTGCGCCGCCACCTGCATGGCTGCCAGTGCGACCGCAGGTGCAGTGTTGCGCCCGAATGGTTCCAGCATAATAGTGTTTTCAGCTTTACCTAGCTGGCGCAACTGTTCAGCAACCAGAAAGCGATGATCTTTATTGCAAACAACTACTGGACACTGCAAATCAGACAGCCCTTCGAGTCGTTTGAGAGTAGCCTGGAACAGAGAGCCCTGCTGGCCGGGAAAATCAATGAATTGCTTGGGAAGCTGCGCACGCGACATGGGCCATAGTCTTGAACCGACCCCACCAGCAATGACCACTGGAACTAGCATGTGATTTCCCCTGATTAGGTGAGGCGCCATCTTAGCAAATTTGAGCCGCAACAGAATAACTTCGCAGGCTCAAGCGTGCTTTTCTGACCCTTGATAGCCCCAGTTATTGTCGATTATTTCGTCTTGGCGCGCTAATATCGCATGCTTTGTCAAATTGGCGGCGCGGAATGAACCCCAAAAACACAAGTTTTGTCCCGAAGAACTCCTATGATCTGCAGGATCTGGTGGACTGCGGTTACGGTAAATTATTCGGCCCAGGCAATGCACGCCTGCCCGTGAATAATATGCTTATGCTCGACCGCATCGTCGAAATTAATTCCGATGGTGGTGATTATGGTCGCGGCCAGATAATCGCGGAACTGGATATCAAACCTGACCTGTGGTTTTTCGACTGCCATTTCCCCGGCGACCCTGTCATGCCAGGATGCCTTGGGCTCGATGCCCTGTGGCAGCTGGTAGGTTTTTTTCTGGGTTGGAGCGGGCATTGTGGTAAGGGGCGCGCATTGGGCGCAGGTGAGGTAAAATTCACTGGTGAAATCCTGCCGGATGCAACCAGGGTGGTTTACGAGTTGTCCATCAGCAGGTTAATTGAACGTAAACTGGTGATGGGGATAGCCGATGGCAATGTCTCTGTCGACGGGCGAACCATATATAAGACCAAAGGACTCAAGGTCGGCCTGTTCACACCGGAAAACAAGTTCTCATAAAGCAGGAAGTTGGGGGGAGTATGCGACGTGTAGTAGTCACTGGCATGGGCATCGTTTCATGTCTTGGAAACGAAAAAGCTACCGTATTGGATTCGCTGCAGCAGGGCCGTAGCGGTATCCGCAAGAATCCCGAATACGAAGCAATCGGCATGCGCAGCCACGTCAGTGGCTCGGTGATCATCGACAAGGAAGCCCTGATCGATCGCAAACTCCTGCGGTTCATGGGTGATGCTGCGGCATTTAACTATATCTCTATGCAGCAAGCTGTCGAAGATTCAGGTCTGGAAGCTGATAAAGTTTCCAATGAGAGAACTGGCATCGTCGTAGGCTCTGGCGGGGGCTCTCCCGAAGACCAGTTGGAGTCCAATGACATCATGCGCGAGAAGGGCCTGCGCCGTGTCGGACCTTACCGTGTACCTCGCACCATGAGCAGCTCAACGTCTGCCTGCCTCGCAACCGCCTTCAAGATACGTGGCGTGAACTATTCCATATCTTCTGCCTGTGCCACCAGCGCACATTGCATCGGGCACGCGGCAGAACTGATTCAACTCAACAAGCAGGATATTGTGTTTGCCGGTGGCGGAGAATCCGAGCACTGGACACTTTCCCATATGTTCGATGCTATGGGCGCACTGTCTACCAAATATAACGACACACCTGACAAAGCCTCTCGTGCATTCGATGCCGGTCGTGATGGTTTCGTCGCTGCTGGTGGAGGAGGCACGCTGGTTATCGAGGAACTGGAACACGCACTGGCTCGCGGCGCAAAAATCTATGCAGAACTCACCGGATATGCCGCGACCTCGGACGGTTATGACATGGTCGCTCCTTCCGGCGAGGGTGGAGCACGCGCCATGAGAATGGCCATGGGCACTGCCAGCGGCCCTATTGAATACATCAACACTCATGGCACCAGCACTCCTGCTGGTGATGTGGCAGAACTGAAGGCCATCAGGGAAGTGTTCGGTGAAAAGATCCCCACATTTAATTCCACCAAGTCACTCACCGGACATTCACTGGGAGCCGCGGGTGTACAGGAAGCGATCTACAGCCTGCTCATGATGGAGAACAATTTCATTGCGGCTTCGGCCAATATAGAAAACCTGGATGAAGCTGCCGCAGGCATGCCAATCGCACTTAAGCGCCAGGACAATGTCACGCTGAATCGGATCATGTCCAATAGCTTCGGTTTCGGCGGCACCAATGCCTGCCTGATATTTGAACGCTACCAACCTTGATCTCGCAGAAAGAGTTTGCTGCTGTTAAAGGTCAAGTACCTATGGGTTCAATTTTTCGTTTACTAATTATCAGCCTGAGTCTGGGACTATTCAGTTCCAGTCTCGCCCAACTCGACTCACTGGGCAGGCTGGGCGCAAACAATAATCGGCCGGTACCCCTGCCAGTCGATCAGGCATTTCACTATTTTCTCTCTGCGACAGATGCTGGAAATTACCGACTCGATTTTCAACTGCAGCCGGAACACTACCTGTATCGCCACGCTTTCGCATTCAAGTGGCGTCCCGAGAGCACCGGAGAACTGAGCGTCCTGGAATTCACTTTGCCGGAAGGGCTCGCCAAGACAGACCAGTTTTTTGGCGCCGTTGAGGTGTACTACGACGAGCTTCAGGTGCAATTGCAGCTCCCGGCCAGCAGCGCCGGCGGTGAACTGCTAATTGAGTACCAGGGCTGCGCCGATTGGGGCTTCTGCTACCCCCCACAACAAGACATCATCGATCTCGCGCTATAACGCTCCAGCCCCTTCCAACACCAATAAAGTTGGTAAAACTGATGAAATACTCGGTAATTTCTGAGAAAATGCCGCCAAAATAGGCAATCAGCCGACAAATCGACAATACGCGTTCCAATGGGAACGCCACAACAGCTTTTAGAGATGCATTATGGCCACCATACTCGCGCTGCATGGACCCAACCTAAATTTGCTGGGTAGCCGTGAGCCACATATATACGGCGCAGACACTCTGGATGACATCAATGGCCGGTTGAGCCAGCTATGTCAGGATGCCGGACACCAGTTCGAATCCTTGCAAAGCAATAGCGAAGGCGAGCTGATCGAGCGATTGCACGAGGCCCGTGCTGAGGGTGTCGGATACCTGCTGATCAATGCAGGCGGCTTCACCCACACCAGCATTGCGCTCCGCGATGCAGTGCTGGCTGCCGAAATTCCTTTCATTGAAGTACATCTGTCGAATCTCTACAGCCGCGAAGAATTTCGTCGCAAGTCCTATTTCTCCGATATTGCAGTAGGCAGTATTGTGGGATTGGGTGCGCAGGGCTATGAATTGGCACTGCAGGCTGTATTTCGCAAACTGGCAAACTGAGAAACAGGTTTTCCCATGGATATTCGTAAAGTAAAAAAGCTGATTGAACTACTTGAAGCCTCGGACATCGCCGAGATTGAAATCAAGGAAGGCGAAGAAGCCGTGCGCATAAGTCGCGGCTCAACTGCGGTACCACCGCAGATCCACTACCAGGCACCTCCACCCGCACCAGCGCCAGCAGCAGCTCCGGCTCCAGCACCTGCAGGAGACACCGAGGCAGCCAAGGGTCAAAGTGCTGACCTCAAAGGCAACGTCATCAAGTCTCCGATGGTGGGCACTTTTTATCGATCCCCATCTCCTTCTTCTCCGGCATTCGTCGAAGTGGGTCAACACGTCAAGGCCGGCGATGTCGTGTGCATAGTTGAAGCCATGAAGATGATGAATCAGATTGAGGCAGACCATTCCGGCGTCATCGAAGCCATCCTTGTTGAAGATGGAGAACCGGTTGAGTTTGATCAACCGCTCGTCACAATCGTTTAATTCGCTATTAACTCCGGACACAATTCATGCTTGAAAAAGTTTTAATCGCGAATCGCGGCGAGATCGCACTCAGGGTATTGCGATCCTGCAAGGAACTGGGCATCAAAACTGTCGCCGTGCATTCGACCGCTGATCGTGACCTGATGCATGTCCGACTTTCGGACGAGTCAGTATGTATCGGACCACCCAGCCCTACAGAGAGCTACCTCAACAGTCCTGCCATTATCAGCGCAATGGAAGTCACAGATGCCGATGCCGTGCATCCTGGCTACGGCTTTTTATCTGAGAACGCCGATTTCGCTGAGCAGGTCGAAAATAGCGGCTTTGTTTTTATTGGACCCCAGGCCGAAACCATCCGCCTGATGGGCGACAAAGTGTCTGCGATTGAAGTCATGCGCGAAGCAGGCGTCCCGACTGTGCCCGGATCCAATGGCCCACTTGATGACAACAAGGAACGCACTCTGGAACTGGCGCGTGAAATTGGCTACCCGGTTATTATCAAGGCAGCAGCCGGTGGTGGTGGTCGGGGAATGCGTGTTGTACACAATGAAGCGGCACTACTGAAAGCGGTCTACGTTACCCAATCTGAAGCCAAATCTTTTTTTGGTAGCGGCATAGTCTATCTTGAGAAGTATCTGGAGAATCCGCGTCATGTGGAAATTCAGGTGCTCGGAGACGGACAGGGTAATGCCATACATCTGGGTGACAGGGATTGCTCGCTACAGCGGCGCCATCAGAAGGTACTGGAAGAAGCACCTGCGCCCGGCATACCGCAGCACGTGCGGGATGAAGTTGCCGCAACCTGTATTAAAGCCTGCAAAATCATGAAATATCGCGGCGCCGGTACACTGGAATTTCTCTACGAAGATGAAAACTTCTATTTCATAGAAATGAATACTCGAGTTCAGGTTGAACATCCGGTCACCGAAATGGTGACAGGTGTAGATATCGTCAAAGAACAACTGAAGATCGCTGGTGGTGATCCGCTTTCGCTGGCACAGGAAGATATCAGGATTAATGGCCATGCATTCGAGTGTCGAATCAATGCTGAGGATCCTTCAACTTTCATGCCGTGCCCGGGCAAAGTTACCCTGTTTCATGCCCCCGGCGGCAATGGCATCCGTGTTGATTCACACCTCTACAGCGGATACACCGTGCCGCCCTACTACGACTCCCTGGTTGCCAAACTAATCAGCCATGGTGACAATCGCGAGCAGGCGCTTGCCCGCATGCAGATCGCGCTGGATGAGTTACTGATTGATGGTATCCGGAGCAATATACCTCTGCATCGTGACCTCGTCAGAGACACTGAGTTCCAGAAGGGTGGAGTCAATATTCACTACCTGGAAAAGAAACTCGGCTCCTGATAACGGCTGCCTGTCCTGCATGTGGCAACAATTATCCCTGCAGACCGACTCTGCAACCGCCGCTGGCGTTGAGCAATTTCTGCTCGATGCCGGCGCCTTGTCTGTAACCTATCTCGACGCAGAAGATCAACCTGTGTTTCAAGAGGAGCCAGGTGCCACACCTTTGTGGGATCAAGTCGTGCTCACCTGTCTGTTTGAGTCCACCTATGAATTACAACCACTGATCTCCACACTGGTTGATTCCCATAGCAAGATCACAGCCGCAGCCATCTCCATCAGCCAGATCGCAGAACAGGATTGGGAACGGGCCTGGATGGAAGATTTTCATGCCATGCAATTCGGAGACAACCTGTGGATCTGCCCAAGCTGGCAATCACCACCGGAACCAGACGCCATTAACATCATGCTGGATCCTGGTCTGGCGTTTGGCAGTGGCACGCATGCCACGACAGCAATGTGCCTCAAATGGTTGGGGTCAGCCAGGTTGGCTGGAAAATATGTCATAGACTATGGCAGTGGCTCCGGCGTGCTCGCAATTGCGGCTGCCAAACTCGGCGCGCAGCGAGTGGTAGCTATCGACAATGATCCCCAGGCGCTGCAGGCAACGCGGGACAATGCAATCAGCAACAATGTTACGCTGTCCGTACTGGCGCCAATCGACACCCCCTCAGAAGCCGCTGATTGCCTGGTGGCGAATATTCTGGCGCAGCCACTCAAAGACCTCGCACCAGCATTTGCCACGCTACTGCGCCCAGGAGCAGATCTCGTACTGTCCGGCCTGTTACGCGAACAGGCAGAAGAAATAAGCGGGATTTATGCGCAATGGTTCGAAATGTCAGCGCCGCTATATCAGGAAGATTGGGCAATGTTGCACGGTGTCAGAACAACGGTAGGCAGCGACAACTGATTCACCTAAAATCCAAAGTCGAAACTGACCCAATGCTCTGACGAGCAAGCGTGACCTGATGGCTTTCCACGTTACTCAATGCCCTGGGTGTGACTCCACCTTTAATACCAATGCCCGGGTACTCGAATCTGCCCACGGCAAGGTACGATGTGGCGCTTGCCTGACGGTTTTTAATGCGCAGGAGTGCCTGTTGGACACCCTCGCTGCTGGCAATGACGAAGCTGAGCCGGAATCAGTTTTCGTTTCCTCCCCGGCAGATTATTTCGACCCCAGCAGCTTTCTTACCCGCAGCGCTCTCAGCGAACCCGATGAGTTGGACACCGCCGAGGAAACACTCTTTCAGTCCGCCATCGCAGAAGAACTATCCACGCAAATTGATCCCGACCCTGAGACAGAACCAGACTCTGCACCAGAAGCAGCACCTGATACTGAAACCGAATCTGCTGTAGCAGCGCTTTTCGACTCGCAAGACACTGAAATAGAAACAGATGCAGAACAACCGAATGATTTCGCATTTCCAGGACTGGAATTCAAATTCACTTTCGGTGAACCGCAAGCCAACGCAGACAACTCTGAACCGGCAGATAGCCACCTTGATTTTTCGGATAATAATCCTGAGCCGTCAAATGAGGTAGAACAGGAATTGGTCGGGGCACCAGGACAAGACAGGGACATTTTTGAGACAGCAGGCACAACAGCACCTGATTTTGATACTTCAGTCGATTCAGCAGCAATTGAGCAGGAATCCGTCAGGGAATCAGGCAAGGAACAAGGCACTCAAATTAGTGTGCAGGCAACTCAGGAAACTGAAGATAATGATCTCGATACTGCATCAGAGATTGTTAAGCAAATTGCCGACAGTGACGAACAGGCCCCAACAGTATTCGAAGCATCATCGATTACACAACCGGAAGAAGAGTTATCCAATTCAGCAGCAATGCAAGATGACATTACAGATCAAAGCGCTGTGGAAGAAGCTGATGAAGAGGCTGACCAAAGTGATGCAATACGACAGCGCGCGTTGCGCGCACAACTGGAAGATGAAGAGGCACTGGAATCCATCCCGCAGGAAAATCTGTCGGTGCTGGGGCGCCTCTCAACACCACTGGAACTGCTCTCAGGCAAGGAAACAAGCTGGGGCCAGCGCATTGGCCTGATGCTTACAATCCTTGTGCTTATCGGCACTTTGGCTATCCAGTATTTGTGGCAACAGCGTGCGATATACAGTCAACAAGCCGACTATCGGTCAATATATGAATGGGCTTGTCAGTGGCTCACCTGTGACTTGCAACCATTGCGACAAATTGCTGCAATTCAAAGTGACAATCTTATAATCCGGGCACACCCGGAAATAGACAATGCACTCGCAGTTAATATCACGATGCATAATGGCGCAGAATTTCCCCAGCCTTTCCCTGTAATGATTTTAAGTTTCCAATCAGCCAACAATGCCACAATCGCGTTGAGAGAATTCGCCCCGCACGAATATTTGTCAGCGGGTTTGAGTGAGGTTGAACTGATGCCGGTAATGGCACCAGTAGAAATTGAGCTGGAGTTAATTGATCCAGGGCCGGATGCAGTAAACTACACGCTGGCATTCCGCTCCCCCTGAGTGAAATCCTTCCGGATTTGGTGCGCACTATCACAGCAATTAATGCTGTAACAAATTCACCCTCCCGTTGCGATCAATAAAGTTTCAACTATTTCAAATTATTTACGCAAATGACTTTAACTGTGTTTGGCATCCGTCTATTATAATCGGCCGTCTTTTGGACACGCGATTACTAACAGTTTGAAATGAAGCAAATCGGCCCATACCAATTAAAAAATACTCTTTTCCTTGCGCCGATGGTTGGAGTAAGCGATACCCCCTATCGAGAAATCTGCAGTGAACAAGGCGCAGGATTAACCGTCGCCGAGATGCTCACCTGCAATAGTGAACTGTGGCACAACGAACGCAACCGCCTCAAGCAAGTGCGCCCGCGCATTACCGGCCCACATGTTGTGCAGATCGCTGGATCAGACCCACAACTTATGGCAGGCGCAGCAATACAAAACGCTGCCCTGGGTGCGGATGCCATTGATATCAACATGGGATGTCCGGCCAAGAAAGTTTTGAAGAAGGCTGCCGGTTCGGCCTTGCTCAAGGACAGCGAACTGGTTGAACGTATTTTGCAATCTGTTGTTGCTGCAGTTGATGTGCCGGTGACACTAAAAATTCGCACCGGTTGGTGCCCTGATTCACGCAATGGCGTCGAGATTGCCCGACTCGCCGAAGACTGTGGTATTCAACTCCTGACCGTACATGGCCGCACACGCGCCGATCGCTTTCGTGGCTGCGCTGAATACGACACCATCGCAGCAATCAAGCAGGCTGTCACAATACCGGTAGTCGCTAATGGCGATATCGACTCACCGGTCAAGGCTGCCCGGGTACTGGCACATACCGCAGCCGATGGCCTAATGATTGGGCGTGCCGCCCAGGGTCGACCCTGGATATTCAGGGAGATCGAACATTATCTGGCAACAGGAAACCACCTGCCAACGATTTCTCCGCGTGAACGACTGGATGTAATCTTGGCTCACCTGCAAAAACTCCACGGGTTTTATGGTGAGCTAAAAGGTGTATGGTACGCACGCAAACATGTCATTAGTTATTTGCACGGTTTAGCTGGTAGTAAAACATTTCTTCCCGAATTCAATGGCCTGCAATCTCCTGACCAGCAGATTGCAGCACTTAATGAGTATTTTGAGTACCTTAGCGAAGACTATGGAGCGCTCGCCGCATGAATAAACTTGAAGACGCCAATCTGGTTCCCGGTTTCAACCAGACAGAACGCAATGAGATCAATGACAAGCAACCCGGAACATTGCGGGATGAAGTAGCAAAAGCCATGTATCGCTATTTCCAGCAAGTTGAAGATGCACCGGTGACCAATCTGCACGATATGGTGATCTCGGAAGTGGAAGCACCGCTGCTGGAGGCTGTTATGCGCTATGCTGGCAACAACCAGAGCAAGGCTTCTATCATGCTCGGATTGAACCGTGGTACGCTTCGCACCAAATTAAAGCATTACGGTTTACTTTAGACATCGGTCGCCAGCCCAACTGGTGAAGCCCCGACATCTGCCTCGGGCTAACATCTTCGAACTAAACATAAAGGTATAAAAGCTGCTCTATGACAATGGATAACTCTGTTGCCATTCGGCGCGCTTTGATTAGCGTATCCGATAAAACTGGCATTGTTCCCTTCGCAAAATCTCTCACTGAGCTGAATATTGAAATTCTCTCCACCGGTGGCACCTACAAATTGCTCACCGCCGAAGGCATCCCTGCCATCGAGATATCGGAATACACCGGGTTCCCGGAAATGATGGATGGACGAGTCAAGACTCTGCACCCGAAAGTGCATGGCGGGATTCTCGCCAGACGCGATATCGATCAGGAAACAATGGACACCCATGGCATCCCCCCAATCGACCTGGTCGTGGTCAATCTCTACCCATTCGAGGCCACCGTTGCCAATCCTGATTGTGATTTGCCCACCGCAATAGAGAATATCGATATTGGTGGACCAACGATGTTGCGAGCTGCAGCAAAAAACAACCGCTTCGTCACTGTCGTGGTAAATCCGACTGACTACGACGACATTATCGATAAGCTGAAAACCTATGATGGCGCACTCAACCAGCCCACACGCTTTGACCTGGCAGTGAAAACTTTTGAGCACACAGCAGGTTATGACGGCGCCATCGCCAATTATCTTGGGTCACGCGTGGGTGACTCTGAAGAACCAGACACATTTGCGCGAACCTTTAACACTCAGTTCTTTAAGAGCCAGGATATGCGCTACGGTGAAAACCCTCACCAGGCGGCGGCTTTTTATACAGAGCGTGAGCCAGTCGAGGCGTGTATTGCCACTGCCACCCAGCATCAGGGCAAAGAACTGTCCTATAACAATATTGCCGACACCGATGCCGCCCTGGAATGCGTGAAATCTTTCTCTGAACCTGCTTGCGTGATCGTCAAGCATGCCAACCCCTGTGGGGTGGCCATTGCCGAAACGGCGCTACAGGCGTACGAGAAAGCATTTCAGACCGATCCCACTTCGGCATTCGGAGGCATTATCGCTTTTAACCGGGAACTCGATGCGGCAACCGCGCAACGCATCGTCGATCAGCAATTTACTGAAGTCATTATTGCACCTGAAGTGTCGAAGGAAGCGCTTGCAGTGACAGCAGCCAAACAAAATGTGCGGGTTTTGAGCTGCGGTCAGTGGCAGACCGAGCGTAAAGCCGGGCTCGACTACAAACGTGTCAATGGTGGATTGCTTGTACAAGACAGGGACATTCACCAGATCAGCCGCGACGACCTCAAGGTGGTCAGCAAACGCCAGCCAACCGAAGATGAAATTCGGGATCTGATGTTTGCCTGGTCGGTCGCTCAATATGTGAAATCCAATGCCATCGTGTATTGCAAGAACAACCAAACTATTGGCATAGGTGCAGGTCAGATGAGCCGGGTATATAGCGCGAAGATCGCTGGTATAAAGGCAGCCGATGAAAAACTGGAAGTGAAAGGCTCGGTGATGGCATCAGATGCGTTCTTTCCGTTTCGGGATGGAATAGATGCGGCGGCTGAGGCCGGTATTTCGGCCGTGATTCAACCCGGTGGCTCCATGCGCGATGAAGAAGTGATTGAAGCGGCGAATGAAGCCGGCATGGCGATGGTGTTTACGGGTATCCGACACTTCAGACACTAAGGTCTGGGTGCTGTCTTCTCCGCCGCTTCAATTGATACCGGAATGGCCTGTTTCCGCAAATCCTTCGTTGCCCGCGTGCTCAGTCAGTCACATATAAGACTATATGCTCCTGCCCTGCGTGCGCCGCCGCCGCGACAGCCCAAAAATATCCTCATTCCTCTAACTGCTGGATTCTCCAAAATCCTGCATTCTATTCTATTGAATACATCGTCAGCCGGTTTTATTGATGCAGCGCTAAACCCGGTCGCGCGGCTGTGGTAACCTTCGAGAATTGGCAATAATGGATTGATTGAAGCGGATATGAATGTACTGATTATAGGTAGTGGTGGGCGTGAGCATTCCCTCGCGTGGCGCTCAGCGCAATCGAAAAACGTAGAACGCGTTTATGTAGCGCCGGGTAATGCAGGCACTGCGCGTGAAGACAAAGTCGAGAATGTTCAGATCGACGTTCTGGATTTCGCTGCGCTTGTGAAGTTCGCTCAGGATAATAATGTTGGACTTACTATTGTGGGACCTGAGGCACCTCTTGTTGCAGGTGTTGTAGACTACTTTCAGAAAGCCGGGCTACCGTGCTTCGGACCCAGCGCGGATGCCGCACAGCTGGAAGGCTCAAAAGCCTTTACCAAGGAATTTCTTGCACGGCATGGCATACCCACAGCGGCGTATCAAACCTTCACCGATACCGGTGCTGCCCGTGCCTATATCAATGCCGAGGGCGCTCCGATAGTTATCAAAGCCGACGGACTCGCAGCGGGCAAGGGAGTCGTAGTAGCCCAGACCGAGGAAGAGGCGATTGCGGCAGTAGAAGACATGCTGTCAGGCAACAAATTTGGCGAAGCTGGCCACAGAGTTGTCATCGAAGAATTCCTGGTTGGGGAAGAAGCCAGTTTTATCGCCATGGTGGATGGGCAACACATACTGCCAATGGCCACCTCACAAGATCACAAAGCCAGGGATGATGGCGACACAGGGCCCAATACTGGCGGCATGGGTGCCTACTCCCCCGCCCCGGTTGTCACGGACGAAATCTATGAGCGCATCATGCAGGAAGTGATAGTGCCAACGGTTCAGGGCATGGCCTCGGACGGCCATCCCTATACCGGATTCCTTTACGCAGGAATGATGATCAGCCCGAGCGGTGAAGTTGACGTCGTTGAATTCAACTGTCGCTTTGGCGACCCGGAAGCACAGCCGATCATGTTTCGCCTGCAATCCGATTTGCCGGCATTGTGCCTGGCAGCGCTGGAGCAAAAACTGGATACGCAAACCGCACAATGGGATTCGCGCAGTGCTGTCGGCGTAGTGATGGCCGCAGGCGGATATCCAGACAGCTATGACAAGGGCGCGGAGATTTCAGGGCTGGATGCCGCGGTGACTGACAACCAGAAGGTATTCCATGCTGGCACCGCGGAAAAAGACGGTGCAGTGGTGACCAACGGCGGTCGGGTGCTATGTGCCGTGGCACTGGGAGACACTGTCCCGGAAGCACAAAAGCTGGCCTATGAACTGGTCGAAGGCATCAACTGGGACGGAGTGTACTACCGCAAGGATATTGCGCACCGGGCCATCGCAAGGGAGAATCAGGGTTCATGATCAAGTCTGTTACTCACAATTTGCTGGATCGCTGCCTGATACAGGCAGAACAAGCCCTGCGCACCCTGGTACCCGGCGGTAATACGCCGAAACGTGAATCCCCTGCCAGGGGCAATCCGGAAGCGGAACTTACCGAGCAGGAACGCAAACACAGTGCTGGTCTCATGCGTATCAATCATACTGGCGAGGTGTGTGCCCAGGCCCTGTATCAGGGTCAGGCAGCCACTGCCAGACTAGACTCAGTGCGCAGCTCCATGGAACACGCCGCACTTGAGGAGATCGATCACCTGTCATGGTGTGAAGAAAGACTCTCGGATCTGGATAGCCGGCCCAGCCTGCTCAATCCGCTGTGGTATGCCATGTCATATGGACTGGGCGCGGCTGCCGGTCTGGCCGGAGACAAATGGAGCCTGGGTTTCGTTGCCGAAACCGAAGAACAGGTATGTCAGCACTTGCAAGACCACCTGACCCAATTGCCTGAGCAGGATAGCCGCTCGCAGGCCGTGCTGGAGCAAATGATAGTGGATGAGAAGCAGCACGGTGAAACCGCGCGGCAAGCGGGCGGCGCCGAAATCCCGCTGCCTTTCCGACAGGCCATGCATGGCATGTCCAAAGTCATGAAAAAAACCACATACTACCTGTAATGGGAGTATGGACTACTCTGGCGCAGCCTCAGAATTAATAATTTCGTAATCGTGGGTCACCTTGACCCCGGCCTTTTTCAGCATGATCGATGCTGAGCAGTATTTATCTGCCGACAGCTCGATCGCTCGTTCGATTTGTTTCTCACTCAAATCCTTTCCGGCAATTTTGAAATGCAGGTGAATTGATTCAAATACCGCCGGAGTAGCGTCTACTCGCGTGCCTTCAACCTCAGCTTCGCAACTGGTGATCTGCTGCCGGGCCTTACGCAGAATTGTCACCACATCGTAGGATGAGCAACTACCGACACTCAATAACATCAGTTCCATGGGACGCATGCCCAGATTACGACCACCGCTCTCCTTGGCGCCGTCGAGCACAATTCCGTGCCCGGTGCCGGATTCACCGACAAACATTACGTCCTCTACCCACTTGATTCTGCCATTCATGATTCTCGCTCCAATTACGTATTTTTGCCCGGTCACTGCCCGCTTTGTTGTCCGGCGCCCGGAAAGCGCGCAAGGGTATCATAGTTCGCGGAAGCGCCACATATGAGGTTAGTAAAGGCGCTATGAATGCAAGCACGGCCTGTTTCTCCGCGTATTTTATGTGAATGGTATCTCACAATTAGGCCAGAAATGTGATATACATTCGAGCAGTTCAAGTAAGCGGGAGCAGGTTTTATGGGTCTCATGGCGATCACACCTCATATTGAGGATCTGGATAACTTCCTGTCGCATTGCCACAGAAAACGTTACCCGAATCGGTCGACGATCATCTACGAGGGTGATGAGTGCGATACCCTCTATTACATCGTAAAAGGGTCCGTATCGGTCATGCTCGAAGATGATGATGGCAAGGAAGTCGTAATTGCATACCTGAATCCGGGCGATTTTTTCGGCGAGATGGGGCTGTTCGAGCAATCCGAGGAACGCAGTGCCTGGTGCCGTGCGCGCACAGCTTGCGAAATAGCTGAAATTAGCTATTCAAACTTCAATTCATACATCCGCTCACATCCTGAAATTGTCTTTACCATCGGCCAGCAGATGGCCCATCGCCTGCGCAATACCACGCGCAAGGTCGGCGACCTGGCTTTTTATGACGTGACGGGTCGCATCGCACGCACGCTGATCGAACTAAGCAAGGGCCCCGATGCCATGACACATCCTGATGGCATGCAAATCAAGATTACACGTCAGGAGATTGGCCGCATCGTTAACTGCTCAAGGGAAATGGCAGGGCGTGTATTGAAGACGCTTGAGGAACAGGAGCTGATCAGTGTTTCGGGCAAGACGATCGTTGTATTCGGTACCCGTTAGCCATTAGCCGAGCAATAGCAAGCCCCAGGTAAACAGCACCAATACTATACTGATCAGTACGGCCGCCGAGCACATATCCTTGGCGACGCGCGATAGTTCGTGATACTCCGTGCCTACCCTGTCCACCACAGCCTCAACCGCTGAGTTGAGCAATTCCACCAGTATTACCAGCACCAGGGATCCAACCAATATCACTTTCTCGACATTGGTTTCGCCCAGCCACATGCCCAATGGCGCCATGATGAGGAATGCTATCGCTTCCAGACGAAACGCTTATTCGTTCTGATACGCAGCTTTCAGCCTGGCAGCGGAATAATGCGTGGCCGCGATTAACCGCGCTATCCCCTTCCTGGGAGGAGGTGGAGATTTGACTTCACTGTCACTCATCTCATCTTCCCGTTCTGCATAAAAACCAGATTAACCATCACTGCTAAACAGTTCCCACAGTTTTGCGCCGGGGCTGACAGCTCGCATGAATGATTCGCCCACGAGAAACCCGTAAACACCAGCATCTTTCATGCGCTGTATATCATCTGCAGTGTTAATGCCGCTCTCAGTAATGACGGTTCTGTCTTCCGGAATTGCTGAGAGCAAATCCAGCGTCGTATCCAGGCTGGTATCAAAAGTGTGCAGATCGCGGTTGTTGATACCAATAAGCTGCACGGGCAGCTCCAGTGCTCGATTCAGCTCTTCTCGATTATGCACTTCAACCAGGATATCGATTGAAAGTGAATGCGCATAAGCGGTCAATTCAACAAGTTCGGATTGTTGCAAGGCCGCAACAATCAACAGGATGCAATCTGCCCCCATGGCGCGCGCTTCGGCGATTTGATATGAGTCGACGATAAAGTCTTTACGCAATACTGGAATATCGCATGCCGCACGGGCCGCGCGAAGATAGGCGGGCGCACCCTGAAAATATTTCTTGTCAGTTAATACCGAAAGACAGGCAGCCCCGTTTGCCGCGTAATCTGCGGCAATCGCAACAGGATCAAAATCCTCACGAATCACGCCCTTGGAAGGAGAAGCCTTCTTGATCTCTGCAATAACAGCAGACTTGCTCGCCTGAACTCTCTGCGTTAGCGCGTCCGCGAACCCGCGGCAAGGCCCCAGCAATGTGAGCCCGGCCTCCAGTTCCTCCTGACTGATGAGTTGGCGCGCCGCGCTGACCTCGTCTTGCTTGTCAGCCAGGATCTGTTCAAGAATTGTTGCTGGCACTAGTTAGGCTCCAAATTCTTGCGTGAATGTCACCAACTGCGCCAACTTGCCAGTGGCTGCACCACTGTCGAGAATTTCACGCGCCTGCTCTACACCACTGACCAGATCATCGCTCAAGTTCGCAGCGTAAATCGCGGCACCGGCATTGATAGCCACCATGTCGCGAGCCGCAGTATTACTGCCGACAAAGGCAGCCTTGATCATTTCAAGACTTTCCTCGGCACTATCAATTTGTAGCATGGAATAATCTTTGTATTTCGCGATGCCCAGGGTCTTTGGCTGTACTTTGGTCACGGTAATCTTGTCCTGCTTCAATTCCCCAATCATGGTCGGTGCTGAAATACTGATTTCATCCAGACCGTCATCAGAGGACACCACGAGCACGTGACGACTGCCCAGCTCCTTGAACACTTCAAGCAATGGTTCAATCCAGGCCTGATCGTATACACCCATTAATTGATTCGGCGCACCAGCAGGGTTCGTCAGCGGCCCTAACAGGTTAAATATGGTACGCAAACCCACTTCCTTGCGCGCGGCGATAACGTGTTTCATGGCGCTGTGATGGGCCGGAGCAAACATAAAACCCACGCCAACCTCGTCAATCGTCGCTGCTACCTGTTCCGGCGTAAGATCAAGTTTCACACCGGCAGCCTCCAGCACATCTGCGCTGCCACTTTTACTCGTGGCACCGCGATTGCCATGTTTGGCCACATAGGCACCGGAACATGCCGCTACGATCGCGGCCGCAGTGGAGACATTAAATTTATTGGAACCACTGCCTCCGGTACCACAGGTATCAACCAGGTGTGGCCCGACCGAAACGTTTACCGGAGTGGCCAGTTTTCGCATCACCGTGGCGCCACCGAGGATCTCTGAAGCCTTGACACCTTTGGTTTGTAAGCCAACCAGAAACGCCGCATTCAACATATCAGAAGTCTCACCAGACATGATGGCCTGCATCACGTCGATCATGTCGTCCTTGTCGAGGTCTTGATGGGCCACCACCGCTTTTATGGCCTGTTTGATATCCATGTCTGTCTCCTTTGTGTTCGGTCTCGCCTAACCTGCTTCGAGAAAATTTCGCAGCAACTGATGACCATGCTCGCTCAGTATGGATTCCGGGTGGAACTGCACACCTTCCACTGCCAGCTCTTTATGCCGTACGCCCATGATCTCTTCGATATTGCCTTCTTCATCTTCAGTCCAGGCCGTGACCTCAAGGCATTCCGGCAGACTGGCCTGGGATATCACCAGAGAATGGTAGCGAGTAGCAGTAAACGGCGCTTCGATACCTTTAAATACCCCCGCGCCACGATGATGAATCTTGCTGAGCTTGCCATGCATCACTTTGCCCGCACGTACGATTTCTCCGCCAAATACCTGACCGATACTCTGATGCCCAAGGCAAATTCCAAGAATAGGCACTTCACCCGCGAAGGCCTCTATCGCCGCCATCGAAATGCCAGCTTCGAACGGCGTACACGGCCCGGGGGAGATTACGATTTTTTCCGGTGCCAGCGCCTTGATTTGATTCACATTCACTGCATCATTACGGTAGACCTGAACATCAGCGCCCAGCTCTCCCAGATATTGCACGACGTTGTAAGTAAACGAATCGTAATTGTCGATCATCAATAACACAGGCTGCTCTCCAATCCCTCGCCATTTTCAGCGAGCGCCAATCATAGCAGTCCGCACCAAATCTGTCTTGAGCGTACCGGTTGATCGAAACCCGGGAGACTGGCGTAGTTACCCCTATCCAGCAACTCATACGACACCGAACCAATGTCTAAAACCACAACAATCTGCTGGTTCCGGCAGGACCTGCGTCTGACCCACAATCCTGCCCTGGAAGCGGCCAGCGATGCCGGCAAGGTATTGCCGCTTTATATTCACGATGAGGTTAACTGCGGAGAATGGGGCCATGGTGCTGCCAGTCGCTGGTGGCTGCACCAATCTTTGACGCAGCTGGATGCCGACATGAATGGCCGCCTGTGCATCCAGCGCAGCGATCCGCTGGACATTCTCGTTGCGCTAAGTGAAAAACTAGATATCCAGCGAGTGTATTGGAATCGCTGTTATGAGCCCTGGCAGATCAAACGCGACAAACAGATCAAACAGGCACTGGAATCGCGCGGTATTGCAGTGACGAGTTGCAATGGCAATCTGTTATGGGAACCCTGGGAAAACCTGAAGGATGACGGCAGCCCCTATAAAGTATTTACGCCATTCTTTAAGAGCGCCATGGCGCGCCTTGATTTACCCGCACTGACGTCCAGGCCTGACTTAAAAATTGAATACGTCGATGCCGGGGATATGAATACAGGCATTGATCAACTTGGGCTGATGCCAAAGATCAAATGGTATGAAGAAATGGCACAATGCTGGTCGCCAGGCACTGCAGGAGCACAGGACTTATTACAAGAGTTTCTGCAATCTGGCCTGCAATCTTATCCGGAAGGACGTGACTTTCCTGATCAGCAAAGCGTTTCACGTCTATCACCCCATCTGCATTTTGGGGAAATATCACCACTGGAACTGGCCCATCGTGTGCGACGCCACGGGGAACAGAACAATCTCCAGGATCAGGCCTTTCATTATATCCGTGAGCTGGCCTGGCGTGAGTTTTCCCACTACGTGCTCTATCACTTCCCTGATATCTGCGAGCGCAATATGAAGTCTCAGTTCGATGATTTTCCCTGGCTCACCGATGCCAACGGGCTCGAACGCTGGCAGCAGGGCCAGACAGGTTATCCACTGGTAGATGCCGGCATGCGTGAGCTGTGGCAAACCGGGTACATGCACAATCGGGTGCGCATGATTGTCGCCTCCTTCCTGACCAAAAACCTGATGCTGCATTGGAAGCATGGCGCACGCTGGTTCTGGGATTGCCTCCTCGATGCCGATCTGGCCAATAACAGCGCCAGCTGGCAATGGGTGGCGGGCAGTGGTACCGATGCGGCACCCTACTTCCGCATCTTTAATCCTGTGACCCAATCGCTGAAGTTCGATTCGGCCGGGGCATATATCAAACGGTATGTTCCTGAACTGGAGAATTTGCCCGAGCCTCACTTACATGACCCAAGTTCAGCACCACAAGAAGTGCTGCACGAAGCGGGAGTAAAGCTGGGAGAGACTTATCCACGAGCAATGGTCAATTTGAAAGAAACCCGTGAGCGCGCACTGAACGCGTACAAGAGTATCAGGGAAGGCTGACTAATCCAGTTTGAGTGCGTTGGCCGCCAACTGTACAGCACGCACGATTGCACGCGCCTTGTTCTGGGTTTCTTCCCATTCCGCAGCGGGTTGCGAGTCGGCCACGATACCCGCACCGGCCTGCACGTAGAGAGTCTGGTTTTTTATTACAGCGGTGCGTATGGCAATGGCCATGTCCATATTGTCATGCCATCCGAGATAGCCCATGGCACCGCCATAAATGCCACGCTTCTCGGGTTCCAGCTCGTCGATGATTTCCATGGCACGCACCTTGGGCGCACCACTCAAGGTGCCAACTGGCAATGTCGACTGCAATACATCCAGCGCAGTTTTATCCTCACGCATTTCACTCTCGACAATCGAGGCAATATGCATCACATGTGAATAGCGCTCCACAAACATCTTCCGCGGCACATGCACTGATCCGGTTTTCGAGACGCGACCGGAATCATTGCGCGACAGATCGATCAGCATAAGATGCTCGGCAATCTCCTTGGCGTCGGCCAGCAGATCTGCTTCCAGTTGCTGATCCTCAGTCTCGGTGGCACCACGCTTGCGGGTACCTGCCAGCGGCCGCACTGTAATCTTGCCATCCTGGACGCGTGCCAGAATTTCTGGCGAAGCACTGACCACATGATGATCACCCATATCGAAATACACCATGTAAGGCGAGGGGTTCAGATAGCGCAGCGCCCGATACACATTCATCGGATTGCCACTGAACGGCACTGACATACGCTGGGCCAGCACCACCTGCATGACATCGCCCGCCACAATATAGTCCTTGATGTGCTCAACAGCAGCTTCAAAATCCTCGCGCGGAAAATGGTGACGAAACGCACTCTCCTCTACCGCATGAGTGGCTTGATTGGCCGGCACGTCTACCGGTGCCACAAGTTGTGCCTGCAACTCATCGAGTCGTTGCTGGGCACGCGCGAACGCATCGGATTCAGCAGGATCCACATTCACCACGAAGGCAATTGTGCCGCGCAGATTGTCGAAGACAACTACTTCCTCCGACAGCATCAACAGTATGTCAGGCGTGCCGATTTCGTCACTGCCTGTGGCTGGCCCAATGCGTGTTTCCACATAGCGCACTGTGTCATAGCCGAAGTAGCCTACCAGACCACCGCTGAAAAGCTCCCGGCCGGTAATCTGTGCCACATTGAAGCGCTGTCGAAATTCATCGATGAATTTAAACGGGTTGTCGGTGTTCACGGTTTCCACTTGCTTGCCGTCAGTTTCCACACTAACCATACTGCCGTCGTACTGCAGTACAGTGCGGCAAGGCAAGCCGATGATAGAGAAGCGTCCCCATTTCTCACCGCCCTGAACAGACTCGAAGAAATAGCTGTATTTCGTGTTGGCCAGTTTGAGGTAGGTACTTAGAGGAGTCTCGGTGTCTGCCAGTACTTCGCGTACCACCGGAATGCGGTTGTAGCCGGCATCGACCAGATTTTGAAATTGCTCTAGCTGCATGCCTTTAGCCCGGGAACCCTAGTGCCTGGAACTGGGTTTCTGGCCGAGTTCCGCTCTCATGGCGCTGATAGTTGCACCATAGTCCGGACTGTTGAATATCGCCGAGCCCGCCACAAACATATCAGCACCGGCAGCAGCGATTTCCTTGATATTTTCCACACCGACACCGCCATCCACTTCCAGGCGAATCGGGTAGCCGCTGTCAGTAATTTTCTTGCGTACCTGTTGCAGTTTGCGCAATGTCGACGGAATGAACTTCTGACCACCAAAACCAGGGTTAACGGACATGAGCAGGATCACGTCGATCTTGTCCATGAGGTATTCGAGACAGTTTATCGGTGTTGCCGGATTGAGTACCAGCCCGGATTTGCAGCCCTGATCGCGTATCAGTTGCAGAGAACGATCGATATGCTCAGAGGCCTCCGGGTGAAAACTGATATAAGAGGCACCGGCTTTGGCAAAATCCAGGATTAGCTGGTCTACCGGCTTTACCATCAGGTGCACGTCGATAGGCGCAGTGATCTTGTGATTCCTGAGTGCTTTGCACACCATGGGGCCGATGGTGAGGTTGGGCACATAGTGATTATCCATCACATCGAAGTGAATCACGTCCGCACCAGCATCCAGTACCGCATTAACTTCATCACCCAAACGGGCAAAATCGGCAGAGAGTATGGAAGGCGCTATGAGGTAGTCTTTCATGTCTGTTGATGCTGAACTCGGGGTTCAGCCGCCACAAGTGCTTGTCAATGTTGCGGGTATTCTACAGAGATTAGCTGGTAATGTCCTGAATCGTCAGGCTTTCACGCGCGCATCTTGCGATAGCCGCACAAAAATTCATAGGCTTCACGAATCGCCATGGATTTCTCCTGAGCCTTGCTCAATGCCAGTTGCTGCGCATCTTCCGACAGGTTGCTGGTCATCAGCTTGTCGGGATGATAGCGCGACATGAGCCTGAGATAGGCACGCCGGATTTCAATATTGTCAGCACTTGGACTCAAATCCAGCGTCTTGTAGGCCCGGTGCAGGAAAGAACGTGTCTCGGCATGGGCTGGTAGCTCGACACGAATATCGGCGCTCATGATATGCAAGTCTGCTTTGGTAAATCCCAGACCCTCCGCAATATCCCTTAGCAACATCTTCTCACGCAGGCGAGTTTCTCCCTTGGCAAGCGTGGCACGGCATTGGGTTTGCAGAAACAGCGAGGCCAGTTCGCTGCCAGCGCCGATATTCCTGGCCAGTAATTGCACCAGCGGCGCCACATCACAATCGCGCGCTTTGCCCGCCTCAAAATAGGCAATGGCAGTGCGGCGCGCCTGGTAATCCAGCCCTAGCTGGGTCATCACTGTGGTAGCAAAATCAATTTCGCACTGGGTAACCAGACCATCCAGCTTGGCCAGCCTGCCCATAATGGTGAACATGGCCTGATTGAATATCTTTTCGGCACGGCCGCCCGGCGGCACCGGGATACAGGGTTGGGTACCATCCAGGCGAGCCGTCACGGCCTGCAAATACGCCTTGTTGAATAGTGGTGTGAGCATTACTCATCATCCTCGGCATATCCGGCCAGGACATTAACCTGCTTGAGTCGCTCTGGCGTACCAATATCCATCCACAAACCTTCATGAATCTGGCCCTGAATCAGGTTATGGCTCATAGCTTCCCGCAACAAGGGCACAAAGGAGCGTGGCTGTATCGGCAATCCCTTGAACAGGTTTCTGTGCAAAACGCTGATACCGCTGAATGTCAGCTTTTCATCGCGCCGCGTTTGATCTTCGTGGACCAGGCCTGCGTCATCAATAAAAAAATCACCGTGAGGATTGTGCTCGGCATTTGGAACAAATACCAGGTGTCCCAATATTCTTTCGCCATCAACGGGCTCTAGTCTGGAGTAATCAAAATCTGTCCAGATATCCGAGTTCACAACAATAAAGCAGTCGTCTTTCAGTTTGGGCAGCGCCTTGATAATGCCACCGGCAGTGTCCAGCCGAATGGGCTCGCGCGAATACTCAATCGGGACACCATATTGTTTACCGTCACGCAGTAGTTCGCGAATCATGTCGCCCAGATAAAACAAATTGATCACAATACCTTCCACACCGGCAGCGACGAGCCGCTCGATCTGGTGTTCGATAAGCGTTTTGGGGCCCACTTTTAACAAGGGCTTGGGAGTTTGGTCGGTCAGGGGACGCATGCGCTTACCCAGACCGGCGGCCAGAATCATTGCTCGCATTAGTCTTCCAGGCTGAGTTTGGTTCGCGCCACCGGTAACAGGGATTGTTCAAACCATTCGAGCAAAGCAGTCAACTCAGGGTAACGTTGCCCCACATCGAAAAAATACCGGATGACCAGTGGGATATCGGCCAAATAGCGTGGTTTCTTATCCCGAATCGCCAATCTGGCAAAGATACCCATGACCTTCAGATGGCGTTGGAGCCCCATCAGGTCGAAGTCCCGGACAAATTCGTTGGCATCAGCGGGCTGAACAAGTCCTCGCGATTGCGCCGCACTCAGGTAATAGTTTGCCCAGCGGGCAACCTGATCGTCGTCCCAGCGGATATAACAATCCCGCAGCAACGAAACCAGATCGTAGGTATAGGGACCCGACACAGCATCCTGGAAATCGATTATGCCGGGCCCGTCGGTGAAGCGATTACTGTCCAGCAGCATTAAATTGCGTGAGTGATAATCACGATGCACAGCAACGGTCGGCTGGCTCAATGCTGCGTCTTCCAGGAACCTGAACACTTCCTGCAGTAATTCCTGGGGTGGATCTACACCCAGGAGCTTTTTGCAGAACCATTCAGAGAACAGCTCCATCTCTCTATGCAGCTCATTCCTGTCAAAGGGGTCAAGTTGCTTACTTTCCACGCCCATCTGGATATCAAGCAGCGCATCTATCGCTTCATGATATAGATTGTCCGCTGTGACAAAGTCATTGTTTTGCTGACAATGCAAGAGTTGGGGCAGGTATAGCTCATCGCCAAAATCATCCAGCAACATGTAACCCTGGGCAATATCGGCAGCCCAGATGCGAGGCATATTCACACCCGCACGGGAAAATATTTCTGCAACGCGAATGAACGCCTCGTTGTCTTCATTCTCCGGCGGCGCATCTACTGCAATATACTGCCAGCCTGGTCCCACGGCGCGAAAATAATGGCGGAAGCTGGCATCACCAGACACCACTTGCAGATTCACCTGCTGCAGTTCCTGGCCCTGCAAATTTTCCAGCTGTACCTTACACCATTGTGCCAGGCCGTTTAGTCTGCCATCACCCATGATTTGCGTTGATCCCCAGATGTCCGTAAATGCACTGTGTTGTGCCCGACACAACCGAGTTTTAAAGACGTGTTCAATGAATTATGATCCCTATGCACCATCAGCCTGTTTTGACCCAGCCTGATTCCATCAATCCGAACGTGCAAAAGAACAAATGCTCTCTTCTATAATCGGTTTGGCGGAGAATATATTTAAATTCGGCATTTGCCGGTTTCAGCAGTTTCCCGGAAATATTCTGCATGCCCATTGAAAAGCTACAGATCTGCAGCAGTATTGGCATCCTGCTTGCCGCGTGGATTTCCCTGTCTCTCTCACCACAAGCCAGTGCACAAAACCCTGAATTCAGCTGCCGGCCCAATGCCACCAACGATGGCTGGGTGTGCACGAGTAATGTGCCAGACAATCGCGATACTGACCCGGCCCCCGAACGCTACGACAGCCCGGCCGCCGTTTTTCCGGCAGACCCCTCGCAACCAGAGCCCGCTACCCCCACACCCCTGCAGCCCGCACAGGCATCGCAACAACCCGGCCCGACCGCGCCGGCCGAGCAAGTGGTGACAGCAACGGACCCGACACCGGTCATTGAACTGGCAGATCTTGAACTTGATATTTATCCACGCGACTGGGTTCCCCGCGAGGCAATGACCCTTGAGCAACAGTCGGTGTTGGCAAGTAACTGCTGCGGTGGTTTTATCGACCCTCTGGCCGGACTTGGTGTCACAGGCGGTGATCCTGATTCAGCGCCGACCGTCTTTGATGCCCAGCAAGGGCTGACCCAGCCGGCACCCAACCTGATTGCTCTCGATGGCGACGTCATCGTTACCCAAGGCTCTCGCATCGTACAGAATGACGAACATACAACGATTGACCAGGACGCCAATACCATCCTGCTCGAAGGCGACGTTCGCATGCGCGAGCCGGGCATCATGCTGCGCGGGAATTCGGCCTTTATCGATAACGATGCCCGCGCCAATCGCATCACGCAGGCAGAGTATGTACTGCATAATTACGGCGCACATGGTGAAGCAGAGAGTATTGTCTATAACAGCGACTCCGGCATTGTGACTATTGAAAACGGTGAATTCAGTCGCTGTGAACCTGACAGCAACTTCTGGAAACTTAGCGCCGAATCCATCATCCTCGATCAGGCAGAAGGGCGAGGATATGCCCGCGCGGTTAGCCTGCGCATTGCCGACGTGCCAGTCTTCTATTATCCAGGCACGCTGCCCTTCCCCCTCGGTGACGAGCGTATCTCGGGATTCCTCGCACCCAGCACCGGCTCCACGCGCAACGGTGGTTTTGATTTCGAACTACCCTATTACTTCAACCTGGCACCACATTACGATGCCACTTTGTCTCCGCGCTGGATATCGGATCGCGGTCTGCTGACCAGCGGCGAATTCCGCTATCTGGCGAGCTGGTCGATGAATACGCTCAATGCCGCACTTCTTAACGATGACAAACTCTTTGATCCGGCGACTGTTGATGTGCCCGGTAGTGATTCACCTCCCACAGACAATCGCTGGTTCGTTGGATTCGAACACTTTGGTGCATTGGGTCGCAACTGGAATACATTCGTTGATTACAATGCAGTCAGTGATGAAGATTACTTTTATGACCTCGGCAGCAACGGGCTCAACGCTACCAGTCGCACACATCTTAATCGTCAGGCGCGGCTGAATTTCAATTCCTCCTTCGTGCGTGCCGGACTCAATGTCCAGCGCCTGCAAATCATCGATCCATTCGTGCCACGAGCCAATCTCAACCGACCATTCGATCGCTTGCCACAGTTCTACTTCAATACCGAAACCGCTCTGCCTGGTGGATTTGAAATTGGCTTGCGCGGCGAGATCAACTCCTTCGATCGCAACCTGGATGAAGCACTGCTAACCCAGACGCAAATGGAGAACGGCGCGCTGATCAATGGCGAGCGTGTCAATCTCGAACCTTTTCTGGCCTGGTCCATGGAAACTCCTGGCTGGTTCGTCCGCACCAGAGCAACATACAAGCATATGAGCTATTCCCTGGAAAACCAGGCGCTCGGTACTGCTGACGATCCCGAAGTCGGTGTGCCGGTATACAGCGTTGACTCCGGGCTTGTGTTTGAACGGGAGCGTCGCAATGGCGGCTCGCAAACTCTGGAACCCCGTTTGTTCTATTTATACAGCGAGTTTGAAGATCAAAGCCTGTTACCGAATTTTGATACCTCACAGCTCAACTTCAGTTTCTATCAACTGTTTCGCGATGACCGCTTTGCCGGTGGCGATCGTATCGCTGATGCTGATCAGCTCAGCCTGGCACTCACCACCCGTCTGCTGGATCGTTCCGGGCGCGAACAAGCCCGTTTCAGCATTGGCCAGATTCAATACTTTGAGGACCGTCTGGTACAACTGACCACTGCGCTTAATAACTGGATACCGCAAAATTCAGTGACCGCCTCGGAATCGGCCCTGGCCAGCGAATTTGCCTATAGAATAGGCGACAACTGGCGTCTGAATGGCGATGTGCAGTGGAATGAGAACACCGAAGAGGTGCAGGAAGGCAGTTTTCAACTACGCTATCAACGCGACAGCGATCACCTGTTCAACCTGGCATATCGCTACCGGAGCCTGCTCAATAACAACCCCTTCGCCGTACTGCCAGCCGGCATAGATCCACGTATAAAGCAGACTGATGCCTCGGTGGTATGGCCGGTCAGCAGCCGCTGGAAACTACTGGCCCGCTGGAACTATGACCACAGCAATTCACGTAATCTGGAGAGTTTTGCCGGTATCGAATACAGTAACTGTTGCAGCACCATACGCGTGGTTGGCCGGGAATGGGTTGACGAAGACGAATTGTTTCTTCCTAATATCGAACCCAATCGCGGAATTTTTGTCCAAATTACCCTGCATGGCCTTGGAAACATCACCGGCGGTGGTCTCAGCAACCTGCTGAGTGAAGGAATATGGGGGTTTAAAGAAACCGAATATGAGTAAAGTGATACATCAAAGTACCAGATTAACTACAGTTTTCCTGCTGGGCCTGCTTGTGGCTGGCCTTAGCACCACCCTTTTGGCCCAGCGCCAATTGCTGGATCGTGTCGTTGCCGTAGTGGATGAAGACGTCATCCTGCAAAGCGAACTGGAACGGCGCCTGGCCGAAATTATTGGCAGTGCCCAACGCAGTGGCCGGGAATTGCCACCGATGGATGAATTGCGCGATGAAGTACTGGAATCTCTGGTAATTGAAAACCTGCAGTTACAGTTAGCCGATCGCGTCAGCATTCGCTTCGACGATGACACGATCAATCGCATAATGGGCAATATGGCGTCGAACAACAACATGACTTTTGATGAGTATGTTTCCACGCTGGAAGCGCAGGGTGTCTACCTGCAAACACGTGAGGACATTCGCAAGCAAATGGCAATTCAAGAACTACAGCGGGGTATGGTCAATCGCCGCATCTCGATCACGAACCAGGAAATTGAAAATTTTCTGAATTCGGAGACGGGTCGCGAAGCTGTAGCCGCTGATTATTTCATCGAACACATGGTAGTTCTGCGCGGTGAAGAAGATCCACAAGACCTGGATACCAGCAAACGTAATTACGCTGCAGATCTTGTGGCGCGTATAGAAGAAGGCGAGACGCTGCCACAGGTACGCAATGCTGCGACCAGCGCGGGTGTATTCCCGATTAATGCCACTAATTTTGGCTGGCGTAAACTCGTCGACCTGCCTGCCCTGTTCTCCGATATAGTTAGTGACATGGAGTTGGGCGAAGTAGCTGGCCCTATCGAAGCCGGCAATGGTTACCACATTATCCAATTGTCAGATCGTCGTGGTGGCACCGAACAATTAGTAGACCAGACTAATGTCAGGCACATCTTGCTCGCCCCCAATGAGATTCGTAATGAAGAACAAACCAAAGCGGCCATTGAAGACTTACGCGAACAGATCATTAATGGTGCAGACTTTGCCACGCTGGCGCGCCAGAACTCTGATGACGCCAATTCTGTTGTAGCCGGCGGCGACCTTGACTGGGTCAATGAAAACTCGCTACCACCGTTAATGGAAAATATTATCGACAATCTCGAGATCGGGGAATTAAGCGAACCTTTCCGCACGGATGCAGGCTGGCATATCGCCGAGGTGCTGGATCGTCGTGTGTACGATATCAGCAGCCAGTACACACGGGTGCAGGCAGAAAATGCCCTGCGCAATCGCAAGTTCGACCTGGAATTGCAAAACTGGTTGATCGAGATTCGCGAAGAGGCATTCGTCGAGTTCATCGACTGACAATCCACCGCACGGACAAACTAGTGTCATGTCACCAGCGACCCATCGCATCGCCATTACACCGGGCGAGCCTGCAGGTATCGGCCCTGATCTTTGTATTCAGCTGGCACAACAACCGCCCGCTGACTGCGAACTCGTGGTTATTGCAGATCCTGACTTGATGGCACAGCGGGCACAATTATTGGGCCTGCCTCTGGAACTCAATGAATTTTCTGCCACCTCCGAACGCAGCGCCACCGCAGCTGGCGAGTTGGCTTTTATCCCGGTCAAACTTGCGAAGCCGGTCGAGCCCGGACAGCTCAACCCGGCCAATGCCGCATACGTACTGGACACTCTGCGCACTGCCATACGCGAAATTGAATCAGGCAATCTCGATGCACTGGTTACCGGGCCGGTGCACAAGGGCAACATCAACGAGGGTGGTTTTGAGTTTTCGGGTCACACGGAATTCCTTGCGGAGTTATGCCGGACCCCCCTCAGCGTGATGATGCTCGCCACCAAAGGCCTGCGCGTGGCACTGGCCACTACGCATCTGCCGTTGACTGCAGTTTCTGCAGCCATAACACGTGAGTCGCTGGAACAGGTCATCACTATCCTTGACAAAGACCTGCGCGAGAAATTTGGCATCACTCAACCGCGCATCCTTGTTTGTGGCCTGAACCCCCATGCTGGCGAAGGTGGTCATCTGGGGCGCGAAGAAATCGATACTATTAATCCTGTGCTGGAAAAACTGCGAGGCCGCGGCATACAACTCCAGGGCCCCCTGCCCGCTGATACATTATTCACGCCAAAGTATCTGGATCATGCCGATGCGGTTTTGAGCATGTACCATGACCAGGGGTTGCCGGTTTTGAAATTCAAAGGCTTTGGTGCGGCGAGCAATATCACGTTGGGCTTGCCTCTCATTCGCACTTCTGTTGATCATGGCACTGCGCTGGACCTGGCCGGGAGCGGCTCTGCAGATACCGGCAGCCTGTATAACGCCATCGCCACTGCGCAGGAAATGGCACGACACTGGAGCGTCACATGAAACCGGATGGACTAAGACTCTCCAATGGCATGCCGCACCAGGCGCGCAAACGCTTTGGGCAGAATTTTTTGCATGACCAATCAGTCATCGACCGTATTATTTCTGCCATTGATCCACAACCGGAGGATCACCTGCTGGAGATTGGCCCGGGCCAGGCTGCACTGACGACTCCATTGGCCGCAAGCAAAGCCAGACTCGACTGTGTGGAACTGGATCGCGACCTGGCGCAATATCTGGAACAAAAATTCAATGGCGATATCAACGTCACTATTACTCAACACGATATTCTGAAGTTTGATATCGGCGCACTGACTGACAAGTCCCATTCACTGCGTGTGATTGGCAACCTCCCCTACAATATTTCCACCCCGGTGTTATTTCATTTGCTGCAAAGTCATAACCTGATTAAGGACATGATCTTTATGCTTCAGCTGGAAGTTGTGCAACGCATGACAGCCGGCGCCGGCGACAAGAACTATGGTCGCCTGAGTCTGATGCTGCAGTACTATTGCGACGTGCAACATTTGTTCAATGTGCCCTCGGCTGCCTTCACGCCGCAACCCAAAGTCAGTTCCGCTATTGTGCGCCTGGTGCCCCATAAAAGGCTGCCGCACCCGGCGCAGGATGCCAGCGATCTGCAGTTGGTCGTGCGCACTGCTTTTAACAAGCGTCGCAAGACCTTGAAAAACTCTCTCAAAGCCATCATCTCTCCAGACATGATGGACGAATTGCCCATCGACACGAGCCTACGGCCAGAAAAACTGGCGCTGGCTGACTATGTATTAATCAGCGATGCCCTGAGCGCATCCAACCGGTAAGCCATGATTGCCAACGACGACATCAAGATTGAAGTGAACACCAGGTACTTGCGGGATCAGTCCGACCCCGAGAGCAAGCACTTTGTATTTGCCTATTCCATTGCCATCACCAACACCGGTTCCGAACCTGTCAAGCTGCTGACCCGCCACTGGCAGATCACCGACGAAAACAACAAGGTGGAAGAAGTACACGGCGACGGTGTGGTCGGCCAACAACCTGAAATCAAACCAGGCCAGTGTTTTCATTACACCAGCGGTGCTGTCCTGAAAACCGAACTGGGCACGATGGCTGGTTCCTATGGCATGGTTTCTGCCGGTGGGCAGAAATTCGATGCGCCGATCCCGCCGTTTGTGCTTTCCCTGCCCCACACCGTACACTAGGGACCTTCTGATCCAGACTGCATTGGTCGATATAATCGGTATATCTGTAATCTTGATCCCCGCAGTAAACTGAAAAGGGTTTTATGAGCACCTACGTGGTGGGTGACATTCAGGGTTGCTACAAACCTCTGAAAAAGTTGCTCAAACAAGCCGACTTCAATCCGTCAGTAGATAAACTCTGGTGCGTAGGCGACCTCGTGAACCGGGGCAAGCGCTCACTGGAGACCCTGCGTTTTCTGCGCGAGATCGATGATGCCACTGAAATCGTGCTCGGCAATCATGACCTGCACTTCATCGCCATCCATGAAGGTTGCGCCAAACATCGCGGCAAGGATACACTCGATGAACTGCTCGCCGCAGAAGACTGCCAGGCCCTGGCCGACTGGTTACGCCACAAACCTCTGGCACATCATGAAGCACTGGAAACTGTTAACGGCATTGAAGACTTCCTGATGATTCACGCCGGCGTGGCGCCTCGCTGGAAACTGCAAAAAACGCTGAACCTGGCTGCCGAAGTCGAATTCGAACTGCAACATGGCGACTACAAAGAGTTCCTGCGCAATATGTATGGCGACATGCCGATTCGCTGGGCCAAAACACTCGAAGGCTATGATCGACTGCGGACGATAACCAATTACCTGACCCGTGTGCGATTCTGCGATGACATTGGCAGCCTGCGTCTGGATATCAAAGAAGGACTGTGTGCCGCACCCGAAGGCTACCTGCCCTGGTTCGAATACGAAAAAATTTCACCAGCCACCACCATCCTGTTTGGTCACTGGGCAGCGCTGGAAGGATTCACCGGCAAGAAACATGTGCTCGCGCTTGATACTGGCTATATCTGGGGGCGCGACCTGACACTCATGCGCCTTGAAGACAGAAAGCGTTTTGTGATCTCGAACAAGAACGCATAATTGTTTTGACAGGGTGAGCTTGAAGTAAATTTGTGATTTTCAGGTGCATAGCGTTGACAGGCAAAGCAGCCTGGAGAACGCAAACCCACTTCCCTGTGAGCTCGGCCTCGGCATCCATGCCCTGAACCTCTCCTGGCCGCATTACCTGTCAACGCCAGCCGAGCCGGTGCCAAATTTTAAATTTGACCGTCACTAAAGCATTACCAGGCCTGCATAAACATCTAAACAGTCACCGCTATAAGCCAACCCCCACAAAAGCTACAATGACCCCATGGAAATTTATCTGGTAGGCGGCGCTGTCCGCGATCGATTGCTTGATCTCCCTGTTATTGACCGTGACTGGGTCGTCGTGGGCGCCAGTCCAAAAGAAATGGTGGAAGCCGGCTACAAGCAAGTGGGTAAAGACTTCCCGGTGTTTCTGCATCCCAAAACCAATGAAGAATATGCGTTGGCCCGACTCGAGCGAAAAATTGCGCCAGGCCACGGCGGCTTCGATTTTGACACAGCGCAATCCGTCACGCTGGAAGAAGACCTGCAACGACGTGACCTGACGATTAATGCCATGGCAGAAACCGAATCAGGTGAGGTTATCGACCCCTATGGTGGCCAGCAGGATATCGAGGCACGCTTGTTGCGGCATGTGTCGGATGCCTTCAGCGAAGATCCACTGCGCGTATTGCGAGTGGCCCGGTTTGCCGCGCGTTTCGCCAGCCTGGGTTTCAAAGTAGCCGACGAAACCATGGCGCTGATGCAGACCATGAGCGGCGGCGGTGAACTGGACACTCTAGTGGGTGAAAGAGTGTGGCAGGAGATGGCACTGGCATTGAAAGCAGATCGCAGCGACGTATTTATCCAGGTGCTGCGTGACTGTGGCGCGCTCAAGAAATTACTGCCCGAAGTCGATTGCCTGTTTGGAATACCACAGCCGGAAAAATATCATCCCGAAATCGACACGGGCTTGCACACGCAACTGTGTCTGCAGCAAGTGAGCAAACTCAGCGATGATCTGGCAGTGCGTTATGCCACGCTCGTTCATGATGTGGGCAAAGGACTCACGCCCAAAGATAAATGGCCCAGCCACATTGGGCATGAAACATTGGGTTTGCGCGTACTGGATGATATTCATGCGCGCATTCCGGTACCGAAAGAATGTGCACGGCTGGCAGAACTGGTCAGCGAACATCACACCAAGTTGCATCGTGTGTTCGAACTACGTCCGGCGACCGTTTTAAAACTTCTGGAAGCCCTGGATGCATTCCGGCGGCCGGAGCGCCTGGATAAATTCCTGCTGTCCTGCGAGGCAGACTCTCGCGGCCGTACAGGACTGGAAGATCGCGACTATCCTCAGCGCGCCTACCTGGCCGGGATGTTGGCGGCGGCCAATGAACTGCAAATTCCCGAGCTGCTGGCTGCCAATAGAGAGCGCAAGCCGGAAGATGTGATTCGTGAGGCACGACTGGAGCGGCTCGAAACTGCAGTGCAAGAGGCGCGCGCATGACGGCATCCAATGCACCGGTAGCGCTGGTAACCGGTGCAGCATTACGTATCGGGGCAGCCATTACCCGTGCGCTGCATGACAGGGGCTATCGCGTCATCGTTCACTATCGCGCTTCAACTGAAGCCGCCGACGCCCTCATCCATAAACTGAATACAAAGCGGCCGGACAGTGCAGCGGGTATGCAGGCCGACCTGACTGACAATGCTGCAGTTGAGCAACTGGGGCGAGAAGCGCCTGCCGTTTTTGGCCGCATGGATCTACTTGTAAACAATGCATCGAGCTTTTATCCAACTCCACTGGCTGGATCAACGCAGGAGGATTGGGATGCCTTGATCGGCAGCAATCTGCGCGGTGCGTTCTTTCTCAGCAATGCCCTGGCCCCGCAGATCGCGCAACATAGTGGCAGCATCATCAATATCGTGGATACTCATGCCGACACAGCACTAAAAAATCATGCCATCTACACTATCGCCAAGGCTGGCCTGAAGGCCATGACCAAATCACTGGCACTGGAGCTGGCACCGCAAGTCAGGGTTAATGGTGTGTCACCTGGCGCTATTCTATGGCCCCTTTCACTTGAAGACGACACCAATCCAAAGGTTTTACAAGTCCGAGAAAAAGTATTGGCAAGCATTCCTTTAGGTCATCTTGGTAATGAAGAACAGATTGCGCAGGCAGTTTGTTTCCTTACAATGGATGCTACTTATATGACTGGCCAGGTGATCGCAGTCGACGGGGGTCGCCGACTCACCTGAGCATCTTTACTTCCTCTGTTTTTGCTTTATTAAGGAGAAGGCAATGTACAAGGTGTATGGCGATCTTGTTTCCGGCAATTGCTTCAAGGTAAAACTGCTCTTGTCTCTGCTCGGCATCGAGCACGAATGGATTCACGTGGATATTCTCAAAGGAGAAACCCGCACCGCCGAATTTGTTCGCAAAAACCCCAACCACAAATTGCCGTTGCTCGAACTTGAGAACGACCGTTACCTCGCCGAGTCCAACGCCATCCTGAATTATCTGGCCACCGATTCCGACTACCTGCCAACCGACCCCTACCAGCGCGCCCTGGTTCTGCAATGGCAATTCTTCGAGCAGTACAGCCACGAGCCCTTTATCGCGGTGGCACGATTTATCAACAAGTTTCAGGGCATGCCTGCCGAACGGGAAGCCGAGTATCACAGCAAGCAGGAAGGCGGGCACAAGGCGCTGGCCATCATGGAGCAGCAACTGGCCAACTCGCCGTTTCTCGTCGGTGAATCAGCCACCATCGCTGATATCAGCCTCTACGGCTATACCCATGTGGCGCATGAAGGGGGATTTGCGCTGGATGATTATGCGGCAATTCGCGGCTGGCTGGGGCGTATCGAAGCACTGCCAGGCTATGTGAGCATGCCTGCCTGATTGGCTTCGAAGAATGTCCTGACTAGTCCAGGGAGATCGGCCACAACGGCTGCACAGACTCGTCAAATTCCTGCCACAGTTCTGCAAAAGACTTTTTGGTCGGCGCGTGCACTGCATCGGGCAGCAACTCAGCCAGTGGTTTCAGCACATAGGCATTGCGGGTAATTTCAGGTCGCGGCAGGCGGATCTCACAGGAATCACCATTGTCATCGCCATAGATCAGGATATCGATATCCATGCTGCGCGGAGAAAATCGCGGCTGACTGCGATCACGACCTAACTGATCTTCGATGGCTTTCAATGTCGCCAGAATATCAGCAAGCGGCAGATCGGTTTCCGCCACGGCGACCAGGTTGAGGAAGTTATCACCACTAAACCCGACGGCCTCACTCTCGTATACAGTGGACAATTGCAAATCTGGCCATTGGGCGCGCAGCAGCGCGATTGCCTGCCGCAGATTACGGTGAGCATCGATATTGCTGCCAAGACTCATGGCAAGAAGTGGCACTTTAATTCCTTATTGAGTGAATCCTTGTTAAACAATCTGATAGCGACCGCAGTTTTATTTGCTACCGCGCTCGATTATAACTCCCACATCTTTTGAGCCGGTCACCGCCCCCGGTTTGCCAAGGCGCAACTTGAGCCACGGCACATTGAATTCTTCCAGCACAATTTCTGCAATACGTTCGGCCAGGGTTTCCACCAGGAAGAAACTGGAACCTTCGACAAATTCAATCAGGCGCTTGGCCACCGCTTTGTAGTCCAGAGTCTGCGCAATATCATCAGCCGCTGCCGCCGGACGTATGTCAGTGGCCATCTCCAGATCCAGGTTAATCACCTGCTTCTGTTCCCGCTCCCAGTCATAAATGCCGATGATGGTTTTGATTTCGAGTTCGCGGATGTAAACGATATCAGTCATAGTTTTCTCTGTAACAAAATGAGGTCAGGCCACACTCGCTGATTAAATTGCTGTCAGGGTCTCCAGTGACCAGCGTGGCTGCGCCTTGATTTCCAGCGGCTCAATCTGCCCGGCCAACAAGCGCTGGCAACCCGCGTAAGCAATCATCGCACCGTTGTCGGTGCAGAGTCGCGGCGCCGCATAAAACAGGCGTGCATTGAGTTTCGCCAATTCGGCTTCCAGCACGGCACGCAGTTTGCGATTGGCACTCACGCCGCCGGCGATAATAATGGAATTCAATCCGGTGTGCTCCAGCGCCCGGCGACATTTGATCACCATGGTATGTACCACCGCGTCTTCGAATGCATGGGCGATGTCTGCGCGCGTCTGTTCTTCCAGTTCGCCATTGGCATCGCTGTGCTCTGCGATGGTATTGCGCACAAAAGTCTTGAGTCCGCTGAAGCTGAAATCCAGACCAGGACGATTGGTCATGGGACGCGGGAAATCGAATTTGCCTGGTGTACCACCTTCGGCCAGTTTTGCCACATGAGGGCCTCCCGGATATGGCAGCCCCAGCATCTTGCCCACTTTGTCGAAGGCTTCTCCGGCCGCATCATCCAATGACTCACCCAGCAACTTGTACTGGCCAATGCCCTGCACTTCCACCAACTGGGTATGGCCGCCCGACACCAGGAGGGCTACAAACGGGAATTGCGGCGGATCGTCTTCCAGCATGGGTGCCAGCAGATGACCCTCCATATGGTGCACACCGATTGCCGGAATGTCCCAGGACATCGCCAGTGCTCGGCCCAGTGACGCACCCACCAGCAAGGCACCGATCAGGCCAGGCCCGGCGGTATAGGCCACGCCGTCCAGTTCCGACTGTTTGATGCCGGCATTTTCGATGACTTCCTGAATCAGGGGCAGGGTCTTGCGCACATGGTCGCGCGAGGCCAGTTCGGGAATTACGCCACCGTATTTGGCGTGAAGTTTGATCTGGCTGTACAGCACATCCGCTAGCAAGCCGCGATCACTGTCATACACAGCCACGCCGGTCTCATCACAGGATGTTTCAATTCCCAGTACTATCAATGATTTATGCTCGTTAAGCCCTGATTGGGCAGGCAATCATGCCAAAGATCGGGGATTTTCCCAAATTCTTTGTAATTTAGGCGTTTTCAGCGCAATTTTTTTGCATTTCCGCCTTCTGGGCATTAAGATACGCAGCCCTGAATCCCCACCCCACGGCGCTATTGGTAAGTTGATGGCAAGTTGGCAGAAGGAATAAAAGTATTACGCGAGCGAGTAGCGAGAGGTTTGCAATCCAGGCAAAACTCGCCGCACACCAGGGGCTTACAGAGAGTAAGTGACTGGTTTAAGAAGAGATTTAACGCAGAGTGCGGACCTCACAGCACTCGCGTTCATATTAACCAAGGTTAAGAAATATGCCTCAAGTGAAGTTGAAAGAGAATGAGCCGTTCGATGTAGCATTACGCCGTTTCAAGCGTAGCTGTGAAAAAGCCGGCATCCTGGCGGAAGTACGTCGCCGTGAGTTCTACGAAAAGCCCACTGCTGTGCGCAAGCGCAAAGCCGCCGCTGCTGTGAAGCGTCACGCCAAGAAAGTATCGCGCGAAACTCGCAGACAACAACGCCTCTACTAAGCCAGAAGACAGAGGACTGAAAACAGAGTACAGACTTTACTTACGAAATCTTCCCAACTCTGTTTTCTCCATTTCCTCCTCTGCAATCTGACTTCCGCCCCTGAATGTCTGACTCTCCTCTCAAACAGCAACTCACTGAAGCCATGAAAGATGCCATGCGCGCCAAGGACAAGCAGCGCCTGGGCACTATTCGTCTGGCTTTGTCTGATATCAAGAAAGTTGAAGTGGACGAACGTATCGACCCTGATGACGAGCGCATCACCAGCATCCTCGACAAAATGGTCAAGCAGCGCCGCGAGTCCATCAAGCAATACGAAGATGGTGGCCGCCCCGAGTTGGCTGCAATCGAGCAGGCCGAAATCGACGTACTGCAAGAGTTCATGCCTGAGCAACTTGACGAAGCCCAGATCGATACCATTATCGCCGACGCACTCAAGAGCACGGGTGCCGCTTCAATGCAGGATATGGGCAAAGTCATGGGCGTAGTCAAACCCCACGTGACTGGCCGGGCCGATATGGGATTGGTTAGCAAGAAAGTCAAAGACGCCCTGTCGTAATTTAGGGGTCAGAGTAAAAATACAGTAGTTTTCTCTGATTTGACCACACAAGCTGCGAACATACCCAAGCCAACACCCGCTCCGAAACTATTGTATTTTTACTCTGACCCCCAATTAAGCTCCGATCCATAGTAGCAGCGCGAATCCAACGCGATGGGCTACAATTGGATACAATAGATTCACCACTCACGCTCACACGGAAATCCATGGCCGGATTGATCCCACAATCTTTTATCGATGACCTGCTGCACCGGGTCAACATTGTCGAGGTCATCGACAAGCGCGTGCAGATGAAAAAGTCTGGTCGCAATTACACTGCCTGCTGCCCCTTCCATCAGGAAAAAACCCCTTCCTTCTCGGTCAACGAAGACAAACAGTTTTACTACTGCTTTGGCTGTGGTGCCGGTGGTAATGCCATCGGCTTTGTCATGGATTTCGACCATCTGGACTTTCCTGTTGCTGTAGAAAATCTGGCGCGTGACTGCGGCCTGGAAGTGCCCCACGAACAAAGCGAAGCCGCCACTCGCAAGCAATCAGAAAACAGCAAACTCTACGATGTGCTGGAACAAGCCAACAAGTACTACCAACAACAATTGCGAAAGCATGAGAACAGACAACTGGCGGTAGATTATCTGAAATCGCGCGGCCTAAGCGGTGAGATCGCGCGTGACTTTTGCGTGGGATATGCCCCCACCGGCTGGGACAACCTGATCAATGCCATTGGGTCAGGGCCTGAACAACAGAAGCTCCTGCTGAAGGCAGGCATGATAGTTGAAAAGGAAAACGACAAACAAAAAGAAGGCGAACGGGGAGTTTACGACCGCTTCCGCCATCGCATTATGTTTCCCATCCGCGACAGCCGCGGGCGCACCATCGCCTTCGGCGGGCGTGTGCTGGGCGATGACAAACCCAAGTATCTCAATTCACCCGAGACTCCGGTGTTTCACAAAGGCGCTGAACTCTATGGCCTGTATGAAGCGCGCAAGTCTGACGACAAGTTCAACCATATACTGATTGTTGAAGGCTACATGGATGTCATCGCGCTGGCCCAGATGGGTGTGCGTAATTCCGTCGCCACACTGGGTACTGCCACCAGCAGCACCCATCTAACGCGGCTGTTTAAACAAGTTAGCGAAATCGTGTTCTGTTTTGATGGTGACAAAGCCGGTCGCACCGCCGCCTGGCGCGCACTGGAAACTGCGCTGCCGCAAATGGAAGACGGCCGCCAGGTAAAATTCCTGTTCCTGCCGGAAGGCGCTGACCCGGATACCTACATCCGCGACAAGGGCAAAGACCGCTTCGATGAAGCCATTAAACAGGCCATGCCGCTGGAAGATTTCTTCTTCGAGAAGCTGACGCAGGACCTGGATGTGAAATCAATCGAGGGCAAGGCGCGCCTGAGCAGTCTGGCCAAACCACTTATCAAGCAACTACCACGCGGTGTTTATGGTCAACTGATGTTAAAGCGCTTGTCCAAAACCCTCGATATGGATGCCGAGGCGCTGGATCAGCTCATGGCCAGCGTGCCAACCGAATCTGCCCCGGAAATGCCACCGGCGCCACCTTCTGCCGCACAAACGCACAGCTCCCGCCCTGCCCCGACCAAGCGCCGCACGCAGCTGGATGCCTACCGCAAACCCGCAGCGCTTAAAGCCATCGAGCTGTTATTGCGTAACCCGGAAATTGCGCTGACCCTGGAGCAGGATCTGGCCCCGTTACACTCAGCAGAAGATGACAACCGCAAACTGTTGGCATCCCTCATTGAAATGGTCAAAGAAGACCCAACTTTAGATAAAGAGTTTCTGATCGGGTATTGCTACGGGCAGAACGAGTTCAGAGGCAGGTTGACGCAGCTACTGGGCGGCGAGCGCATCACACCCATGGAAGGGGTGGAAGAAGAGTTTAAACAGATAGTTGACAGTATATTGTCAGATATCAAGAAAAAGCTCGATTTACTGCGCCTGAAGTCGCAATTGCAGTCGCAGTTGCGATCCAGAACGGATGAGGCGGCACACAGCTCTGCTGCGACCAAAGAACAGAACTGAACAGCCGCTAATACAGTCTAATCCCGATAGATTCACGTACATTAAAGATATACAGAGTGCCGGCGTGCATTTATAATGCCCGGCTCACTTTTATCCACGCACCCCTAATCCCCGGCATTTAAGCCAGGGAAGACGAGAGTTCATGGCCGATTCCATTGCACCACAATCAAGTCTCAAAGCACTGATTGCCAAGGGTAAAGAGCAGAGTTACCTGACCTATGCCGAGGTCAACGATCATCTACCCGAGTCCATTTCTGATCCAGATCAGGTGGAAGACATCATTCAGATGATCAATGACATGGGCATCAAGGTATTCGAGACAGCACCCGATGCCGATTCCCTGCTACTGAACGACGACGACAGCGAAACCAGCACCGACGACGAAGTTGCCGCGGCTGAAGCTGCCGCAGCGCTTGCTGCTGTCGAGAACGAAGCCGGTCGTACTACCGACCCGGTGCGCATGTATATGCGCGAAATGGGCACCGTAGAACTGCTCACCCGCGAAGGCGAGATCGTCATTGCCAAGCGCATTGAAGAAGGTCTGCGCGAGTTGATGAAAGCCATGGCCCTGTTCCCCGGCACCGTTGAGCACGTGCTGAACGAATATGCCCTGGTGGATTCCGAAGAGCGCCGCCTGAACGAACTCATAACCGGCTATCTGGACGTGGAAGAAGGTGAAATTCCACCTGGACCCAGCGCCGCCGAAAATGCCAGCGCCAAGGCCAACAGCAGCAATAATGATGACGACGATAGTGATATCGACGATGATGACGATGCAGCAGTAGGACCGGATCCGGTCGAAGCTGCAGAGCGTTTTGCCGCACTGGCCAAGCAGTACCAGAAAACCAGCTCTGCTGTGTCACGCCGTGGCCGCAAAGACGCCAAGGCAGCCGCAGAACTCGAAAAACTCGGCGAACTGTTCAAGAGCTTCAAGCTCACACCACGTCAATTTGATCCATTGCTGGCACATATTCGCGCCGTGCTGACGCGCCTGCGCCGCCATGAACGCACTGTGATGAAGCTATGTGTGCGCGGTGCCAGAATGCCTCGCAAGACCTTTATCGAGAGCTTCCCTGGTAACGAGGTTAATGAGAAGTGGATCGACAAACACATCAAGGCCAAGGAGTCCTACTCCGAGTTGTTGGTCAATGTGAAGACTGAAGTATTAAGGGCCCAGAAGAAACTGACGCTGCTGGAAGAAGAAACCGGGCTGACCGTTTCAGAAATCAAGGACATCAACCGTCAAATGTCTATTGGCGAGGCCAAGAGCCGCCGCGCCAAGAAGGAAATGGTTGAGGCCAACCTGCGACTGGTTATTTCCATCGCGAAGAAATACACCAACCGTGGCCTGCAATTCCTCGACCTGATCCAGGAAGGCAATATCGGTTTGATGAAGGCGGTAGACAAGTTTGAATATCGCCGCGGCTACAAGTTCTCCACGTATGCCACGTGGTGGATTCGCCAGGCCATCACCCGCTCTATTGCGGACCAGGCCCGCACTATTCGTATTCCGGTGCACATGATCGAGACTATCAACAAGCTGAATCGTATCAGCCGTCAGATGGTGCACGAGAAAGGCCGTGAGCCGACTCCGGAAGAACTGGGCGAGCGTATGGACATGTCGGAAGAGAAAGTCCGCCGTGTGCTGAAGATCGCCAAAGAGCCTATCTCCATGGAAACCCCAATCGGTGATGATGAAGATTCGCACCTGGGTGATTTCATCGAGGACGGCACCGTGGATTCACCGGTGGATAGCTCCATCGACGAAGGCCTGCGGGAAGCCACCAAGGACGTACTGGGTAGCCTGACCGCCCGCGAAGCCAAGGTGCTGCGCATGCGTTTCGGTATCGACATGAACACCGACCACACCCTTGAGGAAGTGGGCAAGCAGTTCGATGTTACCCGTGAGCGTATTCGTCAGATAGAAGCCAAGGCGCTGCGCAAGTTGCGCCATCCGACTCGCTCGGATCACCTGCGGTCGTTCCTCGACGAATAAAGCAGTAACGGCTTGACCCAAAGCCCCGCGCCGCAAGCCGCGGGGCTTTGTCATTTATACGCCGGGCAAATTCGCTATACTCTTTGTCATACTGTCCATACTGTCATATCTACATAATCTGCATAGTTGGCAAATTAACTATTACGCAAATCATTCATCAAATTCAATCAACAGGAACCATTAATGCCTGAGCTGAATATTAAAGACAAAATCATCTTCATCACCGGCGCCAATCGCGGCATCGGCAAAGCCTTCGCCCTCAAGGCGCTCGAACTGGGCGCAAAGAAAGTCTATGCCTGCTCGCGTGATGTGGACAAACTGGAAGACCTGGTCGCAGCCGATGACAAACGCGTGATTCCGGTGGCGCTGGATGTAACGAATCAGGACCAGATCAATGCTGCTGCCGCATCGGCGAAGGATGTCGATGTGCTGATCAACAATGCCGGCATGGGTGCAAGTCTTGGAGCGCCAGTTTTTGCGACAGAAGACGAAACCGGCATGCGCACAGAACTGGATGTTAATTATTTCGGCATTATCAAAATGACGCGAGCCTTCGCCAGCATTCTTAAAGACAACGGCGGCGGCGCACTGGTGAATATTATCTCGGTCGCTGGCCTGGCCAATTTTCCCTTCGCCCCCGGCTATTCAGCGTCCAAGCATGCAGCCCATGCCATGACCCAGAACCTGCGTGCCGAACTGGCAGTACAGGGCACGCTTGTGTCCGGCGTTTACCCCGGACCCATCGATACCGACATGGCCAAAGACTTGCCGTTTGACAAAGCCTCGCCCGAATCTGTGGCAGAGAAAGTCTTCGCGGCAATAGCCGAAGGCGAAGAAGATATTTTTCCTGATCCTTACGCGGTGGATTTCGCCAAAGCATTGAAAGCTGACCGCAAGGCGCTGGAAAAGAGAAACGCAACTGCGTAGAACAATAAGCAATCGGACTCGCCAGGCTTGCTGCAACGAGAGCTCACTGATTGCTATAACTATTTATAAGGTTCATATGATTAGAAGATTCGTTTGTTTAACTTTACTGCTGTTCCTCGCTCCTCTGGCAACTCTCACACCTGTCAATAGCCATGCTGCCGAGTCGCTGGAAGACAGAATCCTGCCGCTGCGTGAACGTGCAGAAATAAAGGACCGCATTCTTAAAGAACGCCTCGATTCAGTCGTGCCCATGCTGATGCAGCGCGAAGGCATCGATGCCTGGATTCTGATCGCACGTGAATACAACGAAGACCCAGTCCTCAAGACCATGCTGCCGGCCACCTGGCTCAATGCCCGGCGCCGCACGGTGCTGATGTTTATCGACCATGGTGATGCCCGTGGTGTGGAGCGTATGGCAGTTGCACGCTATGCAGTGGGCGATATCTTTCCCGGTGTGTGGGACCCCGAAGAACAACCCGACCAGTGGCAGCGCATTGCCGAGATACTCGTTGAGGCAGACCCGTCACGCATCGCGCTGAATTATTCCGAGGACTATGCGCTGGCTGATGGCCTGACCTATACCGAACAGCAGGCGCTCGCAGCCGCCTTGCCCGACAACCTGCGCAATCGCATCGAATCTGCCGAGCCACTCGCCGTGGGCTGGCTGGAAACCCGTATCGGGTCTGAGATGGAAATCTACCGGGACGTGATGGCCGTGGCCCACGACATCATTCGCGAAGGATTCTCAGCGGACGTCATCACACCAGGACAAACCAGCATAGAAGATCTGGAATGGTGGTTTCGCCAGCGCGTCAATGACCTCGGCCTGCAAACCTGGTTTCACACCAGTATCGAAACCGAACGCTCTGCCCGTTCGCTGGCCGATATCGAGGCCGGCAATCTCGACCCCAACATCCTATATAAAGGCGATCATGTCCACATCGATTTTGGTATCACCTATCTCAACCTGCAGACCGACACCCAGCAGAATGCTTACATCCTGCGTGACAACGAGGCTACGATTCCGCTGTTTATGGAAAATGCGCTCAGTGAGGGCAATCGCTTACAGGATATTCTCACCAGCAATTTTCAGGTGGGCCGGACCGGCAACGAGATACTGCGCATGAGCCTGGAACAGGCCCGCGCGGAAGGACTCAACCCGATTATCTACACCCACCCCATTGGCCTGCATGGTCATGCCGCCGGCACCACCATCGGCATGTGGGACCAGCAGGACGGCGTGCCGGGCGATGGTGACTACCCCATGCAGCCCAACACGGCCTATTCCATCGAATTGAACGCGCTGGTGGATGTGCCCGAATGGGGCCCGGACCCCCTGCCTATGAAGCTGGAAGAAGACGGCTTTTTCGATGGCGAGAACTTTTACTATATCCAGCCACGGCAGACTGATTATCACGTGATTGATCCGACGCCGTAAGAAATTCGGCTCTGTTCAAGCAGGAATAAAGAGTGTTTGGAATACGGGGGCAAGACGCTATAATGCGCCCCTCTTGAGAATTCGGAAATTCCTCAATTCCGAATTTAGCCGAAGTCTGACGACCTCCATCGAAGGCTTTGGCAAAGATAGAAGTTTGGTATCGAGGCGTAGTAGTTTCTGAGCGAAGGAGCGTACAAGTAGTACGTGACTGAGCGAGGACAACTGCTACAACGAAGAGACCGAGCTTCTAGCAAAGCCAAAGAGGGCCTATAGCTCAGTTGGTTAGAGCGCCGGACTCATAATCCGTCGGTCCCAGGTTCGAGTCCTGGTGGGCCCACCAACTAAATCAATTCCCTGCTATGAACCATATGCGCCGTAGCTATCGCAGCTTTGCCCTCAGCTGTTTTAGGCCCCGTGCTTCTGCTGTAGCATTCGCTGGCAAATAGCCGTCGGTATAGCCACTCCGAACTTTTCTATTGATT